>MDSZ01041959.1_pt1 | contig 66445 bp, 54 predicted proteins | sample 811201 | NCBI WGS metagenome assembly MDSZ01 (sample SAMN05326647, study PRJNA326480) | marine metagenome | isolation source: seawater | place: Indian Ocean: North | collected 2010
GCAGAGCTTTCAGGGCTTCGTCAAAATCGAACTCGTTGCTCATGGGTCAATCCTCTCATAGTGAGATTAGTGGATTGACACAGAATTTCTAACGCTCCCAACTGGGGGGGCGCCGTCCCTCTCTCAAATGTGCGAAAGAAAATTTAAAATATCTTGCACCCAAGCTATCCGCTCGCATCTCGCGGCCAGTGGGGACTACGAGATGCGCTTCGACCTACCGACTATGTCTCAAGTTCACGCGGCAGACGTCGACTGCAAATATGCCTCTAAATCGCCCAGCGCCTTAGAAACTCCTTGCTTTACGAGAGGTAGATCCTTTTTCGAAAATCTGCGCAGAACAAGCTCGCTCGCACGGCCATGCTGCCCCGGAACCCGGCCACCAATCTTCAGCCTCGCGATGCCTTCGGGTGCGATTTCACTGTTTATTGACATTACTCCTTTATGGCCACCGTGTCCCGTCCCGGCCTTCAACTTGCAGGCACCGATTGGTAGATCCATATCATCGTAAACTATCACGCAGTTGCCTGCAGTCCAGTCACAGTGCTCTAGAAAGAGCCTTAGCTTCTCTCCGCAGAAATTCATGGGAGAGTCTGCTTTGAACAAAATGAAAGAAGAGGCTTCTCTCTCGATCCTGCAGTACCATCCACCGAAACCCTCATTCCATTTCACACCCCATTTATCTGCAAGCGCATCCACTGTCGTGAAGCCGAGGTTGTGTGGGGTGTCGCGATACCTATCCCCGGGATTGCCGAGCCCGATAATGAGCGTGGTTTCACTCTGTGCAGGGCATAACTGGTACCTTTGCTTCCGATCCGTTTCGTCAATCAGCAGAGGCTGAAGCGATGCTGTGCTCGCTGAGTTTCGCTGGTAAAGAAGATCACAAGCGTCGCAAAAGTCGTTACTCCCACAGAAATCCCGCCAGCATGAGATCGGTGAGCGAAAATTGTGGATCAGCCGTACGAGATGATCCTGTAAGTTTGTGCCCTTTAGGAGCACAAGATCACCTGGCAACAAGGTGTCGTTCAGGTAGCTTGAGGCCTCGGCGATGTTATCAAAGGCTTTGACAAACGAGTCGCCCGGAGTTTCCTGCGCCTTGAGCGCTTTCGAGGCATGCGGGCCGACAAAGATTGCCTCATTTGCGAACTCACGGAGCTTTGCTGCTATTCGTGGATAACGTTTAGAGGGCGATAGCTTAGAGTCGGATACCGACCCGACCACCACGAACTTTCGACTGGCTTTCGCCTTGGCCATAAATTCAAAAGGCAGGTCGAGAGACCAGTGGGGGGCCTTCCAGTCATCTCGAAGGAAATGAACGCCCTGCACCTCGATTACTTGCATGCGCCCCTCGACCGACTCCACGTCCCGGATTGCCCGGATAGCCTCTTCAAGAGGTATCTCAAGCGCGAGGGCCGTTCCTAGTGCACAGAGGACGGGCAAGGCAAGATACTCCCCATGCAGTTGAGTCTCTACTTGGTAATCTACGTCTCCGAGCCGAACCCGCATGCTAAGAGGTTCCGGCCATATGGATTCCGCTTCCATTAGGCGCAACGTCGCCCCCTGCCCCTCCCCCACCCAGATCACTCGACAATGGCAAGCCTCGCCGATTTTACTCACCCGTGGGTCATCAAGATTGAGCACAGCTACACCACTCGCTGGCAGATGATCTATCAATTTCCCCAGCTCGGCTGCGATAGCATCTTCACTCTTGAACGCGCTGTAATGGTCCCGGCCAATAATTGTTAGTGCACCGATATCAGGCCGCGCCATCCTGATAGGGAGATCCAGCGCTCCCGGCTTATCTTCAGACAGCTCCAGTATGCAGAATTGATGCTTCCTGGTGGCACTCAGCAAGGTTTCTGCGGCGGAAATCCTGTAATTCTGAGTCTTGAAGCTGCTCGCAGTAAGAGCGAATTTTGCGAGCATTGCGCTGCAAATATCTTTGGTCGTTGTCTTGCCGGCGCTACCAGCAATACCAACTACCTTGAGGCGTGGATGCAAACGGCGATGCACCCACGCCCGTGGATAAAGCACGAGACGCCGAAGAAGTTTCCGTGAGTAGTTGGCCTTGTCCCACACTCTTTCCGCTATGTCCATCAAACACTCACCCACATCGGCACTCTGACAGTTTTCTTCCGCTACGCCCGCTCAGCGCGCAAGGCCCACCCCTTTAGCGCGAAACAAGAAAGTTACCGTTGAGCCCCTCCAGAGACGAGTTCAGGCATGCTTTAGGCGTACATTGTCCGTAGCAGATCGCGGCGCCCTGATGCGCCCAGCGCGACGACCAAAACGCTACGATGGGGATCATGATATCCCCGCCTACATCTAGAAGTCGCAATCCCCTAGGATGCATGCATGATTCTGTGACACGTTGCTCATTGTTCTCAGCCACCTGCCTTAGGTTAGCCAAGGTTGACAGTGGGTCCCAAGTTGTATTTCCCTCAATCAGCGCTGCTCCATCCTCTGTCACGCCTACGTCCCATCCTACCGTTCGCAAAGCTTGGTATGCTCTGGCTGCTTCAAATACCAGCTTCGTAACCCCATCCCAACAGGCCAGCCGGAAACCCTCAAAGCGAAGGAGAGTTCGCAGATTTCGGCGGTAGGTCTTAGATCCATGTTTACATCAGGAAGGGCCTAAAATTCTCAAAAACGAACAGTGTGGATGACCAAAAGTCGCTATAGAATTTCCTGACTCGCCAACCTGACAGCTATCTGTTGCGCTTTCACCCGCGATGATCCTAGCAGAGGCGAACGTCGGCTCTACCGAAGCATCGTTTAATATTCTCGATGCCATGCTTGCTGAAGCACGGATGAGTCAAACCCCAGTGCAGGATGCCCTCTAAGGAAAACAAGGATTAGCGATTTATCCACGTAGTGGTTCGATTCGAAGTGATTCATCGCCTCGTAGATCGGCCATAGCGCGTCCTTTGGGTAATAGCGCGAAGGGACCTTGTCAGGCAGTGCCGGGTCTGCCAGCGCTAGCGCACGGATCTCGCTCAGGGAGAACCTGCTCGCAAGCAGGCGCGAGATACTGGAAAGGATCGATATCGGATTTGAGCGATACCTGAAGGACCCATCGGCCAGAAGTGTCAGGACCATACCAAGCTGATTGAGTATGCGGGGCACGACGAGTCGCCCTTGCCGAACGACGATGAAGATCTGCCAAAATACAGGACGGCTGACAAACCCACCCCTGATCAAATCCCTGCAAGATTACCATACCGCTCTCGCCAGCCACGTTCACCAGGAGGCTTTGGGCAGAAGCGGTATAAATCTTTCACGATGGGACAAGCGCATGGAGTTCCTCTGCCACCTTCCTCAGGTCGGCAGAGGTGGGCAGAGGATCCCAGGTTGCATTGCCCTCGATCAGCGCCGGACCAGCGCTGGTGATGGCCACGTCCCACCCGATCGTTCGTAGCGGCTGGAATGCCTTGGCTGCCGCGGTTACGAGCGCGATGACGCCATCCCAGTGGGGCAACTGAAAACCTTCGAAAGGATGGAGGGTGGCAGGATGCTTGCCGTAGGCGGCAAGTCCGAAGCGCTCCGGCGATGGACCCAGCACATCGACGAATTTACCGCTGGTTGGATCAATCGTCGCGACCAGGTTTCCTGAGTGACCGAACTTGAAATTGTCTGTTGATCCCTCACCGACGATGATCCTGAAGTAGGCTAAGGGCACGTGCACCAGACCACGGTCGTTTACTACAGTCACCACACGTACCGTTTGTAGAGCGTGTGTTCCGCTAAGATCTAGCAGTGAACGGTGAGGCCTGAGCCGCTCTTGCACCAACCATCCCGCCCAGTCTCTTGAGTCCAGTTCCGCGAGCAGGTGTTTCAGCTCGAGGATAGACGAACCCTCCCGAAGTAGGTGACCATCCCAGCGCACCATTCGAACATCGGCACCATGGACGCCATGAACAGGCTTGACCACGAGGTCTTCCTGGCGGTGCAGTTCAAACAGGCGCCGCCACTCCTCGGGAGTGCTCAGCCGCATTAAATCTGCGTTCGCCTTACTCTCTTTCAGAGTCGTAGCAAAAACTGTTGCCGTCTTCAGCCCGGAAGCGCTGCAGTGCAGGTAGAACTTCAGTTTGTCTTCCGTCAAAGAAAGCGCTTCGCTAGGATTAAGCCGCTCCTGAACGCGCAGCAACTCCGCTTTACTTACCTGCCGCTTTCGCATTTCTGCCGATAGCCCGGGGTCCAGCAGACCCAGCAGGAAAACCTCCTTTGGCGAAAAACGCCTCAGGAAGAATAAGTCCAAAGCCTTTGGCGCCGTAGCAAGAGGCGCTACGCCATAGTGGCGGCACTCGGCGCAATACTGACTGAAGTAACGCCTCCACCGACTAAACCTGTCCAGCATCACTGGCTAGCCTCCAACAAGTTGATTATGCGAGAACATAGCACCACATGATGGGCGTTATCCCTCTACGAGGCGGGCCAACAGCAAGTAGACTATGAGACGTTAACCGCGGCTCCAGCCGAAAGCATATTACCGAGGTAGCCTTGAATCGCTTAACAAAAACACGATCCTTGCTCCGGCGACTTCTGAACTCCATCTTTGCATATAACGACTATTTGCTTTACCGGATGCCGGCCAAGATACCCGCAGGTCCCATCGTCGACGAGGAAGAGGCGGTACTCCTGGATAGCGGCACGTTCGCCGGCAGAACCCGTGAAGTACAGGCAATTCTCTCCTTGAACGCTGCCAATAATGACTATCTTGAAGAAGTAAGAGTAGGAAATGCGCTCGCTGTGGTGGTTTTTTTCGGCGGCAAACCGGTGCACTACGCTTTCGTCTTCTTCCGCAATCGAACACGTTGCCTGCTGGGGCTGCCCCCGTCCAGCGGGCTATTGGCGCATGCCTTTACGTCTCCGGGCTATCGAGGCCGCGGCTGCCAGCCGCGATCAGTCGCAATCAGAGCCGGCGCTGCAGCGAGGGCAGGCTGCGCGTGGGTGTTCGCTGAAACAAGCCCTGACAATCATGCCTCACAGAGTGGCTTACGAAAGGCAGGCATGGAGTGCGTTGGTCGACTTGTCGTCATCCGGGTGCTCAGGTACTTCGTTTATCGTCCCGTCCGGCCCGACTCGATTGCGTCTTTCAGCTTCTGCTGGTAAACCGATCAATCAATGAGCTCACCGCAGCTTTCGGCGGAGAAAGGGCAGAAACCCGGACCGCTCAACTACTGAACGACTCCCCACGACAAAGCTGTTCCAGGTGCGGTGCATCGCAAGCGTACAGCGCCAACGGAGCGAGCGGGGAACACAAAGCAGATCTATGCATTCGTGGCATTGATTGGCGAAGAGCTTCTTGTGGTCCCCTTCTCCCTCAGTAAAATCAAAGTAACGGCAAGGTTTCTCGGCAAACAATGCGCGGTGCACGTGGTATTGCAGCACGGTACCGGGGGACAGGGACCGGCATGCGGGATCGTAGCCCAGGTAAGCGTAGATAAGTGAATCCCCGCTAACAGGAGCATACAAATAGGCTATCGGTTTATCATGAAGAAACAGTAGATAGGCTCGCACTAGACCTTGCGAAGCCAGCCCGAGAGCGCGGCTCTCAAATTCTTTCGTCGTCGGCAGGGCGCCATCAAGACGGGTCGCTTGGTAGGTTTTCTCGACCAACGGGCTGGCAAGGCTGAAAAACTCCTTGATCGATTCAAAATCCTGGTAGCAGCGCCAGTCGACCTGCCCATCGTTAGCTCGCTCGAATTTTCTGACTTTTCGTCGCAGGGTTGAGCGGGTTCGCGACGACAGCCCTTCCAGCAGGTCTTCGAAGTCTCCCCGCAGATCTGTTCGATATCGCATATAGGATTGAAGCACGTACAGCAGAGACGAGGGCTCCTCGACCGAAAAGACGTCCGCTGGGGCAGCTTCTACCGAACGAAACACCTGAGCTTCAGTGCGCCCAGGGCCGGGCTGCGCGATGACCTCCCTGACGTGGGCGATACCACCGCGCCCAAAGGCGTTGTGGGTTGTCGCCTTGATGGGAATTGACAGGAGTACTCTGGGACCAACCGTAAACTTGAGCCGGAAAGGAGTAGCGACACCGCTCATGGTTGCTACCGGGCAAGCCTCTCGACAAAACGGCTCAGCGATGTCATTCGCCCGACCTTGAGGGGAAGGTCCGACGCAGCCGAGTCCGCTACCGGCCCGGCTGCAAGATCGTTGATCGTGACGGCATGCATGCCGCTATCCGACGCCAATACCTGGCAAAGGCCCCGGAAGCGCCGTTCGACCACCGGGTTCCGTCGCACCCGGCCTTCCTCTGACAGCCTGAAGAACTCGCTCATGTGGGACAGCAGCACAATACCAGGCATCGCCGCACGTTCTGCCGCCTCCAGCAGCGCCGACAGCTCTGAACTACCCATCCCGATCAGCGTTGCCAGCCTGGTCTTGCGCCGGATACTGACGTCGGCACCAAGGTAGCTGGCGACAGGAAATTCGGCCACACCGTCAACCATGAAAGGCTGACTGTAGTGGTGTAGGGCCTCGTCCTCGGGAACGTGCAGGGCGAGACCTACCGACGACGAGACTGCCAACCCGTGCGTTCGAAAGGCCTCGTACAGCGGACGCTCGACCACGAGGCCCCCGGTGCGAATTGCACGGGGGGCAGGCACATCCCACCGCGCAAAGTTGCTTTGCGCCAGCGCAAGCACGTCGTGCAGTTCGGCTTCCGGCAACGCGGGCAATGAGTCATGCGTATGCGCCAAGGCGGGACGTTCGGACAATTCCTGTTGCCAACCCTGCCTATCAAACAGGCGCCACACCGGGTGTACATGGAGTTGCACTTCATGGCCCGCCTTCGCGATCCGCTCTGCGATCGCGCCCATCTCCCTGTCGCCGAACCACACGGACTGTAGCGCTTCGATGAAGAATGTTGCCCGTAGATCAAACTCACTCAGCACCGCCAGCACGTAGTCCAGCCCTGCCGGGCCACCCCGGTCGCTGCTACGCACGCACTCGGCACCCAGCGGGCGTCGATTGAACGGTGGCTCCATGGCATGGTTGACGTTGAACTCGATGTCAAAAGTGAGGGCGACCTTCATCCGTCATACCTGTATGCCCAGACCTCACGGTCGTCGATCACGACAAAAATGCCGAGCGCCTCGTCCACATAGGCAAGGCGACGCTGCCCCTGCGGCATACCCGGCCCTCTCGGCTCGAGCATTCGCCAGGCGGGGCCCACCGGGTCATAGGCCCACAGCCGGTTGCTGCGGTAATCCAGCAGCAATCCGTGCCCCGAAACGGGATGGAAGTACATGACAGCGGAGGCGTCATGCCCTTGCGGCCAGGCCTCTGCCCCGGGAGGCTTTGAGAGCACCATGCGCCAGGTAAGACTTTCCAGATCCAGCTCATAGGTATCAGCCTCGTGCTGGGCGACGAGGACCTGGCGACGGGTATCGAGGTAGGCAAGCTGTTCCCGCGTCGGCGCCTGGCTGGAGAAGTCTCCTGTATCCGCGTTGGGCTCGAGGTTCTGCCAGGTGCTGCTCGAAGCGCGATAGAGCCAGGTTCCCCGCATCTGCCAGTTGTTGCTGTGCCAGATCGTGCCGCCAAGCAGCGGGACATGCTGGAGAAGTCCGCCGAGCATGGAGCGGGGCGCTGTACCCTTGCTCTCAAGCCGCTGCCATTGACGCGTTTCGGGATCGAAACTCCACAGCGGGGGTCCCCCGGCCAGCTGCTCCGGGTCCGCGCCGATCGACCGCGCGGCCTTCGCCCTGTCGGTAATCCAGGCATTCATCCAGAGCAATTGCTTTCGATCACTGTCGTAGGTCAACCCGGACCAAGTATGGCCAATCACTGCTGGCCCCCCGCGCCGCGTCCTGAGAGCACCGTCCTCGAGAACCACGTCGGAGCTGTCCTTGCCCAGCCCGGCGTAATCGCGCGGATTATCAGGGGCGTAGAGCAGAGTCCAGCGCAGCTGGCAAAGGTCGAACTCCCACACATCGTTCAAGCGGTGGGGCCGGCCGTGGTTCGCACCCAGGTACAGCGCCCGGCGGCGATCCGGCGCCCAGGCCATGCGCAGCGAATAGTCGCGCGCCTGCGGGCCGGTGCGGTGCAGTCCGAAGCGACGAGCCACATCGTTGAAAGGACCTTCGACTTCGGCCCTGCCGAGTGCCACAGCTGCACCCGGAGAGAGCGACGCCAGGCGTTGACCTACCCGCGTAGTGCACTGCGCGTCATCGGCAAAGCCAACGGCCGGGGCCAGTAGCCAAAGCAGCAGCGCGCTGCAGGCGTAAACCCGCTGGCGAGGCAGCGAGGTAGCGTTCACTGTGGCGAGACCATGGGGCCGATGTACTCGGTGCTGACCACCACGTTGTCGATGTAAAGGGTCATCTCAGCCGGCGCCGGTGCGACACCGCCGTGGTAGACGTTGAACCAGGCGTTCTCTACGCGCAGCTCCGGCGTGTCCCGAAAGCGCATCCCATCGCGATCCAGCACCAGTTTCCCGTCGATCCAGGCGCGCAGCGCACCATCGGACTTGCCGGGCGTGTTGAGTCGCACCTGCTGCTCAATGCTGTACCAGCGATTGTTCTGCAGCCAGCCCGTGGGGCCGAGGCCCCAGCCCTGGTTTTCGCTGTCGGCGCCCCGGATATCCGGGTGATACAGGTAGGAGCCGATGGCAACGTGGCCGTCAAAGACCGGCGACCCGCCGCTGCGGAAGAAAGCCCCGCGCGCTGACCAGCCATTGAATCCATCGGACTTTCGAAGGCCCCAGCCGGCCCGGTTATAAGTACCCGCAAAGCCCGGCAACTTGCCGCCGTCGCGGGTAGGCTTCCAGTTCTCGCCGAAGCGCAGGTAGTAGCGAACGTAGGCCTCTTCCGGCTCCGGCAGCCCGGCCTTCGCGAAGTCGAAGCGCGCATCCAGGGCGAGGTTGCTGCCCTTGGCAAGCGTCACGCTCAGTGCCTTGCCCAGCCACGGCTGAAAGCCGTTGTCCCACTCATCGCCGATAGTCTCCGCGTTGCTACGCTCATTCACCGTCGTCCAGCCCCGGTGCCAGGGGTCTTCCTCGAACTGCGCGGTGAAAAGAATCCTCTCATCACCTGGAGGGAAGCGGTCCCAGGGGTAGCGGGCGGCGAGGCCCTGGCGGGGAGGCCCGGAACTCAGCCAGGGAGGCGCGAGCTGAAAGACGCCCAGCTGAGACGAGCCCTGCCACACCTTGGCGACGCGCAGCCGCAGGGTAGCGCCGGTAACGGCAGCGAGGTCGACGTCGTCGAGCGGGAAGACCAGGACGGCGGCATTGCCGCCGCCGGCTTGTACCGTCGTCTGCCCACCCAGCGATTTTCGGGTGGTGCAGTTCAGCGTCGTGTCCGCCTCGGGCTCGATCCGTTGCCGCTGGCCTCCCGCCAGTGCCAGTTCCAGCACCGGGCGCGTGCCGGGCTCGGCGCTCTCACGACTGTAAAGGCGGGCGCCGGGGCCACTGCCACCCGGGAGTTGCCGGATCAGGATGGCGCCCGGCAGTCCGAGGCCCGTTGACCACTCCTGCACCAGCGGCGACAGGTCAAAGGCCAGCTCTTTCGTCTGTGGCGAGGAAGTGATCCCCGCTGCTGCATAAGCCTGCTCACCTTGCAGGGCACCGCCAGCATCACGCCAGTCACCGCCGGGCGATCGCCAGGCGGCACCCGCCGCGCTGAAATGAAACTGGCAGGTCATGCCCGCCGGACCGTCTGTCAGCGGGGGTTGCGCCCCGGCGGGCGCGGTCCCCAGCGCGACCAGCGCGGCCGCCAGGTAAGATGCTCTTGCAAAACGGCCGATCATCTTTCTGCACCTCCCATTGCCTGCAGGAACTCGCAGGACAGCGCCTCCACTCTAGCGCGCACGGGAGGCTGTGAGAAAGTGTGATCCGCCGCCGGCAGGCGTTCGGTCCGCACGTTGCGGCGCTCGAATGCCCGAGCCAGCGCACGATCCCGACCCAGGGCCTGTTCGAATTCCTGTGCGGTGAAGTCTCGCCCGCTCAGGACGAGCAGCAAAGGTACAGCGAGACGGTCGGCCGCATCCGCTACGTTTGCGACGAGGTCCGGCCCCATCTCCCCCGCGGAACCTGCGCGCGCCCCCGAATCATCCGGCTGTTGGGCACTGGCCTTGTCGCGACCCTTTGCCCCCCCGCCCTGCCCGACCGCAGCGAAAAGCGTCTGGCCGAACTCTTTCAGGCTTGACCCGGGCTTCAGTCGCCCAGCCACCAGCTTCCGCCAGAAATCGCCACTGGTGAGACGCCGCAGGTAATAGCTCTTCACTCGAACCCGGGCGGCGTTGCCCGGACTGTAGACCCAGGGGTTGGCCACCACGAGGCCGGCGACCCGCTCATCGCCCGGCGCATAGGCAAGGACAGCGGTCGCTGCATCGCACAGACCCCAGAGAACGACCCTGCACACACGGGGACATTCGCGCTGCAACGCGCTGACTGCGCTGTCGATATCCGGCGCAATCGTCAGGAAACCGCCAAGCTCCCCTTCCGCATCTCCCATGCCGCGATAGTCGAAACGCAGCGCTGGTACGCCCGCTTCGGCAAGGGCGGAAGCCAACCGGAAAAACTGGCGATGGCTGCCCACCCGGTATTGCGGCCCGCCCACGGCAATGACTACCCCGATATCCGAATCGGCGCTCACACCCGCCTCATGGAGCATACCGACGAGGTGGTCGCCGCCACAGTCCCAGGACACGGCGCGCAACGCACCGTCACGACTGCAACGGCTAATGGATAGGCGACGCGGCTCAACCACCGTGGCCGCGCTCGGTGAAGGGGCGATGCGGCGTACCTCCTCGACGCTCCGGGCTAACAGCGGGTCCGCAAAACCGAGTTCCTGCGTTGCCCAGAAGCTCTCACCGCCCACGCACGCGGCTTGAACGTTGATACCTTGTGACGCCCAATCCTCCACCTGTTTACGGGAGGCTGCCCCAAGGCCGCGTTCGCTGTCGGGGAGGACTTCCAGCAGCGCAACCGCCGTGCTGGAGGGGAGAGACTGCCCGAGTTGCGCACCACAGATACCCCGGTACAGCGCCGCCGAAAGGTGATAACCGGCGATGTCTACGCCGCCTCCGGCGTCGAGCTCAGCGCGGAGCGTGGCTGAGGAAGCCTTGTCGCCCGCGAGCATGGCGCCCGCCGCGGCGAGACGCAGAAACTGCGCCATTTGTTGCCGACCAGATTGCAGCGGCTGCCAGAGCAGCAGGCCGGCCAGGGGCTTTTCCACGAGCGCAGCGACCTCCACGGCCAGCAGGCATCCTAAGCGAAGCCCCCAGAGCACTACCTTGCTGTAGCCCGCTGCCCGCACTTCCGCGACGAGGTGCAGGATCTCTTCGCGCCAGGCCGCCCAGCTCGCCTCGGCGAGTTCTGCCGGGCTGTCGCCCGTGCCCGCCAAATCAGGAACGACAACCGCATAACCATTTGCGGCGAACGCGCGCGCCTGGCGGGCGACCATGTGCCGGGACCGGTTCATTTCCTCGGCAAAGGCGGGGCAATGGATAATGCAGGCGGAATTCCTGTGACTTGCGGTTGGCCACCAGCACGCGAGGGGGATCTCACCGTGAGGGCCGGCAAAGAAGCCCAGCTCTGCGTCGACCCCGGCCGGATCAGAGACTGCTGACGCAGGCCCGTCCATCGTTATGGCTGCGCCGAGGTCAGAGCTGGCCGGCGAGGAAGGCGTGCAGCGAGCCGATCGTCTCGAAGACTTCTGCCGTTACCTCGTCGTCGTCGACCACAATACCGTACTCGTCCTCGAAAGCAGTGATAATCGACACAACCGCCATGGAATCGAACTCCGGCATGGCACCGAGGAGTTCACTGCTCGCATCGAGTTTCGCAGTACGATCACCGAGGGACAGCACGTCGCCGACCACTCGTGTCACGTCATCTATCGTCAACATAACCAGCGTCCTTTGAACAGTCAGAAAAAGCCGGGGCAGATCCTTGAAGCGGGCATACCTGGGGCTGCTTCACTCCTCGCCCGGCATGGTACCGAGGTACTCGACCAGTGCATCGAGTTCCGCGTCGGACAGCGCTGCGGCCCAGGGTGGCATCAGGGCGCTCAAGCCGTGAGCAGCACCGCCCTCGGCGATAATGACGCGCACCTTGCCACGCCCCCGCCGCTCCAGGTACCCCGGCTCGGTGAAATCCGGAAGGGGAACCCCCAGGGCCCGAGCATCCGGGCTGTCGCCGTCCCCCGCCGGCCCATGACAGCGGGCGCAATTCGCCTGGTACAGGGATGCGGCCTGATCCTGCGTGACAACCTGGTTGACCGCGGATTCCTGCAGCGATGCAGGCAGGGTGTCGTCAGCCAGGTCCGCGGGAACCAGTTCCAGGACCTCGCCACTGGGTGTGGACGCCGCACCGAGGGTGGTCACCAGCACCTCGCCGGAAGCGAGCTGGGTAACGGAACTGACACCCCGCTGGGCGTACTGGTTCGCCCGGGCCAGCAGGGCCACGTCATCCACCCGGTCCGCCCCGGCGGGGAGCGAAAACAGCTTGGATGAATAGTTGTCGGCGAACAGGTACTGGCCCTGCAGCTCAACATGCCGGTCGCCGCGATAGACGATGCCGCCGATGACGGCGCGGTCATAGGCCGTGTGCACGTAGGTGAAGACCGGGCCGGTATACGGCAGGCCCAGGTCCTCCCAGCCACGCTTGCCCGTCTGCTCACGGCCCTCGACCACCGGATAGCCGTAATGGTGGCCCGGCTCGATGCGGTTGACCTCCTCCCAGACAGTAGAGCCGACATCCCCGGCCCAGAGCTCGCCGGTCTGCGGATCGAAGCTAACGCGATAGGGATTGCGCAGCCCCAGGGCCCAGTACTCATCGCGCACCCGCGGGTCATCGACGAAGGGGTTGTCCGGGGGCACGCGATAGCCTGCCAGCCTGCCGAAATGGAAAGGTTCGATGGGCAGCCCCCCGTCCTGTTCACCGGACACGTCGATGCGCAGTATGCCCGCGCGGAACACCTGCGCGGAGGTAGAGCCCTCAGGCGTGCGAACGCCCTCGCCCAGTGCAATGTAGAGGTACCCATCGGGCCCGAACACCAGCGAGCCGCCATTGTGGAACCCGCTGTCCTCCCGCTCCAGGGTCAACAGCGGCTGCTCGGAGGTCGCGCGCTCGTAGGCGGTTGGTTGGGAAAGGTCGAAGCGCGAGATGCGGTTGATCTGCCTGCCGTCCGGACGGGTGTCCGTGTAGTAGAGGTAGAGGTAGGGTCTTGGTGACACGGAATCGTCAAAGCCCGGGTCGAACGCCATGCCCAGGGCACCGTTCTCCACCTCGACAACCCCAAGCTGGTCGCGGATATCCAGGACGAGCTCCCGGGAACCGGGGCGGGCCAGTGGCACACGCAGAACCCGGCCAACCCGCTCGAGCACGTAGATTGCGCCCGGGTCACCGCCCCGCTCGACGACGAGCAGCGGTTGCTCGAAGACCTCACCGGGGAGGAAGCTGCGAAAACCCCAGGCCGTCTCTTCCACCGGATTGAACCAGATTCGCACCTGCGTCACGACGTTCGCCACATCGCGGCTCTTGCTGAAGGCCACACCGAGCACGAGGGGCGAGAGGAAATACAGAATCACCAGGAGACCGGCGGGGCGGAGCAAGCTATGCACGACCCCACCGAGGAACGCTACGACGTCGCCCAGCAGACCCGCGCCTGGGCGAACAACGCCCAGCAGCAGAAAAGCGACGATATAGGCACCCGTCGACAGCAGACCGATGCCCGCGACCAGCTGGGCATCGTAATTAATGGTGGTGGCGAGAAACGTGTAGAGGGACGCTGTCGTGTAGGCCACGAGGTACCAGAGGTACTCCCGGGCGAACCGGGCACCGGTTGCGAAGGCGCCGATGCCCGTCCTTAGCAGCAGGGCGAGGACCTGGACCGCGAAAACCGCGCAGAAGATCAGCACCATGGCCCACATATCCGCCACGCTCACGTAGACCGGCGGCAGCGGCAGGACGGACTTCGGTATAATGGGGTGCGTCCGCGTGAGGTGATAGGCCGCCACAACGGAACCAGCCACCAGCAAGAGCTGCAGCAGCGCGTTCAAAAAACCGAGCTTGGAAGGCCTCGCCAAGGGCGGCACTCCGGGCATTCACCATCAGGGCCTTTATGGTAAACAAGGCCCCTGCTCATGCACACCAGAAGTTGCGACGCGATGCACAGAAAGGCCATGTTTCTTACCGTTGCCGCCACAATTCTGCTTGGCGGCATCCCCAGCGAAGGACCCGCCGCGGAGGAGCACCTGCCCCGCATCGAGACCGTTCTGGTCACGGGAACGCGCCTGGCGGACGGCCCGGAGATCGCCACCACGGTCCTCGACCGCTCACAGATCGAACTGCTGTCTCCAGGCAGCACCACGAGCCTGCTGCGCGCCATCCCCCACCTGTACCTGTTCGAAAACGGCGGCCCCGGTGGGCTCTCGTTCGCATCGCTACGCGGGGGTGACCCGAACTTCACGCTGGTACTGGTTGATGGCGTAGCCGTTAACGACCCCACCAACAGCCGTGGCGGGGGCTTTGATTTCAACCAGCTGGACCCGGCCACCATTGAGCGCGTGGAAGTGCACCGGGGCGGCATTAGCGCTATCTACGGGGGCGAGGCGCTGAGCGGCGTCATTCACTTCATCACGCGGGAAGCAGCCGGCACGCAGATCGCCGCCAGCGTGGGCAACCAGGGCCAGCGACAGGTCAATGCCACTGCCTCTGGCACTCTGAGCGATTCCGTTTCAGGCCTGGTAAGCCTCGGCCGGACCGAGTTCGAAGCGTCCGCGAGCCAGCGCTACCGAAACGAACAGGCCCTGTTCAAGCTTCGCGGTGAAGCCGACAAGGCCCGCGGCGATTTGCTGCTCAGCATCGGGGACCAGGCCGCGAACGCCTTCCCGGAAGACAGCGGTGGCGAGCTGTCAACGCTGGAGGCGATCGAGTACCGCGACGGCCGCCAACTGATTGCCAGTGCCCGTGGCAGTCTCGATCTTGGCAACAGTCTCAGCGCTACCGCCCTGCTCTCACATACAGACCATCGGGAAGACAGCGATCACCCGGGCATCGCGCCCGGGGTGCTGGACGGTGTCCCGCCCAGCATGATCCGTTCGCGCTATGAGCAGACGACACTCGATGTCAACCTCGCCGGTTACGCGGGCGATAACCTGCGCGCCGTGGCCGGAACCACCCTTCGCCTCGCGACCGGCCGGAATGATGGCTTCGTGGACTTCGGCGCCCCGGTCCCGGTTGACTACCGGCTTGAACAGAACGTCCTCTCCGCATACGCAGAGGCCGGGTGGATCCGCGGACGGGTCAGCGCGAATGCTGGGCTGCGCATCGACGACCCGGAAGGCTTCCGGCGCGAGACCTCACTAAGACTCTCCGCGAGTTATGCGCCAACACCACGCCTTTCGCTCACCGCCGCCGCAAGCGAGGGTTACAAGCTGCCAAGCTTTTTTGCACTGGCCCATCCGCTGGTCGGGAATCCAGAACTACAGCCCGAAAGCAGCGAGGCCTGGGAACTAGGCGTCGCTTTCAGCAGCAGCGAACTACGTATCGAAGCGACGTACTTCAACACCACTTACGAGAATCTTGTGGACTTTGATCCGGAAGCCTTCTCCCAGGTGAACCGCGGAAAACTGAGAATGGAGGGCCTTGAGCTAGGTACCGACTGGGCGGTTACCTCCATGATTCACGTGGCCGCCAGCGCATCTTATCTAGACGCCAAGCCCACGGAAGGCGAAGGCGCGCTCCGCCGCCGGCCGGAGTGGCTGGCAAATCTGCAGGTTTCAGCGCAGTTGAACCCCCGCCTGCGAGGGTTCCTGGCTATCCGGCACAGGGACCAAGTTATCGACAGCTCCGTACTGACGGGCCCCATGACTCTCGGGCAATTCTCCTCGGTCGATGCCGGTGCCAAGTGGTCTCCTAAAGAGCAGGTCGAGATCGGGTTTATAGCGGAGAATCTGCTTGATCTAGAACGCGAGGATGCTATCGGGTTACAGGAGCCAGGTCGCACCTGGCGCTTGTCCGTCACTCTTAGAATTTAAGCCTAATTGGGAAACCTCTGCAAAAATTAGACTCGATCAAGTCAACGCCATTCACATCTCTTGAAACCCTGCCCTTCACTACACCCAAGCGACAACTTCCTCCAAGTCTTACTCTGCGGCATCCCTACTAGTGTCATCGGACTCACTAATAGAGGATAGCATTGCTAAGAAGTACTCGACGCGAAGGTTCCAGTCATTGAGTCTAGCTACGTTCCTGCGGGCATCGGTATCTCCAACGCCTCCAGAGTCAATCGCTTCTAGCAAGCATTGCTGCCACTCTTCTTGGGATTTTGCTATGGCAATCACTGAAGAGTACTCACGCACGCTCGGTAAGTCTGCGCTGACCACAGGTTTCCCAGCCGCAAGATACTCGTGAAGCTTCAGAGGAAACCCATAATAACTCCACTGATCCTCATCCACCACGTAGCTCATAATATTCACATCCATGGAAGCAACGTATCCCGGAAGCTCAGAGTGATGCTTGGCGCCAAGAAAATATACGTTTGGGAGCGACTTAAACTCTTCTACAACCCGAGCCGTGGCGGGATCATAAAAAACCTCCGGACCAACCATAACAAAGCTCCAAGAAGGGTTAGCTCCAGCGAGAGACAACAGCAGAAGAAAATCCAACTTCGAATTTAATCGTCCTGTCCAACCAATCCTGGGGTGTGGAATCTTGGCCAGATCTTCGGGGCACTGGCCAAGAGAGCCTGATGAAAAAGCGGAATAGTCAACTCCATTTTCTAGGACACTAATCTCAGATCCGTCCCGAGAAGTGATCCTGAGCCGGTCTGCAATTGCATGCGATGATGCGATGACCAGGTCCGCTGCTCGAAGAAGAAAAACCTGCGAATCGCTTAGAAACTGAGTCCAGTATTGATCCGTGTCATAAGCATCAAACGCGTAGTATACAAGGATGTCAGGATCAATCGTTCTCACGTAACCAACAAACTCTGGCCTGTATACGATCAGGACGACCTTTGACTTCCCCTGGCGTCGTGCGAAGCGGCGCAATCTTGCCGCGGCGAGAAAGTCGACAAGCCTACTTTGAAAACGCCACTTGGGAACCCGGACAAAAAGCCGGGGTAAACGATCAATCCAAACACCATCCCGATTATCGAAACCACCAAACCATCTAGCCCCACGCCAACTTTGGCTACCGAGTTCCCAGTGCGTCAATGCCGGAGTCGAATAGACCACCGTGACTTTTCGAGCCAATCTTGAAAGTACCTGCTGCCGATTCATCCACTCGCCGTCCCATGGGTTTGGAGAAAGCGCAATAACAACAGAATCCTCGAAGGAACTGTACAAGACCGTGTCATTCATGTGATGGTATAGGATCTTCGAGTAGTTTCTGGTCGAAGTATAGCGACTCCACCCCGGTCCGAATGCACGTGGACATTTAGTTTGAAGGTCGCCGCCCACTCATGGGCTATGAATCGCTCGTCTGGCCTATCGATATCATCTAGAAATATACTATAGTCATCTGCTAAGAACTGATGAAGCGTGGGTAGCGCCAGGTATCGCGACAGAGAACCCGCGTTGCCCTTGGGACCATCGACCAGCAAAAGATCAGCTTTGTCTTGCTTGAGCACGGCAGAAATTTCACTGCAAACTACATCTCTGTCATACCAAATCCTACCAATATCCTCTTCAAAACAACTTTTCATTGGAGCGCATATAAACGTATAGCGATCGCTGCTTACCCCCATCCTATTAAGGTATCCTTCAATCGTCTTGATCCAGTTAGCATCCTCATCAATCCCAATTACACGAGTACGGCAACCAAGCGAGTCACTTAGCAAGTGAAGAGTTGAAACCCCAATTCCACATTCAATGATCGTCTGACACCGGTGAATAACAACCTCATTAAGCAGTTGCGCCACGCCACTTGGACGCATAGCAAACGTAGTCCATGGCATGTAACCTACCCCTAAATCCGGCAACCTACCGATCGAATTCAGGTCATTGAGTCTTGAGCGAAGATCTGTTTCAAGGTCTATTAAGGCAGCGCGAGCTGCCCGCCTAATGGCCTGTTTCATCAACTTCATCATATATCTATCTCGCCTTTTGAGGAATTACCCCCTGCTCACAGGTTGTGTCGGGCATCACCGAGGCAGTGAATTCATCGCGATCGCGCTACCAGATGAATTAGACTATTACCGGCTAATGTCTCCCAAAAATTGGCTTCGCAATGCATAATCGACGAAGCCAGAGGCATAGTTCACGTCACACTGTGACTAAAACTAACTCTTACGCCTGAATACAATCGATAACAACTCAACCTCCGCGGACTTAGGCATGCCACTGACGACCCACCCGAGTCCAATCACTAGGACATAGACAATCGCGCCCATAAAGATTTTTGCCAGAAGAAGCGGAGCACTGTCCAGATTCAAGTTGCTTGATACATAAGCTAGTGCTCCAGTCATTGAAAATCCGGCTATTACTGGCCGCCATACAGCATCAAGTATTTTCCTAGCTTGGACTCTACAGATCTTAATCACCATACAACTCACGACAATGAACATAGAGAGGCCGATGAATACGCGAGCCCACGCAACTCCGACTAGCTCATAAAGAAGGAACGCGGGATACAGAGACAGCAGAGTCAGCGCGGCCTGGATCCAGTAAACATAGGCTGTGAACTTTACATGACCTGTGACCGTTAGGAGTGTCCCGGAGATACCATACAAAGCCCCAAACATCGCAAAGAGTACAAGCGCCTGTAACAATGGAACTACTGGCAGCCACTTATCACCCCCTCCCAGGAAAAGTGGAACCACCTCTTCGGCGACAGCACCCAGGCCAAGTGACACTGGTACCGCAATCAAGCCCATCATAGATAGAGCCCTTAAATATCCAGAAATAAGTCTACTATGGTCGTCTTGAATCAGTGCGAGCCCCGGCGTCAGCGCCCTGGAAAAGGGCTGCTGAACTTCAGAAACGGTCATGGAGGATAGTTCGACGCCCCACTTATAGAAGCCTAGTGCAGTTGGCGAAGCCAGGCCGGCCAGCACTACGAGATCGCCCTGTGTGCTTATGTACTTTGCTATATTCCTTGCCAAAATCCACTGGGAGAAGCCCCATATTTCCCCAAACTTCTCGAGGGAAACTTTTGGCCGGTATCGTGAAAAGATGTAGCTAAAAAGAACTTCAAGAAGCCCTGCTGCCACCGAGGATACAACCAACGCCATGTAGTTTCTGAAGTACAGCGCAAAGGCAACAGTAACTAAGGTTGAAATTAGCTTTACCGAAACATGGTATCTGAAATCCGCGGAGAAATTCATCTCAATCTGAAACCGGACGATACCAATGTTCTCTAAGCCACGCACAATAGTTGCGGCACTCAATATCTGACAAACAAGCTCAAGTCTTGCGTCACCATACGCCGCAGCTATCCAGGGCGAAGAGAGATACAGCGCCAGTCCGACTGCGAGCGCTTGCAACAGGCGCAACGTCCAAGCTGTGTCAAAATGCGCCTTGGTCGCATTCTTGTTCTGAATGAGGGCCCAGGTAACACCGAAATCAAAAATAAGCGCCACCAAGCCTAAGATGACCATTGCGACTGCAACAAGGCCAAAGTCTTCCGGCAAAAGCAAGCGAGCGAGGACGGCGGAACTGATAATCGTGAGGCCCCGGACGCACCAACGCATTCCAACATACCACTTCGTGCCCGAGAGAATGCTCGTTGCTATCGAGTGAGGAACTTGACGGTTCTTCATAAGTAGACCGCCCTCATGGATAGACACACTCACAAGCTGCCTTGAAATCTCTCATCAAGTCAAAACCGCTGAAATCATTTTGCTTGGTGTTAAACCGACCCATGGCTTAGCATCCCGCCAAGATGATGCAAAGGTCCTGCAGGGTTGGCACTTGTTTTCGCAATGGGCAAGAAAGCCTAGTGCTTCGCATAAAGCTTTGTGGAAGACTCGCACGGAAGTCCCAGCGGTTGATCGAGTAGCAGTAATCAAACAATACACAATCCGCGCCTCCCTGCTTAACAGGCATTGAAAGCACCCGCAATAAATACGGAGTCTCTGGATGGCGAAGCATGATGAATCCAGGGTTCTTCAAGCGAATTCGACTTCATTAGAACAGAGAGTTGCTTGCTCTGCTTGATCCCGTCAGTCGGGTCACTTAACTGTAGCTTTCTCATTGCTCTTGATCAGGCATGGGAGGTTCCTAGTTTGAAATGTTGGCCCCGTCCACTGGGACGGATTCCCTGCCACCTTGAAGTGCTGAAGCAGATCAACACTTCTCTGCTATACCCCGGGGTACAAGCAAGCTACCTCCGACTTGGATCGGTAAGCAAACAGGGGCAACTCAATTCAATCAGTGGATCATTGGATCAGTCGGCTAATCTAGTATCTTCGAGACGTTATCCAAATCTTAAAACGTTCAGTCCATTGCCATAGATCGCCATCTCGCCGCGAAAACACTTGTTGCCGGATAGCACAGCCACCAAGCTCAGGGGCCCCAATACCCCCCCGCCACTTCTTCGAACCCCTGTGCAAGTGTTCTCACGCGTTTTTCGCGCGAGCACTCCTTTACGGCGTCGAGTTTCGCAACAAACCCCGATTCGTTGCAGCCTTCGAGGATCAACCACTCTTCGATCAAGGACCGAATCCCGCCGCTGTCTTCAAGGGCTACGGACTTCTGGATACCGATATCCCTGGCAATGCGGGCGGTTTCGCTGCTCGGATCCGCAAGGACGATTACGGGCTTGCCCGCTCGTGCATACTCGTACAGCTTCGCCGGCACCTGCTGGCTGCAGCTTTCGCCCTGAAGCACAAGCAGGGCGTCAGCATCGAAATACTCAGCGATGGCTTCCCGGTAGGGGAGCGATGGTGCAAGTTCGACACGATGCCCGATGCGCCGCGCAGCAATCATGTCACGCAGGGCATCGTCATTACCTGATGCCCTGAACCTGATGCGGGCCGGTCTCTTCGCGAAGGCTCCGGACTCCTCAAGCGCTGCAATGGCATCGAGCAATGCCGTCGGATCGCGCTCGGAGGGGTAGACGACACCGCTGTGCAGCAACAGTAGCGGAGGTTTTTCACCCTGGGCACCGTCCGCCTCACCTACTTTTCTGCAACTCCTGGCGCGATCCTCCACTTCGCGGAAAAGCACTTCGTCAAAACCATTGGGGATCGTCAGGAACCGGTCTGCAGACTCGTTGCCGAAGCGACGCAGGTACTCCCGGCGTGACGCTTCCGTTGTGAACACACATAACGAGGCATTGTTCATCGCTAGCCGCTCAATGCGGTGATAGAGCTTCCGCGTTAGCGGGTCAGTTGGGTAATCCGCATCTGTCATCGGATCACGGAAGTCAGCGACCCAGGGCACGCCCGTCAGCTTGTGCAAGGTGTACCCGATCAGGTGGGCGGTGGCGATTGGGTAGGTGGACCAAAGCACCCTGGGCTTCAGCGAGCGTACGAGGCGAAGGCCTTTCAGCACGGCGCCAAACCACCAGCTACTCCAGGGATCCGGTAGCGCAAAAAAGCGCGGGTAACGGCCTTTGACTGCGAAGTGTCGAGCGGCATCGAAAGCAAGGGCACGATGCACTTCCATGTCTGCAATGTCGTCCATCTGACCATTACTCACAGCGCGATAGGCGCGCTGCTGTGCGGTCAGCACGACTGCTCTCCAGCCGTAATCCGGCAGGTACTTCGCGTTGGACACGGTCCGCTGAAGCCCGCTGCTCGCAAGTACGGGCGGGAAATGATACGCGATAAGCAACGCCACCCTGCCCGGACTGCCTGCCCTGCCCTTGCCGCTATCTTCCACGCATGCTCCCTGACGGCTGTATCGCCTTTTTCTGGCGCGTGAGCTGTGTCACGGCTGTAGCCCCCCGTGCACGGCTGTGCTGTCACCACGGCTGCGCTGATGCTAGCATCTCCGACGGTTCCCGCTAAGCAAACTACACCCGGGAACCAGCCATTCTCCCCGCCTTGTGGTCGAAACTGTGACAGCGTTCAACACCCCTGCATGCATTGCCGCCTTCGAGCCCTCGGCGGGCTTGGAAGGCAAGCCGCCGGCGACCCGCCTGGGGGGACTGAGCGGTCGATCCTGGGAGTTCAACGAAGCGCTCGGTGACCAGGGCGAACTGGCAGCTACCGGTGGCATCGTCGCCCGCAGCAGCGCGGTCACCATCGCCGTCTTCGGGCGCGGTGCCCTCATCGGCAGCGATTCAGCCAGCACCAGCCGTCTCGATAGCGATTCGCTTCTGCAGGCCTACGCTTCCCACGGTAATGATCTGCCCGAGGTCATCGTCGGGCACACCGCCGTTATCGTGATTGACCTTGAACGCAGCAAGGTAGTTGCTGCAAGCGACCGTCATGGGGTGCACGCCGTTTACTGGTGTGTCGCGGACGGGACCCTGCTGATCTCCACCAGCGCAGCCCTGTTGCGCAAACCGCTGCAGGCGCCTTCCCGGCTCACGTCTCAGGCCATTTACGATTACGTCTACTTCCATGTACTGCCCGCGCCAGCCACGGCTTTCGCCGGCATGCAGAAGCTACAGGCAGGGCACCGCCTGGTCTGGCAGGGTCCGGATGAGTATTCACTGACGCGATACTGGCAGCCCACCTTCAACAGCCGGATGCGCGAGCGCGGAGCAAAGGCAGCCCCTGAAGCTTTGAAAGCCACGCTGCGACAAAGCGTGGAAAGGGCCCTGAAAGCTTCGCCTGCCGCCACGGGAGCTTTTCTGAGCGGCGGGTTGGACAGCTCCACGGTTGCGGGCATGCTCGCCGAGCTGCGCCCGGGCAATGCCAACGCCTTTGCGATCGGCTTTGCTGCAGAAGGCTACGATGAGATGGCTTACGCAAGGGAAACGGCACGGCATTTCGGGCTGCAGCTGCACGAGTACTACGTAACCCCGGATGACATCGTTGCCGCTCTCCCCGGCGTCGTGGCGGCCTATGGTGAGCCTTTTGGCAACTCCTCTGCGCTGCCCGCCTACTTCTGCGCCCGCCTGGCTCGAGAGCGCGGCATGGAATGCCTGCTCGCTGGAGATGGCGGCGATGAGCTTTTCTCCGGCAACGAGCGCTACGCCCACCAGCAGCTCTTTGAGCGCTACCTTGGCTTACCGGCATGGTTGCGTTCGGGCCTCGTGGAGCCACTGGTCAAGTTGGCGCCAGGCAGCTTTCCCTATGCGGGCAAGGCCAGAAGTTTCCTGGCGCAGGCTCACGTGCCGCTACCGATGCGTCTGCAGCACTATAACTTTCTCAACCAGTGTCCTGCGGCTTCGGTGTTCCCGGAGACAATCCTGAGGAAGGTCGACGAGGCGTCACCCGCTCGCCTCCTCGAGGGCGTCTACCGCGCGCCCGACGATGCAAGCACCCTCGACCGGATGCTCTTCCTCGACTGGCAGTTCACCCTCGCCGACAACGACCTGCGCAAGGTCGGCGGTGCCTGCGAACTCGCGGGCATCGGCGTGCAGTACCCCATGCTCGACGAGGAGCTGGTGGCCTTCTCCCTGACGATACCTGATCGGCAGAAAATGAAAGGCGGCAACCTCCGCCACTTTTACAAGCAGGCGCTGCGCGGCTGGCTGCCGGAGGCGACGATCAACAAAAGCAAAAAGGGTTTCGGCCTGCCTTTCGGCCTGTGGCTGCGCGAGCACTCTCCGCTTCGCGACATGGCGACACAGAACCTGCAGTTACTGCGAACCCGTGGCATCTTCCGGGAGCAGTTCATCGATGAAACGATACGCCGGCACAGGGAGGGTCACGCCGCCTACTTCGGTGAGCTGATCTGGCTGCTGCTGGTGCTCGAGCTGTGGCTCCAGGCCAATCCGACCGTTCAGCTGCCGGCGAGCGAGGATTCTGCCCGCGGCTAGGCCTCCGGCGAGGGGGGAGACAGCGAAGGCTCCCCCCGCAGCGAAACGTGCACCCAGGGCTTTAATGACGAGACCATCAGCTGGAAACCGCCAAGGCAGAGAAAACCGGCCCAGCCGACCTGTCGGGCGCCAAGCTTCTCATGTACGGCTATTGAAGAGAGGTTGAAAGCAGAGATCCGGCTGTGGCACCAGCGAACGCCCTCCGAGCGCAGCTCTTCGTTGGCAGCGTCCCAGAGGCGACCGAAAGCCCGGCTCAATCGATACGCCGGCGCTACGTAGACGTCAAAATCCCACGCGGCGCTCGCAGCGGGCTTTGGGGCGAACACCGCCCGGACTTCGTCTTCACGGTAGGGCCCGCGGTGTAACCAGAGAAAGCCGACAAGCTCGCTGTCTTTCGCCAGGAACAGACAGCGGGAGCCGGAAGCCAGACGCTCCGCAATCACCGCCTCGGGGCGCGGCAAGACGTCGGGCAGGCAGGCGCGCGTCGTGGCTCGCTCTACCCTCGCTCCGCCACTGGCGCGCCTGGCGGGCGGCTGCTCAGGCACCGGTTGGGCATAAAAGAGGTAGGGCACGATGCCCGCCCGTCCACCGCTCAGGCGCTGGAGCAGGCGGTGCAGCCAGTAGAGAAGCTTCAATCGGGGCGCTCCAGGATCAGCCGCCCCCACTCGCCTGCAGCTTTCGCATGAGGCCAGGCAGCGGGAAGCCCTGGGCGTAAACGCGGTCCGCGATTTCCCGCGCTTTCACCAGTTCGCCCTGCTCGACGAGCAACAGCCCGTAGTTATACTGCAGCTGGATATCGCCGGGGGCCAGCTCGAGGGCCTGCTCATAGAGCTGCCTGGCATCCTGGAGCCGGCCCGCCTGCTGCAAATGAATGGCAAATAGCATCCGCGCCGTGGCATCACGGGGGCTGAAGGCGACAGCCCGCTGCAGGTAGCACTCTACCGGGGGGACATCGGCTGCCTTCAGGCGGCGCAGCTGTGCCGTGTCAAGGCGGGACTGGAACCGCATCATGGCGTTGAGCGCACGGTGATGATTGGGCCAGGCTCGCAGGGTGTAATCAAGGTCACTCTCTATACGCCCTGACTTACCACTGACGAGGTTTTCTACCTCAGGCGTGAAGTGGTAACCCTCAACCAGCTGCAGCTTGCCGGCGAGCACGCCTCGTTGCAGGTAGTCGAAGGGGCCAACACCCTGGGCTTTGCCATCACAGGGGGCGCCGGAAAAGTCAGTGCCGGGCCAGCCGGCCGCCGCCGCACCTGGAGTGCCCAAGGTGCCCAACACTGCAAGCAGCCCCATGCCAACTGCAAGAATCGTCCTAGAGCTCATAATCCATGTCCTCCTGCTGAGAAGGGCCGGGTCTGGCAGTGCCCCGGTGATGGGCGATTCGCGCCGCAAAGTAGAAGGGATTCCGGTCCCACGGCGTAAAGCGCTGTAGCTGAAACGGATCGACCCCGGGCGTATTGGCACCGCCATCGGTACTCAGCGCCGCCGAGAAGCCCGCCTGCCGGACCAGGGAGACGTGCTCGGGCAGGTAGTCCGCTCCGGCGCGCCCGTTGGGATAGGCAAAAAAGCGCACCTCGCGCTGCAAGGCGTCCTCGAGGGCCGCCTTGCTTCCCTGGATCTCGTCGCGCGCGTCGGCCTCATCCAACGACGCTAGTATCGGGTGCGATTGGGTATGGGCACCAATTTCGACACCGGCCAGGGCGAGTGCCCGCAGCCCTTCGCAGTCCAGCATGAGCGAAGGCGGCCGCCCGGGCGCCCGGGACTCGAGCTCTGTCACCGCCTGCTCCCGTTCCCGCGGGTGCCAGTACTTGATCGACTTGAGCACCTCTTCCGCAATCGCCGCGCGTTCTGGCAGCGATCCAAGGTCTCGCGTGCCCAGACCGAGGAAGTCCAGCTTCGCCGTTCCCTCCGGGTGCCGACGCAGTGCTTCGCGCACCCTGTCATTCCACATCAACCCCCCATCCAGAAACCCGGAGGTCACAAAAACCGTCGCGGGAACGGACAGGGCATTCAGGACAGGGGCCGCCACCTTCAGGTTATCCGCGTAACCATCATCGAAGGTCAGCGACAACGCCCTCGGCGGCAGCTCCCCTGCCACCAGGCGCTCAACGGCCTCGGACAGGGGCAGAAAGTTGAAGACCCGGCGCAGGTGCCGGAGCAGGCGTTCGAAGGACCTGCCGTCGGGCACCCCCGGGGAAAGCGGGTCCCGCTCGGCCAGCACCCGGTGGAAGAGGAGGATCGACAGCCGATCACTCGAAAAGAAGCCGGACCGGAGCGCTCGCAGCGGGCGCCTGTCCTCCGATCCAGCCGACAAGAGTCTGCTCACGACCATGCGTTCCGGGCACGCAATCACGTCAGCCCGTGCGCGGGCCGCCGTTGACCACGCACCTGCGATACGTCGTTGCCCCTGTGCCTCTGCCCCGGCGCTCCCGCATGAAGCAACTCATCCCGCCACACCGTCATCACCGTCACCAGGCCAATGATCGCATAAAGAAGGTCAAAGTAGGCGAGGCTCACGTTGGCTCCGGTGATGCCATAGCCCACCAGCGACAGATTGATCGCCCTGGCGAGATGCTGGTACCAGCCCACCCCGGCCTCACGTGCCCGGCGGATGTTCCGCAGGTTTGTGATGAAGCAAGTCCAGAGCATGGACAGAAAGATAGCCAGCCCCACCCACCCGTGGTCGCCCAGTACCTGGAAGTAGATATTGTGCGCAGCCTTTGGCGCCAGCCATGGCGGAATCGGCGGCGTGGCGATAGGGCCGAAATCGGGCGTTGCGGGCGCGTAGCGGTTCCACAGGACCGGATCTGTCACGGCACCGAAGCCACCCCCCGTCAGGGGGTCATCGGCGGCAATCAGTGAAGACACCTTCCATGCCCAGAGTCGTCCGATGAAGGAGCTGTCCTCCTCTGCCGCGGTCGAGATGGTGCTCTGCCGGTTGCGCCAGTCTTCGGGTGCCAGCTGGTAGGCGATCGGCAGGGCCACGACCGCGGCGAGTGCAAGGGCCAGCTTGTAGCGGGAGGTCAGCCAGACAGCAAATCCGAGGATGGCCAGGCCGATAAAACCCCCGCGGGAGTAGGTGCCGACAACGCCCACGATACCAAGTACCAGTAGAACCCAGAGACCGTTTCGAACGATGCGGTTCTTCGTCACGCTAGTCAGGTAGACCACGAGCGGCAGACACATGTTGATCGCGACCGCGAGATCGTTTCTGTCTTCGATAATGCCGGCCCGCCCGGCGATCCGGTGGCCACCGCCAGACAGGATGAACTTGACTCCCTCCATGGCGGCATAGGAAGACACGGACAGGACGATCGCCCACACTAGCGTATCGATGTGAATCCGCTTGCGCAGGATGAGTACAACGAAAATGAAAAGCAGGACAACTTTCACAAACCGTACCCAGTAGTCCCAGACCCAGGCACTGTCAAAGCTGTCGTTGGCAGCCGTGCTGAGGAACGTCCACCCGCAGAACGCAACGACAATGCCGAAGAGGCCGTTGAAGCGCGCTCCTCTGGCCTCCCCCGAGAACAGGTAGGCAATCGCGGTCACCAGGACGATGGTCAGGTTGGGACGAAAGCTCTGCGAGAAGCCGAAAGCCCACTCCGTAGGCGCTGCCAGGGCAATCCACACCCAGGCCGTCACCCCGAGGTAAGGTCGCTTGAAAGCGTAGAAAATCGCTACCAGCAGAAAGCCGACGATAAGCAGGTCGCGCACTAGCGGTCGTCCTCGTCGGCGTTTCGATCCGACCACCAGAACAGAAAGCACATCGAAACAATCACGAGCAGGAGGTAGAGGCTGTCAATCATTGAACCGGCACCCTGCTCTGCACGTAGCGGAACTTGCCAGAAGCCTCGCGCGGCAGCTGCGAGCATCGCTCGACGCTGACCATCACATCACGACCCAGGCGCTCGCGCACTCCCTCGATAATCAGATTCTCCGCAGTGTTGTCAAAACCCTCCAGCGGCACGACCTGTACTAGCGTGGTATCGAGCGACTCCTGCACGATCCGGAACTCGCCGACTGAAGGAATAGCGCGCAGGATATAGATCAGGGCGAGACCGTGCACCACCGTCCCGTCCGCCGCAACCACAAAATCCGTCGAACGCCCCTCGATGGCCTCCAGCACTGCCAGGCCACGACCGCAGCGGCAAGGCGCATCGGCCAGCCTCCCGACATCGCCGGTGCGATAGCGCAGAAACGGGAAATCTGCCGATCTGAGGTGGGTGATGACAATCTCGCCCCGCTCGCCGGACTGCACGGGTTGCCCATCCGCCCCGATGCACTCCACCACGATGTCCTCTGCCGTCAGGTGGAGGCTGCCGGCCGGGCAGGCATGGGCAACAAAGCCTGCATCACGACCGCCATAGCCGTTGGCGACGGGGCAACCGAAGCAGCCCTCGATGGCCTCACGCTGATGCGGATAGAGGCTCTCGGACGTTACGAAGGCGACGCGAACGCCAAGGTCATCCATCGCGATGCCACGCTGTCGCGCATGGCCGGCGAGCAGCGCCAACGACGACGGATAGCCAAACAGCATCCGGGGCCGCCTCGCCCGTATTCGAGCGAGGAAGCGGTCCATGCTGTGGACCGACATGTCGAACGCCGGCAGCAGCTCGGTGCGTAGCAGCCGATCGCGGAGCAACCGGACCCGGTCCTGGGCGCCCAGCTCAATCGGCGAGCCCCAGAGAACAATCTCCGGGTCACCGATATCGACGTCCCACCAGCGGGTGGCGCGCCACTTTGCTGCGACATCGTGGCTGACCCGCTCTCTGCCCAGGAAGAAAACCAGGGGCTCGCCACTCGAGCCACCGGTGTTGGACTGGACGAGATGCCGGGCTCCCTCTCGCACCATGGACTCGCTATGCGACCGGATCGTTGCTTTGTCGAGCAGCGGCAGTCGCCGCAGGTCGTCAAGGCTTTCAAGCTCTCGCGGTTGAAATCCCTGTTTGGCGAAGAGGGCCCGGTAGTAAGGAACTTCACTGCCGACCGCCTGGAGGAACGCGCGAAGATCATCGAGCTGTCGAGCCGCGAGTACTTCGGTCGGGAGCCACTGGCTGTGCTCCAGGCTCCGACGGACAGGAACCGTACTGTGCCGCTTCAAGCGCTCGTGTAACGGAAAGAGTATGCCAGACACGGCGCGTGTATAGAGGCTCATGGGCGCTTTCCCGCCAATTCGGCGTAAGCGGCGATCCACTGGGGACCGACCTGGGACCATTCGAAAGCCTTGACCGCCGAAAGTGCGGCCTCGCGCAGCTTCTCCCGAAGGGCGGGTTCGTCGATCAGCCGCTGCATGGCCATCGCCATCCGATGCGGATCGCCCGCGGGGATGAGGAGTGCACTCTCGTCATGCCGCACCATAAAAGGTACACCGCCCACATCCGTGCTGACGACAGGCAGGCCGCATGCCATGGCTTCGAGAAGCGAATTGGGCATGTTATCCACCGTGGTGGGGTTCAGCATCGCATCGGCGCGGTGGTACAGGCCCGCGATGGCGTCGCGATCCAGCCGCCCCAGGAAGGCGACCTGCCCGGTAATACCCAGCGCTGCCGCCAGGGCCCGAAGTTCCTCTTCGGCCGGCCCGCTCCCCGCGATCGCCAGGCGGGCCCCGTAGCGCTGGGGCAGCAGCGCCAGGGCATGGAGCGCGGTATCGATGCCGTAGATGGGCTCCAGGTTGCGGGTAATGGCGAACACGAAACCCTCGTGGTCTACCGTCTCCGGCGCGGGAGCAAACACGGACCGGTCAATGATGTTCGGGATAACTTCGACAGTTTCGCCCCGCGTCGCAAACACCTGCTCAAGATAACCAGAAGGCACGACAACGCGGGCCGCACGGTGCAGCGATGGGCGCACCCAGCGGAAAGAGCGGCGGAAGAAGCGCTCCGCTTCGCCGCCGCGATAGTTGACGATGACGGGGGTGCCGAACAGCGGCGCGAGCCACAAGACCGGCGCGGCAAACAGATGCCAGGCCCAGCCCGAATTGGCCATCAGGTGAATCACGTCGACCCGCCGGGCCAGCCGGCAGATCTGTACCAGGTACGGCAGCAACCGTGCGAGCGCGCGAAGGCCTCGCAGTCTGCCGACCCACGCTGGGCGGTACGGCCCATTCGTGGGCAGGAAACACACCGCAACCCCCTCACCTTCGAGCAGCTGCTTGAGCTGTCGGGCCTGCATCGCCATGCCACCGTTCGGTGGAGGCATCGGCGCCACGAGGCCAAGACGAAGCGCACCGATCATGAAAGCCCCGCGTAAACCGATTCGTAGCGGCTCACACTAGCGGGCCAGTTTCGTTCATCGGCCACATAGCGGCGGCCCGCGGCATGCAGCGCAGGCCAGGCTGTACGATCACCGAGCAGGTCAGTAATCACCGATGCCAGCGCACCGACATCCCCGGCCCGGAACAGTCGCCCCGTGACGCCGTCCTCGATCATTTCGCGGTGACCGCCCACGTCCGACGCTACTACCAGCCTGCCCTCGGCCATCGCCTCGAGGGGCTTGAGGGGGGTTACGAGCTCGGTCAGGCGCATCGGCAGCCGCGGGTAGACCAGGATGTCCACCAGGTCGTAGTACGACTGAACCTCGCTGTGCGGCACACGGCCGGTGAGCACAAGGGCGTGCTCTACGCCGAGAGTGCGGCTACGCTCGCGTACCCTTGCCTCGTCCGGACCGCCGCCCACCAGCAGCAGGCGGACTCCCGGGTCGGCCTCGAGGATTGCCGGCAGGGCCTCCACCAGCAGCGGCAGACCCTCATAGCCGTAAAAGGAGCCGATAAAGCCCAGCACCCGTTTATCGGCGAGATCCAGCTTCTCCCGCATCGCCGGGTCGGGCTCCCGCGCCTGGCCGAACTCCTCGATGTTTACCGCATTCGGAATGACGGTGACCTTGTCTGCAGGTATCCCGCGACCGACGATGTCACCGCGCAAGCCCTGGCAGATCGTGGTAACGGCGTCCGCCCGCCTGAACACGCGGGTCTCCATTGCTCGGGTCGCACGGTACCGGAGGCCACCGTGCCTGCTCGTACCATGGTCGACGGCCGCGTCCTCCCAGAACGCCCTGCACTCGTAGACGACAGGCAGGCCCAGTTGTCTGCCGGCGCGCAAGGCGGCCAGGCCGTTCAGCGCCGGCGAATGGGCATGCAGGATATCGGGCCTTTCAGTGGCAGCCACCTCCACTATCCTCTGGGTCAGGGTCGTGACTACGGCCCACTGGTCGAGCACCGGCAGTCGGTAGAGTGGGTTGGCGGCGGGCTCAGTGCGATAGAAACGAAGGCCATCCACCTCTTCCACCGCGCTGGTGCAGGCGCCCTGCTTCAGCGAGGTGACGTGCGCTGTCTCCCAGCCCCTTTTGCGCTGCTCGCGCAGGATGTTGCGGGTGCGGAAAGTGTAGCCGCTGTGCAGGGGAATGCTGTGGTCGAGCACGTGGAGGATACGCATGGCGTCTAGCCCCCGGTCAGCGCCAGGTCGTCGTCGCGTGTAGCTGCCTGGAACATCAGCAGCGTCCACAGTGGCGCACTATGATTGCGCAGGCCTCGCTGATGCTCGTTGACCAGCCGGGCCAGGTAGTCGCCATCGAAGAGCCCCGTATCCGCCAGCCCGCCGCTGAGCAGGCTGCTGCGCAGCCTTTCCGCGAGGGGGCCGCGGAACCAATCCGCCAGCGGCACACCGAAGCCCATCTTGGGTCGGTAAAGCACATCCCGGGGCAGCAGCGATTCATGGGCTTTCTTCAGCAGGTACTTCCCTTCACCGCCTCGCAGCTTGAGGCCCGGCGGCAGCCCGCTCACCCACTCCGTGAGCGGATGGTCCAGCAGGGGAACTCGCACTTCGAGCGAGTGGGCCATGCTGGCACGGTCGACCTTGGTGAGGATGTCGCCGACCAGGTAGGTCTTCATGTCGAGGTACTGGATAAGGGACAGCGGGTCCTCCGCCGGGCAGTTGGCCGCGTGCCGGTCAAAGACGGCCTGCACACTGTAGCCGCCCAGCTCACGCTTCAATGCCGGAGAGAACAGCTGTGCGCGCTGCTCGGCGCGGCAGATGGAAACGGAGTGCAGGTAGGCCTCGACGCTGTTGCGGGCCAGGGCCTGGAAGGTGGTCTTGGCGCGGAACACGCGCGGTGCCCAGTCCGCCTTCGGGTAGAGCCGGCCCAGCGCGCCGAAAAGCGGCTTGCGCAGCCCAAGCGGCAGCATCCTGCGTGCCCGCTCCTCGGCCATATGCAGCCGGTAGCGGCGGTAGCCTGCAAAATGCTCGTCGCCGCCGTCGCCAGAGAGGGCGACGGTCACCCGTTCCCGCGCCAGTTGGCAGACCCTGTAGGTAGGTATCGCCGAGCTGTCGGCATAGGGCTCGTCGTAGAGCGCGGCCAGTTCGTCGAGCAGGTCGAAATCATCGGCACTCACCCTGCGCTCGAAGTGGTTGGTCCGGTAGCGTTCGGCGACGCTGCGCGCGTAGTCGGTTTCGTCAAAGCGCGCTACGTCGAAGCCGATGGCGCAGGTGTTCACCGGCTCATGTTGCAGGCCTGCCATCGCGGCGACCACGGCACTGGAGTCGACACCGCCCGAAAGAAACGCGCCCAACGGCACTTCTGAAACAAGGCGAACCCGCACAGCCTCGCGAAGTCGGGCCAGCAGTTCCTGTTCGAGGTCCGCCTCGCTGGCCGCGGCGACCGGGCGGAAAGGCAGATCCCAGTAGCACCTTGGTGCCGGGACGGGTTTGCCGCGGGTCAATAACAGCGTATGCCCTGGATCGAGCTTCCAGGCGTCGCGGTAGATGGTGTCGGGCTCGGGCACGTAGCCCAGGGCGAAGTAGTCCTCGATGGCGGTGGGGCGGATGCGGCGAGAGAAACCCGGGTGCGCCTTGATGGCCTTGAGCTCCGAAGCAAACAGGAACTGCCCGTCGTCCAGCGGCGCGAAATACAGCGGCTTGATGCCGAAGCGGTCCCGGGCGAGGAACAGGGTTTGCGCGCGTCGGTCATAGAGCGCGAAAGCGAACATGCCTCGGAAGCGCTCGACGCAGCGCTCGCCCCACTCGCGCCAGGCGTAGAGGATAACCTCCGTGTCGCAGTGGGTACGGAAATGATGGCCAAGCTTACGCAGCTCGTCAGCGAGCTCGCGGAAGTTGTAGATTTCGCCGTTATAGACCAGGCAGAGCTCGCCATCCTCGCTCTGCATCGGTTGCTGGCCGGAGGCGAGGTCGATGATCGACAGGCGCCGGTGGGCCAGCGCCACCCCCGGTGCCAGGTAAATGCCGCCCTCGTCCGGGCCGCGGTGGAACTGGACCTGGTTCATGGCCTCGACCTTTTCCCGCGGGAACTCGCGCGTGCCCGTGAGATCGAAGATGCCCGCTATACCGCACATACCGTGTCCATCACTCCCCTGTCGGTCGCCCCGCGGGCTCTCAACGCGTGTCCCGACCCAGCACCTCGTCGTACACGGCGAGGTACCCCGCGACGGTCCGCGGCCAGTCGAAGCGCTCGCGCACCGACTGCCGCGCAGCCTCGCCGAAAGCCCGCCGCCGAGCCGGGTCATCCAGCAGCGGCAGCACCGCGGCCGCCAGCGCCGCCGGGTCACCGACCGGTACCAGGTGGCCAGTCTCGCCCTCGATGACCAGCTCCGGGTTGCCGCCGACGTGGGTGGCGATCACCGGCAGGCCGGCGGCCATGGCCTCGAGCACCGTGTTCGAGATGCCCTCCCCCAGGGACGGCAGCAGGAACAGGTCCATGGCGCCGAGCAGTGCCGGCACGTCCACGCGGTCGCCGGCGAGCCAGACCGCCTCGCCCAGGCCCGCCGCGGCGATCGCCACCTCGAGCGCCGGCCGCTCGGGCCCATCGCCGACCACTATACAACGCACCCGCTTTCGTAGATCGGGTCGCATTTGGAAACTGTGGGCGAGCGCACGGATCAGGGTCTGCTGGTCCTTCACCGCGGCCAGGCGGCCCACGGTGCCGACCACGAGCGCGTCCGCCGGCCAGTGCGCCGGCCAGTCCGCGGGCTTCGGACCGGGGCTGGCGAAGCGCTCGTGGTCGACCCCGTTGTAGAGCTGGACGACCTTGCGCCCCGGGATGCCCACATCTTCCACCAGCCACTGCGCCAGGTCCTGGCTGACGCAGATGAAGCGCTGGATCAGCGGCGCCAGGGCGCGGCGCAACCAGCGGTAGCGGCGGTTGCTGCCGTCGAGGTCGTGCACGTCGCGGCCGTGCTCGCCGTGCACCCGACGGGTACGCGGCATCAGCAGGCCCAGCAGCTGGGTCTCTAACGCGGCCATGTTGCGCGTGTGCACGATGGCCGGGCGCAAGCGGCGCAGGGCCCGCCACAGCCGCCAGTACATGGCCGGGTCATGCCCCGGGCGTTTGTGCAGGGCGATAATCGGCACGCCGGGCACCGTGATCCGGCCAGCAAAGCTTCCGGATTCGGTCAGGCAGATGATGGCGTGGCGGTAGCGATTCGGCGGCGTGCGGTTGATGAGGTTGACCAGCCCGTTTTCCAGCCCGCCGGTGCCGAGGGCGTAGATAACGTGGACGACCAGCGGCGTCGCCGGCGCGGTCATCGCTAGAGGCCGGCCGGGGCGGAGCCGAGGCCGGCGGCAAGCGCCGCGTCCAGGACGCTGCGGTGGACGCGGAGAAAGCCCTCGAGGCGCGCCCGCGCCGGTGCCGGTTCGCCCTCTGTCATCGGCGTCACCAGCACCAGGCGAGCGCCGGCGCGGGACCCGCCGAGTAGCTGCTGCCGCATCTCCAGCCACTTCACCCGGTAGGGGCTTACCGCGGGTTCCCCGTCCACCTCGTACCAGGCCCAGGCCAGCAGCCGCTCGCCGCCGGCCGTCGTGCGCAGCAGCCGTTCCTCCACCGGCCCGCCGCCGGGCAGGCCGGCGCCGAGCACCTGCTGGCCGACCACCCGCCACGCGCCGCCCTCACCGCCCCACTCGTCGTCGTAGGGGACCAGCTCTTTCTGTCCCTGTGCCTGCGCAAACACCTGGCGCACAAACAGCGTCACTGGCGCGTCGGCCGCATAGCTGGCGACGAACTGGCGGTCCGCGGCCTGCTCGGCCGGCCTCCAGGCGGTGAAAGGCTGCGCCAGCCGGCGCCAGCCGCCGAGTGCCGCCGGGGCCTGCAGTTCCGCGGTGGCGACCACCGCGCTGACGCGCAGGCGGTCGCCGAGTGCGTGCGTGCCCCAGGCGATGCCGACCGCGAGCACCGCAGTGATCACCAGCGCCGCAGGTGAACCACCGCCCGGCTGTACCCCCGCCCCGGCGCTACCGTTAGAGGCGGCAGCTACCGCTGGGTTCTCCTGCCAGAAGCTGCCAATCCAGAACAGCAGCAGCATGACGACGCCGAAGAAGATCCAGCCGTAGATCAGGTGGTCGACGCCCGTCGCGAGCTCCATGTTCGACAGGTGTCCGAGCATGACGATGCCGTAGGCGCGCAGCACGTTGGCTATGATTGGCACGATGACCGCCGCGAGCACAAACAGGCTCCGGCGCCAGGTGCTGCGATAGGTGAGCCAGGCGTAGAGTAGACCGAGGGTGACCGAGGCGATGAGATAGCGAACGCCAGAGCAGGCCTCGACCACGGACCAGCTGCCGGTGGGCAGGTAGAAGAACAGCCCCTCCTGGTACACCGGCACGCCGCTGGCCCGCACCAGCTTCACGGTCCAGTCGGCAGTGAACGCCATCATCGGCGGCTCGAGCCCCTTGCCCATGGGTACGGCGAGAAACAGGAAGCCGAGCGGGAAAGCCAGCGCGCGCGCGACCGGGGTGCCGAGGAGCGCCCAGGCAGCAGCCACCAGCATGGCGACGACGCCCAGCTGCTGCACCACCAGTACGTCGACCAGCGAACCGCCCAGCCAGATGAGCGCCGCGGCCGCGAGGGGCAGCATTGCAACAGGAGCGGCGGCGGGTACCAGGGCCTGGAGGCGCTCCCTGCCGCGCCAGGCCAGCCACAGCGAGATCGGCAGCACCAGGAAGCCGTGGTTGTAGCTCGCCGAGACCGTCCAGGTCCGTGCCATGGCGCCTAGCGTCTCATGGAAGAGACCACCCAGCACGAGCCAGGCCCCGATGAGCAGCCCGAGCGCGAGGCGCCAGCGCTGGCCACCATCCGTCGTCAGGGGCACCTCGCCACGAATCATCCCCTGGGTCACCAGGCCCTCACTCACCGGTCGCGCCCGTGCCCGCACCGGCCTCAGCGCTGCCGCCGAGGAGGGCCACCACCTCCGGCAGGCAGGCCTCCCAGGCGAAGCGCGCGCGCACCAACTGGCGAGCCCGCCCGCCGAGGTCGCAATGCCCACCGGCGAGCAGGGCGGTAACGTGCCGCGCGAAGTCCGCCGTGCTCTCGGCGACCAGGACATGCTCCCCGTCTCGGGCATCGATGCCCTCCAGGCCCCGGCCGGTGACCAGCACCGGCCGCGCCATGGCCATGGCCTCCAGTACCTTGTTCTGCACGCCGCGTGCGATGCGCAGCGGCGCCACGGCGGCAAGGGCGTGGGCCAGGTACGGCCGTACATCGGGGACGCGGCCGGTCACCGTGACGCCGTCGCCCTCGGCCAGTGCCCGCACCTCCGGGCCCGGGTTACTGCCCACCACGCAGAAAACCAGGCGCTTGTCCAGGCGCCGTAGCGCCGGGAACACCTCGCGGGCGAACCAGCAAACGGCGTCAACATTGGGCCAGTAGTCCATGGCGCCGGTAAACACCAGGGCCCGGGTCCCTGCGGGAAAGGGGTCGGCGTAGTCATCGCCCGGGGCGAAGTAGTCGGCGTTGACGCCGTTGTCATAGTGGCCGATGCGGTCCGCCAGCGCCGGCGCCCGGCGTCGGAACAGGGCCGCCTCTGCCGCGGAGACGAACAGGCCGGCATCGAAGGCACCGGCAACGCGCTGCTCGTGGGCGAACAGGCGGTGGCCCTCGCGCCGGTAGACCCAGGACAGGGGCCAGGGCCTGCGCGCTGCGTACTGCAGCCATTTGTCCGAGTCGACATCGACGAAATCCGCTACCCGGCGCTCGAAGGCAACAGCTGCCGGCAGGTACTGAGCCATGGCCGAGGAGTAGACGATGGCGTGGCGGATGCCGTGCTCGCGCACCGTGTGTTCTACACGCCGGGCCAGCTCCTGATCCCGGTAGTAGGGCAGCGTCAGCGCCTCGCCGGTGAAGAAGCCGACTACGCTGCGCAGCGTCGCCCGCCACGGCACCAGCGGCGCGAAGTGGGCGCTATGGCAGTGCCTTTCCACGTCGTTGGTGTATGCCCAGTCCGCCGGGTCGTCGACGAAGGTGGCGAGGTGAACTTCGAAGTGCTGCGCCAGGTGGTGCAGCAGGTGGAAGGCGCGGATCTTGTCACCCTTGTTCGGCGGGTAGGGAATGCGGTGGCAGAGAAACAGCAGCGGCGGCCGCGTAGCTGAAGGAGCCGGGCCGGCCGGCTCCGGGGTCGCCGCCAGGGCCATCAGCCCAAGCTCCGGGCCAGCGGCGGCCCGAGAAGGTTCGCCACGGGCAGCGGCAGGCGCTGCCAGGTGCTCACCAGCAGTCGGTACTTCGGGTTGTTCGGATTGAGGTCCGGTAATTCGTCGGTAGTAACCAGATCGTACTCGTAGGGCAACGGCGCCGGCTCGAAGCCGAAGTGCTTCTTGAAGGCAAAGGGTCCCGTGTCCTTCTTGCTGCGGCCGAAGTCGAAGCCACTGCAGCCCTCGTCTGCACTGCGACGCATGAGCTCCCAGTAGAGGATGTGATTGCAGCCCTTAATGTCGCGGGCGCGTGTCACGCTGCCACCGTAGTAGGGCAGTACCTCGCCGCGAAAGTAGAAGCTGAGGACGCCGGCGACATCCTCGCCGCCCTCGCCTTTCACTCCTTCAACAAGGGCGGCATCGTCGGTGCCGGCGACCGGCTGGCCGCCCGGGGCCTGGCGGATCATCAATACCCGGCAGGCATCACCGAATTCATCGCGCAGGATGTCAAGATAGCGGCGGCCGAAAACAGGGGTCCCCAGGTTGCGCAGGCTCTCGGCATACACGCGGTACAGCCGCTCCGTCCCCCTGTCTTCCTCACTATACAGGCCCTCTTTCAACGCCTTGCGCAGCATCGCGCGCTGACGATTGGGGATAGCCTTCAGATTGACGGTATTGTCTGCGGAGATAGCTTTGCGAAAAGTGTAGTACAAGTCCTTCACCGGCCAGCCGCTGCCCGATGGCTCACGATTGCGTAGTTCCAGGGCCTCGACCCTGAGCTCCCGGGCCAGCGCGCTCGCCCGCTGACGCAGGGCTGTAGCGGCGGCATCACTGCTCGCGGCAATACCCCCGTAAACGCAGAACGGCAGGCTTGCCAGCTTGCGGCCGAAGAGCCGGCTGCGCACTTCGGCGAGCGGCAGCACACCGGTGACGACTCCACCTTCCTCTGCAAGCAGGAAATGGCACGGATGCCCGAAGGCACGCTCAAGGACCCGGCGCCACGGGTAGCGGTGGAAAAAGGTGGCACACGGATTATCCGAGACAAAGGCCTCCCAGGCAGTCTCGTCCGCGTCCCCGGCCTCGCGCACAGACACATTCAAGCTGCGTCCTCCCGCGCCGGGTCCGCGGGCGCCGGCACGATGGTGAACACCTCGTCCATGCGGCCCCAGCGGAAATCACCCAGCAGCCGCTCCAGTCGCCGTTCCATCCTGCCCAGGTTGAGGTAATGGCGAATGCGGGTCTTGACACCGATACGCTCAACGCGGGGCTGTGCCGGGTCAATCTCCCAGGGATGAAAGTAGAAGTGGGCACTCTCGCCATCCTGCTGATTGACCCTGCGCAGGGCCCACCGGGAGAACGCATAGGGATAAAGACGGAACCAGCCACCGCCGCCGACATTCAGGTTGCGTCCGCCCAGCGGAATCGTGGTTACGGGTATTTCGCGCAGACGTCCTCCCGCTGCGTCGAAGGCGAAGCGCGGCGCATCGGGCATACCGTAAAGATCGTGCTTTAGCGGTGCCACGCTGGAACTGTAGACATAACCCTCGTCTGCCAGCACATCGTGGGCCCAGAGGTTGCCTCCGTTGATCGAATAGCTCGGCGCCCGATAGCCTCGAACGGGCACGCCGCCCAGGTCTTCAAGGAGCTCGCGCGTGCGCCGCACGTCGGCGCGGAACGCCTCGGGGGTCTGCTCCGTGACCCTCGTATGGTCCCAGCCGTGACTGGCCAGTTCATGGCCCGCCTCGACGATGCGCCGGACCAGAGCCGGATGGCGCTCCGCGATCCAGCCCAGCGTAAAGAAGGTGCCGCATACTCCGTGACGCGCAAACAGGTCCAGCACGCGCTCCATGTTCGCCTCCACACGGGTCGCCGTGCGCTTCCAGCTTTCCCGGGGGACATGGTTTTCGAAGGCCGAGACCTGGAAGTAGTCTTCCACGTCCACGGTCATGGCATTGCGGGGCGTCGTCCCAGTCATGCTGCGCGGGCGACGCCACACCAGTTTGAGACCGTGGCCACGATGCGTTCCGCTGCATGGCCGTCCCAGAGCGCCGGCTGGCGTCCGGCCTTGCCTTCCCCGGCATGGATGGCGGCAACAGCGGCGAGAATTGCCTGCTTGTCACTACCGACAACCGTGTTGGTGCCCTCGCTGACGGTGATCGGCCGCTCCGTACTGTCGCGGAGGGTCACGCAGGGTACGCCGAGGGCAGTCGTCTCCTCCTGGATGCCACCGGAGTCCGTCAGCACCAGCGCCGCGTCGCGCATCAGCCCGAGCATTTCCAGGTAGCCCTGCGGCGGCAGCAGGGCGAAGCAACCACTGGCGAGCAATTCTTCCAGGCCAGCCGCTTCGATTCGCGCCCGCGTGCGCGGGTGTACGGGGAAAGCGAGCGGGGTCCCCTGGCTGACCTCTACGAGGGTTTCAAGCAGACGCTTCAGCGTGACCGGGTCGTCCACGTTCGCCGGGCGATGCAGCGTCAACAGACCATAGTTGGCGGCCCACTCGGCATGATCGGCAGCCGCCAGGGTCGTGGACGCCGGAGTGGCACTCGCAAGGTTGTAGAACAGCGTGTCGATCATGACGTTACCGGCGAAGTGGACCTTGTCGAGACTGATGCCTTCGCGGGCGAGGTTGTCGGCGGCCGCCGCCTCGGTCGTGAAAAGCAGTTCCGAAAGCTGGTCGGTGAGGATGCGGTTGATCTCCTCCGGCATGCTGCGATCACCGGAGCGAAGCCCGGCTTCCACGTGGATGACCGGGATACCCTTCTTTACCGCCACGAGGGCGCAGGCGATCGTCGAGTTGACGTCACCAACGACCAGCACCGCGTCAGGCCGTCGTTCGTCCAGCACCGGCTCGAAGCGAAGCATGATCTGGGCAGTCTGCTCCGCGTGGCTGCCGGAGCCGACCTCGAGGTCCACGTCCGGTTGCGGTATGTGCAGTTGATCGAAGAATGCGTGCTTCATCGCCGCGTCGTAGTGCTGGCCGGTGTGCACGAGGGAGGCGGTAAGCCCGGGCGCAGCCGCCAGGGCGCGCATGATCGGCGCGATCTTCATGAAGTTGGGCCTGGCCCCCACCACGCAGAGGATGTGGGCCGATGCGCTGTTTCGGGTCATGGCGTGCCTCGTTCAGAAGAAGGTGTGGCGCAGACTCAGGGTGATCCGGTTCTCGGTGAACGCATTGAAATCGAAGTCAGACTCCTGGTCCACGTATTGCCAGCTCAGGGACAGGCTCGTGGCCACTCCGAGGCTGCGCTGGTAGGAAAGCCCCCCCACCCAGGCGGTGGCGTTCTGCCCGAAGAAACCGGCGTTGCCGCCTTCACCCTCACTTTCGCGGTACCCGATCCTCGCACTGAGCGACGTCAGGGAGGAAAGCCGGCGGGTCGCCGTCAGGCCCGCGTTGCGGAAAGTTCCTTCACCCAAAGTCTCCAGCTGGGTCTGCTGAGACTCGCTGGCCGTGGCGGAGAAGCTGGTGCGTCGGGCCTGGAAACTGTAGCGAAGCAGGAATAGTTCGTTGAGGATCGGCGACTGCCCGAGAAAGGTCGGCGTACCGGAGCCGGTGAGCGGATCGCCCGGGAGTTCGCCCAGGCTGGGATCGAAGGGATCATCGGGATCAACCTCCGGCGCCCGGAGGTCCCTGGGAAACTGAAGTGTCCGAGCGTAGCTCGCCGCGAGCAGCGAACGCTTGTGGCGGTACTGTATGTTGAAGCGCGGCGTGTCACCGAAGAACCGTTCTCCGGTGCCCACATCGACGGTCACTCGCGTATTGGGTGTCCACCGCAGACCCACATCCCAGAAGCTGCCATCGATGTCGTCATTAGCACTGGTGAACACATTCCATTCCTCGCCCGCATAGCCATTCAGCTGAAAGGTCGGGGTCAGTTGCAGCGCAAGATTGACCTGAGCCGAGGAGAGCTCGTTTGTAAATGCCGGCCGCTGGGGAGAGTCCTCGAATTCTACTTCGCTGTACTGGCCCGAGACACTGGCGGAGAAGCGGCTGGTACCGGGCAGCATGCCGAAGCGCCCCTGCCAGCGATTCTCATTGCTGTCTGCCAGCAGCCCCACCGCGTTGGTCTGTTCGTTGTAGTAGTAGCGCAGGAAAAACTCGGTGCGGCCGCTGAACTGGCGAGCGGCGGTCGCTCCTGCCCCCCAGCGATAGGTGATGTTGGTATTATCACGGGCGTTGATGCCATCGTTGCCCCCCGGGGCGAAGGGGTTGATCGGGTTCTGGCCGGCGAAGGCATCGAGGTCGAGCGTAAGCCAGTTTTCGACGACCTCGGTCGAAGCCAGGAAGTCTCCACTGGGGATCACCGACTCGCGATTTAGAAACTGCCCCCCCTGCGCACCGCCTGGACAGTCCGCGTCAACCTGATCGATGGTATTGAACTCCACGCGGGCATTTAGGGCGACACGGGTGCGGGCGCCAGTCCCATTCAGTCGTACATCCGGCGTCACCGTGGCGACATAGTCACCCTCTTCATCGCGGCTGGCGAGGCAGATATTATCGGAGTAATAGGAACTCACCGACACACCGGCGCCCCGCTCCCACTCAGCGGAAGCAGCCGACTGGGCCAATGAAAGGCCGGCAGCCAGCGACAAGACCGGGAGAGTCTTCAGCTTCACTGCGCCGGACCCGTCGCCGGTGCCGCATCGCGCGCACCCTGACCATAGCCGTAACCATACCCATAGCCGTAGTAGCCATAGTCAGTGCCGAAGAGGTTGAAACGTCGCTTCGGCGCGCGGTTCAACACGATGCCCACCATCTTGTCCGGGCCGATATGCTCCAGGGCACGCTGTACCGCGCCCTGCGCGGTAACGCCGGACGAGGCCACGAACACGATCTGCCCCATGAAGCTCGCGAGAACCCCCGCCTCACTGGTAAGCAGCAGCGGCGGCGAATCGAACACGATGACCCGGTCCGGGTAGCGGCGTGCCAGTTCCAGCATCAGCTCGTGCATGTTCTCGCCGGCCAGCAGCTCCGTGGCGTGCTCGCTGGGCGAGCCGGCCGGGAGAATCCGCAGCTTGGGCATGTTGGTGCGAAGGATCACATCCTGCGGCTCTACCCCTTTGCCCTCGAGCAGGTCGATCAGGCCAGGGGTGTGCGAGGGGACGCCGATGAGGCGCCCCGCGGTCGCCTTGAGGACATCCGCATCGACGAAGAGAACGGTCTTGTCCTGCTCCATGGCGATGCTCAGCGCAAGATTGATGGAGGTGAAGGTCTTCCCGTCGCCCTGCAACGCGCTAGTAACCATGATCAGGTTCGGATTGTCCGACTTGATCGCACCGCCGGCAATATTCTTGAGCAACGGCCGCTTGATGCCGCGAAACTCCTCGGCGATCGTGCTCCGGGGAACGCTGGGCGACATGAAGCCCCGCTCCTGAAGGGTCTCGAAGGGAATTTCCACCAGCGGCTTCTGGGGGCCGGGCGCGGACGGGCCGTTGGCCTCCGGCTGCTCAGCCCCGAGCGAGGCGCCGGCACGCTCCACGGTATCCGGTACAGGCGCGTCCGCCTCGGCCGGCGCCTTCTTCCGCAGCGTTCCAAGGGCTTTTTCTATGGTGCTCATGCGAACTGCTCCCAAAGCTGCGGCGCCAGCAAGACGGCGACGAAAGCAACCACTAACGAGGCTGTGCAGGCGCCGAAGCCCGCCAGTCGCCAGCGTTCACGCCGCTTCTGCTCATCGCTCTTGTTCCAGGTCACGCTGCCCAGCAGCGGCAGACCCGTTGCGACGGCCAGCATGCGCGCATCACTAACGATGGGATGAATCAGGGAAAGGCCCAGCGCGAGCGCAACACCCGCACCGAGGGCAACCACCAGCACGCCGGCGTTGAGCAGGAGCTTGTTGGGCTCGCTGGGCTTGCTGGGCACGAACGGCGGATCGACAACGCGGAAGCTGACATCACCGGCGCTGTTCTCCACGTCAGAGGAAATACGCGCGGACTCACGCCGCTGCAGCATCTCCTCGTGCTGCTGGCTGAGCACACCATAGTCACGGCTGAGTTGCTTCAGCTGTGCCTCGACCTCGGGAATCGAGTTCACTTTCTCTACCAGCGTTGCAACGCGCTCTTCGTACTCATTCACGCGAACGGAGAGTTCGGCGACGCTGGCATCGGACTCCGCCAGCATGGTGCGCATGCCCTGGTACACCGGGCTGTTGCCGACACCGCTGAAGGTGTTTGCCGCACCCGGCCCCATGGCCTGTAGTTGCTCTGCACGCTCGGTGCGTAGTTCGTCTATCAGGCCCTGCAGTTGGCGAACCTCCGGGTGCTTGTCCGTGTAGCGGGCAAGCAAACTATCGAGCTGCGCTTGCAGCGCCTGGATTCTCGAGTCGATGGGCAGCCCCGTCGGTGCAGCACTGCCGCTGCTGATAAACACCGGCTCCTCACCTTCGATCTGGCGCTGGAGTTCATCCCGGCGATTCTGCTGTTCTCGAAGCTCGAGCCTGGCAGCCTCGAGTGCGCTGCGCGCCGTCTGCAGGCGCGCGTAGTAGTCGCCGCTTTCCCCAGGCAGAACGTCAACATGCTCCTGCTTGAAGCGGGCAAGCCGGTTCTCCGCCTCGACCAGCCGACGCTCAGACTCCGCAATCTGCTTGTCTAGGAAACTCTGCGCGCCTGAGCTGTCTTCCCGCTTGTCATCAAGCGACATCTCGATAAACACGGTGATCAGGGACTGCGCAATCCTCCTGGCCGTTTCGCGATCCCTGTTTGTCACGGCGATGGAGTACAGCGAGGCGTTGCCGCGGATTCCACTGATCGAGATCGAGCTTTCGAGGCGCGAGATAAGTGCTTCCTTCTGCGCATCGTTCGTGACCTGCAGGTCGAGGTCCGTCATGCGGGCAAGCTTCTCGAGGTTCGGCCGGCTGAGCAGCGTCCGGCTCATCATGGCGATGCGCTGGTCGATATTGGGCGTGATCGCCAGCCCTTTCATCAGAGGGCGAAGCACGGAATTGGAATCAACGTAGAGTCGCGCGGTGGCCTTGTAGGACTCGGGCATCTGCGCGACATAGGCCCAGCCCGCCAGCGCGATCACCCAGGCCACGATCAGCGCGGCCCAGCGATGGCGCCAGACACCGAGGGCGTAGCCGTAAACCTGTGCCAGCGCTTCCTGCATGGTCCGGGCTCCCGCGGCTCGCCGCTATCAGAACCAGCTCTCGGCGATGATCACGATATCGCCGGGCATGAGGACCATGTTCGCGGAGATGTCGCCGTCACGCAGGAGGTCGTCGAGGCGCAGGTCGTAGGCGCGCTGCTCGCCGTTATAGTTGCGCACGAGCACCGAGCCATTGCCATCCGCGAACTCGGTCATGCCGCCGACGGCAATCATGAGGTCGAGGAGCGTCATGCGCTGCCGGAAGGGAACGCTGGCGGGCTGTGCGGCCTCACCCACCACGCGCACCTGCTGTTCCGGCACGCCGACGAAGCCATTGACAATCACGCTGACCACCGGCTGGCGCACGTACTCGGCGTAGGCTTTCTCGATGTCCCGGGCAAGCTCGGTGGAGGTGCGGCCGGCGGCCTGCAGGTCCTCGACCAGACGGGTCGTGAACTTGCCGTCCGGGCGAACGATGCCGGTCGTGGTCAGCTCCTCGTTGCCCCAGACGAAGATTTCCATCGTGTCACCCGGGCCGATCACGTACTCGTAATCCGGAACATCGAAGCGCTCCTCGGCGGGAACGGTGGGGTTGCCGCCGCAGGCGGCAAGGCCCAGGGCCAGCACGAGCCCCAGGGGCGCGGCCAGGAGCCGCCGGGTAAACAGTCGAGACGCCGTCATTGTCTTGTTCTCCTCTCCGGGGTTCTCCCCGCTGTTCGAATCAGTATAGACCGCATTGCAAACTGCAAACTATGCGCTCTCCCCTCTTTATCCCCGCTTTATCACTGATCTGTGAAAGCAGTCACAGGCATCCCACCGACTCAGCGCGACAGCGGCCCGAGGCTGAAACCACTCGCCGCCCAGGCCACGAGACCGATGGAGGCAGCCACCAGCAGGCCGGCGACCAGCACGGAACGGTCCTTGCGGGTCGTTTGCGTCGGTGCCGGCGCGTGGCGCTGCTCAGGATTCGTGTTCTCCGCCGGACGAGGGACCGGTGCAACGGGCGGTAATTTGGGCGAGACCGGCGGCGACCCCTGGTCGACGGCCTGCTCGTCCTGCGCCGGTACGGTTTTCGACGCCCGCGCAGCGGCACGTACCGGCATGCTGACGACCCTGGCCCCACCGGCGGCCGCCGCAGGACGGAAGGTTGCATCCTGCTCTTCGGTGTCCTCCTCGGGCTCTTCCTCCCCGGCGGGTTCGCCGGTGCTTACGATCCTCGCCTCCGGGGCAGAGCTGGTTGCAGGCGGTTCATCGGCCTGCTCCATCCCGCTATCTTGATTGTCGCCGCTAACCGGGCTGTCCGGCTTACCCGTATCGCTTGCGGGCTCGGCATCAGCGGCGGGGCCCGGCTCAAAGCTGTCCTTCGCGCGGAAGTCCCTCGCAGTGAAACCGCTGCCCGCAGCGAGATTCTCTTCCTGCAGCTCGCCAATGACTTCCTTTACATCAGCGACTTCCACCTTGTGGCGCCCCTCGACCGCGCAGTGTAGGAAAAGTCGGCTGCAGATGAGATTGATTCGCCGGGGGACGCCCTCGCTGAACTTGTAGATCAGCGGGTATACCGCGGTGCTGATCGCGGGGTCACCCTGCCAGCCCACCCGCTCCAGCCGGTGCTTGATGTAGGCCTCGGTCTCTTCGGCCTCCAATGGGCGCAGGTGGCTGGCGGCAACGATGCGCTGGTGCACCTGCTCGAGCTGGGGGCTGAGGATCAGTTCCCGGAGCTCCGGTTGACCCAGCAGGAAGATCTGCAGGATGGGGCGCCCCCCCACCTGGATATTGGTGAGGAGCCGCAACTCCTCCATGGCGGAGGCGGACAGGTCCTGGGCCTCGTCGACGATCAGCAGTACGCGCTGCCCTTCCCGCTGCCACGCCTTGAAGCGGCGCGTCAGGGCCTGCAGGAGTTCGCCCTTGCGGGTGATCGCCGGGTCGATACCGAACTCGTCGGCAACCACCTTGAGCAGGTCGTCGGCGCCGAGCTGGGTGCAGACGAGGTTGGCGGTGGTGACGTTTTCGCCCGCCAGCTGGTCGACGAGGGCGCCAATGAGCGTGGTCTTGCCGGTACCCGGGCGGCCCGTGACCATCACGAACCCCTCGGCCCGCAGGAAGGCATAGGCCATGTAGGCCCGCGCCTTGCTGTAGGCCCGGTGCTCGTAGGCGAAGCCGTGGTCCGGGCTCAGCCGGAAGGGCTCCTCGGAAAAGCCGTAAAACTGGTCGTACATGGCATCAGCCAGACCCGTAAAACCGAGCATCCATCCTGAACCGCACGGTAGGCCTTGGCAAGCTTCAGCCTGTGCGGCCGCTCACAGTCTGGCGCAAAGCCCGTGGATCCAGTGCGCGGCGCTCAGAGGCGCCAGAGAGGAACGCCGCGCTGGGCCGCCTCGCCGCGGTCCAGTACCCCCTTGATGTCGAGCACCACCCCGTCATCGGCGAGGCGGCCCTCGAGCAGGCCCAGCCCCTGTTCGAGGTAGGCCGCGTGGGGCACGGCGAGGATAACCGCATGGGCCGGTTGCATGGCTTCCCAGGGGACCAGCTCGACCCCGTACTCCTCCAGCGCCTCCCCCGGGTCGGCGAGCGGGTCGTGCACCTGTACCTCGCAGCGGTATTCCGCCAGCTCGCGCAGGATGTCCTCGACGCGGGAATTGCGCAGGTCCGGGCAGTTCTCCTTGAAGGTCAGGCCCAGCACCGACACCCGGGCGCCGGCCACCGGGTGCCCCCGGGCGGCCAGTTCCTTCACCGTCTGCTCGGCGATGTACTTGCCCATGCCGTCGTTGACGCGCCGGCCGCCGAGGACAACCTGCGGGTGATAGCCCACGCTCTCGGCCTTGTAGGTCAGGTAGTAGGGATCCACGCCGATACAGTGGCCGCCGACCAGCCCCGGGCGGAAGGGCAAGAAGTTCCACTTGGTGCCCGCCGCCTCGAGCACGTCGAGCGTATCGATGCCGAGCTTGTGGAAGATGAGTGACAGCTCGTTCATCAGCGCGATGTTGAGGTCCCGCTGGGTGTTTTCGATGACCTTGGCGGCTTCGGCCACCTTGACGGAGGCGGCCCGGTGGACGCCCGCATCGACGACGCTCTCGTAGAGCGCCGCCACGCGCTCCAGGGTGGCCGGCGTGTCGCCCGACACCACCTTGGTGATGGTCTCGAGCCGGTGCACCTTGTCGCCCGGGTTGATCCGCTCCGGAGAATAGCCGATGAAGAAGCCTTCACCGCTTTCCGGGCCCGACGCACACTCGCGTCCCAGCCAGGTTAGCCCGCTCTCGGCCTCGAGGATCGGCACGCAGACTTCCTCGGTGCAGCCCGGGTAGACGGTGGACTCGAAGATGACGATCGTACCCGGCGACAGGTGGCGGCCCACGGTGCGCGACGCCCCCTCGAGCGGCGAGAGGTCCGGGCGCCGGGCGGCATCGATGGGGGTGGGAACGACCACGACCACGATCCCCGCCTCCCGCAGCCGCGACGGATCGGCCGTGTACTCGAGATGCTCCGCGGCGGCCAGCTCGTCGCTGCTGACTTCGCCGCTCGGGTCCTCACCGGCGCGGTAGCGCGCGAGCTTGGCCTCGTTCAGGTCGAAACCGATGGTGCGGCGGCGGCGGCCGAAGGCCACCGCCAGCGGCAGCCCCACGTAGCCGAGGCCGACGATCGCTACTGTGTCGTTCACGCGTTGCTCGCTCTCTCGTTGTCATGTTCTGCCAGGAACCAGGCCGCCGTGCGCGACAGGCCCGTTGCCACGTCCACGGCCGGGGCGTAGCCAAGCCGCTCCCGCGCCCGCCCGGTATCGGCCAGCGAATGGCGCACGTCACCTTCACGAAAGGGGCCGTAATCTGCGGGCAGCTCCGCCACCCCGGGGTATTCAGCGGCCACCGCATCACGGATGGCGGCATACAGCTCGTTGAGCGTGGTGCGGGCGCCGTAGGCGATGTTGTAGACCGTGTTCACGGCGTCCTCGCGGTCCGTGGTGGCGGCGAGCAGGTTGGCCTGCACCACGTTGTCGACGTAGCAGAAGTCCCGCGAGGTCTCGCCGTCGCCGTTGATGCCGCAGCGCTCCCCGGCCAGCAGCTGCCCGAACCAGCGCGGGATCACCGCTGCGTAGGCCCCCGCGGGGTCCTGCCCCGGCCCGAAGACGTTGAAGTAGCGCAGGCCGATGCTCTCGAGCCCGTAGGACCGGGCGAAAACGTCGGCATAGAGTTCGTTGACGTACTTGCTGACCGCGTAGGGCGACAGCGGCGCGCCGATCACATCCTCCACCTTGGGCAGCCCCGGGTGGTCGCCGTAGGTGGAGGAGGACGCCGCGTAGACCACGCGGCGCACGCCCGCATCGCGGGCCGCCACCAGCACGTTGAGGGAACCGTCGACGTTCACCGCGTTGGTGGTCAGTGGATCCTCGAGGGAGCGCGGGACGCTGCCGAGGGCGGCCTGGTGGAGAGCATAGTCCACCTCGTCCGCTGCCCTGCGGCAGATCGACAGGTCCCGGATATCACCCTCGATAAACAGAAAGTCGGCCGCAGGCCCGGCCTCGCGCCGGACCCGCTCGAGATTGCGCCGGTGGCCGGTGGCGAAATTGTCGAGGCCGACCACGCGCTGGCCCAGGGAAAGCAGTCGGGCGGCCAGGTGCGAACCGATGAATCCGGCGCAGCCGGTGACCAGCCAGGTCGCCGGCTGTTCCCGAAGCGAGGCTTCAACGGTCTCGATGGGCGACATCCCCACTCCCTTGTCTCTGCAACCCCACCCCCGGCGCTTTTTGTGCGCGGTGTCTCGTCCGGGCGCGCAGGTCGTTTACAGCCTTGAGCGGCGAGTATAGGGTCTGGGAGTCTGTCGGGCCACGCCGGTGCCGTGACCGGCGGCACAGTTTGAAGCACGCGCCGGCCGGGCTTGCCCGGACCGCTAATCGCCATGGGAGGAGGTTGCCTTGGGCAACATCGGCCTGTACACGTACCTCGTTGCCGCCGTCGCCTTTGCGTTGCTTGCCGTGCTGATCATGGTCCAGCAGCGGCGAACGGCTGTAGGGCCGGCGCTGCTCGCGGGCTGCAGTGCGACGGCACTCTGGGCGGGCACGGTGGCCCTCGGTACGCTGGCCGAGTACCCACCGCTGGCCGCCATCCAGTTGACCGAGGCCGCCCGAAACCTGGCCTGGCTGTTCCTGCTGGTCCAGCTTCTCTGTTTGCAGAACGGCGGCGATCCCTGGCGCTGGCAGGGCCGCCGCTGGCGGGGCACGTTCGCCCTCTTCACCCTGGCGCTCCTCGTCGTCGCCGGGCTTCGAGGGCTCGCTGGCGCCCGCTCGGCGCTCGGGCTCAGCGTCAGCACCTATCACAACACCATGCTGGCCATCTCGCTGCTGGTCTCGCTGGCCGGGCTCCTGCTCATAGAGCAGCTCTACCGCAACGGCACGCAGGCGGAGCGCTGGTCGCTGAAGTACCTCTGCTTCAGCCTGGGCACGCTCTGGGCCTATGACTTCTTCATGTACGCGGAGGCGCTGCTCTTCCGGCAGCTCGATGCCAACCTCTGGCAGGCCCGCGGCCTCGTCACCGCGCTGGTCACCCCGTGGCTGGCCGTCGCCATCGCCCGCAACCGCGACTGGCAGCTGGAACTGCACGTATCGCGGCAGGTAGTGTTCCACACCGTCACGCTGATGGGTGCGGGCGTCTACCTGCTGGGGATGGCAGCCATCGGCTACTTCATCCGCTTCCTCGGCGGCAGCTGGGGCGGAGTGCTGCAGGTCGGCTTCCTGGCGGCGGCGCTCGGGCTGCTGGCCAGCCTGCTCTTCTCCGGCAAGCTGCGGGCCCAGCTGCGGGTGCTGCTCAGCAAGCACTTCTTCAGCTACCGCTACGATTACCGGGAGGAGTGGCTCAAGTTCACGCAGGCGCTCGCGGCACTGAGCGACAACGTGGCCGAAGGGATCATCGCCACCATGGCGCCGCTGGCGAGCAGCCCCGCCGGGCTGCTCTTCGCCGCCGGCGACGGCGCGCCGCGGCTGCTGGCGCACTGGCAGATGCCGCCGCCGGGTCGGCGACACGAGGGTCTGGGCAATCTCCCGGCCTGGCTGGCACGCACCGACTGGGTCATAGACCTGCGCGAGCTGCGGGAGAAGCCGGACCTGTACCAGGGCCTGGCCCTGCCCGCCTGGCTGCAGGCCGACGAACAGCTGTGGCTGATCATCCCGCTGGTCTTCCGCGACAGCCTCGAGGGCATCCTCATGCTGCGCCGCTCCGACCTCAAGGAGCGCCTTAACTGGGAGGACCGCGACCTGCTCAAGACCGCCGGCCGGCAGGCGGCCAGCCACCTGGCGCAGCACCTCGCCGCCGAGGCGCTGGTCGAGGCGCGCCAGTTCGACGCCTTCAACCGCCTTTCGGCCTACGTGATCCACGACCTCAAGAACATCCTCGCGCAGCAGTCTCTGATCGTCTCCAATGCCGAGAAGCACCGCGACAACCCGGCCTTCATCGACGACATGATCGCCACGGTGGGGAATTCCGTGACCCGCATGCAGCGGCTGATGGAGCAGATGCGCTCCGGCGTGCGCAGCGCACCGGCGGGCCGGGTCGACCTGTGCCCGCTCCTCGAGCAGGTGGCTGCCGAGCGCGCCGAGGCAAGACCGGCCCCGACGCTGGAATGCGCGGCCGATGCCTGCCCGGTGGAGGCCGACCGGGATCGCCTGGCGACGGTTTTCGGCCACCTGGTGCAGAATGCCCAGGAAGCGACTCCCGACGATGGCGAGGTCCGCCTGTCCCTCACCTGCAGCGAGGGATGGGTCACGGTCGCGGTCAGCGACAGCGGCCGCGGTATGGACGCGAGCTTTCTTCGCGACCGGCTGTTCCGCCCCTTCGACTCCACCAAGGGGCTGACGGGCATGGGCATCGGCGCCTTCGAGAGCCGCGAGTACGTGCGCCAGCTCGGCGGGGATATCGAGGTGGAAAGCACGCCCGGCGAAGGCACGATATTCCGGGTACGGATACCGGCGCTTGCGCAGGAAGGTGCTGACGAACCGGCACGAACCCCGGCAGCCGCTCCGATTGCGATTGACCTCAAGACCGGCTGAGCATAGACAGGGTAGAACGACGATGGCGAAAGACACGGCCCGACACCTGCTGGTGATCGAGGATGACAAGGGGCTGCAGAGCCAGCTGCGCTGGGCCTTCGACGGTTACGAGGTGGTGGTCGCGGGCGAGCGCGCCGAGGGCATCGCCGCCCTGCGCCGCTACCAGCCCGGCGTTGTCCTCCTGGACCTGGGGCTGCCGCCGGACCCGGGCGGGGTCACCGAGGGACTGGCAGCGCTGGCCGAGATCCTCAGCCTGGCACCGGAGACCAAGGTCATCGTGGTTACCGGCGACAACGACCGCGCCAACGCGGTGAAAGCCGTCGCCGGCGGCGCCTACGACTTTCACCAGAAGCCGGCCGATCCGGAGCTGCTCTCGCTCCTCGTCGACCGGGCCCAGCACGTCTACGAACTGGAGGTGGAGAACCGGCGCCTGCAGCGCAGCGAGGAGAACATGCCGCTGGCGGGCATCATTGCCACCAGCCCGGAGATGCTCAAGGTCTGCCGCACCGTCGAGAAAATCGCGTCCACGGACATCACCACCCTGCTCCTCGGCGCCTCGGGTACCGGCAAGGAGCGCTTCGCCCGGGCACTGCACGACCTCAGCCCGCGCGCCAAGGGCAAGCTGATCGCCATCAACTGCGCCGCCATTCCCGAGAACCTGCTGGAGAGCGAGCTCTTCGGCTACGAGAAGGGCGCCTTCACCGGGGCCAGCCAGACAACCCCCGGGAAGATCGAGTACGCCGATGGCGGCACCCTGTTCCTCGACGAGATCGGCGACCTGCCGCATGAGCTGCAGGCCAAGCTGCTGCGCTTCCTGCAGGAACGGGTCGTAGAGCGCGTGGGCGGACGCAAGGAGATCCCGGTGGATACGCGGGTCGTCTGCGCCACCCACCAGGACCTCGAGCAGCATATCGCCGACGGACGCTTCCGCGAGGACCTGTACTACCGGGTCAGCGAGATGACCATCCGCATTCCCGCGCTGGCCGAACGCACCGGGGACGCGCTGGTGCTGGCCAAGGCCTTCCTCGCCCGCTTCGCCGGGGAGCATGGGGCGCCCGTGAAGGGCTTCGACGAGAGCGCCATGAACGCCATCGAGCACTACAGCTGGCCCGGGAACGTCCGCGAGCTCGAGAGCCGTGTGAAACGCGCGGTGATCATGGCCGAGGGCAGCCAGGTGACGGCCGAGGACCTGGAGCTTGCCGACCTCGCGGAGACGGACGGCAAGGAACTGCCGCTGAACCTCCGCCAGGTCCGGGAAACCGCCGAACAGCAGGCGATCATCCGCGCCATGGGCTACGCCGGGGGCAACATCTCCGAGGCAGCGACGCTCCTCGGCATCACCCGGCCCACGCTCTACAGCATGCTGGACAAGTACGGCATGAAATAGGGGCAGGGAACGCCCTCAGCTCTGCCCGGCCAACTCCGCCAGCAGCTCTTCCGCCCGCTGATCGACCGCGGCGACGATCTGCCCGGCCACCGCCCGGAAGGTCTCCCCGTCCGCGAAATAGGGGTCGGGAATGTCCCCGGCGGGGTCGAGCAGCAAGAGCTGCGGCAACCCGGCACCGGCCAGCGCAACGAGCTCGTCAGCGTGGCTTTGCTCCATGACCAGGATACGGTCCGCCCCGGCCAGCAACGCGGGCGTCGCCTGCCGCGCGCGGATCCGCGGCAGGCGCGCTCCGAATTCGACTAGCAGTGGCTTGAGTCTCGGATCCGGCGCGCGGCCCGGCGCTGCGACCCGGGTGCCCGCCGAGGTGACCGCGATGCGACGCCCAGCCCTCGACCGGGCGAGACGATCCCGCAGGAGCGCCTCGGCGAGGGGCGAGCGACAGACGTTGGCCGTGCACACGATGAGCACTCGCAAAGTCGGCGGCCTGAACAGCCCCCACATCATTCGAGGGCACGGCCGCGCGGCTGCGCGGTGACGACCGCGAGGAAGAAGAAAAACAACCAGCTGACCCGCGCCGCATCCATGGGAGTGCCGAAGATTCCTATCAGCATGAGGCCGATAATGGCGCTGCCGAGCCCGGCCAGCAAGGGCTCGCCGGCCGCGAGGCGGCTCGCGCGGACCAGACCGGTATAAAGGGCAGCGAGAAAGGCAGCAAGGCCGAGCCAGCCGGTCTCGAACCAGACCTGGAGGGGCGTGTTCTTCACGTGCCAGGGCAGGTGCGCGAAATCATTGTAGAAAAACCAATGTTCCGTGCCGGCGCGGAAACGGCCGTTGCGCAGGCCACCCTGATCGCCGCCGAGCAGGTCCACGGCGCGCACATCAAGGACGGTGCCCCCCTGCAGGTTCTTCAGGTAGAGCAGTGTCGGCCAGCGGGCCCAGGGCGGGCGCGAACCGACACGCGCCGAGGACAGGTCCACGGAGACACTGGAAAAGGCCTCACCGGTTACCGGAATACGCAGTGACTGCGCGGCACAATTCGCCATGAAGTTGCTGGCAAAGATCAGGTTCCGTTCGCACAGGAAGACAACCAGGCGGCCCCCGGTTTCACTTCGTACCTCGGCCGTGAAGCGGTAAGTGGTTGCGGGCTCGATGCGCACGCGCTGCCCGAAAGCCAGGTCGCTGCCGGCACCCAGGCGGAGGTAACCGCCTGCGTCGCGACGCACCGCGAAACTGCCCACGTCCGCGACCGTATCGGGAAAGGTCGCAAGGTAGTGCCGGGGAAAGCTCCCCACGCCGTTGCCTAGCCAGCGCTCCCGCCAGCCGTCACCCCCGGCCTCGACCACCCGGGACCAGTGCTCGAGGCGCGTGCCGAAATCGCGGCCGACACTCTCCATCCGGTTGCTGAACTGGTAACCGCCCAGGGCCAGCGCCACCACGCCACCGACCGCCACGAGCACACCGGTCGCCAGCACCCGGTCGCCCTCGCGCCAGTTCGCCAGCGCTGCCTGTGCGCCGCGGGTCGCCACCGCGCTGCCAACGAGCAGCGCCACAAGGAGCGCCGCCCCACCCGGCGACGGGGTGACCCAGCGACTGCTGGCATGGGCCCAGAGCGCCCCCGCCAGGAGCGCAGCGGCAGCGGGTAGCAGCCAACGCAGTGCCAGCCCGCGGCCCGCCAGGTAGGCTACTCCCTGCAACCCGGCGAACGCTGCCAGTGCGTAGCTGCCACCGAGGCGGAACGCGGCCAGTCCCGCTGCAGCCGCCAGCGGCAGGGCCAGTAGCAGGGCTGCACGCGATGCTGCACCGCCGGCTACGCGAAAACGACCCAGGTACACCAGCCAGACGGCGTAGACGACGCACACCATGGCCACGGCCACATAAGTCGTTCGCGTGAACCCCACCAGGGTGCACCAGGCAAGCCCCATGGCTGCCAGGGCTGCGACACACCGCGCTGCGGGCCGACGCCATTGCACGAGGGCATGAAGCGCCAGGGGCAGGAGCAGGACGATCATCCCGTCAAGCACCTCGCCGCCGGTGTGCATGTCGGAGAAGATGCCCGTCACCCGGTAGGAAGCGCTGAGATCGAGCAGCGAGTTGACCACGTGATACCAGGCACTGCCGGCGAGGAGGACGCCCAGCGTACCGCGCTCCCAGAGCACGACCAGCGTCAAGGCGAGCGCCGCAAGACACGCACCCGCCAGCAGCGCATCGACAGATGCGCGGGGGGCTTCTCGATACTGCACGAGCCAAAGCGGTGCCAGGAGCAGGCCCCACAGTACGCCGCGCAGCAGCTTGTAGCCGTATGCGGGCAGGTAATAGGGATTCCCCTCGACGGTACCGGGTGGGAACAGGAATACCTTCCACTCGTCGAAGCCGAGGCAGAGCAGTGCCACGTAGGCCAGGAGCGGCAGCAGGGCCAGGCGTGGGCGGAGCGTGACCAGTGGCAGCCGCCCAAGCAGCAAGGCGAGCCCGAGGGTAGCGAGGAGCAGTGCGTCGAGCTCGTTGAACAGGAAGCGACCGGTCCAGGTCACGAGGTCGAGAGCGACCGAGGCCAGCGGCAGTACCAGCAGCCAGGCCCTGGGCCAGCGGCCGAGCGCTGCGAGATAGGTGAACGCAAGCGCCAGGAGGGGTACCTCGAAGCGCGGTAGCGACCACAGCGCGATCAGGCCCTGGGCGAGCAGGTAGAAGCCGAGAACACGCCCGGCGATCGCGAGTGGATCGAGGCCGGACGGAACCAGGTGGCGCGCGGGAGTCAGGGGGAAAGCTGCGCCAGCAGGTCGTGGAGATAGCGCACGGGGATGGCGTAACTGATCCCCGACGGCCGTTCCAGCACCGCCTCGCGCGATTCCTTGACGAAGACGCTGTTGACCACACCGATGACCTCGCCGGTGCCTGCGAGATAGACCGGACTGCCGCTGTTGCCGGGGTAGGCGACGGCATCGAGCTGGAACACGTTGAAGGGTTCGCGGCGCGCACGCAGCTGCGCCGGCGACAGGTCGCGGGCGCTGTCCGCGACGCGGGCCATGGGGGTGATCGCGGACACAATCCCGCGATGGGTCACCGGAAAGAGGCCCAGCACCGCGCCGATGGGAAAGCCCGTGAAGGCCACCTCTTCGCCCTCGCGCACACCACCGCCATCCCCCAGTGGCAGCGTAGCCAGGGGTTCGCCCTCGATCCGCAGCAGGGCGAGGTCGTGCGCCGGGTCGCGGGCGACCACCCGCGCTTCGCGCACCCGCGCGTCCCGGCCGCGGCCGGCGAAGACCGCGAGCACCTGCCGGTTCTCGTAGTCGAGGAGTTCGGGCAGCACGTGGCTGTTGGTGACCACCAACCGCCCGTCGCCGACGGCGAAGCCAGTGCCGCGCAGCTGGTTGGGACGCTCGCCGCCGATCGGCTGCCGCGGGGGGTAGGCAGTGCCGACACCGACCACCGCGGGACGCACACGGTCGATGACGTCGGGCAGGCCCGCCGCCCAGCCCTGGGGGCCCAGCAGGAACAGGGCAAGGACGGCGAGGCAGGCGCGCATGGCGGTGTCCCGGGCGATGGAGTTCACAATTTCCACACTTGCTCCGACATCGGCGCTTGTCTGCGAACCGCGCGGCGCCGACACTAGTCGCGAGACCTTAGCCTCATGGAGCCGCCGGCGCAATCCGCCCCGGTACAGACACCGCATGATCGAGCAGCTGCATCACCTGGTCGAACAGCAGGCGCGGCGGGAGCCCGCGGCGCCCGCGCTGCTGTTCCGGGACCAGGCCCTGGACTATGCCGCGCTGAGCGACGCGAGCCGCGCGGCCGCCCATGGTTTCCTGCAGCAGGGCGTCGAGGCCGGCGACCGGGTCGCGGTCTACCTCCCCAAGCAGCCGGAGACGGTCATCGCGCTGCTCGGGGCCAGCACCGCCGGTGCCGCCTTCGTACCGGTCAACCCGGCGCTGAAGCCAGCGCAGGTCGCCTATATTCTGGCGCACTGTGCGGTGCGCTGCCTGGTCACCTCGCGACAGCGCTGGCAGGCGCTGCGTGAGGCGGTCGGGGAATGCCCCGCACTGCAGTCCGTTGTGCTCGTGGACGAGCCTGCCGCCGACGAGGCGGATGCCCGGGCAATCGGCTGGGCCCGCCTGCTCGATGCACCACCCGCCGAAGCGCACCGCCGCATCGACCGGGACGTGGCTGCGATCCTTTACACCTCGGGGAGTACCGGGAAGCCGAAGGGCGTCGTGCTCTCTCACCGCAACCTCGTCGCCGGGGCCGAGAGCGTGAGCAGCTACCTCGGCAATACACCGGAGGACCGGATCCTCGCCGTGCTGCCGCTGAGCTTCGATGCCGGCCTGTCGCAGCTGACCACCGCGTTCTGCGCCGGCGCCTCCGTCGTGCTCATGGACTACCTGCTGCCGCGGGACGTGCTGCGGGCGCTGGTGCGCTACCGCTGTACCGGCCTGGCCGCGGTACCGCCGCTGTGGAACCAGCTCGTGCAGCTCGACTGGCCCGAGGAGATCGCCGGGACGCTGCGCTACGTGACCAATACCGGCGGCGCCATGCCCGTGGCCACGACCCGGCGCCTGCAGGCCCTGCTCCCGTCGACAGACATCTTCCTGATGTACGGCCTGACGGAGGCTTTTCGCTCCACGTACCTGCCGCCCTCCGAGCTCGACCGCCGCCCCGAGTCCATCGGCAAGGCCATCCCGAACGCGGAAATTCTCGTCGTCGACGCCAACGGCAACCCCTGTGGCCCCGGCGAGCCGGGCGAGCTGGTGCATCGCGGCGCCCTGGTGGCGCTGGGCTACTGGAACGATCCGGAGAAGACCGCCGAGCGCTTCCGCCCCTGCCCCGGGCAGGACCCGGCGCTGCCCGTGCCCGAGCTCGCCGTCTGGTCCGGGGACCAGGTCGTCCGCGACGAGGACGGCTACCTCTACTTCGTCGCCCGCAAGGATGACATGATCAAGACCTCCGGCTACCGGGTCAGCCCCACGGAGGTCGAGGAAGTGGCCTACGAGAGCGGCCTGGTGGCGGGCGCGGCGGCCCTCGGGCTGCCCCACGACATGCTCGGGCAGGCCATCCTGCTCGTGGTCACCGCCGCGCAGGGCACGGAGGATGACCTGGCGTCGGCCCTCGCCGAGCGCTTCCGGCAGGCGCTGCCCAACTTCATGCAGCCGCAGGCCATCGTGGTCCGCGATGCCCTGCCGCACAACCAGAACGGCAAGATCGACCGGCGCGCCCTTGCCGAGGAGTACCGTGACCGCTTCCTGGAGGCTACCCCGTGACGCAAGCACCGGCCGACAAGCGGGCGAAGCCCGCGCACCCGCCACAGACCCGGTTTCCGGTAGTCGACAATACGCTGCAGGTCGGCGGTGAACCGGTCACCGCGCTGGCAGAGCGTGCCGACGGCCGGGCCTTCTACGCCTACGACGGAGCGTTGATGCGCGAGCGGGTCGCAGCACTGCGGGCGGTGCTGCCGGCCGGCGTGGAGTTGCACTATGCAATGAAAGCAAACCCGATGCCGGCCGTGGTCAACCACATGGCATCGCTCACCGATGGCCTGGACGTTGCCTCGGCACGGGAGCTCGCGATCGCCCTGGCCTCCGGCACGGACCCGCTCGACATCAGCTTCGCGGGGCCCGGCAAGTCGGACGAGGACCTCGCCGCCGCGGTTGCGGCCGGGGTAATAATCATTCTCGAGTCGCCGACGGAGCTGGAACGCGTTGCGGCCCTGGCGGCCCATGCTGCCGTCGACCCCCGGGTGGCAGTGCGCGTAAACCCCGACTTCGAGCTCAAGGCCTCCGGCATGAAGATGGGCGGCGGGCCAAAGCCGTTCGGGATCGACGCGGAGCAGGTGCCGGACGTGCTCGCCCGCATCGGCGACCTGCCGCTGGAATTCCGTGGCCTGCACATTTTCTCGGGCTCGCAGAACCTGCGACCGGAGGCCCTGGTCGAGGCGCACGACCGCACCGTGGAACTGGCCCTGCGCCTGGCCGCGGCGGCGCCGGTACCCGTGCGCTGGGTGAACATCGGCGGTGGGCTCGGCGTGCCCTACTTCCCCGGGGAACAGCCCCTCGATCTCGGCCCGGTCATGGCCAACCTGGCCCGGCGGGTCGAGGAGCTGCGGGCGGCGCTGCCATCGGCGGCGATCGTCATGGAACTGGGGCGTTACCTGGTTGCAGAAGCCGGCATCTACGTCGCTCGCGTCACGGATCGCAAGGTCTCCCGTGGCCAGGTGTTCCTGGTCACCAACGGCGGCCTGCACCATCACCTCGCCCTGTCCGGCAACTTCGGCCAGATCATCCGCAAGAACTACCCCGTCTGCATCGGCAACCGGGTAGAAAGCGGGGACCGGGAGTCCGTCACCATCGTCGGGCCCCTGTGCACCCCCATGGACTTGCTCGCGGAGCGCATGGAGCTGCCCCGGGCGGACATCGGCGACCTGGTCGTGGTTTTCCAGAGCGGTGCCTACGGCTTCAGCGCCAGCCCGCACGGCTTTCTCAGCCACCCCGAGCCCCTGGAATTCTTCCTGCCGGGCTGACCGCTGCGATGCGTGTCACAAATTTTGACACGCAACATGCAATGTCACGGGGAGCTGCTATGTTTATTAGCCTGACATGATGAACGGCGAACTGGTTCTTGCAGTCCGCCCGCATCCAGAACAATCAGTGTCGGGCCCCGATCCCGGCGCAGGAGCAACTCACCATGAACGCCGGTACTCTGCTCGGCACGGCGCGCGTCTTCAATCACCACATCCACGTCGCCTACTACTGGCTTGCGTTCGTGGATGCCGTGCTTTTCTTCGGCGCGTGCTACCTCGCCTCCTACTTCTATTTTCTACCCGAGCCCCAGCTTCTGCCGGGCCACCTGGAAACGCTGCCGGCGCGCGCCGCGACCTTCACGGTGATGACCAGCGCCGCCCTGTTCTCCATGGGCCTGTACCAGCCCCGGCTCCGGGAAGGGCCCAACGGTATCCTGCTGCGCACGCTCGGTGCCTTCGCGATGATGACCCTGGCGATGGCTTTCCTGTTCTACTTCCTGCCGGCCCTGCACCTCTGGCGCGGCGTGTTCGTCTACGCCGGGACCATGTCACTGGTCGCCTGCCTGACGACGCGATCGCTGTTTACCCGCACCGTGGAGCTCGACGCCTTCAAGCGCCGGGTGCTGGTGCTCGGCTCCGGCGATACCGCGAAGCAGATCATCGACCGCATGCGCCGCAAGAGCGACCGGCGCGGGTTCCGGGTTCACGGCTTCCTTCGCTTCAGCGGCGAAGAGACATCGGTGGAGTCCGGTAAGGTCTTCACTCTCGACCGGCCGCTGTCCGACTACGTCCGCGACAACGACATCCAGCAGCTGGTGGTCGCCCTCGACGACCGCCGCGAGTTCCTGCCGGGTGACGAGCTCATGCGCTGCCGCACCATGGGTGTCGACGTGGTCGATATCCTCGACTTCTTCGAGCAGGAAGCCGGAAAAATCCTGGTGAACCATGCCCAGCCGGAGTGGTTCATCTTCTCCCAGGGATTCCGCAACGGGAATCTGTACGCGATCTTCAAGCGCGCCTTCGACATCGGCGCGGCGTTCTTCCTGCTCATGCTCGCCTGGCCGTTCATGCTGGCGACCGTGCTCGCCATCTGGTGGGAGGACGGCATCGGTGCGCCGGTGATCTTCCGGCAGCGGCGGGTGGGCCTGGGCGGCAAGATCTTCGAGGTCAAGAAGTTCCGCAGCATGACCGTGGACGCCGAGGGCGACGGCAAGGCCCGCTGGGCAACCCCCGGCGACGCCCGGGTCACCCGTGTCGGGGCGGTCATCCGCAAGCTGCGCATCGACGAACTGCCGCAGATCACCAACGTGCTCGCCGGCGACATGGCCTTCGTCGGCCCGCGACCCGAGCGCCCGGAGTTCGTCCGCGAGCTGGCGGAGGAGATCCCCTTCTTCGACAAGCGCCACTGCGTGAAGCCCGGCATCACCGGCTGGGCCCAGCTGAACTATCCCTACGGGGCGTCCGTGAACGACGCCCGCTGCAAGCTCGAGTTCGACCTCTACTACGTCAAGAACCAGAGCCTGTTCCTCGACTTCCTGATCCTCCTGCAGACCGCCGAGGTCATCCTCTTCGGCAAGGGCGCACGCTGAGGGCCGGCCGCCTGCCCCGAACGGGGCAGGCCGTGTCACCAGACTTTACGTTTTTTCGCACCCGCGGCGGTTGTTCGCACCGTCACGCTTTTGTAACCTTCATGTCACAGGAAAAACATGCAGCTGGCCTGCATCTTGCTCTTCGATGACCAGCACCCCCCAAGCAACCGGGAGAGCAATGCCCTGATGGACGCGATCCTCACGCTCGTCAGCATTCTAGGCCTAGGCGCACTCATCATCTCCGTTTACATCTTTGCGGTTGCCGCGCGACGTTTCGTCAGCGAAGACGACTATGAGCAGTACGCAGCGCGCGCAGACTGGGTGCCGCGCAGCGGCCAGGACCGGCGCCAGAATTCCAGGCCCGTCCTGTTTCCGATCACCATCGACGGCGAGCTGATCACCGAAGACCGGCGCCAGGGCGGTGACCGCCGCCAGCGGCGCGCCGCGTGACCGCCCGCCCGGGCAGGAACGGGCCGTGGATGCCGGCTTTGCGCTGATCCTGGTCGCCGCCGCTATCGCGCTGGGGCTCGCCCTCTACGTCCTCTACGCCGCCATCGACCAGTCCCTGACCGGCCGCATGCGCCAGCTGCCGCTGCCCCGGTTCAGCCGGGGCCGCAAGGCGCTGTACCGCAGCGGCCTCGACCGGCGGCGCAATGACCACGCAATCGTGTTCCCGGCGAAGATCAATGGCAAGCTGGTCCGCGAGGACCGGCGCAAGGGCGAGCGGCGCAGAACACGCCGCTGATACCCTTGACTATCCCCGCGCAAGTAGTGAAAATTCGCAGCCCTGCCCGACGGGGCAGTCTCAGAACATACCATGGCTACGTAGCTCAGTTGGTTAGAGCACAGCATTCATAATGCTGGGGTCGCTGGTTCAAGTCCAGCCGTAGCTACCATTTTCAATATAAAAATCAATAGCTTAAAGAGCACTCAAACCGTTCTACGATTCTCCCTCCTCCCGATTGCAGGAGATTTGCGGGAGTTTTCACTCTTGATCAAGGTCAGGGTCGGTGCCGAGCTACCCGACCAGCTCACTTTTTCCACCGCCTCTATCAATTCTCCGATTTCAGCTGCGGAATAATGCGTGGTGATCTGGCCGTTTTTGTGACCCAGGAGCACCTGCCGGGTTTCATGACTGACGCCTTTGGCCCGCAACCGGCGACCGAAGGTATGTTTCAAATCATGTACCCGAACTTGCGGTAATCCAGCCTCCTTCCTTGCCCTGCGCCAGGCCTTGGTGTTGATACGATCGACCGGCTGACCCTTCGAGTAGGTAAATACATACTCCGGGTTCCTGCCGCGTTGCCGATTGATCACCGCCCGCGCTTCGGCATTCATCACCACCAAACGATCCTCTCCATTCTTAACGCCACCACCCGGGACAACAAACACACTGGTTTTCAGCTCTGGAATCGATACCTCCCAATTCCACCGCAGGCAAACCACTTCCTGCTCCCGCGTTCCGGTGTTGACCTTGAACAACGCCATTTCCCTTAAATGTTCCGGCAGGCGCGCAAACAACCTCGCCTGCTCGTCCCAGGATAAGGGATACGGCTTGCGGGCATCGTCACAATCGAGTAATTGCAGCAAAGGGGCCGACTCAAGCCAGGTCAAACCGGACTCATCCCGCCACAATCGGACGGCCAGAGTCAGAATTCGCCGCACCACCGCCAGATCACGGTTGATGGTATTGGCTCGCATACCTTGCTCACGACGATGCTGGATGAACGACTCCAGCGTACCCTGATGGACCTGGCGCAAAGGCAGATCACCTATGTGCGGGTCCAGAATTTTCAGGGATTGTGCGTAGCGGCCAATACTGCGCTTATGCCGGTAATCCAGCAAAAACCTGGTGGCCGCCTGCCGAAAACTGCGCTCCGGTCGAATACCATAAACAGTCGCCTTGCGCAGCTCTTCCAATCGTCTAATCAGGTACCGTTCCGCTTCCTCGAGCTCGCTTGTGCCAGTGCTCTCGTGAAGTCGGCCATATCCTTTGATGCATTTATCGATGTGCCAGATGCCCTGGGTGCCTCTCTTGTAGAGGCCCGGGATTCGCTTTGACATAGGAAATCTCCTCTATGCTTAGGCGAACACCCACAGCGGTTTATATACTGCTTCGCCCAGGCGTCCATTTCAAGCCGATCAAAGGCTATGCCTTGCTTGCCGATGGGAATCGCAGTCAGCTCTGCCCGAACCTCGCGATTGAATCGATTCTTGTCCATGCCCAGGTAGGCCGGGGCATCGCGGAGTCGGATCAGGCGGGGCTGGATCTGCATGGCTATCGACCCAGATAAACCGCGGTAATCTGCTCGCGCTGGTGGCCGATTTCTGCACTGATAATCAGCCGCGCCTGCTGATCGGACTGCCGTTGAGCCTCAGTCAGTTGCTCTCTGGTCGGCCCGCCCGCGTGGGGCGAGGGCCAGCCGGTGAGCTCCCGGTAGCGCTGCTGGGCATAGGCATGGCGCAAGCCGTGCATCTTCGACAAGCCGGCATTGGCAGTGTGGCGCTCGTAGATCCTGAGCTGCTCGATGTATTGCCGGCCCCGGGGGATCAGGGAGCCGAAACCGGCCAGGCGCTTGGCCTGTTCCAGCAGTGCGCGCTGTTCCTGACTGCGGATGGGAACGGACCGTTCTTTTCCGCCCTTGGTCCAGCTGGCCTTGAGCTGCAGGTGGTCGCCCCGATCCGCCCAGCGGGGCTGGATCTTGAGGGCCTCCTCTCGTCGGAGCCCGAAGGCCTGCTGCAGGCGCAGGCTCATTCTGACGTGTTCATCCTTGACCCGATGGAGCTGTTCCCGGGTCAGGTCTTTGGCCTTGCTCTGGTCGGACACAAACTGCCGGTCCGGTATCCCATAGTGATCGTTGGAGCCAGCCACCACGGCCCGCTTGTTGACCTTCTCGGCCCACCAGCGCAAGGAACTCATCCGGTTCTTGATGGTCCCGGGTGAGAGATTTTGGCCCAGCCAGTGGTCCACCAGGGCCTGGATATGCTTCTGTTTGAGAGACGTGGCCTTCATCTGCCGGAAGCCCAGGTCGTGTAACTGGTTGGCGATGGCGCTTAACTGTCGCTCCCGGCCCACCCGGGTTTCAAAGCTGCCTTCGTGGCTGTGCTTGCATAACATTTTCAGTTGGTAGTTCAGGTCTCGCATAGTGCTATTTCCTTGGGTGAGTGTTTCTGATCACCTGGCAACAGAAGCTGCGCAGGCCCGCTGTGCGGTACGATCACGGGACACCAATCCCGGTTGACCTGAATGTGTCTGGCCATAGACAACACGGTGTGTTTCCTAATGGAAACTGGCCCGTGCCAACCAACGGTTATCCAGCCTGAGGCTGGAGTGGATTGACCTCCTTTTTTTGAAAAAAGCAGAACGCACTGACCGCCAGGGCGTTTGCGAGGTTGAAGAAACTGTCGAATTACAAGGGCACGAGTGCCCTGTCACCAACAGCGGTTGTGGAATAGATCCCCATAACTAGCAGGAGAGATTGGAAGGAGCAGTACCCAGACTTGCAGCACCGCGATGGTTCGAAGGTGGACCCGGTCATCGCTGACCGTTGCGTCAAGACTGGTCCTGAGAGACGCCTTCGGCAGATTCAAAAACTACCGGACTCTGCCTACCCCGTTTGCGAATGCAAGGTGGGGTATTCCTTGCCACTTTTCCGCGGTGGCCGCGTCTAGTGGGTCCACTATACGAACACAGAATTCGAGTGTCACAGAGAATTCAACCCGAATCGGGGGTGGTTTTTCCCGGATGCCTGATGCGTTGATTGTCAGGACCCGGCCGGAAATGACATTTCGGGCGTGTTGAGAGCGGTTTAGAGCCTGAAAATCCACAGATACCGTCACTTGATGGAGTGCTTCCAGTGGAACCACCCCGAAATTACGTGGAGCAGGCGCGCCACTGCGTTTTTGCTCTTGAGTGCGGGCGCCCACGTCACTACCCGCATTCGCTCTGTAGTGACGTGGGCAGCGAGTGTCTTACACCTTCTTCCCCTCGGCAACCTACCGCATCGGATGAATCGCGACAGGCTCGCGGGCCACTTCGGATGTGGCATTATCCGGCCTCCCGATACAGGCTGGTTTGTTCGGTCTTCAGGTCTCCAAGGCGAAACCACCATGTTGGCACAAGGCAGGGATGGCCTTGGCAAAACCACCTACGAGCGCCATCAACCCGAGCAGACACTACTCTACCAGCTCGTCGAAGCGCACTACCCTGCCCTTGTGGACCAATTGGCCCAGCAGGGCAAATCCCTGCCAGACCATGTCCACCAGGAATTTGAGGCCTACCTGAAGTGCGGCCGCCTCGAACACGGCTTTCTCCGGGTGCGCTGCGACAAATGCCACTTCGAGCGGCTGGTGGCGTTTTCCTGCAAAAAACGAGGATTCTGCCCCAGTTGCGGAGCACGCCGCATGGCCGAGACCGCCGCGTTGCTGGCCGATGAGGTGTTTCCCGATGTCCCGCTTCGCCAGTGGGTCATCAGCTTCCCCTTTCCCCTGCGCTTCCTGTTTGCGGCCTACCCCCAGGCCATGGGCAAGGTGCTGCGCATCGTTTACCGGGCGATCTCCACCCACCTGATCCACAAGACCGGATTCTCGCTCAAGGATGGCGCTACCGGGGCAGTGACGTTGATCCAGCGCTTCGGATCCGCTCTCAACTTGAATATTCATTTTCACATCCTGTTCCTGGATGGCGTCTATGTCCATCGCGACGAGCGTCCACCCCGATTTCAACGCGTCAAGGCGCCAGACAAAAATGAGTTAGAGGACCTGGTTCGGCTGATTAGCCAACGCGTCGGCCGCTGCCTGGAACAGCAAGGCTTACTGGAACAGGACACCGAGAGCGCTTGGTTAGACCTCGATCCGGCTGAAGACACCGACGCCATGCCCCAGATTCTGGGTAGTTCCGTCTCGTATCGAATCGCCGTTGGTCCCCAGCAAGGGCGAAAGGCCTTCATGATTCGCACCATCCGGCCACTGGAGCGCCCCGATCCAGGACTGGAGCGGGTGGCCAAGGCCAATGGCTTCTCTCTGCACGCCGGTGTCAGCTGTGAGGGGCATCAAAAAGACAAGCGTGAACATCTCTGCCGGTATATTGCCCGCCCTGCCGTGGCAGTTCCCCGCCTTTCACTGAGTGCCACTGGCAAGGTGGTTTACACCCTGAAGACACCGTACCGGGATGGAACGACACAGGTGGCCTTCGACCCGGTGGATTTCATTGCGCGGTTAGCTGCTCTGGCCTGGCCGGCCGCGTCCAAAACCGAGGGTCAATCTCACCCGCTACCACGGCGTCCTGGCACCGAACCATCGCTGGCGAGGGCTGGTCACACCAGCCAGGCGCGGTAAAGGCATCAAGTCCATCTCCAACGCAGAAGGCCGCACATCCGCCGAGCGTCATGCCGCCATGACCTGGGCCCAGCGCCTAAAACGTGTGTTCAGTATCGACATCGAGGTCTGCGGCCGCTGCGGTGGTTCTGTCAGGGTCATCGCCAGCATTGAGGACCAGGACGTCATCGATCGAATAGATAACGTAAATTTTCTTTCGCACATTTGAGAGAGGGGCGGCGCCTCCCGAGTTGGTACGATTGAGTTGCGACACTTAATCAGACAACAGGAGAGACAA
>MDSZ01061382.1_pt1 | contig 66442 bp, 57 predicted proteins | sample 811201 | NCBI WGS metagenome assembly MDSZ01 (sample SAMN05326647, study PRJNA326480) | marine metagenome | isolation source: seawater | place: Indian Ocean: North | collected 2010
CCTGATCATCACCACCGAGTGCATGATCGCCGACGCACCGAAAGACGATGCCCCGGCAATGCCTGATATGGGCGGCATGGGCGGTATGGGCGGCATGGGCGGCATGATGTAAGCCTCCGCGCTCTACCGAAAAGCCCCGCAATGCGGGGCTTTTTTTTGCCCGCGAGATAGGTTCAAGACGCTCGCGAAAGGCAGGAGGTCGGAAATGGCGGCTTGTCGAAAATCCGTTTTAATGTTGTAGTAGTAAACATATTAAATAAATGTGACATAGCGATGGCTTCGGCGATCGCCAATAACAATAAACGGTGGTTCCCATGTCTATCCAACTGCGTCTTGGCATGCTGTGCGTGCTTTTAGCTCTGCTGCAGGCCTGCGGTGGCTCAAGCTCATCCTCCAGTGGTGGTTCGACACCCGAAGCCATTGATACCGACAGTGACGGTATTCTTGATGCGGATGATAACTGCCCGGCGGTGGCTAACCCGAATCAGCAGGATACCGACGATGACGGCGCGGGCGATGCCTGCGACGCGGACGACGCCCGAGACAGTGATGAAGATGGCATTGTAAACAGCAATGACCTCTGCGCGGCGACGCCTGCGGGGGCGTCGGTCGATGATCGCGGCTGTGCCGATACGCAAGTCAATGCCAGTTGCGGCGACAGCTTCGCCACGCAGTCGGCGGGTCGCCACTATCCGGTAACGCTGCAATCGGCCAGTGGTGAAACCATCAGTTTTGAAGTGTTTGAGCCCGCCACCTTGCGTTGCGGTGCCCGCTCGCTGGGGGCGCACCCTCTGGTATTGCAGGGGCACGGTTTTGGGGGAAGTCGAGTCAGCGATCCGACGTCGGGAGACTACGCGTCTACCGGTATTGAGACGCTGGTAAATGCCGACTATGCGGTAATCAGTATCGACTTGCGCGGCTTTGGTCAGAGCAGCGGCACCGTGCGGGTGATGGACCCGGATTTTGAGGGGCTGGATCTCGTACAGATTGTCGACTGGGCAGAGCAAAATCTGGATTACCTGGCCTGGCGTGACAACGCCAGTGGGGACTACGCCGGTCGGCCTGACAGTGCCGAGAGCACAGCAGGCGGCGTGAACCTGTTGTTGGGCTCCATTGGCTCCAGTTATGGCGGTGGTTATCAGATGCTGCTGCATGCCGTGGACGAAAAGCAGCGACTGGACGCAATGGTGCCTGACATCACCTGGCATCACCTGCCCTACAGCCTCAACCCCGGCGATGCCATCAAGGCGACCTGGAGCCTGCTGCTCGTTGCCGGTGGCGAAGCGGGCAGCTACGGCCCCGGACTGGAGGGGCAGGATTCGCCCTTTTCTCGTGGCCTCGACCCCTATGTAAAAGAAACGCTGCTGCGGGGAATCACGCTGAATGAATTCCCCCGCGACGCGATTGACTGGTTTGCCTACCACAGCCCGAGTTACTGGTGCGGGCTGAACCGTCAGCCCACTATGCCCTACAGCGTTGCGGAAAGTGAGTTGAATAATAATCTGACCGGACAGATTGAAGTGGCGCCGCCCGGCAGCAATACCTACACCGGCCAGCCGGGTGTCGATGTGCTGATTACGCAGGGTATCCGCGACACGCTGTTTAATTTTAATGATGCCTGGTGGAACTACCAGTGCCTGAGTCAGCGCGCCGAGAGCAACGGCGCCGAGGTGCGATTGCTGACCCACGAGAGCGGTCACATTATCTCTGGATTCATTGGTGAGACGCCGGAGCCGCTTTATTTCCAAGCGCCCGGCGGTAATTTTGCCTGTGGCAGTCTGTCCCAGCGCGATGCGCAGTTTGCCTGGCTGCAGGAAAAGCTGCGTGGCGTCGATTCGGCGGGTTTGTTGGGCGAGGGCCTCTGCCTGTCGCTGGCCGATGACGACGCTGTCTACATCGACGACGGGGATTTTAAAGCGCGGCGGGCAAACGGTGTGCAGCCCGCATTCTACGGCGTTGCGGACGTCGCGGTGGACAATGTCCCCAACGGCGTGGAGGCGCAGGTAGCGCATCTTCTGGGCCAGGCGACGCAGATTGTGCCGCTGTTGACGGTGGACGATGAGCAAGGCGTGATTCTGGCAGGAATTCCCCAGTTGGATATCACCTTGAGTACGCCCCAGATGCTTAACGATGAAATATGTACCATGGGGACGATTACCACGCTGCGCCTTGGCTGCGACGCCATTATGTTAGTGGGGCTTGCTGTACAGCGCGATGGCGGCGACTGGGCGCTGATTGACGATCAGATGATGCCGGTACGCGGGCTGGGTGAGCATGTCGATATCGATATGGTGGGGATTGCCGAGCGCCTGTTACCCGGCGATACCTTGGGCTTTTGGGTCAGCGGCTATCACCCGCAGTACATCGAGTCCTTCTCGCGGGATGTGACAATTCCGCTGGTTAATGTCTCGGCCGACCTTCGCCTGCCGCTGTATGCGGTAGACGGTGCGGGCCAGCCTGATCCGCAGATGGCATTGACCACCGCGGTCAGTGAACTCAGCGAAAACTGAGGTCGGGCGACATGGCATGTCGCCCCGTTCAGGCCGTATACTTCGTCCTTCAGAGCCCGCACCGCGGGCTTTTACCGTTAAGGGCGGAGTGAAATACATTGGAGTTGTCATCTGTTGTGCCTTGGGGGCGCTCGTTCGAGGAATATCGGGCGATGTTTTCCCTCAGTGACGAAGATTTAGAGCGGATAATTTTGGGCTGTGGCGATGGCCCTGCCAGTTTTAATGCCGAGTTGACCGCGCTGGGAGGCCGGGTACTGTCGGTTGACCCGATGTACTGCTTCAGCGTCGAGGACATCCAACAGCGTATTCGCCGTGTCTACCCCGGTATGCTCAGTCAGCTCGCCCGGCAGCGCGACGAGTATCTTTGGCGGCATTTCCGCGACCCCAGCCACGTCGGGTCGGTGCGCATGTCAGCGATGAACAGATTTCTGGAGGACTACCCCAAAGGGCTGGCTGACGGTCGCTATATTGAGGCCAGTCTGCCGGAATTACCTTGCCTGGATCGGGAGTACGATCTGGCTTTGTGCTCGCATCTGTTGTTCCTGTATAGCGAACAGATCAGTCTGGCGTCGCATATCGCTGCCCTTAAAGAACTGTGCCGGGTTGCCCGGGAAGTGCGGATTTATCCGCTGGTCGACTTGGAAGGTAGGCCCTCCAGTCATTTGCCAGGGGTGATTCGCGAGCTGGCGGCCTGCGGCTACGAGCTGGGTATGGAAAGGGTCGACTACCAATTCCAGAAGGGCGCCACCGATATGCTGTGGATTCAATCTGTAGGAGAAAACCTTGAACTTGACGTGTGAGTTGCCCGCCGGCGTCAGTCTGAGCGACAGTCGGAACGAGTATGCAAGCGAGTCATCCATACCGTTGATACGTGTTGAAACCCCTTTGTGCCGCGCCGTACTCGCCTTGCAGGGGGCGCAGTTGCTGTCCTTTGTGCCTGAGAGCGGGCGCGACTGGCTGTGGTTGAGCCGACAGGCTGAATTTGCGCCGGGCAAGGCGGTTCGCGGCGGCATTCCACTCTGTTTGCCTTGGTTTGGCGTGAATCGCCGTCGGCCCGAGCTTCCCAAGCACGGCTGGCTGCGCCAGCGTGACTGGCAGTTGCAGGCGGCGAGCTGCGATGCAGAGGGCGTGGTGAGCCTGCAGCTGGCAACCGCATCATTGCCCTCGGAACTGCCGGATTTTCCCTGGGTGTATGAGGTCGAGGTGGAATACCGCCTTGGCCGTCAGATTGAGCTTGAGCTGCGGGTTCGCAATTGCAGTGACACCGTTATGCCACTGAGTTTTGCCGCGCATAGTTATTTTTCGGCAATCATAGAGCAAACACAGGTCTTCGGCTTGGGAAGTGGTCGTTTTCTCGACAATACCGATAGCCTGCTTGCCAAGCAGCAGCTCGAACCGCAGACATTTTTTGGCGAGGTGGATCGTGTTTTTGAGGGCGCTGGCGGCCGTCAGCGACTGTTAACCGGATCGCAGACCCTGGATATCCGCGGTGAGGGTTGCGATACCCTGGTCATCTGGAACCCCGGAGAGCGTCTGGCCGCTGACATGAAGGATGTCGGTGGGGGCTATCGAGACTACGTCTGCGTGGAGCGCGGTATGGCTTTTGCCGATGAGCTTGCATTAGCGCCGGGCGACGACTGCGTTGCGAGAATGGTGATCTCGACAGCTACGTAGTTATACCTATTCAGTTTCAGTTAATAAGATTCACGTAAGCTTTCTCTCGTCAGTAAAGAGTAAACAGGCCAGCGAAACGACTGGCCAGCATTCGAGATGAGGAGAGACCATGCGTATTCAGACGATGTTGATTGCAGTGTTGGCGCTGTTCATGGCCGCCTGCAGCAGTACAACCACCTATCAGCCCGCGGAGAAGCGGGGCGGTTACGGCTACACCGAAACTGAATTGGGCAAGGATCGCTACCGAGTCACGTTTACCGGTAATACGGTTACCGACAAAGAGACGGTGAATGACTATGCGCTGCTGCGCGCAGCGGAATTAACCCTTCAGCAGGGTTACGACTGGTTCCAGCTGGTCAACCGTGATACCGAAAGTAAGAGCCGCACCAGCAGCAGTATTTCCGGTGTGAACGACTTTGGCGGTGGTACGGCCGTTTATCAGCGTTGCGGGCTGTTGAGCTGCGACACGGTGGTGGCGCAAACGCCCGGACGCCTCAGTGGTGGCTACGCCACGTCCACCACGCGTACGTCCTATCAGGCATCGCTGGAAATCAAAATGGGCAAAGACCCCATGCCTGATGCGGCAGAGGCTTACAATGCGCAGGAGCTGGCTTCTACACTGCGCCGATGGATGGGCAGCAACCAGCAGTAATCTGAGCACTGCACGAACGAAAACCGGGCCTTGCCCGGTTTTTTATTGCCTGCCATATTTGCCTCAATATCGGATCTATTCAGGAATATAACTATGGTAGTTGCGGTACTGGGAGCCAGCCCGAAAGCCGAGCGCTTTTCTCACAGGGCCGCGGTGATGCTGCAGGACTTCGGTCATCGGGTTGTGCCGGTAAACCCTTATCACCCCAGCGTGGCGGGGCTGAATTGTGTACCGTCGCTGTCGGCGCTGGATGAGGGGAGTGTCGATACGGTAACGGTGTATATGCGCGAAGCGCTGCTGGCACCTCATGCTTCCGAGTTGTTGGCGCTGATGCCACGTCGAATCATTTTTAACCCTGGCAGCGAAGCGCCAGCATTGGCGAAGACACTGCGTGAGGCGGGTATTGAGTGTGTTGATGCCTGCACCCTGGTGATGCTGCGAAGTGGGGCGTTCTAGCGCGGGCGAAGGGAGATTTTGCGGGGATTTGGGAACTAAAAAGGGAGCCAGAGGCTCCCTTAAAATTATCAACGTCGTGTTGGCTCAGACAAACTGCAGCAGACCGATCATGCCCAGCGCCAGTGCGAGACTCAAATGCACTACGCCAACCACAGTGGTCATCGGGCCGGGTTTGCCGAACATGGCGTTAAGTTGCAGTAGAGCAATAATACCCAAGCAAATCCACAGGCCGAGGCTGATGCCTCCCTCGGCAGTTTTGCCAACGGCGGCCAGTGCCGCGTTGCCAGTGCCGTGGAAAGAACCCAGCATGCCGATCAGCATGGGGGCAGAGAACAGCGTGTTGGTACGTGAGGCCACGGCGGCGCGAGGCGCGGCCTTGGCGGCGTCACCGGGCTTGATGCCGCAAATAACTTTCTGGTTTGGCCAGATGATCAGCCATACGTTGAGGAACATCAGGGTGCCGAGCAGTGCGCCGACAATAATGTAGCCATTCAGGCCGCCCGTGCGGCTCATGGTGAAGTGTAGAAGGGCCAGACCGGTCAGGAAGGTAAACATGGCGCCCCAGCGGAACCACGCCAGCGCGCGGGGAACCAATTTTTGTACCGCATCGGCTTTGGCGGCGGGCTCGGCTTCTTTGAAGTACTCGGTCTGTACAAAGTTGAAGTAGTACAGCAGGCCGATCCAGGTAATGCCAAACAATACGTGCAACCAGCGCAGTGCGAGGTCGACAGAAATATACGCGTCCATAAGCCCCTCTCGAAGAGTTGTTGTCATAGTTGTAGCCCGCAGACAGCGCGTCCGGGGGCGGCAGCAGTATAGCAAAATGCCCGTCGGCCGAGCGACTTTGTACAGTGGCACTGGAGGCTGGACGGGCGGCAGTTCATAATGCGGAGCATTGATGCCTGGGTGGCGATGTTTAAACAGCGATGGAAAGGTGAATAGTGAGTACAGAACGACAGGAACCGCGTATTTCGATTGCCCTCGATGAAGAGGACATTGCCCAGCGCGCGCCCGCTGGCAAGGGAGGTAACGGCGGGGCTGATTTACCTCCGCCGCCTCCGCCTGCCTCCGGTGGTAGTGGCTTTATTCTGTTTATGCTGGCCTTGTTGATTGTTGCCTTGGCCGCGGCGGCGTACTACCTGTTTGATCGTTTGCTGCTGACTCAGGGCGAGTTGAAGCAGGCGCAGTCGCGGCTGGATGCACTCGAACAGCGATTATCCTCAGCGGATGAGAGTCTTGAGCAGAACAGCGTGACAACGGCGGTAAAACTCAAAGAGCTGGATTCCGAGGTGCGCAAACTCTGGGATAACGTCTGGAAGCGACAGAAGGCGGAACTGGCCGAGCACGATGCCCAGATTGCCAAAAACGAAAAACGTCTGGCGAGTATCGAAAGCCGCAATACCACGCTGAGCGCGGAGCTTAAAAAGGCGCTGGATGGCTACAAGGCCGACCGCGAGTCGCTCAAATCGATGTCGGGCAAGCTGGATAGAGTGATCGCTCAAAGTGAGGTGAACAAAAAGACCTTACTGGACGTGAACAAGCAGCTTGCCGCCGGGGGCAGTCTCGATGCGCGCGTCAAGGACCTGGAGAAGCGCATGGAGCAGAGCGAGCAGTGGCTGGATTCTGTGAATGCGTTCCGCCGTCAGGTCAATCGTGAAATCGATGCCCTGCGCCAGACCATTACCCAATACCACGCAGGCAGTCCCGAGGCCCGCTGACGCCGCCGCGCTGGCTGGTGTATAATCCTGCGCCACATTATCGGCACTGGGCGAGGGCCCGGTGCCGAGCCTGACTGGCCTGAGGGTCGGTCTGCGCCACGGCGCTCAACCCCAATGCAAACCTTGGCCTGAGGAACCTGCCACATGACTGTTATCCGTCAAGACGACCTGATTCAGAGTGTTGCCGACGCCCTGCAATACATTTCCTACTACCACCCGGTCGATTTCATCAAGGCAGTGGACGAGGCTTACCAGCGTGAGCAAAACCCGGCGGCCAAAGACGCCATGGCGCAGATTCTCATCAACTCGCGTATGTGTGCCGAGGGGCACCGCCCGATCTGTCAGGACACCGGTATCGTAACCGTCTTCCTGACCGTGGGCATGAACGTGCAGTGGGAAGGTGATATGGGCGTTTCCGATATGGTGAACGAAGGTGTTCGCCGTGCTTACAACCTGCCCGACAATGTGCTGCGTGCTTCCATTCTGGCCGATCCCGACGGCGCTCGCAGCAACACCAAAGACAACACGCCTGCCGTCATTCACTACGAAATCGTGCCCGGTGACACCGTTGAAGTGCACGTGGCAGCGAAAGGCGGCGGTTCCGAGGCCAAGTCGAAATTCGCCATGCTTAACCCCTCTGATTCCGTAGTGGACTGGGTGCTGAAAATGGTGCCGACCATGGGTGCGGGCTGGTGTCCGCCGGGCATGCTGGGCATTGGTATTGGCGGCACGGCCGAAAAGGCGATGCTGCTGGCCAAAGAGGCTCTGCTCGACCCCATCGATATTCACGACCTGCAAAAACGTGGCGCATCTAACCGTTCAGAAGAGCTGCGCCTGGAGCTGCACAAAAAAGTGAACCAGTTGGGCATCGGTGCTCAGGGATTGGGCGGCCTGACGACGGTGCTGGATGTTAAAGTCAAAGACTACCCGACCCACGCAGCGAACAAGGCGATTGCACTGATCCCGAACTGCGCAGCCACCCGTCATGCTCATTTCACCCTGGATGGCAGCGGTCCGGTTGCGCTGGCGCCGCCGAAGCTGGAAGAGTGGCCGGAAGTCACCCGTGAAACCGGCGGCAATGTGAAGCGTGTGAATCTGGACACTGTTACGGCTGACGAGATTAAGACCTGGAAGCCCGGCGATACGCTGCTGCTGAATGGCAAAATGCTTACCGGCCGCGACGCCGCGCACAAGAAAATGGTCGATATGCTGGCCAAGGGCGAGAAGCTGCCGGTCGATCTGAAAGGCCGCTTCATTTACTACGTTGGCCCGGTTGATCCGGTGCGCGATGAGGTGGTTGGCCCCGCTGGTCCGACCACGGCCACCCGTATGGATAAATTCACCCGCACCATGCTGGCCGAAACCGGCCTGATGGGCATGATCGGCAAGTCCGAGCGCGGCGATGGCGCCATCGATGCCATTAAAGAGTTCGAAGCTGTCTATCTGATGGCGACCGGCGGCGCTGCATACCTGGTGGCGCAGGCGATCAAAAAAGCTGAAGTGGTTGCCTTCCCGGAACTGGGCATGGAGGCGATCTACGAGTTCACCGTGGAGGACATGCCGGTCACCGTGGCAGTGGATACCGAGGGTGAGTCGGTACATAAACTCGGGCCGCAGATCTGGAAAGCCAAAATCGAGGCTGAAAAGATTAACGTGGCGTAAAACAGAACGGGGGCTAGGCCCCCGTTTTTGCAGGGTGGTGTTGGACAAACGGCATGAGCGAAACCTTTTACTGGCATGACTACGAAACCTGGGGCACGGCGCCTGCGCTGGACCGTCCCTCACAGTTTGCCGGTGTGCGAACCGATGCCGATCTGAACATTATCGGCGAGCCGCTGGTTCAGTTCTGTCGCCCCACGCCTGACTACCTGCCCAATCCCGAGGCCTGTCTGGTCACCGGCATCACGCCTCAACAGGCCTTGGAAGAAGGGCTGAGTGAAGCCGAGTTTGTTGCCAATATCCATGCGGAACTGGCCCAGCCCGGCACCTGCACGGTCGGTTACAACAGTATTCGCTTCGATGACGAGGTGACTCGTTACGCGCTTTACCGCAATTTCTACGACCCCTACGCCCGGGAGTGGCAGAACGGCAATTCGCGTTGGGATCTGATCGACGTGGTGCGTCTGTGTTATGCACTGCGCCCTGAGGGAATTGAATGGCCCCGTCGCGAGGATGGCAGCCCGAGCTTCAGGCTGGAGGAGCTGACAGCGGTCAATGGTCTGAGCCACGAATCGGCTCACGATGCGCTGTCGGATGTGCTGGCAACGATTGATCTGGCGAGGCTGATAAAAACCGCGCAGCCCAAGCTCTATGACTACGCGCTAAGCTTGCGCAACAAGCGCACGGTGTCGGCGATGCTGGATACCGACACGCAGGTGCCAGTGGTGCATGTGTCAGGTCGAATTTCTGCGGCGCGGGGCTGCACTGCCTTGATGATGCCGCTGGCGCCGCACCCGGTGAATCGTAACAGTGTGATTGTTTACGATCTGTCAGTTGACCCGCAGCCCCTGATTGAACTCGGCGTTGAAGAAGTTGCTCGGCGGCTGTTCAGCAGCAGTGCCGAACTGGGGGAGGGCGTCGAGCGCATTCCTCTGAAAGAAATTCATCTGAACCGTGCGCCGATCGTGGCGACCCCCAAATTGCTGGACGACGCCAGTGCCGAGCGGCTGCAGATTGATCTGGACGTCTGTCGTCGTCACTGGCAGCAATTGCGTCATGCTCAGGGCCTGAAAGAGAAGCTTCAGCAGCTTTATCAGCAGCGGGAGTTTGAGGAAAACCCCGATGTGGATACTCAGCTCTATGGCGGCTTTTTCGGTGATAGTGACAAGCGCGCCATGGATCGTATTCGCAGTTTGTCGCCAGAAGCACTGGCCAGCGAGTCCTTTCAGTTCAGTGATGCCCGTCTTGGCGAGCTGCTGTGGCGCTATCGCGGCCGAAATTTCCCTCAGAGCCTGTCCGCTCAGGAGCGTCAGCGCTGGTTTGCTTTCTGTAAGCAGCGCCTTCGTCAGCCGGGAAACGGTCTGCTGGGTTTCGACGCCTTTCGTCAGCGCCTGAGCGAGCTGGCTGAGGGAGAACTGGACGACTTCCAGCAGCACATTTTGCAGGAACTGAACGACTACGCTGACGCGCTGGAGCAGGAAGGGCTTTGAGCGATTGGTGGGTGTATATGGTGCGCTGCCGCAGCGGGCGGCTGTACACCGGGATTACCACCGACACCGAGCGACGTTTTCGGGAGCATTGCGGCGAAGGTGGACGCGGTGCCCGGTTTTTTCGCAGCGACCCGCCAGAGGCGATGGTGTATACCGAAGCGGCGGTGGATCGCTCGGCGGCCTCAAAGCGCGAGGCCGCGATCAAAAAACTCAGTCGCCAGCAAAAGTTGCGGCTGATTGACGGGGCGCTTTTACCGGATGCAGATCCGCGCAATAATGCGCGCCCATAACAGGAGGGTCCATGGCTGATCAAGGTGGCGACGAGCGCGGCAAGGCAAACATCGGCGTGTTGCGCGCCATGCTGGGCTTTCTTCGTCCCTATCGTGCTCAGGTCTTAGGCGCCAGTGTGGCGCTGGTGTGCACGGCGGCCATCACTCTGTCTATCGGCCAGGGCCTGCGGATGCTGGTGGACAGCGGCTTTGCCAGCGGCGCAACGGAAGACGCGCTGAATCAGGCGCTGCTGCTGTTTATGGGCATGGTGGTCCTTCTTGCCTTTGGCACTTTTATTCGCTTTTATCTGGTGTCGTGGATCGGCGAGCGGGTGAGTGCCGATCTTCGCAAAGCGGTGTTTGCCCACGTTGTGACGCTGCACCCCGGTTTTTTTGAAAACCAGCTCAGCGGCGATATTCAGTCGCGCATCACCACCGACACCAGTTTGCTGCAAACGGTGATTGGCTCGTCGGTGTCGATTGCCCTGCGCAATGCGCTGATGTTTTTCGGTGGCCTGATCTGGCTGTTTATCACCAACCCCAAGTTGACCGGCGTAGTGCTGTTGAGCGTGCCGCTGGTTATCGGTCCCATTCTGATCTTCGGCCGCCGAGTGCGCAGCCTGTCCCGTAGCAGTCAGGACAAGATCGCCAGTGTTGGCAGCTTTGTGGGCGAGGCGGTAAAGAACATCAAACTGGTGCAGGCCTTTAATCACCAGCAGGCGGATAGAGCGACGTTTGATCGTCATGCCGAGACGGCCTTTGATGTGGCCATTGTGCGCATTCGTCAGCGCGCCTGGCTGACCACCATTGTGATTGTGCTGGTACTGGGCGCGGTGACAGGCATGTTGTGGGTCGGTGGTCATGACGTATTGGCCGGTCGGATCAGTGCCGGTGAGCTGACTGCGTTTATTTTCTATGCCGTGATGGTGGCCGCGTCCGTCGGCGCAATCTCGGAAGTCTATGGCGACTTGCAGCGGGCCGCAGGCGCGGCAGAGCGGCTGTTGGAACTGCTGGCCGCTGAGAACCGAATTTTGCCGCCCGCACAGCCGGTGTCGCTGGCGCAACCCGTTCGTGGCGAGATTGCCTTTGACGCCGTGGATTTTGCCTATGCCTCCCGGCCTGAGGTACTGGCCATCAAGCAGTTCACCCTGAACGTCCCCGCTGGCAGCAGCCTGGCGCTGGTGGGCAGTTCCGGTGCCGGTAAGTCGACGATGATTGATTTGCTGTTGCGATTTTACGATGTCAGCGGTGGAGCTATTCGTTTTGACGGCGTCGATATTCGCGACCTTGATCCTGCCGAATTGAGGCAGTACATCGCCATGGTGCCGCAGCAACCGGTGCTGTTTACTGGCACGGTCGCGGACAATATTCGCTATGGTCGTGCGGACGCCAGCGACGAAGATATTGAAGCGGCGGCAAAGGCGGCCTATGCCCACGAGTTTATCGAGCGTCTGCCAGAGGGCTACCAGAGTTTTGTGGGCGAGGGCGGGGTGCGCTTGTCAGGCGGCCAGCGCCAGCGCATTGCGATTGCCCGTGCACTGCTGGCTGATCCGCGCCTGCTGCTGCTCGACGAGGCGACCAGTGCGCTGGATGCCGAGAGTGAATATCAGGTACAGAAGGCGCTGGAACGCCTGATGCAAGGTCGCACCAGCATTGTGATTGCCCACCGCCTGGCCACCGTCATCAATGTCGATCGTATTGCCGTGCTGGATCACGGTGAGCTGGTGGCCTGTGGCCGCCACAGTGAATTGCTGAGCCAGTCGCCGCTGTATGCGCGCTGGGCCAGTTTGCAGTTTGATGAAGCGAACCATCAGGCGTCGGCAGCGGACGAACGTCCCTTGTCTGGCGCTGCACAGTAAATATGGGAGAACAGTCTTGAAATTTGCCGGTAGTCATATTCTCTCCATCGGTCAGTTCGAGCGCGAAGATATCGAGCGCGTCTTTACCGTGGCCGACCGCATGGTGCCCTACGCGCACCGGGAACGGGTAACCAAGGTGCTGGATGGTGCCATTCTCGGCAATATGTTTTTCGAGCCTTCTACCCGAACGCGGGTCAGCTTTGGCTGCGCCTTTAATCTGCTGGGTGGCGAGGTGCGCGAGACCACCGGCTTCGAAAGCTCGGCGATTGCCAAGGGCGAATCCCTTTATGACACGGCACGGGTGCTCAGTGGTTATAGCGATGTGATTGTGATGCGCCATCCGGCATCGGGGTCGGTCAGCGAGTTTGCTCAGGCCAGCCGCGTGCCGGTGATCAATGGTGGCGACGGTGCGAACGAACACCCCAGTCAGGCCTTGCTCGACCTGTACACCATCCGCAAGGAGCTTCGTCATCAGGGCCGCAATGATATCGATGGCTTGCGCATCGCGATGATTGGTGACCTGAAATATGGCCGTACTGTGCACTCGCTGTGCAAGCTGCTGGGGCTGTATCGCAATATCCATCTGGTGTTGATCTCACCCGACGAATTGCGCATGCCGGGGGAAATTGTCGAGGCGCTGCGCATGGACGGACACACCGTGGTGGAGTCCGACGTGATGGAGGCGAGCCTGTCCAATGTGGATATCGCCTATTCCACTCGCATTCAGGAAGAGCGTTTTGCCAGCAAGGCCGACGCCGATCTATATCGTGGTCGCTATCGCCTGAATCAGTCCATTTACACCCGCTACTGCGAACCCAATACCGTCATCATGCATCCGTTGCCCAGGGATTCCCGGCAGGAAGCCAATGAGCTGGATAACGACCTGAACGACAACCCCAATCTGGCGATTTTTCGTCAGGCCGACAACGGCGTACTGGTACGTATGGCGCTGTTCGCGATGATTCTCGATGTTGTTGACCAGGTCGACAAATCGGCTCGCGACGTTAACTGGTATACCGAAAGGCGGTTCTGATGGCGGACTTCGATCGCGACGATGTCGAGGTTATCGACAGCCGCAGCGCCTGGCGGGGCTTCTTCGAGATCCGCGCGCTCACGTTGCGCCATCGCCTGTTTGCCGGTGGCTGGGGCAAGCCGATTTCTCGCGAACTGTTTGTGCGCGGCCCGGCCGTGGGACTGTTGCCCTACGATGCCCGGCGCGATGAAGTGCTGCTGGTAGAGCAGTTTCGTGTGGGCGCGCTCGACAGCGGTCAGTCGCCCTGGCTCACTGAACTGGTGGCGGGGATTATCGACACCGATGAAAGCCCGGAAGACGTCGCTCGCCGTGAAGCCCGAGAGGAAGCGGACATCGCGGTGGCTGAGCTGGAGGCCGTGGCCGAGTATTTCTCTTCGCCCGGTGGCAGCGACGAGTACTTTTACCTCTACTGCGGACAGTGTTCTCTCGATGGTGCTGGTGGTCTTCACGGTCTTGCCACTGAGGGGGAAGATATCCGCGCCAGTGTATACGCGGCCGAAACGGCTTTTGCCATGCTGGATCGCGGTGAAATCAACAATGCCCATTCGGTGATTGCCCTGCAGTGGCTGCGCCTGCATCGGGCGCGTTTGCAGGCGCAATGGTCGTGAGCGAAACGGAAGAAGCGGCACCTTCTAAATCCTCATCCGGTGGCGGACTGCTGCGCTCCAGCCTGGTGGTCGGTGCCATGACCATGTTGTCGCGGGTACTGGGGCTGATTCGCGACGTGGTGATTGCGGTAGTGCTGGGTGCCACGGCCAATGCCGACGCCTTCTTTGTTGCCTTTAAAATCCCCAATTTTCTGCGCCGCCTGTTTGCTGAGGGGGCGTTTTCTCAGGCCTTTGTGCCAGTGCTCTCCGAGTACCGGGAAACCCGTGATGCCGCGGCGGTTAAACAACTGCTCGACCGGGTGGCCGGTGCCTTGGGCGGCACATTGCTGTGCATCACGCTGCTGGCGGTCATTGCAGCGCCACTGGTGGCAACGGTATTTGCGCCTGGATTTCGTGGCGACCCGCTGAAGTTTGCGCTCACCACGGAAATGATCCGTATCACCTTTCCCTATCTGATGCTGATCTCCCTCACTGGTTTTGCCGGGGCGGTGCTGAACAGCTATGGCCGCTTTGCTGTGCCCGCGTTTACGCCGGTGCTGCTGAATGTCTGCCTGATCACGGCGGCCGTGGTGGCCGCGCCGTATTTCGATGAGCCCGCAATGGCCTTGGCCTGGGGCGTACTAACGGCGGGTTGTGTGCAGCTGGTCTTTCAGCTGCCGTTTCTCCAGCGCCTGCATTTGTTGCCGACGCCGCGTTGGCAGTGGGGCGATGAGGGCGTGCGCCGGATCGTGCAACTGATGATCCCGGCGATGTTCGGGGTCTCGGTCAGCCAGATCAATTTGCTGCTCGATACCGTACTGGCGTCCTTCCTGCCTACCGGGAGTATCTCCTGGCTCTATTATTCCGACCGGCTGGTAGAGCTGCCCCTGGGGGTGTTTGCTATTGCCATTGCCACGGTGATTCTGCCCAGTTTGTCGCGCCAGCGGGCGGGGGGTGACCAGCAGGCCTTTTCTCAGACGCTGGACTGGGCGATTCGCGGCGTGTTACTGATGGCCCTGCCCGCCGCCGTGGCGTTGCTGATTCTCGCCGAACCGATTCTGATTACGCTCTTCCAGTACGGTGAGCTGCAAAGTCGCGACGTTACCATGGCGGCCCTGAGTCTGCGCGCATACACACTGGGTCTGTTGGCCTTTATGCTGATCAAGGTATTGGCGCCGGGCTTCTTTGCCTGCCAGGACACTCGCACGCCGGTGCGCATCGGCATCTATGCGATGGTGGCGAATATGGTCTTTAACATCGCGCTGGTGCTGCCACTGCATTTTTACTGGCAGATCGGTCACGTGGGGCTGGCACTGGCCACCGCGGCGTCAGCCTGGCTCAATGCGGCGCTGTTGCTGCGTGGGCTGCTGAAGCGCGATGTGTACCATCCCGCAGCGGGCTGGTTGCGCTATAGCGTGCAAGTGTTGCTGCCGGTGGCGGCGATGGCGGCGGTGCTGATCGCCGCGCGTCTGGGTATTCACGACTGGGCCCTGTGGTTTTCCTGGCAGCGTGCTGCCGTGCTGTTGGCGGTTTGCGCGACGGGGGGCGGTGTGTACCTGCTCGGTTTGTGGATGATGGGGATGCGCATCGGCGATTTTCGCGGCGCGCGTTGAGGCGTTTAGTCGCGACGGTGACTGCGCTATAATCAGGCGCTTTGTCACCGCTCCGGCTTCGGCACGTTTCTCTGTGTTCAATAATGATGTTCAACAGTGTCGGCAATGAGCGCAACGATGGGAACAGCCGAAGGCATGGAGTTAATCCGCGGATTTCACAATTTCCGCCCACGACACGGGGGCTGTGTGGCGACGATAGGCGCGTTTGATGGCGTGCATCGCGGCCACCAGGCGGTGTTGCGCCAGCTCGTGGAAAAAAGTCGCGAATACGGCCTGCCTTCCACTGTGGTGCTGTTTGAACCGCTGCCCCGCGAATACTTTGCCCCGGATTCTGCGCCGCCGCGGCTGATGTCGTTTCGCGAGAAGTTTGAGGCCATTCGCGAGCTGGGCATTGATCGCGTGGTGCGTATTCGCTTCACCCCTGCGCTGCGCAATATGAGCGCCGACGAGTTCATTAATACCCTGTTTGTGAAAAACCTCGGTGCCAAGTACATCGTGGTGGGTGACGATCTGCGCTTTGGTCGGGATCGCAGCGGCGATTTTGACTTGCTGCGCAAGGCCGGTGCCCGCGATGGCTTTGACGTGATGGATACCGCCACGCTGCAATACGATGGCGAGCGTGTCAGCAGTACCCGTATTCGCGAGGTGCTGGCAGCGGGGGATTTCGCGCTGGCGGAAGCGCTGCTCGGGCGACCTTACAGCATTTCCGGACGCGTGATTGTCGGCCAGCAACTGGGGCGCACTATTGGTGCGCCCACCGCTAATCTCCAGCTCCGCCGTCTGCGTTCGCCGTTGGCCGGGGTGTTTGCTGTGGAAGTGGAAGGGGTTGAGGCACAGCCGCTGCCGGGCGTGGCTAACGTCGGCGTTCGGCCCACTGTGGGCGACTTGAGCAAAGCCATTCTTGAAGTGCATTTATTGAACTTCAATGGCGACCTCTATCGGCGTAATATCCGCGTGCTGTTTCGCGAGAAACTGCGCAACGAAATTAAATTTGACAGCATCGACGCGCTGCGCGAGCAGATAGCCCGGGATATTGACCAGGCACGCGATTACTTCTCTCTCTAACCCGACTGCCGGGACTGCAAGAAACGCATTTATGAGTGACTACAAGCACACCCTGAACTTGCCGAAAACGGACTTTGCGATGAAGGCCAACCTGGCCCAGCGCGAGCCACAGGCGCTCAAGCGCTGGTACGCCGAGGATTACTACGGTCAGATTCGCAAGGCCCGCGCAGGACGCGAAAAATTTATTCTGCACGACGGTCCTCCGTATGCGAACGGTGATATCCACATCGGTCACTCATTGAATAAAATTCTCAAGGACATGATCGTCAAGTCGCGCACTCTGAGCGGCTACGATGCGCCCTATGTCCCCGGTTGGGACTGCCACGGCCTGCCGATTGAGCTGAACGTGGAGAAGAAAGTCGGCAAACCCGGCCGCAAGGTTGATGCTGCCACCTTCCGTGAAAAGTGCCGGGAGTATGCCTACAAGCAGGTCAATGGCCAGCGCGAGGGTTTCAAGCGTCTGGGAGTGTTGGGTGATTGGGATAAGCCCTACCTGACCATGAGCTTCGACTTCGAGGCCAATATTATCCGAGCGCTGGGGAAAATTGCCGAGAATGGCCATCTGCACAAGGGCTTCAAGCCCGTGCACTGGTGTCTGGATTGCGGCTCCGCGCTGGCGGAAGCCGAAGTGGAGTACAAGGACAAAACGTCTCCGGCTATCGATGTAGCTTTTGCTGTGGTAGACGAGGCGGATGCTCGCCAGCGCAGCGGCTTGGGTGACGATGTCTGTGGACAGATGAATCTGGCGATCTGGACCACAACGCCCTGGACCATTCCGGCCAATATGGCGGTGTGTCTGAACGCTGAGCTGGATTATGTCTGGCTGGCCTACCAGCGCGACGGCCGAGACGAATTACTGCTGTTAGCGGAGGCGCTGCACGAGCAGGTCATGGCGCGTCTCGGCATTGCCGATTTCCGCATTGTTGGGCGTTGCAAGGGACAGGCGCTGGAAGGGCTGGCGCTGCAGCATCCTCTGTACGGCCGTCAGGTGCCGGTTATTCTGGGCGACCACGTCACCACGGAAGCGGGTACCGGCGCTGTCCACACTGCGCCTGCCCATGGTCAGGACGACTTTGCCGTGGGGCAGAAATACGGCCTGGACGTCTACAACCCGGTTGGTCCCAATGGCGTGTACATTGAGGGCACCGAACTGTTTGGCGGTCAGCATGTTTTCAAGGCCAACGAACAGGTTATCGCCGAGTTGGAGGCGCGTCAGCGTCTGCTGCATAACGCCGCCTATCCGCACAGCTACCCCCATTGCTGGCGCCACAAAACGCCGATCATTTTTCGTGCCACGCCCCAGTGGTTTGTCAGTATGAAGCAGAACGGTCTGCTCGACAAAGCGATGCAGGCTGTCGACGGCGTGCAGTGGATGCCTGGCTGGGGCCGCGCGCGTATTGAGTCGATGATGGGTGAGCGACCGGACTGGTGTATTTCCCGCCAGCGTACCTGGGGAGCGCCAATCGCGTTGTTTGTTCACCGCGAGACCGCCGCGCTGCATCCGCGTACGCCTGAGCTTATTGAACAGGTTGCTCAGCGCGTGGAGAAGGCGGGCATTCAGGCCTGGTTTGATCTGGACGTTGGCGAGCTGCTGGGTGACGAGGCCGCGGATTACGAGAAAGTGGGCGATACGCTGGATGTCTGGTTCGATTCAGGCGTTACCCACTACGCGGTGCTGAGTCAGCGCGAGGAGCTGGCTTTCCCCGCAGATATTTATCTGGAAGGTTCCGATCAGCATCGGGGCTGGTTCCAGTCGTCCATGCTGACGTCGGTGGCAATCAATGGCTGCGCACCCTATAAGCAGGTGTTGACTCACGGCTTTACCGTCGATGTGAACGGTCGCAAAATGTCCAAATCCCTGGGCAATGTCATCGCACCTCAGGAAGTGATGAACAACCTAGGTGCGGATATTCTGCGCCTGTGGGTGGCGGCTACCGACTACCGTAATGAAATGACGGTGTCGGATGAAATTTTCAAGCGCACCGCAGATTCCTACCGCCGTATCCGTAATACCGCACGCTTCCTGCTGGCCAATATGACCGGTTTTGATCCGGCTGAAAACGCGCTGGACAGCGACGATATGCTGGCACTGGATCGCTGGATTGTTCATCGTGCAGCCGTGCTGCAGGACGAGCTGCAGGCGGCTTACAACGACTATCAGTTCCATCAGGTTTACCAAAAGCTGCACAACTTCTGCGTGCTCGAACTGGGTGGTTTCTATCTGGATATCATCAAGGACCGTCAGTACACCACGCAGGAAAACAGCCGTGCCCGTCGCTCTGCGCAAACCGCGCTGTACCACATTGCCGAAGCACTGACTCGCTGGATTGCGCCGATTCTCAGTTTTACCGCTGACGAGCTCTGGCAGGTACTGCCGGGCGAGCGCCAGGGGCCGGTATTTGCGGCTGAGTGGTATACCGGGCTCAGTCGTCTGCCTGCTGATGACGCTATGGATGATGCCTTCTGGCGCCGTGTGCAAGCAGTAAAAACGGCGGTGAACAAAGTGTTGGAAAATGCCCGCAACGAAGGTGTCGTAGGCGGTTCCTTGCAGGCAGAAGTGACGCTGTTTTGCAGCGAAGAGCTGATCGATACTCTGGCCAAGCTGGGTGATGAACTGCGTTTCGTGCTGATCACCTCAGCAGCCATGCTGGCGCCGATCTCAGCCTCTAATGAGGCGGCGACGACCGATGTAGACGGGCTGGAAGTGCGGGTTCGCGCCAGTGAGGGCATGAAGTGCACACGCTGCTGGCACCACCGCGACGATGTTGGGCAATCGCTGGAGCACCCCGAACTGTGTTTCCGTTGTATTGATAATGTCGATGGTGACGGCGAGGTTCGCCACTATGCCTGATGCGCAGGCCGCGGCTCAGCGCCGCAATCGCCTTTATTGGCTGGTGTTTGCCATTCTGCTGATCCTACTCGATCAGCTCAGCAAGTATCTGGCCGATACGCAACTGGTTTACGGTCAGCCCAATGCCTTGTTGCCGGTGTTGGACATCACGCTGCACTACAACCCCGGCGCCGCCTTCAGTTTTCTCAGCGATGCCGGTGGTTGGCAGCGCTGGTTTTTCACCGGGATTGCGGCGCTGGTCAGCGGCTATCTGCTTGTCTGGCTGATGCGCCTCGACCAGCAACAGCGCCTGCTGTCGGCGGCATTGTCGCTGGTGTTGTCCGGCGCACTGGGCAACCTGATTGATCGCTTGCTGCACGGCCATGTGATCGATTTTATTTCTGTGCATTGGGGCAGCGCGTACTTCCCCACCTTTAATATTGCTGACTCGGCCATTACGGTAGGCGCTATCTTGCTGGTGCTGGATACCGTATTGAACCCTGAGAGCCGCAAATAGCTGGCATGGCCCTGACCCAGAGAGAAGATAAATGAGCTTAGCGATTGGACCCGGAACCGCTGTTACCTTGCACTTTGCGCTGCTGTTGGAAGACGGCAGTGAGGTGGATTCCACTTTCTCGCGCCAGCCCGCGGTGTTTGTCTTTGGCGACGGCAAGTTACTGCCTGGGGTGGAATTAAAGTTGTTAGGCCTTGTGGCCGGTGATCAGCAGGAGCTTGTGCTGGCGCCAGAGGATGCCTTTGGGCAGCGCAATCCCGCCAATATTCAACGTTTGCCGCGCAGCCAGTTCGGCGATATCGAACTCAGCGAGGGGCTGGTGATGAATTTTGCCGATGCCGCCAATGCGGAGTTGCTGGGTGTGATCAGCGCCATTGACGATGAAATGGTCGACGTAGACTTTAATCATCCCCTGGCTGGGCGTACGCTGGGCTTCAAGGTCGAGATCATCGATGTGCAGCCGCATAGCGGCGAGGATGAGGTTCAGCATGCCGGTTGAGCACAGCATGGAAATCGTTTTGGCTAATCCCCGGGGGTTCTGCGCGGGGGTAGATCGCGCGATTGAAATCGTAAATCGCGCGCTGGATGTGTTCGGCGCGCCGATTTATGTGCGGCACGAGGTTGTGCACAACAAATTTGTCGTCGAAAACCTGCGCCAGCGCGGGGCTGTGTTTGTTGATGAGCTGGACGAAGTCCCCGATGACAAAATCGTGATTTTCAGCGCCCACGGTGTATCGCAAGCTGTGCGCAATGAAGCGGCGCGACGTGGCTTGAAAGTGTTTGATGCCACCTGTCCGCTGGTGACGAAAGTCCATATGGAAGTGGTTAATTACAGCAGTGACGGCCGTGAGTGCGTGTTGATCGGGCATAAAGGTCACCCCGAAGTTGAGGGGACCATGGGGCAGTACGATGCCGGGAATGGCGGCGCGATTTATCTGGTGGAAGACGTGGCTCAGGCCAAGGCGCTGGAGGTGAATGACCCGCAGCGGCTGTCTTTCGTTACCCAAACTACCCTGTCGATGGATGATACCGCCGCGGTGATTACGGCGTTGCGGGAGAAGTTTCCCGCCATTCAGGGGCCGCGTAAAGATGACATCTGCTACGCCACCCAGAATCGCCAGGACGCCGTGAAGAATCTTGCCCAGCAAGCCGACTTAGTGCTGGTGGTGGGTTCCCCCAACAGCTCTAACTCAAACCGCCTGCGCGAGTTGGCAGAGCGCTTTGGCTGTGAGGCACACCTCATCGACAGCGAAAATGATATTCAGCCTTCGTGGCTCAAAGAAGGCTTGCGAATTGGTATCACCGCCGGCGCGTCGGCCCCTGAGGTGCTGGTGCGGGCGGTGATCGACCGGCTTGGCGAGCTGGGCGCTGCTGCGCCTGTGGAGCTTGATGGTCGCCCGGAAAACATCACCTTTTCTCTTCCTCGCGAACTGCGCTGGGTCGACGCGTCCTGAGCTTATCGTTCGCAGCTGCTCTCTGCCTGGTGCGCCCGGCGCAACCTGCCGCCGATACTCAGTACAATGCGGTAGACACCCTGATGCCCCGGTTGGCATAGCTGCAGCGTGCCAGCCTGAAAGGCGCCGTTCTTGGTCAGGGCGCGCCCATCTGGCATGTACGAGACATAGTCACTGACACTGTTGTTGCCGGAGATGGACAGCCCGTCCGCCGGAGCCGAGATACTGCGCAGCAGGGGCTCGCCACTTTCCCGCTTACCGCTGCCGTCGCTGTCCACAAACATTTCCAGTTCACCGCTCCAGTCACCGTGTTGATTCCATAGACTGATACGCTGTTGCCGTACAGCGGCTTCATAGCGGGTGGCATACAGGGCGTGGTAAAGATTGTCAGTTGCGCTGCGCAAGCGTTGTTCGTGAAGGAACTGACTGAGTTGAGGCGTTGCCACCGCGCTCAATATCGCAATCAAGCCAAGCGTCACGAGCATTTCAAGCAGCGTCTTTCCTTGTGCACGCATCACGGACTCCTTTCCATGGGCTGCTGCTGTTCAGAGACTGTTCTAGCTAATTAGTTGCTATTGCGCGTTTTTGCAAATAAAACCAGCGCGTAAGCCGAATTTAAGTATAAGTCCGCCTTGTCAGGCGGCGCTTTTCCTAACTACAGTAAAAAATCGCCTTTGTGCTAGGCTAAACGCTTGAATTGGTTTCTGTTTTGCAGGACGTTAGTCTTCGGCTCCATGTCGGAGCATTGTTGGCGTGGTGGAAATGCAGCGGTGTCCATACAAAGTCCGGCCAGGGCAGGCAAATCGGGAGTGAGGATGAGGAAGCGGATACGTTTGCCACAGCATCAGCGGGGGATCACGCTGATTGAGGTGTTGGTTGCCATTCTGGTTACCGCCATTGGTGTGATGGGGGCGGCCGCGGTGCAATTGAATGCCGTGAAATTTAACCAGACTGCCAAGTTTCGTTCGACGGCCGTCTTTCTTGCTAATGATATCGCCGACCGGCTGCGGGCCAACAGAGCGGCGGCACTGAACGGTGACTACGATATTGCCATGGACGATGATGCGCCCAGCGGCACCAGTATCGATGTGGTGGACCTGAGCGAGTGGCTGGGTGAGCTCGCGTTGCGTATGCCGTCAGGGGATGGCGAGGTGGCTCGGGATGACCGCCGCTTTACCATCACTATTCAATGGGATGAGAGCCGCCTTAGCGATACCCGCGAAGCGGGCAGCGGTAATCTTCAATCCTTTCAGTTTATCACGGAGCTATAGGCGTGAAATCAAGGCAGCAGGGACTGAGCCTGGTCGAGCTGATGATTGCCATCACGCTTGGCTTAGTGTTGAGCGCGGCAGTGATACAGGTGTTTATGGCCAGCCGCAGCAGCTATCGCGTGCAGGAGTCGCTGTCTTTGATTCAGGAGAGTGCGCGCTTTGCGATGGATTATATCGGGCGAGAAGTTCGAATGGCCGGTTATATGGGCTGTAACTCCACGGGCGGGATTGCTCCCAATGTGATTGCCGACCCGCCCGCTGAGGGCGAATTTAAAGCGATCGAAGGGCTGGATGACGTGCCAAAGGATAATGATCTGGACGCGCTGCTTGGTACAGATGTGCTGAGTATTCGCCGTGGCTCGACACAGAGTATACGGTTGACCGGTAACACTGATCCCGTGAACGCTAATGTTCATATCGATGAAAATAGTGTCGGCTTTGTCAAAGGCGATTATGTGTTGATATCTGATTGTACCTCTGCGGATATTTTTCGTATCACTAACAACCCGGAGCCGAAGGCCGGGGGCAAGAAAAAAGCGGTTCTAACCCACGCAAAGAACACCAATACCAGCAATAAACTCAGTAAAGCCTATGGTCCCGACGCCGAAGTGTTCGGCTTTGTCAGTAGCCAGTTTTTTATTCGCGATACCGAGCGTGACACCGGCGGCGGTAATCCAGTTACCTCGCTGTATTTTCGCGAGCGAGCGATTGCCTCGGGCGGGGCACATAGTGCTGCCACCGAGCTGGTGGAAGGTGTTGAAAATCTGCAATTAATGTATGGCGTGGATGATAACGACGATCGCTCAGTAGACCGCTATATAGCCGCTGGTTCGGTCAGCGACTGGGAAACGGTGCTCAGTGTCAGAGTTGAGCTGACCATGGTGGCTTTGGATGAGGGCGTAGTCGGCAAAACTGGAGCCGACAATGCGCAAACCGTTTACGACTCTGAAGGTAAGCTCATCAACAACAGCGACGGCCGAATGCGGCAGGTCTTTACGTCGGTCTTTGCCTTGAGGAATCGACTGCCATGAATGCCTCCACCTCGCAGCGAGGCGCGGTATTGATTGTCGCGCTGGTTTTTATGTTGATTATTTCCGTTCTCGGCGTCGCTTCCATGCGCAACGCGACCATGCAGGAGCGCATGGCGGGGAATAACAAAGATATTAATATCGCCTTCCAGGCCGCCGAGGCCGCTGTTCGTGAGGCCGAAGCCGCGATGGATGCCTTGGCGAGTATCGATTTTGATGGCAGCAACGGCCTCTATCTCTCATGTCCGGATACCACCGATACCCGCACCGCCTGCAGCGAGCCGGATTGGCAGCAGCGCGCGTCCACAGGCTGGAAGGTGGTTGATGATGAGTTGTCCAATGTGCTGCGCCAACCCGAATACATTATTGAGCAGATCAGTGCCACCGCAGACCCCGGCGCGGCCCTGGATTCTGACCGAACCATTTCCACTCAGGGCTACTACCGTGTGACCGCGCGGGGCTTTGGCCAGAGTGATCGGACGATGGTGGTATTGACAACAACTTATCGTCGGGAGGAGAGCTAGTATGAGAAGTGCCACGCTGTGTTTTCGAAGACGAGCATTTACACTGGTGTCTAAACTCGCTCCCCCGCTGTTGGCGCTTATTATCGGCTTGCCACAGCTCGCAAATGCGACAAGCTGTGAGGTGTCGCTTCAAACTGGAGAAATAGGGTCCTTCTTCGGGACTCAATCGCAAATTTTTGATGAGCTGGAGTCGATAACCACTGTTTCGGTAAATGAAGTAGCGCCGCCTGCTCTTGGACTTTTTGAGTATCAATGCTCGCCGTTCTCTTATTCATTTGAAGGCAATCAATTAACCGTTTTTGCGGGGTGTAAAGCGAGTTTTAATATTACTGGCAGAAAAAAAGACTGTGATGACGCTGTCCCCGAGTCGGGTATATCCCAGGTGCCGCTATTTCTCTCGCAATCAGCTCCACCAAATGTTATGTACATCTTGGATGACTCTGGGTCGATGCAGTTTGAACTAATGCCTGGTGAGCTGATTCGTAATAATGCGAGATTTTTGTACCCCCGGATAAAATCTGTATACGGAGGTAGAAGTTACGACAACCGTGTAGTGACATTCGATAGTAGCTCCGCTTTTAATCGGATGAGCCGCTCTCCGCAATTGAATACGGTTTACTACAACCCCGCAATTACTTATCGCCCGTGGTTAGGCGCTGACGGCAGTGAATTTCCACAAGCGAACCCTCGGTGTGCACTGCATAATCCCGTAAATAGCGGTTCAGGTCGAAATATTTGTCGTGACTTAGCCGCAGAAAACGACGGCGAGTATTTTATTGGCGAAGATGGTGGAAGTTGGAGGGAATGTCCACAGTCAGGAGGTTGTAGTAGCGACAATAACGCTAATAAAAGGTTCTGGCCTGCAGTTTATTATTGGTTCAACGGGAATGTTCAGAGTACGGACGATCAGTGGGACACTGGAAAATACGAAAAAGTCGTTATAAAAAATTTTGCGACCTCCAACAATGAATATGTTGGTCATGGCAGGGTACGACGCAGTGATTGTGCGGATGCTGAAAACGCGACTTGTACCTATGCTGAGGAGATTCAAAACTTTGCTAATTGGTATACGTATTATCGCTCTCGTGTTTTAACGGCACGAGCTGGCTCAGGTCGTGCATTTGCACTGCAAGGCGGCGGCTTGCGTGTTGGTTTCGGGAGCCTGAATAGTGAAAGTAGAAATGTAGATGATGAGCCAAACACCAAAGTGATTCGAAAGGGCGTTCGCGCTTTCAGCGGCGACGATCGCCAAGCGTTTTATGACGAGCTCTACGGTATTGATATACCTGATAAAGGTACACCATTACGTGAGGCGTTGAGTGCCGCAGGTGAATATTTTCAACGTGACGACGACCAAGGGCCTTGGAATGACACGCCAGGAGAAAGCGGTGGGGATGATCTTGAATGCCGGCGGAACTACACTGTATTAATGACCGACGGGTATTGGTCAAATGGTGATTTATCTGGCGACCCATTTAAAAACAACGATGGTAAGAACAACCCAACGCATACGGCGTCTAACGGCGCTTCATATACTTATAAAGCGGTGTCCCCGTTTAAAGATGATCGTTCCGATACCTTGGCGGATGTCGCGATGTATTATTGGAAGAATGATTTACGCTCCGACCTTCCTAATGCCGTAACGATTAACAAGAAAAATCCTGCTTTCTGGCAGCATATGACAACCTTTGGGGTTGGCCTGGGGGTGAGTGGCACTATTGACCCTGAAGCGGCGTTTGCCGCATTAACGACGGGTACCGCAATTAATTGGCCATCGCCGACATCGGATGACCTGCATAAAATTGATGACCTCCTCCACGCTGCAGTCAACAGCCGTGGCCAGTTTTTCAGCGCAAATAACCCTGACGAATTCGCACAGGGACTTTCCGATTCGCTGCAGACAATTGCCAACGAAAGTAAGTCATCGGCATCGGCAGTAGCCGCCAACTCTACTCGGCTTGATTCTGGAACATTAGTATATCAAGCAAGCTTTAATAGCTTAGAGTGGACAGGCAGGATCGTTGCTTACAAAGTGCAGTCTGATGGCAGTCTGGGAGACATAAAGTGGGATAGCGATAAGTCGGCTATGCCGACTGTGGCATCGCGTAACCTGTTTGCGGCGACAGGTGATCGAAATACAATAACAGCAGATGCAATCAATTTTAGTGCGGCGACGTGGACTGATCTTAGTGCTCAACAACGAGCCACCCTAAAAAATGGCGGCACTGATGACGATGGTCGCAGAATTGTTAGGTGGGTACGAGGCGAACAGTTGGCTGGCTTGCGTCGTCGCACAAGTATTTTGGGGGATATCGTCAATTCAGACCCGGTGTTTATTGGCAATCGCGACGACTATGGTTTCCATACATTAAGTGGTTCTGAAGGGAGCACCTATCGCGATTTTCTGAAAACGAAAAAATCCTGGGATTCCATCATCGTCGTCGGTGCTAACGACGGCATGTTGCATGGCTTTGATGCAGAAACGGGTAAAGAGATATTCGGTTTTGTCCCTGTATCATCGTTCAGTGGATTAGTGCAGCTCGCCGATCCCAACTATGAGCATCGCTATTTTGTTGATGGCTCTCCGAGGGCCAGTGATGCTTACATCAACGGCAGCTGGACCACGGTGGCGGTTGGTGCGACCGGCGCAGGCGGACGATCAGTGTTTGCCGTGGATGTCAGCAACCCGGCGACAATCAGCCAGAATAATTTCCTGTGGGAATTTGCTACCCCGTCCGATGCCAGCGACAAGCTGGGTGTGGCGATGAGTGAGCCGACGATTATCCGGGTGGCGGCAGGGAACAAATGGGTGGCGATTTTCGGCAATGGCTATGAGTCGGGTGATACCGTCAAACTGATGGTGGTGGATCTGGCGACGGGAAGCTTGATTAAAGCCATCGATACTGAGGTGAGCGGGGAGGGCAACGGCCTGGGTTCGCCGGTGCCGGTGGATATCGATAATGATCGAATTACCGATTATGTCTACGCAGGCGATTTGAATGGCAATCTCTGGAAGTTTGACTTAACAGGGAGTAACAGTAATCAGTGGAAGGTGGCCTTCAAGTCGGGCAGTACTCCGGCGCCGCTATTCAATGCGGTCGATGACGACGGCAATCCCCAGCCGATTACCATGCGTCCTATCGTCGGCCGTCACCCCGCCGGGGGCTACTACGTGTATTTCGGCACCGGCAAATATTTTGAAACCAGTGATGCCACCGTGGGTGATAATCCCCAATTGCAGGATTTTTACGGCATTCGCGACGCGGGCAGTGTGGTCGATCGCGACAACTTGCTGGTGCAGGATGTGTTCTTTGAAAATATCGGCACCAATAAAGACAGCAGCACCACGGACGTCCAGGTGCGCCTGGTGAGCTCCAACGGTGCAGACGTGCCCGAGTACGGTTGGCGCCTGCCCCTACAGCCGCCCGACGACCGTGTTGATGGTGAACGGGCGGTTTCCCGGCCACTGCTGCGCAACGGACGAGTGATTTTTACCACTCTGATTCCCACCGATAATATCTGTGGCTTTGGGGGGCGAAGCTGGCTGATGGAGCTGGACGCTTACACGGGTGGGCGCTATGCCGACCCGGTGCTGGATACCAATAACGATGGCCTGATCAGCGCGCTGGATACAATCTTGTTTGAAGGCGAGTACTACCCGATCAGCGGTCGCGGCAGCGATGAAATTATTAAAACGCCGGGTGTCATCAGCAAGGGCAGTCTGGAATACAAATACACCTCCGGCAGTAGCGGTACGGTGGGTGTGATTACGGAGAAAGGCGATGATGGCGGCGATATCGGTCGTCAGTCATGGAGGCAGCTACAGTAATGTGCAGAATAAACGCGCGCGGATTCACACTGTTGGAGTTGATGATCACCGTTGCCATTGTTGGCATCCTGGCGTCGATTGCTTATCCGAGCTACCAAGAACATGTGGCCAAATCCCGCCGCAGTGAAGCCGCGAATGCACTAATGGTTGGGGCTCAGGCCTTGGAGCGTTACTACTCTGCGAACGGTCGCTATACCACCACGCTGAACAGCGGTGTGTTGCCCTCGGTTTATCCGGGCAAGGTGCCGGATAACGGTACGGCCTACTACGAGATTGTGGTCTCGGGAACGCCGGCGCCAAACAGTTTCACCTTGATGGCTCAGCGCAAAGGCGTGATGGCTGGCGACGATTGTGGTGATTTAACGATCAATCAGGCGGGACAGGTAGGGATTAGCAATGCCAGTCGAACGCTGGCGGACTGTTGGCGGCGGTAACGCGGCGCTGTCCATACGCGTTTTTCCTGAGTGTCGAATAGTGCTCGCTTTGTGCGTTTGCTTTTGTACTTGACTGGTGAAACTGCGTATTCTCGCTTTACACAACCGTTCTATACTGACAGTTGTTGCCGCCACGCGCTGGCATCGAGGAACCACTTCCAATAGAAGTAGGCATGAGGCCGCGCTTTACACCCCGCGGTGTGAGCCTGCACTCTCTCCTTCGATCGGCCTCTGCGCCAGGCATAACAATAAGCACATCGGTTTGAGGGGGATCGGGCCAAGTGCAAATACACGTGCGAAAGAACCAATACGCCGGTTTTACGTTGATCGAGTTGATGGTCACGGTTGCCATCATTGCCATTCTGGCGACAGTGGCGCTGCCGTCTTACCAAAATCACGTGATGCGCGCCAACCGTTCGGCGGCGGCCAGCTTCCTGATGGAAGTGGCGAATATGCAGGAGCGTTACTATCTGGACGCACGCGCTTATGCGGCGGATATGAGCGCGCTGGGCGCATCGACACCGGCTGAACTCAGCGATCGCTACACCATCACCACAGTCGGCAACAATGCGGCGACACCACCCAGCTATTCGGTTAGCGCAGCCCCCAAGGGCGCACAGTCTAGTGACAGCTGCGGTACGCTGACCCTGAACAACAAAGGGGAAAAAGGTCACGCCTCGGGAGCAACGCGATGTTGGGATTGAGGCCGGTGACACGGGGTTTTACCCTGCTCGAGTTGCTGATCGTGATGGCGATTGTGGCGATTGTCGCAACACTGGCTGCCCCATCCTTTAATGGCGTGTTGGAGCGCCAGCGTGTACGTACGGTTGCCGACATGCTGCGCAGCAGTATCGACCTGGCGCGCAGCGAAGCTGTTAAGCGAAATACGCCCATCACGGTCAGTCGCGTCAGTGACGATTGGAATAAGGGTTGGCAGGTTTTGGCCGGTGCGGAAGTTGTCTACGAGGCACCGGCCCAGCCGAGTGCCAGCATCACCGCCAGTCACACCAGTGTCCAATTTACGGGCAATGGCCGGGCTAACGCCTCCGCCAGCTTCAGCATTGTGCCAGCCTCTGGCGATACCACTCACGCGTCCTGTGTCGAAATCAGCTTGAGCGGTCGCCCGCGAAGTGCCAAGGGGGAGTGCTGATGCGAGTGGTTCGCGGTTTTACGCTGATCGAGATTTTGGTTGCCATGGTCATCGGCCTGGTTGCGCTGATGGGCGCCGCCGGGCTGATCGCCCGTTCCGTCCAGCAGGAAGTTGAATCTTACCAGCGCCTGCAGGCACTGAATCTGTTGCAAGATATGGTTGGCCGACTGAATGCGAATCGGCTGGTTGCCGACTGTTACTCCAACGGCGCCAACGGAATGCAGCTTGGATACCAGACTTCGGTGCCCACCAGCTGTGCGGCAGGGACGACGGAGCAGCGAACCCGCGCCGATGCCGATTTACAGGCCTGGGATGATGCGTTGCTGGGGGCGGCGCAACAGAATAGTGATGATGACAATGTCGGTGCCATGATTGGTGCGCGAGGCTGCATTGATCAGTTGGATGCCGTGGCGAGAATTTACCGTATCAGCGTCGTCTGGCAGGGGCTTAATGAAACGGTGGCGCCGAATGATGCACTGGCTTGCGGTAAGGATCAGTACGGCAGCGAGAAGCAGCGCAGAGTGGTCACCGCGACCGTCCGTATTGGAGATCTGTCATGAGGCGCTTGCAACGGGGCATCTCGCTGGTGGAGGTGATGATCGCGCTGGGCATCGGTGCGTTTATGCTGATTGGCATTATTTCTCTGGTGGCCTCGGTCAGTCAGACCCGCGGCAAATTGTCGGTGGTCTCCGCGCAGGCGGAGAATGGGCGATATGCCATGATGATGCTGGAGGAAGAGTTGTCACTCGCGGGCTTTTGGGGGCGCTACCATCCCGGCGTCGGCGTGCCCAACTATCAAGCTATCAGCCCCTGCGTCAGCAGTAATGCAGCGGTGGACCAAGGCTTTTATGGCTTTGCGCTGAACTTTCCCCTGCCGGTTAGCGGTATCGCCAGTGGCGGCACCCAGCCCAGTTGTATTTCTGCTGCAGGAGCGCCGTCGACCGCGGAGGTGATCACTGTGCGGCGGGTGGGAGTAGGCACTGTTGAGATAGCGGATATTCCCTTGGGCAATACCACGCCTTATTTGCAGATTTCCAACTGTGAGCTGGATCTGTTGCCCTACCGCTTGAGCCACGACCCAAGCCAGCTGACGCTGCGAGCCAAAGGCTGCGGCAGTGTGGAAGTGGCACGGCCATTGATTGTTCGCAGCTTTTTTATCGCGAACTGCGATGACTGTGCCAACGGGGGAGACGGCAAACCCACGCTGAAAATGATCGAGTATGCCAACGACAGCCTCGGTACCTTCTCGATGGTCAGCGGTGTTGAGGACATGCATATCCAGTACGGTCTCGATCTTGATGGCGATGGCGGCCCCGACTGCTATGCGGCTGATCCGGCGGCGGCCACCGTGCCCGCAGGCTGTGCTGCTGCCCTGTGGCCGGCGACAGCCGTGGATAACTGGGAAGATGTGGTGGCAGTGAGTGTCAGTTTACTGCTGAGATCGGAGGAGCCTGCGCTCAATCAGCCCGTGGCCGATACCTTCAATCTGGGCAGGGGGGCGGAGCAGGGACCCTTTGATGACCGCTTTAAGCGGCAGGTGGTCTCTTCGACTATCCTGATGCCAAATATGGCGGGGCCGAGAGAATGAAGGCCAAGGCAAAACAGCGTGGCATCGTGCTGATCGTGGTGCTGATCATGCTCGCTATTTTCACTGTGATCGTGGTGAGTATGCTCACGGGCAGTAATATTAATTTCAAGATCGCCGGCAACCAGCAAAATCGGATTGAGGCCAAACATAGCGCCAGCAATGCTATCGAGTCCTACATCAGCAACCCGGCCAACTTTGCTATTCCGCTGCCGGAAGGAAATACCGAGTTTGGCAGCGACTTTAACGGAGACGGCAGCGATGACATGGTTGCGGTCGTCGCGCCGCCGACGTGCTTGAGCTCCGAACCGATCAAACAATCAGAGCTGGACGTTGCGGACCCCGCTGATGCTCAGTGCCTGGGAACCGCTCAGAACAGCAGTTCCGGGGTGCTGACGGATGACAGTGCGGCGCTGCAGGGTAACTCCTGGTGCGCCAAAATGACCTGGGATGTTGGCGCGACGGTCAGTGATGCCCGTACCAATACAGAAGTTGAGATGCACCAGGGTGTGTATCTGCGAGAGGTAATCGGGACGCCCTGTCTGAACTGACGGTGAGCGCCGAGGCATGAGCAAAGAGTAACGAATATGAAGACGCTGAAATCACTGCTGGGTCTGTCACTGATGCTGCTTGCCATGCAGGGGCCAGTGCAGGCAGAAGATATTGATCTTTTTGCGGGTATTACGCCTGGTGGCGCGAATCCGCCTACCGTCTTGCTCGGTTGGCACAGCACGGCGAATTCCAACGCGAATGTGACTCACGGCTGTGTCTACGGGGACACCGGCAATGCTCCCGCGCTCGGCGATACGGTCGGTGGTATGGAGCAGTGCGCGCTGGTTAACACTATGCTGTCACTGTTGGATCCACAATATGCCTACCTCAACGGTGCGATCCGTATTGGTTTGATGGTGTTCAATGAGCAGGGCTTCAGTAGCTTTAATAACGGTACTGGTTTGGGCAATGGTAACAACAACTGCGGTTTCCTGTTGGCGCCGCCGGCGCTGATGGACAGTACTGGAATAAACAACTTCATTACCCGCCTTAAACAAATCGATAAGAACAAGCTGGCGAACCAGTCCCGCCTGGGTGACCTGATTGCGGAAAGTTGGGCCATGCTTAATGGCCTGTCCACGTCTTGTTCCGGCGTCAATTATTCTGGGCTGGCGGAAGTGGCGACCGAGTGCCGAGATGCGGTACTGGTGTATATCGGCAATGCGACAAAGGAAACCTCCAGTGTTGCAGACGGTACGGGTAACCCCGACACCTTGCTCAAGAATCAACTCAGCAGTGTTTTCGGTTATGCGGCAGGTTCTACCCAGTACAATTTTTACGCCACGCCGCGTGCCGTTACCCAGCTCAATAATTCCGGCAGTGCCAACAACAAATACTGGGGGGACGAGTGGACGCGCTTCATGAATCTGGTGGATGTCGGCGACAGCGCGCAGGCTGATCGCAATGTCACGACCTATTCTATTGCCGTCTATGACCCCGCCCTTGAGAATAAGCTGGCGGGGGAAATTAATTTTCTGGCGGATATGGCTGTTGAAGGTGGCGGTAAGGCCTTCAAAGTCACCGCGGAGAATCACGCCGGTCTGGCAGAAATTCTGCTGCAGATTTTCAATGAGGTGCAGGACATCAACAGCGCCTTCTCGTCGGCCACGCTGCCCGTCAGCGCCAATACACAGGGCACCTTCCTGAATCAGGTGTATATCGCCAGCTTCCGGCCCGACAGCACCGCTTCCCCGCGCTGGACGGGTAACGTTAAACAATATCAGCTGGGGTTTGATGCGGGTGGCAATATTGTCCTTACCGATTCGACCCAGGATATTTCCGGTGCGGTCACCTCGGTGACTAACCCCATTACGGGGGCGATTACTGACGATGCGGTGAGCTTCTGGACTACCAACACTCCGACGCGTGCCGATGGCTCCAGTGTCAGCGACTGGCCCTTGGACGGCTTCTGGCGCAACAGCCCGGAAGGGGCGGGTTTTGGTTTGGATTCGCCAGACGGAGAACTGGTAGAGAAGGGGGGCGCCGGGCAGCTATTGCGGATTGATAATCTGCTTAACTCTGACAGCCGCGTGGTCTATACCTGTAACAGTGCTGGTGGTTGCCCTACCGGCACGGAAATGCCCAGCTTCGCCAGCAGCAACAGTACGCTGGTGGCGTCGCTTAATACCCTTCTGGGCGCTGCCCAACAGGGTGGTGGCGCGAGTATCAGTGTAGGGCGTATTGATACCGGCGAGGCGATTTCCACCAGCTGCACTGGTGGCGGCAAAAATACCGTGTGCACGATTACACATGACGGTAGCGGTGGAACAAATCTGGACGCCAATACCGATCAGGTCGTTTTGTTGAACGCCTGGAACGAAGTACAAAACAAACAGGTTTGTACCTTTGCAGCACCCTGCAGTATTAGCAATGTTCAGGACACCAGCTTTGATATCGCCTCAAAGGATATCCCTGATGGCGCGAGCTATAGCAACGCCACTATTGTGGAGGTCAGTCGGGCGGCCACGGTCACCCAGGCCGGTCACGGATTAAACATTGGTGATCAGGTCAAGCTGGAAAACTGCACGGTGGGCAACGAGAGTAATACCTACAATATCGATGCCTTGAAAGGCACAGTGTTGGGGGCCGTACGCAGTAAAATTGATGACGACTCCTATGTGCTCCAGTTGAGCCAGTATGTGCTTGCTGAAAACAATAACGTCAGCTGTGGTGCAAGCACGGTGACGCTGACAGCGGAAAACCTCATTGATTGGGTACGCGGTGAGGATATTAATGGTAACGAGGCGCGCCGAGGCCCCTGTCCGCCTGAAGTTCGGGATGCGAATTGCCCGATTACAGCGCGGGGCTCTATTCACGCCGACGTACTGCACTCCCGTCCGGCTGTTATTAACTACGGTGGCAGCACCGGGGTTGTGGTGTTCTACGGCTCTAACGACGGCCACTTCCACGCCATTAATGGCAATCAGGACAGCAATATTTCCAGCGTGCAGCCCGGTGGCGAGTTGTGGAGCTTTGTCGCGCCAGAGTTTTTTGGCAAACTCAAGCGTCAGTTCAATAATGACCCCTTGGTCAAATACCCCAATGTCGTCGACCCGCGTGCCTTGAAGCGCGATTATTTCTTCGACGGCAGTACCACAATCTTGCAGGACAAGCGCACGGGAACGGCAACCTCGGGCAAGGCGTTTATCTATCTGTCAGCGCGTCGTGGTGGACGCTTGATCTATGCGATGGATGTCAGCAACCCGTTGGCGCCGCGGTTCATGTGGCGCCTGACAGAGCAGCAGGTACCAGAGTTGGGACAAACCTGGTCACAGGCGCAAGTCGGCATGCTCAAACATCATGACAATCCTGTGCTGATTCTCGGTGCGGGCTATGACCCTGCTGAGGATCAGGAACCTGCGCCAGCCAGCAACAGTCAGGGGCGCGGCGTGCTGATTCTGGATGCGATCAGTGGCGAGGTTGTGTGGGCGGCACTGGCGAACTGTTCCGGTGTGGCGCTGGCCAGTGGCGGGCATTGTGAAACGGTTACGGGCATGAATAAATCTTTCCCTGCCGATATTACCTTGCTCGACAAAGATTTCGATGGCTATATCGACCGGCTCTATGCCACCGACGTGGGCGGTAATATCTGGCGCGTAGACCTGGAGGCCGATGATCCGCAAACCACGGACTTTGACGAAGTGGAAATCACTAAACTCGCTAGCCTCGGGGGAACCGGTAACAATAATCGCAAGTTCCTGTTCAGCGCGGATGTCGTGCCGACCAACCGCTACGATGCGGTGGTCGCAGTCTCAGGGGACCGTGAGCACCCCTTGTACAGCGCTTCAACCACACCGGGCATTGCCTATAACGTGGAGAATAAATTCTTCATGGTTATGGACAAGAATCTCGGAAAATCGGTGTCGGACAGTTTTACGACCTACACCCTGAACGACTTGGTGAACCAGACCACCTTGCAGTGCAGCGACGATACCGGGGCGGTGGTTGCTTGTGAGACAACAGGGGCAACGAGTCTTTACTTCGGTGGATTGGAAGACAGTTTCGCCGGCTACTACATCGACTTGTTAGCGGGAGAAAAGGGCGTAAATGCGCCTCTGGCGGTGGCTGGCAAGGTGTATTTCGGCACGAACCAGCCGGATGTTCCCGATGCGCAAAGCTGTAGTGCGAACCTCGGGAATGCCGGGGCATATATCGTCAATCTGGTGACTGGCGAGCGTCAGCGCAATGAATTCTCGGGGGGCGGCTTGCCGCCATCACCGATCGCCGGGCTCGTCACTATCGACGGAAAAACGGTGCCGTTTATCATTGGGGGGGCTGGCCCGTCACCCTTTGACCCGACTACGCCAACGCTGGATTTGTCCGGTGGGCGCAAACGCAGTTACTGGTACTACGAGTAACTGCAATCGGGGCCTGTTATGGGCCCCGCTATTCCATTTCGTACTTTTTCAGCTTGTAGCGAAACTGCCGGAAGGTGATGCCTAGCATGCGGGCGGATTCGGTTTTGTTGCCGTCATTGGCTTCCAGCGCTTCGAGAATAATCGCCTTTTCAATACTCGACACATAGGCCTCGATATCCCCTGCGGCCTGAGCAAGATGATTCGGCTCGCTTATCGCCTCAGGGAGCTGCCCAGGGCTGTCGGGCAGGGACAGGTCACTGGCGCGAATGACATTGCCCTCGCAAAGCGTGGCGGCGCGCTCAATGATGTTCTCCAGTTCGCGAACATTGCCCGGAAATTGGTAGGTGTTCAGGGCTGACAGCGCCTCGTCACTGAGCTGCGGCGCCGTGATGCCCCACTCCCGCGCTATTTTTTCCAGCATGAAACGGGCGAGCAGAGGGATGTCCTCCTTTCGCTGGCGCAGGCTGGGCACCTGAACCTCAATCACATTAATCCGATAGAAGAGGTCGCTGCGGAAGTGCTCGGCGGCCACTTCTTTGGCCAGATCGCGATGGGTGGCGCTGAGAATGCGCACGTCCACGGGAATCTCCTGGTTCGAGCCGACCCGACGGATGGCCTTTTCCTGAATGGCACGCAGTAGTTTCACCTGCATGCTCAGCGGCAGGTCCGCGACCTCGTCCAGAAACAGGGTGCCGCCATTGGCGGCTTCAAACAGACCTTCCTTGTCACCATAGGCGCCGGTAAAGCTGCCTTTTACATGACCGAAGAACTCGCTCTCTACCAGCTCGCCGGGAATCGCGCCGCAGTTCACTGGCACAAAGGGCGCATTGCTGCGCGGCCCATTAGCATGAATCAAGCGCGCAACCACTTCCTTGCCGCTGCCCGATTCACCACTGATGTACACCGGCGCCTGACTGCGGGCAAGTTTGTTGATCTGCTCGCGCAGTCGCCGGATCTGTTCACTCTCTCCGAGCAGGCGAGTGTTGCGGCTGCTGTCCACCGGGCTGGCCTGGCTGTTTTCCAGACGCAAAGCGGATTTGATCAGATTACGCAGTTGATCGACAGCGAGTGGCTTGTTAATGAAGTCGAAGGCTCCCGCTTTCAGGGCTTCCACGGCCAACTCGGTGCTGCCGAACGCGGTGATGACTGCCACTGCAGTATCGGAACAATGCTGTTGTATATGCCGGACAATATCGAGCCCGGTGCCGTCGGGGAGTTTGATGTCGGTTAAACACAACTGTATCGGCTTACTGGCCAGACAGTGCAGTGCGTCGGCCACACAGCCTACTGCTTCAGTATGGAGTCCCATGCGGCTGATGGTGATTTCCAGCAGTTCGCGAATATCGGGTTCATCATCAATGATCAGTACGGTTTTGCTATTCATCGGTGCCGTGTCGATTATTCTGGAATGGTGCCGCGTTCGGGATGGGCAAATTGTAACCGAAAACAGCTGGCGCCGTTGTTGTCGCGACGGTAAGAGATGGCGATTTGGTTAGCGAGGCAGAGCTCGCGACAGAGATACAGACCAAGGCCATTACCCTGTGTCTGGGTTGTGAAAAAAGGCTCAAATATCTTGTCTTCGTCGTCGCGATCAATACCCGGCCCGTTATCGATAATGTCCAATGTCAGGCCGCCGCCGGGAGATGTGTGGCTCAGTTGAAACTGGATAAGCGCTTCGCCATGGGCGGCAATGCCGTGGCGGATGCCATTTTCCACGATGTTGCTGATGATCTGTGACAGCTGACTCTGGTCGACGTTAATCGTGTCGTGTTCGGTGTTGGCGTCGATCTGTAGTCGGGTTTTATCAGGATGGTTGCCGTGCCAGTCCCGGCAGAACGTTTCCAGCCACGGCCGCAGAGCAAATTGCCGGGGTTGCGCGAGGCGGCCCCGCGAAAGCTCCAGAATGTTTTTGATAATGTCGTTCATTCGGTTGGCATGACTTTGGATAATGGCGACAAAGCGGGCGTCGCTGCTGATCAGGTCCGGCGATTCGCGCAGAAGCTGCGCGGCGTGGCTGATCGCTGCCAGCGGGTTGCGAATTTCGTGGGCGATACTGGCGGTAAAGCGGCCCAGGGAGGCCAGCTTCAGGTTCTGGGCGCGTTGATTGATCTTGCTGATATTCTCTATGTACATCAGCACATCGTCGCCGTGTTGAGGCGCGAGATAGGTCAGGTTTACATGCAGTTCTACGCCTGAGGGCTGCAGTTGAATAATCGTCGAGTGCCCGTTGCCGCTGTTGCTCATGGCGATGAGCTGCGGCGGCGCATATTGCTGTGTTTTTTCGGGGTCGGCGGGTAACTGCAGCAGTTCAATGGCGGCGGCATTGCTGAGCTTGATGCGCCCTGTGCGCGACATCACCAGAATGCCGGTTTGCATACGCTGAACAATGCTCTGGTTAATCTGCGAGAGCTGTTCCAGGTCGTTGCGTCGGCTTTCAGCCAGCCCCTGGGCTTTAACGATTCGGGCACTGAGGTGGCGAATGGCGATGGCGGTAGAGAAGTAGGCGATCCCCATCATGCCCGAGATAACGAACTGCTGGGTGGCTACCCGTTCGCTGAGTGTGTGTGCGGCAACTTCGCCTATGCCGGCAATGGTCGCCAGTGACGCCAGCGACAGACACAATCGCGCTGGCAGGGTCATGCTGGCGGCGCTGATGCTGACAATCAGCAATAAAGTGAGGCCGCTGTCGGTACTTGTCGAGCAATAGCTCATCAGCATAATGCTGCCGATATCGACAAAGAATTCGAAAAACAGTCCGGTGTCGCTGTAGTCGCGGGTGATCAGCAGGTGTTGCAGAAATACCAGCAGGCTGAAGCCCAGATAGGCGGTGACGGTTGCCATGAACACGCCGGGCAGGTTGCTGCCGAGAATACTGTTGCTGGCGCCCAGCAGGTAGCTTAAAAACAGGGTGCCAGCGAGCAACAAGCGGTAGGTAGCATAAATGCGCATGACCGCGCGGCGCTGGTTGGGGTCGTAGGCAGTGGGCATGGTGGACTCATTAATTCGGCTGTTGCCAGTGTATCTGCCAATTCCTGCGGATGCACACCGCGAGTTTTGATAGAATACCGCGTCGACGGCGAGCGGTGCCCGGTTGGGGCGTGCCGCCACAGCAACACGGAATCCCTTTAATGACCACGCTTCGCATTGTGACTGCTCAGATTAACCCCGTGGTGGGGGATATCGAGGGCAATACCGACAAAATTCTCGATACCATTGCGCGGGCCACGGCGGCCCACAATCCGCAACTGATACTGTTCCCCGAGTTGGTGGTCGCCGGCTATCCGCCTGAAGACTTGTTGCTTCGTGCCAGTCTTTCTCATCGCGTCGATCGCGCACTGCAGCGCATCGCGCAGGCAACTAGTGAAGCCTACGTCATTGTCGGTTATCCGCGCAGTCGCGAAGATGGACTGTACAACGCCGCCGGGGTGTTTTATCGCGGTCGCATGCAGTATGAGTATTTCAAACAATGCCTGCCGAATTACCGCGTATTTGATGAGAAACGCTATTTCAGGGAAGGCAAGGAAAGCCTGGTGTTCGATTTCTTTGGCGTACCGACGGCGGTCAGTATCTGCGAAGACGTCTGGCAGGACGGCCCAACGTCGGCGGCACGCTCTCAGGGTGCGCAGTTGATGCTTAACCTGAGCGCCTCGCCATTTCACGCGGGTAAACAAATCGAGCGTGAAGCACTGCTGGCTCAGCGCGCCTGGCAGGGCGGAATGCCAGTGGTGTACTGCAATCTTGTCGGCGGTCAGGATGAGCTGGTTTTCGACGGCGCTTCGATGCTGGTATCCAAAGAAGGGGAGCTGCTGGCGCGCAGCCCGGCCTATCAGGAGCATCTCGCCTGCATGGATGCCACCTGGAACGGCAAAACGCTGAGCTTTGCCGAGGGCGACATTACCGACCTCAAGCCGGTGCTGGAAGACGTCTACGAGACGCTGGTGCTGGGCGTTCGCGACTACGTAAACAAAAACGGTTTCAAAGGGGTGGTTCTCGGTCTGTCTGGCGGTATTGACTCTGCGCTGACGCTGGCGATAGCCGTCGACGCACTCGGTGCTGAGCGGGTCGAAGCCGTGATGATGCCCTTTCGCTACACGTCGTCGATGAGCGTGAGCGACGCCGAAGAGCAGGCACGGTTGCTGGGCGTTCGCTATTCCTGTATCTCCATTGAACCCATGTATGACGCCTTTATGGCGGCCTTGGCTGACGAGTTTGCCGGGCTGGATGCGGATACAACCGAGCAGAACTTGCAGGCGCGTTGCCGGGGCGTGTTGCTGATGGCGATTTCCAACAAGAAAGGCTCGCTAGTGCTGACGACCGGCAATAAGAGCGAGGTTGCTGTCGGATACTCAACCCTCTACGGCGATATGGCGGGCGGCTTTGATGTGCTCAAAGATGTGGCGAAGACCCGCGTATTTGAGCTGGCTAGATTCCGCAATACCCGCGCCGCTGCCATTCCACAGCGCGTCATAGATCGCCCACCTTCGGCCGAACTGGCGCCGGATCAGAAAGATGAGGACAACCTGCCGCCCTACGAGACGCTCGACAAAATTCTCGAGCGCTATATCGAGCGCGACGAAAGTGCCGAGGCCATTATTGCGGAAGGCTTTGACCGAGAGACGGTTTACCGGGTGCTGCGGCTGGTAGACATTAATGAGTACAAGCGTCGTCAGGCGCCGATTGGCACAAGAATTACCGAGCGGGGCTTTGGTCGCGATCGACGCTATCCGATCACCCAGAAGTGGCCTATTGGTGACTAAATTGGCGACTAGGTTGTCAGTGGCGAAAACTTTGGGCAAATAAAAAGGGCGCTTATTGCCAAGGCGTTTACGCCATGTGTTGATGTTTATGCCAAAGGGCGATAGCATCTGTACTCGGGTGCGATGACAAGATACCGTTCTGCTGTGTTTAAGATAGACGTGCTGTGCACGAGGCTGTGATGTCGATAAATTTGGATGGCGTTAGATCCGAGGGGGCGCTTGCTTTAATCGCGGGATCGCTGCTCGGCGACACTACAATGTTGACCGAAGAAGAGGCTTCAATACTGGCCGAAGCCTCTGTAAACGATCACGTACACGCTGCCGATGTCAAGGCAGTCAAAGCGCAGATTGAGTCTGGAGGAGACCCTTTAGGAGAAGCGTTCCTCAGACTTCGTAGTGCTGGTGATCGACGATCTGACGGAGCTGTCTATACCCCTCCAGAGATTGTTCGCTCTATGACTAGGTGGTTGTCGTCGCAAGGAAATATTGAGCGGATTATTGATCCAGGTGCAGGTTCTGGCCGATACGTTCTGGCTGCCGCTGAGGCGTTTCCTAATGCTCGGCTGATTGCTGTTGAAAAAGACCCGTTGGCCGCTTTGCTCTTGCGGGCGAATCTGTCTGTGAGAATTCCCGATGCAATGGTGGAAGTTGTTGTTGGAGATTTTAGGGATTTATCGCTTCCGACAGTAAAAGGCAAAACGGCCTTTGTGGGGAACCCTCCCTACGTCCGGCATCATGATATAGATGACGAATGGAAGCGTTGGTACGTCGATTCTTTCTCTTCTATTGGCATCAAAGCGAGTGCGCTGGCCGGACTCCATCTCCATTTCTATCTGAAGGTTTTCCAAGCATCGCAGGATGGCGATGTGGGAGCGTTTGTCACCTCGGCTGAGTGGATGGACGTGAACTATGGTTCGGCACTGAGAGCACTGCTTGTCGAGAAACTTGGTTTAGAATCTCTTCATGTCCTTGAGCCTTCATTAGAGGCTTTCCCTGGGACGGCCACAACAGCAGCCATTGCTTGTTTTCATGTGGGCACTCGTAAACGTACGATAAAGTCCCGCTCTGTTAGTGCGATCGGGCAGCTTAATGGGCTTTCTCGAGGGCAGTCCAATACAAAGAATGAGTTTCGGAATTCCTCAAAGTGGAGCTCTATTCTTGCGCCGATTACTCAGGAACAAGATGGTCTAATTGAATTGGGTGAGTTTTTCCGTGTTCACCGAGGTCAAGTGACGGGGAAAAATGAAGTTTGGGTCGCAAGCGCCCAGGCTCACAACTTGCCTGAAAGAGTCCTCTTCCCAAGTGTAACAAAGGCGCGAGACATTATTTCTGCCGGAAGCCGCCTAAACGAACTAGCTGCGCTTCGTAATGTCATCGACCTTCCAACCGATCTGGATGACTTCACACTTAGTGAGAAAAAGCGAATCCAGCGGTTCCTTCAGTGGGCTAAATCCGTTGGGGCAGACTCTACTTACATCGCCACCCACCGCAAAGCATGGTGGTCAGTCGGCCTGAAACAACCCGCACCAATCTTGTGTACCTATATGGCTCGCCGCCCGCCCCAATTTACGGTAAATATGTGCCAGGCAAGGCATATAAACATTGCTCACGGACTCTACCCGAGAGAAGATATTGACCAAACAACTCTGGCAGCGGTAGTGGATTGGCTGAACCAGAACGTAAACGTAGGCTCCGGTCGCACCTATGCGGGTGGGCTAACTAAATTTGAGCCTAAAGAAATAGAGCGGCTAAAAATCCCCAGTCCGGAAAGGATTATAATGTGAGTTCTTCGCCTCCAAAATGGACAACAGTTGAGCTTGAGGATGCTGCCGAGACATCTGCGGGGAACTTCAGGGCAGAAAGACTTTCTGTGACAGACGACTGGAGTAAGCATTACAAAGCATCGAAGGCGAAGTTCGAAGAACTCTTTTCCACGATTGCAGACGTAGCGCCCAGTGAAATCAACGAGTCAAAACTCTCTAAAGTCTACGCAGAAAGTATGGGTGAAGCCATGCGTTATCTCGCGGGCCCGCCAATCTCTGATGATGACCTGAAAGTTATTGCTGATGTCTCGTCGCTTGCGCCAACTGTTTTGAGTGGCAATTCAGCGGACTTAAACAAGGTATTCAGCGTTATTCAAAAAGTCATTGACCCGTATCGATTCCCTTGGGTTGCAGAGAACCGAGCCCCAACAAAACCAGAACGAGAAGCTGCTTTGATGGCGTCGTCTGTTCTCCTGGCCGCCCAGCGAATTGCGACGGAAAGACGCAGCGAAGGCAAAAACACACAAGAGGGTGCGCTGAAAACATACCTCCAATCTTTAGGTTTTAAGGAGGTTCCTGCAAGCACGATTACTACCATCGTCAAAGGGCCTCAGGAAGGTGAGTTTTGTTCTGAGTGCTACCTTGGTAACAGGAAAGCCGATGTTGTTGTTCGGCTCCACGACACTCGCTTAATGCCTATTGAATGCAAGGTGTCAAATAGTTCTACAAACAGCGTGAAGAGACTGAACAATGATGCAGCCGTTAAGGCTGGCGATTGGATTAAAAAGTTTGGAGCGCTTCAGGTGGTTCCTGCCGCCCTACTGGCTGGGGTGTTCAATGTCTTGAACCTAGAACAAGCCCAGGATGCTGGTTTGACCATCTTTTGGTCACATGATTTGCAACCAATTGGTGATTTCATCGAGTCAACTCGCGGCATCTAGCGACTCCCCAGATGCATCATGTGCGGAAATAAACAATGTCGTCTGGAGACACCAAGCCGCGAGCCAATCCTATCCGCATGGCTGGCGTTTGACCATCTTTCCCGGCTAGGCAGTAGTTGTAATACACCCTGAAAATATCTAGCAGTTTCACAATACTTTCTGGGTTGTACGCGCTATAGCCATACCACATGCGCCGGGCCGAACTGGCCGATGCTATCGGCCTTTCCAGCAAGGACAGGCGGCGGCGAACCTGCATAAAAAAGCAATCTATCGCGTGCATACTGGCCTTGTTGTAGAGCCATGCTTGATGATCTTCGTCATAGTCAGCGTAATCAGTCAGATAACAGACCGCCTTTTCCGGCTCGCTCATATTCGGAAATGGATGTGTGAGCCAGCGGTCTTTCCATTGCCCGATTTCAGCCATAGCGCTCATGCGTTCTTTGATAAGCAGTAGGTTTAGCTCCGAATTATCCATCTCAGGATGTTTTGCCCGCGCAGCCCGAAAGACTTTACGGCTTTCCGCCAGCGCCCGCTGCTTTTCATCAACGGTCAGACTTTTGTTGATCCGCACATAGTAAGCATCACAGCGCCTATCCTTGATCTCTTCATGAAACGCACCAAGGCAAGCCGCACGCATACCGGAATCCTGATCAAGAAAGAACCGAACTTTTTCCACGCCCCCAAACAGTTTCTTTAGCAGGAAGAAATGTGCGTAAAGCGTATATTCCCCATGAATCTGCATTCCTTTTCCTGGGAGCCGGGATGTATTCGTAGGGAGTTCAAAGTCCTCCACATCCTCACGGCTGTCAGCTTCTTCATAAGTGCTGGATATGTCCCCGCTCAGCGTTCCATCTCCTGCATGACGTTTACTGGAGCCGGCTTTTACCGCCTTATCGTAGTCACAGCCCAACCATTGGCGGGCATACTTCCTGAACGGATAAGGGGTGTCGCAGTCGCCTATCAGCTCCGCATCTGTTTCAATCGTCTCCGTATCTAGTGACGGGTCGTAATTAAGGTGCATACCGAAGACATAACCAGTCTCGTTGTCAGCGCTGCCAACGGCGGAAAGTTGGACGTTGCGCTTATCTTCACGGCGAGACCAGTTAACGATGTAGTCCTGTCGATCCACCCCGATATACAAACGACGGACTGCCATGCCATCGAGCAGCTTACGCTCGCGGTGGGCTACAAAAGCCAAACACTGGTTATGGAGGAAGTTAATCTTGTCGTAAACCGTTTTAGGGTTAATGTCAGCGACCTCGCAAATTCTGCGAATCGGCATTTTATTCATCAATAAGGTAAAAACGGTTTTATTTTTGTGTGAGGTTCGCTGATTGGCTGTTGGCGGACTGTCGGCAAAGGTTTTTCCGCAAGACTTACAGCGATAGCGCTTTGCGCCTGCGGCTGTTTTCCCAAATGCCTGATAGGCGGCGCTTCCTGCGCTGATGCCAACACTGTGATTGCTGCACGTATCATTTGGGCAAGACAGCACACCAGGCGGTGAAAGATAAAACGAAATACGCTCTAGCTCTTCCTGTATGCCTGCGTTGCTTTTGAGTGGCGGGTATTCCCCGCAAGAGTGGCATTTTAGAACCGGAAAGCCCTTGCCAGCAGAAACAATCGAATAGACATCCGGCTTGCCGTTTTTGCCCTTGGCTGGCAATTGAGAAGCAGCGACGCCATAGTTAGAGCAGGTTGGTTTTTTGCAGAAGTTAACCTGAATCCCAGCTATTTCTGGCGGGATGCGAGGTCGTGATCCTGAAGAAGATTTCTTCTGCAAAAGAAAATCCCCATACATACATAAGATACGGGGATTCTATCAGTAGACAGCCGCTTTAATCAACACGCGGCGTAAACGTCTTGGCTTATTGCGCCCTTTTTATTACCGGTCAGGAATTACTCCTGCCCCTTCTGGCGGTTGTCAAAGCGCGGTGGCTCATAGCGGTCGATCAATCCGAAGGTCGCTTTGTTGAGGAACGAGCCTTCCTGATCAATACCCACTTCGCTCAGGAAGTTGCCGTCTTTGTCCAGGTTTGGATGATCGGGGTAGTTTCTGCGCAGCACGGCGAGTGTCTGCTCTGCAAGGTCGTCCATGCCCAACAACAGGTAGGCTTGAACCATCACTGCCAGCGCGTCCGGCACGGCCGGCGTCTGCGGCAGGTTCTCAATCACATAGCGGCCACGGTTAGCTGCGGCCAGATAGGCTTTGCGCTTGAAGTAATAGTTCGCCACGTTAATTTCGTAACGGGCCAGTCGGTTGCGCAGATAAATCATCCGCGCCCTAGCATCGTCGGCGTAGGCGCTGTCGGGGAAGCGTTGCAGCAACTGACGGAAGTCTTCAAAGGACTGGGTCGCTGCGCCTGGATCGCGCTGGGTCATATCGGTGGGAATAAACCGCTCGAGTAAGCCTTCGCCCTCGGTGTAGTTAGAAAGGCCGCGCATATAATAGGCGTAGTCGACTTTCTCGTGGCCGGGGTGCAGACGAATAAATCGGTCGGCGGCGGCGACGGCGGCTTCGTTATCACCCGCTCGATAGTGGGCGTAAATGATTTCCAGCTGTGCCTGCTCGGCGTAGGGGCCGAAGGGATAACGACTTTCCAGCATTTGCAGGTTCTGAATGGCAAGTGAAAAATTCTTGCTGTTCAGGTAGCCTTGCGCGGTTTCGTAGATCTCCCGCTCCGACAGCTCAGGCCGGTCCGGTTTACTGGCACAGGCAGCCAGCGTGCTTATTAGTAGGAGTACTAGGAGCTTGGTAAACGCGTTCATGTATCCGTTCCAGATGGCGGAAAAACCCCGCTTTGCGAGGGCCTGCTATTTAACCACAGCGGCAGGGTGGTATAAAGGAGGCCCCGGAGATTCACTATGACAGAAATTATCAATCGCCAGGAAGCCGTACCGGCCGCCTTGAACTATGCGCGTTTCGACCAGGCGGCCAGCAGCATGTTCCCCGAATTTTCCCGTTCGCGTTTGCAGGCCTGGATTAAGAGCGGTGCGCTCAAGGCCAATGGCGAGGTACTGCGTCCCCGCGACAAGGTGCACGAGGGCGACGTACTCAGCCTGAGTGCCGAGCTGCAGCCAGAGGGGCGCTTTGAGCCCGAGCCTATTGCGCTGGATGTGGTCTATGAAGACGAGGATATCCTGGTTATCAATAAGCCCGCTGGTCTGGTCGTGCACCCCGGTGCTGGCAATCCCGGCGGCACGCTGCTTAATGCACTGCTCAATCACAGCCCGGTGATGGACACGCTGCCGCGCGCCGGTATCGTTCACCGTCTTGATCGCGATACCACCGGTCTGATGGTGGTGGCGAAAACCCTGGAAGCCCATAACGATCTGGTCATGCAGTTGCAGGCTCGCGACGTCCACCGGGAATACGATGCGGTGGTGATGGGCAGCATGACCGGTGGCGGTGTCGTCGACGAGCCGATGGGGCGACACCCGCAGCAGCGTACGAAAATGGCGGTGCTGCAAGTGGGGGGCAAAGAGGCGATTACTCACTATCGTCTGCAAAAACGTTACCGAGACCACAGCCATGTGCGCTGCTTTCTGGAAACGGGGCGTACCCACCAGATTCGCGTCCATATGGCGCATATTCGCCATCCCTTGGTCGGCGACAGCACGTATGCCGGGCGACCGCGTCTGCCCAAGGGCGCGAGCGAGGAGTTGGTGGATATGCTGCGAACCTTTCCGCGCCAGGCACTGCATGCCCGCAAACTGGAGCTGCAGCATCCACGCAGCGGCGATACCCTGAGTTGGGAAGTGCCTCTGCCGGACGATATGAAAGCCCTGCTGGCGGTACTTGATGCCGAGGAAAAACGGCGGTGATACTGCCCGACTGGCCTGCGCCCGCGAATGTACTGGCGGTGAGCACCGAGCGGGAAGCGCCGTCGGGCGGTGGTAGCAGCGAAGGGGATTATGCCAGCTTTAATCTTGGCGACCATGTGGGCGATCACCCCGATGCCGTGGCGGCTAATCGCCGTGCTTTGTTGGATGATTTAAAGCCAAGGGGTGTCGAGGCTATCCAGTGGCTTCAGCAAGTGCACGGCACCGCCGTGTTTCGCGCGAATGAGGTATCGCCTAATGGAGCGCCCCCACCGGAAGCCGATGCAGTGATGACTGATCGTCGCGGGCTGGCACTGGCCATTATGACCGCCGATTGCCTGCCGGTATTGTTCTGTGATCGTCGGGGCACACAGGTGGCTGCTGCCCACGCGGGCTGGCGGGGACTGTGTCAGGGCGTGCTGGCAGAGACCATCGCGTCTTTTACTTGCTCCCCGGATACCTTGATGGCCTGGATGGGGCCCGCAATCTCGATCCGGCATTTTGAGGTAGGAGTGGAGGTGCGGGATACCTTTCTCGACGCGTTTTCAGGGCCGTCAGCAGAAGACATTGCCCGCTGTTTTGTCTCTCAGCCTGGGGGCGGCGACAAATTTCACGCGGATCTCTATCAACTGGCCCGTCTTCAGTTGAAAAGCTGTGGTGTTGCCGCCATATACGGGGGACAGCACTGCACGTTTGCCGATGAGAGTCGTTTTTACTCTTACCGGCGCCAGCCGCGCTGTGGCCGTCAGGCAAGCTTGATTGCCCTGGTGTAGCGTCACGGAAGTCGCGCATTTTTTTCAGCACACCTTGAAACTCCGTTACGCAACCCCATCTCTATAAAAGACCTTATTAATAGTGTGGTTAATGCCGCGCTGATGGAGATGCCGCTTATGCGTATTGATCGATTCACCAACTCACTGCAAACCGCGCTGGCCGATGCCCAGTCGCTGGCGCTGGGGCGCGACCATCAATATATCGAACCTGAGCACCTGCTGGCCGCGATGCTGAAGCAGCAGGGCGGTTCCGTGCGTCCGCTGCTCAGCCAGGCCGGCGCGCAAGTCGCCTCTCTGGATACCGCCGTGAATGCGGCCCTGGATAAACTGCCTCGCGTCGAGGGCGCGCCGGGCGATGTACACGTCTCACAAAGCCTGGGGCGGGTTTTTAATATTACCGACAAGCTGGCGCAACAGCGCGGCGACGCCTATATCTCCAGCGAGCTGGCGGTGCTCGCCATGCTGGAGTCGGCCAGTTCGGTCAGCAAGTTGCTCAAGGATGTGGGCGTGGACAAAGCGGCGCTTGAGGCCGTGATTGAAAAGTTACGAGGAGGGCAGGCGGTGAACGACGCCTCTGCAGAAGAAAACCGGCAAGCGCTGGAGAAATACACCATCGACCTGACTGAGCGCGCGGAGTCCGGCAAGCTCGATCCGGTGATTGGTCGCGACGATGAAATCCGCCGCACTATTCAGGTCTTGCAGCGCCGCACCAAGAACAACCCGGTGCTGATCGGTGAGCCCGGCGTGGGTAAAACGGCGATCGTCGAGGGCTTGGCGCAGCGCATTATCAACGGTGAAGTGCCCGAGGGTCTGAAGGACAAGCGAGTGTTGTCGCTGGATCTGGGTGCGTTGCTGGCCGGTGCCAAATTCCGCGGTGATTTTGAAGAGCGCCTCAAATCGGTTCTGAATGAGCTGGCCAAAGAAGAAGGTCGGGTCATCTTATTTATCGATGAGCTGCACACGATGGTCGGCGCGGGCAAGGCCGATGGCGCGATGGACGCGGGTAATATGCTTAAGCCGGCGCTGGCTCGTGGCGAGTTGCACTGCGTGGGCGCGACGACGCTGGATGAGTATCGCCAGTACATTGAAAAGGACGCCGCGTTGGAGCGTCGCTTCCAGAAGGTCCTGGTGGATGAGCCTTCGGAAGAAGACACGATTGCAATTCTTCGCGGCCTGAAAGAGCGCTACGAAGTTCACCACGGTGTTGATATCACCGACTCGGCAATTATCGCCGCGACCAAACTCTCGCAGCGCTATATCACCGACCGGCAGTTGCCCGACAAGGCCATCGACCTGATCGATGAGGCCGCCAGCCGCATTCGCATGGAAATCGACTCCAAGCCGGAGGTGATGGATAAGCTTGAGCGCCGTTTGATCCAGTTGAAAATTCAGCGCGAGGCGGTGAAAAAAGACGAGGATGAGTCTGCCCGCAAGCAGTTGGATAAACTCGATGCAGATATCGACAAGGTGGAGAAAGAGTACGCTGATCTGGAAGAAGTCTGGAAGGCGGAAAAAGCCACCCTAAGCGGCAGCGCCCAGGTAAAGAGTGAGCTGGAGCAAGCGAAGCTGGATCTGGAGGCGGCCCGTCGCAGCAGTGATTTGAGCAAAATGTCTGAGCTGCAATACGGCGTAATTCCAGAGCTGGAGAAACAGCTGGCGTCGGCGGATGCGGCTGAGCACGGCGAGATGCAGCTGCTGCGTAACAAGGTATCGGACGAAGAAGTGGCCGAAGTGGTGTCCCGCTGGACAGGCATTCCTATCAGCAAAATGCTGGAGGGTGAGAAAGACAAACTGCTGCGCATGGAAGACGCGCTGCACAAGCGCGTGGTGGGGCAGGCCGAGGCGGTGGATGCGGTGTCCAATGCAGTGCGTCGCAGCCGGGCGGGCCTGAGCGACCCCAATCGCCCCAATGGGTCTTTCCTGTTCCTGGGGCCGACCGGTGTGGGCAAGACCGAGCTGTGTAAGGCATTGGCCAATTTCCTGTACGACAGTGAAGAGGCCATGGTGCGCATCGACATGTCGGAATTCATGGAGAAGCACTCCGTGGCACGGCTGATCGGTGCCCCTCCGGGCTATGTGGGTTACGAGGAAGGCGGTTATCTCACCGAAGCGGTGCGCCGTCGGCCTTATTCACTGCTGCTCCTTGATGAGGTGGAGAAAGCGCATCCGGATGTGTTCAACATTTTGCTGCAGGTGCTGGATGACGGTCGACTGACCGATGGCCAGGGTCGCACCGTGGACTTCCGCAACACAGTGATTGTGATGACCTCCAACCTCGGTTCGGATGTGATTCAAGAACTGACCCGCAATGGCGCCGAGTATGGCGAGATCCGCAATGCCGTAATGGATGTGGTATCCGGTCACTTCCGCCCCGAGTTTATCAACCGTGTTGATGAGCTGGTGGTGTTCGAGCCACTGGCGAAGGATCAGGTGCGGGCGATTGCCAATATTCAGCTCGAGATCCTCAACAAGCGTCTGGCCGAGCGCGAACTAAGCCTGGTGTTGAGTGACGAAGCGATGGATCGCCTGGCGGAAATCGGCTTCGACCCGGTATTCGGTGCACGGCCGCTGAAACGCGCGATCCAGCAACAGATCGAAAACCCGTTGGCACAGCGTCTGTTGCAGGGAGAATTTGTTCCGGGACAGCAAATCCGGGCAGAAATTGATGGAGATCAACTCAGCTTCAAGGCGGCGACGTTACAGTAGCCCTGCGACAAAGCAACCCGCCCTTTACATGCCCGGCTCTCCCGCCGGGCCTTTTTTTGCCTGAGATTTTTGCTTGATAAGCCGTGATCAGTTGCAGTGGATGCGAATGGCTTCTTCAGCGCGCAGGCGTTGCTGCTCAATTTCCTCGGCTGTCAGGTACCTTGCTTTGCCGTCAGCGTCTGTCGCTCTGATTCGGGCGCCGTGCGTCGAGAGCGATTGCAAGTTGCCCTTGGCCTGCTCGCAAATGCTTGGGTCTTTGGGAGGCAGTACTTCCATTGAGGCGTTGTCGGCGGGTGACGCCTGGGGCGCCTCGCCGTCTGCGGCTGTCGGTTCATCCTCAGAGATACTGCGTCGCCCGGTCTGGGTTTCGACAAACTCATAGCGCTGTCCGACCGGTGGCTGCTGACTGAAGTGCACTTTGCCCTCGCTGTCGGTCCAGCGATAGTAACCGCTCTTGGCAGCGAGCAGGTGATTGCTGCTAAGCATCAGGGTCAGCCCAAGGCCGGAAATCAGCAGAATTTTCTTTATCATCGTCGACAGCTGCCAGAGTGAATCGTGTTCTGATTATGGCAGATTCCCTCTGTGCCACACAAAGGCGGATCACAATTTCGCCGAAGCGCGGAAAAGCCGTAAAAAACTGGCAGTTAGGCGCAGTTTGCCTTGACAAAAAAGGGGGCAGGTTAAAAAATAGCCGGTCTACCCGTAATGGGTTTGATGGCTGTTTTCCGCGCTGCTTACCTGCGGCCAATTTACAGAGTGCAACTAAAGCTGTTGTGCTGCTACACACGTAGTTCCATTCACTCAGCAGACACATGACCTGTGTTGCGAGATTGCCCGCTTCGCTTACCCCGCGAGGCAAATATGGCCGCCATGGCGGCATTTGGCGATTCGCCCAAACACTGCAAGGTGTTTGGCAGGTATGTGTTTCGACATCACATGCGTTCACATTAAGTGCGTTTCCGGTTGGCAGCCGGGGGCGTGGCGACGGAATTTTTTGATTCAGACTGAAGCGAGGGTCTTTCAGTGGAGTTGTTATCTGGCGGCGAAATGATCGCACGCGCCTTGGAAGACGAGGGTGTTGAATTCATCTTCGGCTACCCCGGTGGCGCGGTACTACACATCTACGACGCATTGTTTAAAAGTTGCAAGGTGCCGCATATTTTGGTGCGTCACGAGCAAGCGGCCACCCATGCGGCCGACGGCTATGCGCGCGCAACCGGCAAGCCGGGCGTGGTGCTGGTCACCTCTGGTCCTGGTGCCACCAATGCCATTACCGGTATTGCCACCGCGTACATGGATTCGATCCCGATGGTGGTGCTGTCGGGGCAGGTAATGAGCCACCTGATCGGCGAAGATGCCTTTCAGGAAACGGATATGCTGGGTATTTCACGGCCTATCGTGAAGCACAGCTTCCAGGTTACCAAGACTGAAGAAATTCCCGAGATGATCAAGAAGGCGTTCTACATTGCCTCCAGTGGTCGTCCCGGCCCGGTGGTGGTTGATCTGCCGAAGGATTTGACTAACCCGCACGACAAGTTCGAGTACAACTACCCGAAGAAGGTGAAGCTGCGCTCTTACACGCCGGCCAGTCGTGGTCACAGCGGACAAATCAAGAAGGCCGCCAGCCTGCTGCTGGCCGCCAAGCGCCCAGTGATTTATGCGGGTGGTGGTGTGGTGCAGGGCAATGCCTCTCCACAGCTGCGTGAGTTGGCGAAAGAATTGAACTTCCCGGTCACCAATACGCTGATGGGCCTGGGGGCCTATCCGGGCAGCGATCGCCAGTTCCTGGGTATGCTGGGCATGCACGGTTTCTACGAAGCCAACAATGCGATGCATCACAGCGATGTGATTCTGGCGGTGGGTGCACGTTTCGATGACCGCGTGACCAATACCACCAGCAAGTTCTGCCCCGGTGCCAAGATTATTCATATTGATATCGACCCGGCGGCGATCTCAAAAACCATCAATGCCGATGTGCCGATCGTTGGCCCGGTGGATTCGGTGTTGACCGAGCTGATCGCGCTGGTACGTGAGCTGCGCACCGAGCAGCCAGAGCTGCCAGATCAAAGTGCGCTCAAGCACTGGTGGGAACAGATCGACGAGTGGCGTGACACTCACGGCCTGTGGACCAAGCCGCGTTACGACACCAGTACGCCGTACATCAAGCCGCAGCAGGTTATCGAGACGCTGTGCAAGGTGACCGGCGGCAAAGCCTTCGTCACGTCCGACGTGGGCCAGCACCAGATGTTTGCGGCTCAATACTACAAGTTTGATGAGCCACGTCGCTGGATCAACTCCGGTGGCCTAGGCACCATGGGCTTTGGTCTGCCCGCGGCGATGGGCGTCAAGCTGGCTTTCCCGGATGCCGACGTGGCCTGTGTGACGGGCGAAGGCAGTATCCAGATGAATATTCAGGAGCTGTCTACCTGCGCCCAGTACAACATTCCGGTGAAGATTCTCAATCTTTACAACGGCTATTTGGGCATGGTGAAACAATGGCAGGACATGCAGTACGAAGGCCGCTACTCACAGAGTGTGTACGAGGACTCGCTGCCAGATTTCATTAAACTGGCTGAGGCCTATCACCACTCCGGCGTGAAGGTCACTCAGTTGAGTGACCTGGAAGAGGCGATGAAAGAAGTGTTTGCCCGCAAGAACGAGCTGGTATTCATGGATATTCATGTCGATCCCCACGAGCACGTGTACCCCATGCATGTGGCCCCCAACGGCAGCATGCGCGATATGTGGCTGAGCAAAACGGAGCGGACCTGATGCGGCGGATTATTTCAGTACTCATGGAAAACGAGCCCGGTGCACTGTCGCGGGTAGTGGGCCTGTTCTCACAACGCGGTTACAACATTGAGACGCTCAATGTGGCGCCGACCGAAGACCCGACCATGTCGCGGTTGACCCTGACCACCATCGGCGACGATCACAAGATCGAGCAGATCACCAAGCACCTCAACCGCCTGGTGGACGTGGTCAAACTGGTCGACCTGTCTGAGGGCGCGCATATCGAGCGCGAACTGATGTTGGTAAAAGTGCGGGCGACCGGTGCCCAGCGCGCCGAGATCAAGCGCTGTACCGATATCTTCCGTGGCCAGATCGTGGACGTAGGCCCCAGCGTGTACACCATTCAGGTGACCGGCGCGGCCGACAAGCTCGACTCCTTCCTGGAGGCGGTCGGTGAGGCCGCGATTATGGAAGTGGTACGCAGCGGCGTATCCGGTATCGCCCGGGGCGAGAAAGTCCTCAGTCTGTGACCTCGAGTCGCTGCGAGAGATTGTGAACAAGGCGCCTGCGGGCGCCTTTTTATGTGGCTCGCATCCAGCCCGGTATAGTAGTCAGCATCGTTATTGCGGGAGGCATGGCGTGGGCGCTGCCGATCAAGAATTCACTGAGTATGTGCTCGACCTGATGCAAGTGGTCGGCCCGGTTACTGCGCGGCGCATGTTTGGCGGCTACGGATTGTTTCTCGACGGGCTGATGATTGCGCTGATAATAAAGCGGGTGCTGTATCTGAAAGCCGATGCATTGAGTAAAGACGACTTTGTCAGCGAGGGGCTGGCCGCCTTTGAATATCACAAGCAGGGCAAGCCTTACACCTTATCGTATTACGAGGCCCCGGAAACCGTCTTTGACGATCTCGATGCCATGCACAAATGGGGCAATAATGCCTATGGTGCTGCCTTGAGGGCGGCGGCGAAGAAGGCGCGTAAACGCGGATAAGCGTTTCATAAAAAGCGAATAATGGGAGTGGAATGGCGTACCCGATTGACCGGCGTTGCCGGTACAGAGGATTGTGTTCTTACCCGCCGGCCTGCGACGAAATATGGTCGAGGTACATCAAACCGTGAATCCTGAGTACGAGCGCGATGGTTATTTACGGGTTGCTGGCGCTTTATCGTCGACGGAAATTGCCCAGCTAAACACGCTGTTGAGCGCGTATTACTCCGCATGGATCGAGACCAATGAGGAGGCGTTCCGGCTTGGGGCGATCAACGCGGCTTACCTGACCGCGCCGGATTTACTCAGTCCGTCACAGCGAGAAACTCTGTTTCAATTTTTGGGTTCTCCTACATTGATGGCCCAGGTCAATGCGGTCTTTGACTCAGCGCCATGCTTCATGAATACCCAACTGTTTTTCGATCCTGCGGATCCGGCTCAGGCAAATTACTGGCATCGCGATCCTCAATACCACCTCGATGAATGCCAGCAGCGTGCAGCGTTAACAGGGCCTGAGGTCGTGCATTTTCGCATCGCGACAAAACACGAGTCGGGTATCGAGCTGGTGCCTGGCAGTCACCGTCGCTGGGATACGCCCCAGCAGTGGTCGGTGCGAATGGGGCTGGCGGGGCGGCAACCGGCGGATGATTTGCCGGGAAGCGAGAGGATTGCCCTGGAGCCCGGAGACCTGCTGATTTTCTCCGCCAATATGCTGCATCGAGGGCTTTACGGTGGCCAGCGCCTGGCATTGGATGTGCTGTTTTGTGATCCCGACCCAAGTCTACTAGAATTCCTCAGCCGCCATTGCCTGCCAGGCCCGGAGGCCATTGCCAAAATGGATATGCCATCCGCGTTTCTGAATACACTGGCGTTGATGGCAGATAATCACAATTAGTCGATACAGGGCAGGCGGTAGACATAACAACGAATACAACCGTCATAGAGAACGATTATGAAGCTGGAATCCATCGCCCTGCACCAGGGCTACAAGTCAGAAGAAACTACCAAAGCGGCCGCGGTGCCGATTTACCAGACCACCTCATACACCTTCGATGACACCCAGCACGGTGCCGACCTGTTCGATCTGAAAGTGCCGGGTAATATCTATACCCGCATCATGAACCCGACTACCGCTGTGCTTGAAGAACGTATCGCGGCTATGGAGGGCGGTATTGCTGCGTTGGGCGTCGCGTCGGGTATGGCCGCCATCACCTATGCCTTGCAGGCCATCTGCGCAGTGGGTGACAACATTGTCAGTACCAGCCAGCTTTACGGTGGCACGTACAATCTCTTTGCCCACTCTCTGCCGCGCCAGGGTATTGAAACGCGCATGGTCAGCCACGATGATTTCGACGGCTTTGAAAATGCCATCGATGACAATACCAAGGCGGTATTTTGCGAGTCCATCGGCAACCCCGCTGGCAATGTGGTGGATATTGCCCGCTTGGCAGATATCGCCCATAAACACGGCGTGCCGCTGATTGTTGATAACACCGTGGCTACACCGTTCCTGTGTCGTCCCTTTGAGTTGGGCGCCGATATTGTGGTGCACTCGCTGACTAAATATATCGGCGGCCATGGCACCTCGATTGGCGGCGCGATTGTCGACTCCGGCAAGTTCGACTGGGTCGCCAACAAGGCTCGGTTCCCGATTCTGAATGAACCTGATCCCTCCTACCACGGCGTGGTGTACACCGAAGCATTGGGTCCTGCGGCCTTTATCGGCCGCTGCAGAGTGGCGCCGCTGCGTAACACCGGTGCCGCGTTGTCGCCGATGAATGCCTTCCTGATTATGCAGGGTCTCGAAACACTGGGACTGCGCATGGAGCGTCATTGCGAAAATGCTGAAAAGCTGGCGGCTTACCTCCAGCAGCACGACAAGGTCGAGTGGGTAAATTACGCGGCACTGCCCGACAGCCCCTACCACGAAACCTGCCAGAAAATTACCGGCGGCAAAGCCTCGGGCATCCTCAGTTTTGGTATTACCGGCGGCAAAGAAGCCGGAGCCCGCTTTATCGATGCGCTGCAGATGATCCTGCGCTTGGTGAATATCGGTGATGCGAAATCACTGGCCTGCCACCCGGCAACCACTACCCACCGCCAGCTGAACGATGCCGAGCTGGCGGCGGCGGGGGTCAGCGCAGACCTCATCCGGATTTCGGTGGGGATCGAACATATCGACGACATTATTGCCGATGTCAGTCAGGCGCTCGATAAGGCCTGATTGTCAGCGACGTCGGTATTCGGCCTGTGCTGATGTGAATCAGCGCAGCGCTGTGTTTTTGTCACGCTATTGGGCGCCTTGCGCCACCTGAGGTGACTTTACGCGGCGGCATTGGCCCGACTTTGAGGGGATCGTAAGTGAAAGCTAAAATCAGCCTGATTACGCTGGGGGTTGATGACCTCGCCCGAGCGCAGCGTTTTTACCGGGATGGCTTGGGACTGCCTGAGCATCAGTTTGACGCGGAAGGCGTGGTGTTCTTTGAGATGGAGGGGGCTTGGCTGTCGCTGTTTCCGCGTGAAGAGCTGGCCGCTGACATTGGTCTGCCATCGGCAAAGCCCGGTGGTTTTAGCGGTATTACGCTGGCGCATAATGTGGCGAGCAAAGCCGAGGTCGATGCGGTGCTGGAGCAGGCCGTAAACGCTGGGGCAACCCTGATCAAGGCGGCACAGGAGGTCTTCTGGGGCGGATACTCCGGGTATTTCCAAGATACCGAAGGTCACTATTGGGAAGTTGCTTACAATCCGTTTCAGGATTTGACCTAGCCGTCAGTCTTAGTGGTCGACCTTGCCGCGCAAGGCCTTGATGTTACCGCGTTTGGTTTTGCTGTCCATGCGCTTGGCGCGGGCACTTTTGCTGGGCTTGGTCGGGCGTCGCGCTTTGCGGCTGACCGCTACGCTGCGGATGAGCGCCTGCAGCCGGTTCAACGCATCTTCCCGGTTCTGCTCCTGAGTGCGAAACTGCTGCGCCTTGATCACAATCACCCCCTCCTTGCTGATGCGCTGATCGCGCAGGGCGAGCAGCTGTTCCTTGTAAAAGGCAGGTAGCGATGAGGCCTGAATATCAAAGCGCAGATGGATGGCCGAGGAGACCTTGTTGACGTTCTGGCCGCCCGCGCCCTGGGCGCGAATCGCATTGATCTCGATTTCGTGAAGCGGCAGTTGAACGGCGTTAGAGATTTCCAGCATAGGGTATTGGCTTAGCGGCGGTTGTGAGGCCGGTTATAGTCGATCGCCGGACCATCAGGCACCACTTGTGTTGGGTTAATCATTGTATGGCTGATGTAATAGTGCCGTTTGATGTGCGAAAAATCCACGGTCTCAGCAATACCCGGCCATTGGTAAAGCTGGCGAAGGTAGTTGGACAGCGACGGGAAATCCTCCAGGCGCTGACGGTTACATTTGAAGTGTCCGTGGTATACCGCATCAAAGCGGATCAGTGTTGTGAACAGCCGCCAATCTGCTTCAGTCACCTGTTCGCCTGCCAAAAATGCCTGACCTGAGAGTCGCGCTTCGAGTGCATCCAGTGTCGCAAACAGTTGTTGATAGGCCTCGTCATAGGCGGCTTGCGTGGTGGCAAAACCGCAGCGGTAAACGCCGTTGTTCACACCGTGATAAACCTGCTCGTTAATGCTCTCGATGTCGCTGTGCAGCGCAGCCGGGTAGAAATTCTGAGTATCGCCGGTCAGCCCGTCAAACGCGGTGTTGAACTGCCGGATAATGTCCGCCGACTCATTGTTAACAATCCGCTGCTGTTTTTTGTCCCATAGTACAGGGACAGTGACACGGCCGGTGTAGTCGGCGGTATCGCGAGTGTACAGCTCGTGCAGATGCGTCATGCCATAAAGCGGGTCCCCGCTACTGCCTTCATTCTGCTCAAACGACCAGCCCTGTTCCAGCATGATCGGGCTGACCACCGAAACACTGATAAGGGACTCGAGCTTTTTCAGTTTGCGGAAAATCAGCGTGCGGTGTGCCCAGGGGCAGGCCAGCGAGACATAAAGGTGGTAGCGATCGGCCTCAACAGGGAAGTCCTTGTCGCCGATCTGATGGCGGAACTGGGCGCTTTCTCGTTCGAATTTTCCGTCGCTGCTTTCGGTGTCATACCAGCGGTCCTGCCATTTCCCGTTTACCAGTAAACCCATCTTGTTCTCCTGTGCGGTCGCTGAACTGATGGCAACAGTATAGAAACTTGTCTTGTCGGGAGGTGTCGAGAATTCTGCTGACTCAGATCAGAAAAACCGATCATTCTGCGCTGAACTGGGACGTTGCTTGAGTACTTGTGCAAAAACAGTGCAGTTCGGGCCCGGTGCCGCAGGCAAAGTCCATAACGCCGGGGTGTGCGACTGGCCTGTTTAGTGCATCAGGGTGCTTGTCATGTGCGGGTCAAGTTGCCGGCGTAGGCTGGTGACAAACGATCGCAAGTGCGATCAGGCGGGTTTTCTTCAATTTAGGAGGCAACATGCGAGAGTTCAATTCAGAGCCATCGACAACCGTTACGGCGCTGCGTGGCAAACGTATTCTGATAACCGGCGCCAGTGGGTTCCTCGGCAAGGTGGTACTGGAAAAGCTGCTTCGCAGTGTGCCGGACGTGGAGGCGGTTTATCTGCTGATGCGGGGGAATCGCCATCACCGGGATGCCCGCAGCCGTTTCGAAGCCGAGGTCGCCACATCGTCGATTTTTGATACATTGCGGACCGAACGCGGCGAGTGGTTTGAGCAATTTTGCCAACAGCGCCTGCACTGTATTACCGGCGAAGTCACCGAACCGCGATTTGGGCTGTCTCGCGCGGCCTTTAACACGCTGGCGGGGGAAGTGGATGCTGTGATCAATTCCGCGGCCAGCGTTAATTTCAGGGAAGAGCTGGACCGTGCGCTTGAGATCAATACCCTCTCGCTGGATAACATCGTCGAGCTTTGTGAGGCGGCAGGCGGCGTGCCTCTCATTCAAGTTTCCACCTGTTATGTGAACGGACTTAACCGGGGAGATATGCGTGAGGAAAATGTCAGCCCGGCGGGGATGGATAATTTGCCCCAGCACGCGCGCGGCTACTACGAAAGCTTTGGCCTGGTGGAATCCTTGCTCGAGAAAATCGAGGGACTGAAGGAAAATTATGAGGGGCGCGCCCTGAAGGCCCAGTTAGTGGAGCTGGGTATTCGCGAGTCCCAAACTGCGGGATGGAACGACACCTATACCTTTACTAAATGGTTGGGCGAGCAGCGCTTGATGCGGGCACTGCGGGATTATCCACTGACGATTGTGCGGCCCTCCATTATTGAGAGTACCCTTCAGGAACCCTGTCCGGGGTGGATTGAGGGCGTGAAGGTCGCCGATGCGATTTTGCTGGCCTATGCCCGAGGCAAAGTCGCTTTCTTTCCCGGCAAGCGCAGCGGGGTCATCGATGTTATCCCCGCCGATTTGGTTGCGAATGCGGTGTTGTTGTCACTGGCCGAGCAGTTCCGTGAACCTGGGCCACACCGTATTTATCAATGCTGCAGTGGCGGCAGCAACCCCTTGACCATGGGACAGTTCATCGACCATTTGATGAGCGAGGCCAAGGAAAATCACCGCGACTATGACAAGCTGTTCAGCGATGCTCCCAGTCGGCGTTTCGTGGCGGTGGATAAGCGCTTGTTTACTGTGGTTGCCTCCGGCTTGCGTTTTGCGCTGATTGTCTTGAGTTCACTGCTGAGCCGCTTTGGCCGCCGTCGCAAACTGCGTGCCCGGCGAAATTTGGATGCCGCCATGGAGTTGTCGGCAATTTTCTCCTTTTATGCGCAGCCCAGTTATATCTTTCACAACGACAAGTTAATGGCCATGTACCGCTCGCTGCCCGAGAGCGACCAGGCGCTGTTCCCGGTCGATGCTCGGGCCATTGACTGGCAACACTACATACGTAAAGTCCATATAGCCGGTCTTAATCGCTATGCCTTGAAAGGCAGTGGCCGGGTGGCTGACAGTCGTGCTGTCGCCGCGGCGGGACAGGCGATTGCCGCGCAGCAGCAAACCGAAGCGGAACCGTTATAAGCTACGACTTTAGTCGAGAGCGGCGGCATGGGCGCCGCTCTTCGGCTGACGGCGTGTATAGAGATGTAGTATGATCCGCCGCGGACTCAAATGCAGCCCGCCTTGAGCGACCTCCCAGCCGCTCTCCGCCTTATATTTCGTCAAGCAAGGTAGAAGCCCATGAATCAAAGCTTTGCGAGCGCCTTCTATGGCAATTTTCTGGGAAATTCCCCGCTCTGGTATAAACAGGCCATTATCGGCTTTCTCGTTCTTAATCCTATTCTGCTCTTTGCCTTCGGCCCTTTTGTTGCCGGATGGGCGCTGATCGCCGAGTTTATTTTTACCCTGGCTATGGCGCTCAAATGCTACCCCTTGCAACCGGGCGGCTTGCTGGCGCTGGAAGCCATCATGATTGGTATGGCGACACCGGAAACGGTGTATATGGAAGCCAAGAACAACTTTGAAGTTATCCTGCTGCTGGTCTTTATGGTCGCGGGTATCTACTTCATGAAGAACCTTCTGTTGTTTGTCTTTACCAAGATTCTGCTGGGTGTCCGCTCTAAGATTGCGCTGTCACTCATGTTTTCTGGAATGGCTGCACTGTTAAGCGCTTTTCTTGATGCACTGACCGTCACGGCGGTATTGATTACCGTCGGCGTGGGGTTTTACGCGGTCTACCACCGAGTGGCCTCCGGGGGACATCACTCCCATACCGATCACGACCACAATGAAGATGCCGGTGTGAAGGATGATGCTCGCCATGATCTGGAGCAGTTCCGCGCGTTTCTGCGCAGCCTGCTGATGCACGGCGCCGTAGGGACCGCCTTGGGGGGTGTCTGCACTCTGGTCGGCGAGCCGCAGAATCTGCTGATCGCCGAGAAAATGGGCTGGGAGTTTTCGCACTTCTTCATCATGATGGCACCGGTGAGTATGCCGGTATTGCTGATGGGATGGCTCACCTGCATCGTGCTGGAAATGACGGGCTTCTTCGATTACGGCGCGAAACTGCCGGATTCGGTGCGCAGCGTACTCGAAGACTATGCCAATGATCAGGATGCCAAGCGTGGTCGCGCCGAAAAAGCGGAGCTGATAGTGCAGGGTGTTGTGGCGGTATTTCTGGTGGCTGGTCTGGCGCTGCATCTGGCGCCGGTGGGCCTGATTGGCCTGACCATTATTGTGCTGCAAACGGCATTCAACGGTGTGACTGACGAGCACCGTATTGGTCATGCCTTTGAAGAGGCACTGCCGTTTACCGCGCTGTTGGTGGTGTTCTTCTCCGTCGTTGGGGTGATCCACGAGCAGCATTTGTTCGCGCCGATTATCGAGCATGTGCTGGCCTTGGAAGGCCATATGCGCACCGTCATGTTCTTTGTTGCGAACGGCCTGTTGAGCGTGATTTCCGACAACGTCTTTGTGGCGACGGTTTATATCAACGAAGTGAAGGCGGCGTTTGATGCTGGAAACCTGACGCACCAGGAGCTGGAGCATCTGGCGGTGGCGATCAATACCGGCACCAATATCCCGAGTGTAGGTACGCCAAATGGCCAGGCGGCGTTCCTGTTCCTGCTGACCTCCGCGCTGGCGCCACTCATTCGTCTGTCTTACGGTAAAATGGTGTGGATGGCCTTACCCTATACCATCGTGATGAGTGGTACTGCAGTCAGTTGCGTATGGCTGTTTATCTGACGCTGCGCCGCTGAAGTATACCAAGGGGCTGCGGCCCCTTTTTATTTGCCGGATTAACTATTCACGGCGGGGCGCCCGGCGTTGATACAGGACGTGAACATGAGCGAAGAACGTGTTGTTACCAACATGGCAAAAATGGTCTACATCCTCTACCTGGTGAGCCTGGTGTTTGGCATTACCTCGGTGGTCGCGGTGGTGATTGCCTACGTGAATCGCAACGACGCCCCAGCGTGGCTGCGCAGTCACTATGACTTCCAGATCCGTACTTTCTGGATCAGTATCCCCTTCTTGCTGGTAGGTGGCTTGCTCTCGCTGATCCTGATTGGCTGGTTGATTATTCTGCTGTGGGTCGTCTGGCTGGCGGTGCGCTGCGTGAAAGGTTTGCAGGTACTTGAGCGCGGTCAAGCGCACCCCGACCCCGAAAGCTGGGGTTTCTAGGCTTGCGCAGCACTGTGCTGCGATCACTTGTCCTTCTCCCGGTAATTTTGCGCCTCCTGCATTTGCAGGGTGGCGCAACAGCCTGCCGTTCGCTAATATAATAAGCATTACTTACTATAACTCTTGCGTACTAAGTCATGATGAGTGAACAGCCCGAGCCGATTGGTTTGATCATTGCCGATCTGGCGCGTCTGATGAAACGTCGTTTTTACGACACGCTGGGAGAGAATCAACTCACCATGGCGCAGTCGCGGGCACTGATTTTTGTTTCCCAGAATGAGGGCGTGCGGCAGGTCGATCTGGCGGAGTTGCTGGAGGTCAAGCCGATTACCCTGGCGCGACTTCTCGATCAGCTGACCGAAGCGGGCTTGGTGGAGCGCCGTCAGGACCTCAGCGATCGCCGGGCTTTCCGCATCCATCTCACCCCGCAGGCGCAGCCCTATCTGGATGAAATCCGGGCCGTCGGTGAGCGGGTGCGCAGCCGGGCACTGCGGGGATTGAGTCAACGCGATGCCGAAGCGGCTACTAAAACGCTGCTGCAAATTCGCGAAAACCTGTTGGGCGAATAGTGGGCTAAACATCGCAATATCGGCAGCCCGCCGGTACTGGGTTAATTGAATGGAAAATGCGTGGGGCGAGTGATGAAACGTTTTGTTCTCATGGTGGTGGTACCTGCTGTCGCGTTGCTGGGAGGGGGCTATATCTACCTGAAAAGTGGCCGTTATGTAGAAACGGATAATGCCTACGTGAAGGCAGACAAAGTGCAGGTGAGCACCGAAGTGGCCGGACAAGTGAACGAGGTCTTCGTCCGTGAGAATCAGTCCGTCAATGCGGGGCAGCTGCTGTTTTCCCTGGATCCGGCTCCGTATCGTATGGCCGTCAATCAGGCGCGGGCCAACCTTGAAAAGGTACGCACCGACCTGCTGGAAAAGAAAGCCGCCTATCTCAAAGCGGAGGCGATGCTGCGACTGGCTGAAACTCATCGGGAGTTTGCCGATAAAGAGCAACGTCGTCAGCAGAACCTGAAAAACGAGCATTACACCTCTGATTCGGATTTTGATAACGCTGAGCAAAACCGGCGTCTCGCGGAAGTGGGCGTCGAAATGCAGAAGGCCGAATTGGCGCGGATGGCCGCGGTACTCGGTGGTTCGCTGGAATCGCCTATCGAAGACCATCCCTACTACCTCGCGGCACTGGCCGCCTTGGAAAAAGCCGAGCTGGATCTGGCGCACACAGAAATTCATGCCTCGCTGGATGGTCAGGTCAGCGCGCCACCCAAGCGCGGGCAATATCTGATGCCCGGCAAGGCAGCGATGACACTGGTTGCCAGCGGCAGCTTGTGGATTGAAGCGAACTACACGGAGAAAGAGCTGACCTGGGTACGTCCGGGACAGCCGGTAACCGTTGAACTGGACATCTATCCGAATACGGTTTGGGAAGGAGAGGTCGAGAGCATGAGCCCTGCGACGGCTTCGGAGTTCTCCCTTCTTCCTGCACAGAACGCGACCGGAAACTGGGTAAAAGTGGCGCAGCGGGTGCCTGTGCGAATCCGTATCAACCGTCAGCCGGGGCAACCACCGCTGCGGGCCGGTTTGAGTGCGATTCCCGAGATTGATACCGGCCATCACCATTCGCTGCTGGGCATGACGCTCTGAGTCGCCCGAGATGAGTGAGAGTACTTCCCCCGAATCCGTTCCCGTCGAAGGCGCCTCGCATACCGGCAGGCGCCGCGCACTGATTTCCATTTCAGTGATGCTGGCAACGGTCATGCAGGCGTTGGACACGACCATTGCCAATGTGGCCCTGCCGCATATGCAGGGAGCGGTGGGCGCCAGTCAGGAGCAAATTTCCTGGGTGCTCACGTCCTATATCGTTGCCTCTGCGATTGTGATGCCACTGGTGGGATTCGCTTCAGACCGCTTGGGACGTCGCCGGGTATTTCTGTGGTCGGTAGTTGGCTTTACCCTGACCTCGATGCTCTGCGGTGCGGCCCAGAGTCTCGGGCAGCTCGTATTGTTTCGGCTGCTGCAGGGCATATTCGGTGCCAGCCTGGTGCCGCTCTCACAGGCGGTCATGCTCGATACCTTCCCCAAGGAAAAGCACGGCGCCGCGATGGCCATGTGGGGCATGGGTGTGATGCTGGGGCCGATCTTGGGGCCGACACTGGGTGGCTGGCTGACGGAATATTACAGCTGGCGCTGGGTTTTCTATATCAACCTGCCTTTCGGCATACTCGCGTGGCTGGGCATTTCGGCGTTTGTGGAAGAAACCGAAACAGACCAATCGCGACGCTTTGATGTGTTGGGCTTTTTTCTGCTCAGCCTGGCCATCGGTGCCCTGCAAATGATGCTCGATCGCGGGCAGTCTCAGGACTGGCTACAGAGTGGTGAAGTGTTGTTTGAGCTGGTGTTGACGGTGGGCGCGTTCTACCTGTTCGTATGCCATATGTTTACCAGCAAAGCGCCCTATATTGATCCCGGTGTCTTTCGTGACCGAAATTTCAATCTTGGCCTGATTTTCATTTTTATTGTCGGCATTATTCTGTTGGCGACGATGGCGCTATTGCCCCCCTTCCTGCAAAACCTGATGGGCTATCCGGTGGTAGATGTCGGGTTGATACTGGCGCCAAGAGGCCTGGGAACCATGATGGCAATGGTGGTCGTGGGGCGGTTGTCGGGGCGTGTCGACCCTCGTTATATGCTGTTTTTCGGCATGTTGCTAACCGCCTTCTCAATGTGGGAAATGACGCAGTTCACCACGGATGTGAGTCGCGGCGCGATTATTGGAACGGGCTTGGTTCAAGGCTTTGGCCTGGGCTTTATTTTTGTACCGCTGACCACGATCAGCTTTTCGACCCTGGCTCCCCGTTACCGTAATGAGGCGACGGCGCTGTACAGCTTGATTCGCAATATCGGCAGCAGTATCGGCATCTCGGTTGTGATGGCGTATTTGGCGCAGCGCACGCAGATCAATCATGCGGCTTTTGCCAGTTACATGACGCCCTACAATCAGGCGCTCGACAATGCGGTTGGACAGGGCGTATTGGATGTCAGCACGCCGGCCGGTCTGGCGATGCTGGACCAAGCGGTGACGGCGCAAGCATCGACCCTGGCGTTTCTGCAAGACTTTCGGCTGATGATGTGGGTAGTGCTGGCGGCCATTCCCCTATTGTTACTGCTGCGACCGGCGACACCGACAACAGCCGAGTGAGCGCCGCTCAACTAATTGTCCTCAATATTGTCTATAGTGATTATTGCCAGCCACGGGCATGGCGACCACAAGGACGACGTTGAGGGAATCTTATGCAGCAGAACAGCAATCGGGCAGGTCTGATTTTTCTGGGTTTATGCCTGCTTCTAGGGCTTTCCGCGCTGGGATACCTGTTGGGCAATGCCGCCCTGCAGGTGAAAAGTTTCGAGCGCAGTGTGAACGTTAAGGGGCTCGCCGAACGCGAGTATCCGGCAGACGTGGTGATCTGGCCGATCCAGTTCAGTGTCGCCAGTAATCAGCTCGCCGATTTATACGCGGCGCTGGAACAACAGTCGGGCGAGATTCGCGAGTTTCTGACTAGCAATGGTGTAGACGAGAGCGAGATCACTCAGGGTGCGCCCGCCATTACCGATAAATCGGCCCAGCAATACGGTGGCAATATGCGCGCTGAATTTCGCTACACCGCGACGCAGGCAGTGACGGTTTACTCTGAAAATATCCCCGAGATCCGCCAGTTAATGAGCAAATTATCGCAGCTGGGTAAGCGAGGTATTGTGCTGGAAGGCGGTTATCAGGCGCAGGCTGAATACCTGTTTACCCGTCTCAATGATATCAAGCCGGCGATGATTGAAGAGGCGACGACGAAAGCGCGGGAAGTGGCCCAGAAGTTTGCTCGCGATTCCGAGAGTCAGCTCGGCAAGATCAAGCGCGCTTCACAGGGGCAGTTTTCAATCCGCGACCGGGACCGCAACAACCCTCACATCAAAATGGTGAGGGTGGTGTCGACCGTGGAATATTATCTGTCAGATTAAACGCTCCATGTCCTGCCCCTGAAGCGCTTATTTTGCTTCAGGCGGCTGGCTGAGTGCGTCGCGAATTTCTCGCAATAGCAGTACTTCTTCGCTGGGCTTGGCTGGCTCCTTGGGCGCTTCCTCTTCTTTCGCCTTGATGCGGTTTACGGTTTTGACCACACCAAACACGGCTGCGCCCACGATTAACAGCG
>MDSZ01029375.1_pt1 | contig 66358 bp, 73 predicted proteins | sample 811201 | NCBI WGS metagenome assembly MDSZ01 (sample SAMN05326647, study PRJNA326480) | marine metagenome | isolation source: seawater | place: Indian Ocean: North | collected 2010
CGAGAAGTGGTCTTCGTTGATGCTGTCCATTCATGGAACAATGACGAATTGATTGACTTCGCTGTTGATGTTGCTTTCATTCCACAATTGGAAGAAGCAGGACTCAGATACCGAAGGCAACCAATAGCCTAAGATTGACGCAACCACCTAAGCAAGTGGCTAAACTGCTTAATATCTCAATCCGTATCCATTAGAGAGCGATAGAGCGCCCCTAATGGCCTCAGAGGATGCGACCTACCACCGCAGGGCTTCGCCATTAATTTGACCCCTCCATTTGACCCTTATGGTTAGCACCACGAGAAATTTTTAAAAATTTTTTTCAAAATTATTTTATAAACTTGCCTCTATACCCAACCGACTTTTTATAGAAGGCTACCCTTTGGCCGTTATGCGTATCTTTTTTGCGCAGTATCGTTTGGTCGGCAATCATGGGTCTTACAATTTGCCCAAGAACGGAAGGTGTAATCTGCTTCCATGTTTTGGGAATGCCCTTCGATGCTTCCCAAGCAAATTCTTCACTCGTGCGCCATTCATTTAGGAAGTCGCTCTTTATCACATTCTCTATGTGTATTTGGTAGGTCTGTCTCTTGGGAAGTGGGCCATGCGCTCTTACCGAGCGGTCTTGCCGATTGAATTTTACTCCCGTTATCTTGCTGTGCGTCCTTCTTCTATTCTTTGGTTTTTTGCCCGCCATATTATCTTCTCCTTCTCATAACTTTACCGCCAAAACTTGTTGGCGACCTATTGATTCTTCTTTGTCCGCCCGTCCATTCTCCTTTCCGCATTGTTTTGAAAACGGAAGGCATTTCCGGTGTCCTATATGTAAATTGGTCTAATGCGTGTGCTAAGGCCATAGCACAATCGTTGTGCCTACCCAAATCTATGATTTCGCCGTCTCTCCAAGCATGACTGTTTAACTCTTCAAGCAGTATATTGACTTGTCTGCGAGTAGCGTCATCTCCATACGGGAATATTATCATCTCACGCTCAAACCACACTCTCATACGGTTCATCAAGCCTTGCTTCAAGGTCTTGTTGCTTACCTTGCTTTCTCGGTAGTCAATCATAGCGCCCTTTTGTGATAACAGACTTTCATACATCTGTTGGAAGCCTACTGCCTCAACCGCAAACGCAGGTGTGCCGTATCTTTTACTCCACTCTATCATCATGTCCGCTTGCCTGTCCGGTGCGAAGTCATTTCTTCTCCATATATTTACAAGGTGAATAAAACCGTCAGAATCTTGCTTTAGACAAATCATAACGGAATAGTCCTTACCGAGACCATGCGCAGGGTCAAAGCCAATTGCGTATTTACAATCGTCCTGCTTTTCCTGCCCTAATGTAACATCTAAATCTAATTGCTTGTGTGTTAAAGAGCGAGGATATACCGAAGCCTCATCGTCTATAACCTTACACATATACTCTTGGATAAATGATAACTCACCCATAGCCTCTTTTTGCTCAAGTAGGAATTCAACAGGTCTAAACTCCGGCCATAATTCGATAGCCTTTACATTTTCGGGGTCAGCCTTGTATTCATCCCAATTCTTTACAGCAGACCATGTGCCGCTTTTCCAAGTATCGTTATCTAACATCTCTGTGTGGTATAGGTCAGTCATAGACATGGGCGTGCCCACACAGTAAATCGAAGTGCCCGGACTCAGCATAGGCGTAACTTTCTTTCTGAACCATTGCCTTATCCCCTCAAAATTTTGGTCGCCTGTATCATCCAATACATCATCAAAGGCAATACAAGCGGGGTGTTCTCCGCGTATAGCCGAACCAACCGATGTAGCACGAATCCATGCACCATTAGTAAATCGTAATTCAAGTTTATTCCCTCTGCGTGTATCTAAGTATCTACTTAACTGCGGGTGTCTTTTCATATCTTCCCTTATTTCCTCAAGTCTTCTTACAGCCAAGTCTTTGCTTGCGGAAAACAGCCAACAAGTAAAGGGCTTGTCCCGCCACTTCTCAAACAAAGCGCTGTGTAATAATTTAACCCTTAAAGTAGTGGATTTACTGTGGTCTCGTGGTGCAATAACGCAGACTCTATGAACCTGCACATCACCCCGCTCTCCATACATATCCATCCATTCGCCAATGTGGTCGCCCCAAGTATAACCAAGCCACTTGTAAAAGTATTCTACATCATCACGAGAACGAGCCATAGCAAAGTCTGTGTTGAATTTCATTACATCGGCCTCAATTTTTTCTGATTACAATACGGACAGATACCTGCTTCTGCTTTAGATTTCATCATGCGGTTGGCTTTCCACCCGCAACCATCACATTCAGCAGATACCCATTCAACCATGTCTTACCACCGGACAGAAGAGATGGCCTATAACGCCTTGCTCCTTATCTATTATATGCGCGCTCATGCCCGCCTTATTCATTGTATAACCCTTTTTGTAATGGTATCTATCGTGGCCTGCAAGACTTGGTAACTGCATAATCAAAGCACCGTTCATTTCAGTAGTCTTCATGTGGTGCAAGTGCCCATGAAACCAAGTGTGGTTCTCCAAGTCTCCCCAAGCCTGCCTTTCTTCGGTAGCCATGAGAGCAGGAAGGTCATTACCCTTCACACCATCTCCATGTGTAAAACCTAAGAGGTTGTTACCGTAGTGTAGGTATTGACGAGTCTTAGGGTCGCATACAACCTGCACTTCGTCAGTATCCTCATACACCGCGTCAAGATACATCATAAGAGCCAAAGCACTATGCCTATCGTGATTACCGCGCATGAATACTACCTCTACCGGACACACAGCCCTAAGCATATCAATATGTTCTCTTGCTAACTTACAGCCTTCCATTAGAATCTGAGCGGGACTGCCCGCCATATCCTGTGGTGTGCCTTTTGTCGTTCCGCCGTTTTCGTTATCTATGTGAAACCAATCAGAACCCGTAGCAACAATAATCTTTTCCGGCCTACCCGCAAATCTACTGATTAGATTAGCGGTAGAAGAAAGAAGGCGCTCACGAGCAATCTCTAAAGAATACTCTTCGCCTACTTCGTCCTTCCATCCATGCTTACCGTAGTGCAAGTCTGTTGGAGACATAACTACTGCGTAAGGTGCATCTGATTTCTCAATCTTGTATGGTTTTACTTTAGTAGCCTTTTGTCCGATTAAAGACTTAAATTCGTTAGCCCAAGTCTCTTGTAGTAATCTGTAATTATCAGCATCCTTCTCTATGCTTGCCCAATATTTCTTAGCGGACTTTTCTAATATCTTGTTACGCTTGATATTGACGCTTTCTTCTACTAAATCATCTATTGTGCGACTTTGTATTTCTTCATCGGTATAAATATCCATACCGTGAGTCCAACCGCACATCTTTACATAATTACTAAGGAATGATGTAGGTAACTTGAATTTTCTACTCATCTGTTCGATAGTATCTCCTTCGCCATCGTCAGAGTAGGATTTCTTCATTTGCCTGTGCATTTCTCCGTCTATTTTTACTATACCTGTATTATCCAAGTTAGCAGTCAAATAAACATCGTTCTTTTCATCGTAATACATTGTAGTATGCCTATCTACCGGCGATATACTATCATAGTCTTCTTTCTTCAATAAATCCTTTACCGTAGAGTCTTGCATCTTAGCCCAACGATATGTCCTTGTTCTCCAAGCCTCTACACTACATCTCGGCTCTAACTTGTGCAGATACCGCGCCAATTCTCTTATGTTCGCCCATGACCTCTCATTCACCGCTTTTTCGATTAAATCATAGCCGCCAACGAAGTTTTCTTTCGTCCCCATGAACACCCGTATGTGCAAGATACTAATAAATATTCGTTTGTATTTAATTAGTTTGATTCATTTTGTTATCCGTAGAAGAAAATACAGGCTCGCAGTATAACGGTTTTTTATTTTCTTCAATTTCTTCAATGGTATGGGTAGGGGTTGCCCTGTTTTCATCTCTCACACATCTTTGAAAAAATTAAAAAAAAATGAAAAAATATGTTCAGTATGGCGATTAATTTCTTCTGAAAGTCGAAAAAAACGCGAAAAGAATAAACGAATACTTATAAGATACCTGTTGCGTAGGATTGCTATGGCCGAGAGAACACTATTGGATAGACTTCTTGGAAGAAATGTGCAAGCGGCTGTTCCAAAGAGAATTCCAACAAATGAAACCTTCAAAGCGGTAGCGGGTATTCCCGATATTGTAAGAGATACTGAAAAATTAAATAAAGACAGTAATTATGATAACGAATTCGATATGTATGACCTTATGTTGAAACTTGACCCCGAATTGAACGGGGCTGTGCGCGCCGTATCTTTAACCGCTAACAATTTTGAGATACATTATGATAAAGCGAAAAATGCAAAGATAAGAAATGCTGTGCGCGAGTTAGTAGAAGATACTCTCGACTTTGACGACATTATGATTAACGCCATGCGCAACCTAATGGTCTATGGTAATGATATTAACAAGATAGTAGGAAAGCAAGGACAGGGCATCTTAGAATTGCAGAATCTACCTGTTGCACAGGTCAATATTGTAGATGAGAGAGGTGGCTTGGGGTCATATTTCGTAGCGTCAAAAGAAAACCCCATCATTAGACCCGTAACATATATGCTTAGGGAAGCATCAACATACGAAAAGGCAATCTCGGCTAAAGAGATTTTACACTTTAAGGTTGATTACCGAAGTAATTGGTTTGTAGATAACAAAGGTCGAAGCACTTACGGCGTTTGGGGCGCATCTCGATTCTCTGCTCTAAAGCAAGCAATACGCATGAAGTATAACAGTATGAATAATCGTATCAGTCTTGAAGACTCGATGACTAAGCAATTTATCACTATTGATAAATCCGCCATCGAGCATATTCAAGACCCTGCGGAGCAGTATGATAGATTGAATACTATTATGAATGATGTTATCTCTTTGTTTGAGGGACTACGCGGAGACCAAATACCTGTTCTACCCCACTATGTAGAATTACACCATGTTAATTTGGAAAACTCTCTACCAAACAGTAGCGACTTCTTAGATTCTATCAACGGAGATATTGCCGCCGTTCTACAAGTGCCGAGAGTAGCCGCAGGTCAAGAGCGAGGTTCAACATTTGCGGCCACATACAACGCAAACCTATGGGCGGTTCAAGCAATTTCTCGTATGCACAAAATATTAGAGCAGGCTTGTGCCGATTTGTTTTCGATGCACTTAAATTTAATCGGTATAGAACACAGAAAACAAGACCTACCAAGAATCAGATTCGATACTATGGATAGCGAAACACCTCTCAATGTTATGCAGAGAGCGGTCATGGGTTACGAGTCGGGAATACTAACTTTGAACCAATCATTAGACATTCTAAATATGCCTAAAGCAAAGGACGGAGACGAAAGAAAGGACTTATCTCCGGTAGCACCACAAGTCGGAGAATTACCTCGTGAAAATTCCCAAGAGGGAAAGAAAGAAGGGGATAATTGATAAATCAATAACTTACTTAGGAGTCCATGCGTAAGCCTGCCCCTAACGATATGCTCATGCTTGTCTTCGGTTTTGCCGTTGTTTTATCATGGGTAGTTATAGCCTCATCAGCGTCCTACTTTAGTCTTGTAGAGAAGCAAGACATTACAGATTCCCAATTGACTGTTATAGGTCTTTTGGGTGGCCCTGCACTACTAATTATAACTTCCGTTCTTGATTTATTCAAGGGCAAAGAAAGTGCAAAAATTAACATTCTACCCGATGAGTTAGCATCAGAGGTAGAGGCAACAGAGGCACATAAAAACCACACAAGGACAATGCAAGGTTTGAGAATCAAGCACGAATTGGAAATGGAAGCATTGCGTCAGAAACACGACCTAAAGATGGATGAGTATTTGACTACTAACGGCAAAGTGGGAGACAAGTTAAGAAACATTGTGCCGAAGAGTAAGAAAGACTAAATCATCTGAGGGAGAAAAATGCCGAGAAACCGTCCGCACCAAAATATTATAGGCACTATACATATTACTGATGCGGCAGAGGCGGCTATTGCGGCTCAAGCAAGTGTTACTGCTGAACAGGTAGAAGACTATGTAGGTGGTATGCTTGGTGGGACACAAACTTTTATTAGTGTATCGTATGATGATGTTAATGGTAATTTAGAGTATATCGTTCCCGTCAAAGACGAAGACAATATGGCTTCTAATTCGGCGACACATCTTGCTACCCAACAATCAATCAAGGTTTATGTAGATACCGAATTGGCTAATTTGGTTGATTCTTCACCTGCCGCACTAAACACCCTAAACGAGTTAGCGGCGGCACTTGGAGATGATGCAAACTTTTCTACCACTATGACTACTGCTCTTGGTAACAGACTAAGAGTAGATACGGCCTCACAAGGTCTAAGCACTACACAACAAGCCAACGCTATTGATAACTTAGGTATAACAGCAAGCAAGGCTGAAATAAATATTCTTGACGGTGGTTTATCAGCAAGTGATATTCCAAACATTGGTGCAAGTAAGATTACAAGCGGAACATTCGCAACAGCAAGAATAGCAGATGACGCAATAACAGCCGCAAAATTAAATGTTACAGGTAACGGCACATCTTCACAATTCCTACGCTCTGATGGTGATGGTTCTTTTACATGGGCTGTTCCCGTAGATACTACTTACTCAGTAGGTGATGGTGGTTTAACACAAAGAAACTTTACTTCTACGCTAAAAGATAAATTAGATAGCGTAGCCATGAACGCTAACAATTATTCTATTTCGTCTGATTTACTCGATGAAGATAATATGGCTTCTAATAGTGCAACAAAGGTAGCGAGCCAACAATCTATCAAAGCGTATGTAGATGCAGAAGTAGCCGGTCTCGTAGATTCCGCCCCTTCTGCTCTTAATACATTAAATGAGTTAGCGGCGGCTTTGGGTGATGACGCTTCGTTCTCTACAACAGTCTCTAATAATATAGGCACTAAACTTGCTAAGTCAAGCAACCTATCGGACTTAACTAATGTAGGAACAGCAAGGACTAACTTGGGTTTGGGTAGTGCCGCTACAAAGGACACAGGTTCAGTAGCAGATGGTAACGCAGGATTGGTTACGGGTGATGCAGTCTATGATTATATCGCCGCTCAAAACTTTACTACTGCGGGTTCATCTAACTTTGTTATAGGCGACATTACAGGGCAGACTGCTTTAACAAGCGGTCTTGCTTCTACTGATGAATTGGTGTTAAGTGATGCAGGCGCATTGAAGAGAATGGATATTAGCGTCCTACAATCTTATATGCAAAGTAACCTAACCTTCACAACAAATACGCAATTGAACCTAATTGATGAAGACGACATGGCTACGAATTCGGCTACAAGGCCACCAAGCCAACAGTCGGTTAAGGCTTATGTTGATGCTGAGGTTGCAGGGATAGTAGATTCAGCGCCTACTGCATTAAACACACTTAACGAATTGGCGGCGGCATTAGGAGACGATGCTAACTACGCCGCTACGACTACTACTGCGTTAGGTCAAAAATTAGTAAAGACAAGTAACTTGTCTGATTTGGCTAACGCAGGAACAGCAAGAAGTAACTTAGGTTTAGGGGCGGCGGCAGTAAAGGCAGTCGCTACTGATGGTGCGGGTGGAGTAGCAAACGGAGAAAGCGGTTTAGTTACAGGTAACGCAGTCTTTGATTACTTCGCCGCTAATGTCCCAAGCCTTGCGGGGGCGGCGGACGGTTCAGCAGGCTCACCGTCATTCTCTTTCGCTAATGATACTAACACAGGTATGTATTTGGCGGCATCTGATAAAATAGGGTTTTCAGTAGGCGCAACAGAAGTATTTACATTATCTTCCGGCGGCATCAATGTTGAAAATAACTACAAATTAGGTATATCAGACGGTGGAGCGTCTAACCCAACCTTAAGATTCAAAGACGATACAGACACAGGTATGTATAGACCCTCCGCAAATAAAATGGGCTTTGTAACAGGCGGGACTGAGAGACTTAACATACAATCTGATGGTGCGGTTGATTTCATAAATTCAAAGATAAAAATTGGTGGTTCGTATGGTAGTGATGGGCAGGTGCTTACTTCTACCGGAAGCGGGGTCGCTTGGGAGGCGGCTACACCGGCCACTACCTTTACTCTAACTGCTGATTCCGGCAGTAACCAAACTATTAGTAACGGTAACACTTTAGATATAGCAGGTGGAACAGGATTAACTTCTGTTGTTGGTGCTACCGACACAGTAACAATCAATCACGATTCTCACACAGGAGAAGTTACAGGTTCTACTGCTTTAACAATAACAGACAATGTGGTTGATGAAGCAAACTTAAAGGTATCTAACAACCCTGTTGATGGTTATATATTAACCGCAAGAAGCGGTAACACAGGCGGAATGACTTGGGAAGCGGCGGCTTCGGCAGGCGCTACCGCTATTGGTGGTTTATCTGATGCTATTACAACCGCTACATCAAATGTTGGATTAGGTAGCGGTGCTTTAGATTCCTTAACTGCATCGAGTGGTAACTACAATGTAGCATTAGGTATTAATGCAGGAACGGCAGTAACAACCGGAGATAACAATGTCGCTATTGGTTTTGATGCTTTGAAAACAGCAACCACGCAAAGCGAAGCAACAGCCGTTGGATACAAAGCGGCAGAAGATTTGGCGGGTGGTGTTTTCGGTAGCACATTTATTGGTGTTAGAGCCGGAAGCAATGTAACAACCGGATGGGGTAACACAGGTTTAGGACATGATGCTCTAAACTCGGAAAACGGCGCAGGAACAGGCTCGTCAAATGTTGCAGTAGGTTATCAAGCCATGCGTGGAGCAACAAGTAGCACCGCAATAAGTGGTTCTCAAAATGTTGCAGTAGGTGGTAACGCAATGGAAGACCTTACAAGCGGTGCTTCCAATGTAGCAGTAGGTTATCAAGCATTAACAAATCTAAATAGTGGTGCAAACAACACCGCAGTAGGTCATAGAGCAGGAGACGCAGTAACAACCGGAACGGACAATACTTTAATCGGTAAAGATGCAGGAGGCGCTTTATCAACCGGAGAAGACAATGTAGTTATTGGTAACGAAGCCGGATTAGCGCTTACAGGTAGTGATGCGGTAATTATTGGTGATTGGGCAGGGAAGTCTCAAACGCAAGGTGGAAATGTATTAGTCGGTAGCCTTGCGGGTTACAATGCAAACTCTACTTGGGGTAACAATGTAGCCATAGGAAATCAAGCGGCCATGAATCTACACGGAACGGGTAGCATCTACATAGGTTACAATGCCGCAGGTTCGGGCACGCATAATGCCGCACACCGTAACATAGGTATAGGTGATAGCGTCCTTAACGCTCTAACTGAGGGAGACCAAAATATTGCTATCGGTTACGGAGCAGGAGATAATATTACTACCGGAAGTAACAATGTAGTAATTGGAAAGGCAGATGTAGCAAGCGCAACAGGTAACGACCAATTATCCATATCTTCGGGTGATGGAAGCCCTGTTTGGATTACAGGAGCGAGTGATGGTTCAATCAATCTTCCTGCCGCTATTCTCAAAATCAATGGTTCAGTCGGCTCTGATGGGCAAGTGCTAACCTCAACAGGTAGCGGAGTAGCATGGGAGTCTGTAAGTGCGGGCGGTGCTACTTCCATTAACGGTTTATCAGATGCTTTCGTAGCAGGCTCTAACATATCTATTGGTAATTCGGGTTCGGGCGCTTATAGCGGCGCTAACCGTAACGCCGCAGTAGGTGATACAGCACTTGACGCTATTACAAGCGGAGACGATAACATAGCGTTTGGAACAGGCGCAGGTTCAGCAGTTAATACAGGTTCTATGGGTGTTTATCTTGGAACATACGCAGGTATGAGTCAAACAGACGGTGGGCAAGTAGTAGCGATAGGCCACAATGCTATGCGCTCTTCGACAGGCGCACTAAACAGCGTAGCCATAGGTATAAATGCCGCTTATAATATGTCGAGTAGATACAATACTACCATTGTAGGAGCAAGCGCAGGATACAGCGTAAATGCCGGAGATACTACACTAATAGGTTCTGAGGCGGGTTATTCAACATCTACTACGGGAGCAGTAGCCGTTGGTATGCAATCATTGTATAGAAGCACAGGTAACAGAAACACAGGTTTAGGTTACAGAGCCGGACAGCAATTGACGAGCGGTGGAGATAACCTTTTCGTTGGGTATGAAGCAGGGCAGGGTGTTTTCAACGCTCATCAAACAGGTGATAGAAACATAGGTCTTGGTAACTATACTCTCAAGACTCTTACAAGCGGTGGTAACAACATTGGTATAGGACACGAAGCAGGTAAGATAATAACTACGGGTGGTAGCAACATAGCAATAGGTTCTTACGCCCTTAACAACGCAGACACAGAATCACATAACATAGCGATAGGTTATGATGCTTTAGGCGGAGCAGTAGCGGGTGCGACATTCAATGTAATAATGGGTAATTATGCGGGTGATGCTTTGACTTCGGGTAGTAGCAACATAGGTATAGGATACCAAGCACTATCGGGGACAGCCGCAGGCTCACAGAATACTGCTGTCGGTCATCAAGCGTTGTTTAGCACAGGAGATAAAAACAACAACACAGCAGTAGGTTATACTGCTCTATATAGTGCAACCACAGGCGGTAATAACACAGCATTAGGATATGAGGCCGGATATGGTTTTGATACAGAATCACACAACACAGCAATAGGATATAGAGCCTTTAGGCAACAAGGTGGAGACCATAATACTGCTATTGGTGCATTCTCACAATATGGTGCGGGCGCTTCTAACGCCGGAGACTACAATGTATCTGTTGGTGGTTATTCTATGGAAAAGATTACTTCCGGTGATAACAACACAGCATTAGGATATGAAGGCTTAGAAGAAATTACTACGGGTTCAAACAACATAGCAATAGGTTGGACTGCCGGAGACAATATCACAACCGGAAGTCATAATGTTGTTATAGGTTCTGCTGATGTAACGGCAACAGGAGACAGTCAATTAAAGATTTCATCCGGTAATGGTAATGTAACATGGATAGAAGGGTCAAGTGCAGGAGTAGTAAATATTCCCGGTTCGCTAACAGTAGCAGGTAGCGCTGTTGGTGGTGGAAGTTATGCAGGGCCACCTCTTAAGGCTGATGGTTACAATTGGTATGGCGGTCAATCAAAAGATATTAGGACTACTTCTTTACCACCATACGGTTCAAAGACTTCTACAATTTTCACAATGAATACTTCTACACAATGGGATAAAACTATGTTCTTCCCATTCATTGCACCAAAGACAGGTAACTTAAGTCAAGTTATGGCTTATTTACAAGCGGGCGCAAGCGGATTGAATCTTCTTGTTGCTGTTTATAGCGACAGTAATGGATACCCTGCTTCGTTACTTTTCAAGGGCACAATGGATGCAAGTAGCGGTGGTAACAAGACCATTACATCATTTACTGATGCGAGCGGAAGTAGCGTTACCCCTTCTTTGACTAAAGATACTCAATATCATTGGGGCTTTGTAAGAGATACTTCCGCTACACAATTGCAGATTTACGCGGCAAACGGGCAGTATTCAGCAAACTCCGGTTTGAATCTAAACATGACCGATGCTTATGTAGGAACGCATGATTGTATTATACAATATGGCGGTTCTGATAACACATTGGCCGCTTCTTATGGTAGTGGGTCTCCTACTTGGGATGATTTTACGGTGTTAAACACAACATTCCATCCCCCATCTTTTGGAATAAGGTATTCGTGAGGTAATTAAAATGACGCAAGATTTAAGGACTTGGACTAACATTAACGCTGACGGCGAAAAAGAAACTGTTGTTGTAGATGCAGATTGGGATTTAGTAAGGGGAGCAAGACTAAATTACTTACAGATGACTGATACTCTAATGGGTAGTCAATGGGATAGGCTAACAGAGGAACAGCAAACAGAATTAAAAACACTAAGACAACATTGGAGAGACATACCAACACTATACGATACACCTAACGAGGCTTGTGATAACCTACAAAATATGCCGACATGGGTAACTCTTTTATTCATGTAAGTGGTATCGTGGAAAATGATATGGTAATAGCGGTCTTCCTTTCGCTAATAGTTACGGCGGCAATAGCCGGTGGTGGCGGTGTTATACCCTCTAAAGAAGATATAGGATTCCAATGCACTACTGTAAGTGGCGAAGTAGTATTCAAAGACCATTCCGAAGGATGGTTTAAATTATATGTTACTCTGAATGAAGAATTTAGCGGGCAAAGTAATTACTCATTATATGTTAGTCCCGATACATACGATAGATACCAAATAGGGGATAATTATACAGAAACCATGTGTGATATAGTGGTCTATCAAGAATTAAAACAAACGATACAAGATTTGTTAGATGCGGGTATTTTAGAGGAAATATAATAAAACAATATACTACTGCGTAGCCCATGTCGTGTGGATGCGGTTGCGGTGGCGAGGTTGTAGCCTATGAAGATTGGGACGAAGAAAATGTTAGCGCCGCAGAATATCAAGGACGAAAAGTTACTCTTAACAAACCCTTTAGAACAAAGGGCGCAAATAAGAAATTCGGAGTCTATACAAAAAATGAAAAAGGAAATGTGGTTCTCGTAAGATTTGGAGACCCAAATATGGAAATAAAGCGTGATGACCCCGAAAGGAGAAAGTCTTTCCGCTCACGGCATAACTGCGATTCTCCCGGCCCAAAATGGAAGGCTCGCTATTGGTCTTGCAGACAATGGCGAGGCGGTAACAAGGTAGAAGCAAGCGAAGAGCCATGCGGTTGCGGCTGTGAAGAAGATACAGTAGAAGCCGCAGAGCCTACACCAAAAGATGGTGAAAGCCACGATGAGTATATGTCTCGCTGTATGGAAATGGGTTACTCAAAAGAAGAGTGCATGAAAGCACATGAAGGACATGAGTTTGAAGTAGAAGGCTACTATGACGAAGATAAGAAAAAGAAAAAGAAGTATGCTAAGAGCGAAGATGACCCATGCACATCGGGTTACGAGCAATACGGCATGAAAATGAAAAATGGTCGCAAAGTCCCTAATTGTATTCCTATTAAGAAAAAGGCTGAGGCAGAATTCCAAGTATGCTCTTCTTGCACTACACAATCGGCTTGTGCCGAAGCAGGAGAATGCAAGGCTGAGGCTTCTTACGATTCCTGCCCTGCCGGTGAAAAAATGGTAGATGGCGAGTGTCGAAAGGTAGCAGTAACAATAGAATTAGAAATTGATGAAATGAAGGCTATCGTAGAAGCATCCACAGGTAAAACAATTGTAGAGATACGAGGCGTAGCATTCCACGAAGGAATGAATAAGAATAAGTGGTCTCTTACTACTGAGGGCGCTAAAGCACTTGTTACACAGATGGAAGGTGCAGATTTAACACTAAACCATCCCCAAGCATCTGAGCATGGGGTAGGATTCACAAGAAATATGGATGGCGGCGTAGAAGAATCCGTAGTAGGATATATACAGGCCGCTACTTTCCACACAACACCGGATGGTGGATATGAAGTAAGATATGTAGCCCATGTGGTAAGGCCGGAATTATTTGAGGCTCTTGAGTCGGGTCTTTGGTCGAGAGACGAGTATGGTGTAAGTATCGGCGGTTCGGGTGTGCCCGTAAGCGCAGATGATAATGGGGTAGTCTTCGGAGAAGACTTCACCTTCGACCATTTGGCTATCGTCCATAAGCCCGCTTACCCTCGCGCTACTATCGAAAGTGTAAGGAGAATAGAAAAACCTACCAAAAGTAAAGCAACCTTTATATCACATTCAGATAGTGGGGTAATACAGAACAACCAAAAGATGGTGAGTGCAATGACTGACGAAACAACAGACACAACAAATCTTGAAAACGAAATAGAGGCTCTAAAGGCTGACCTTGTGTTGGCTTCATCTCGCGTAGCGGAGTTTGAAGCGGCGGAAGCGGCACGCATCGAGTCTGACCGAATGACTCTCGTTGAGAGAGCAAGCGAAATGGGTATGTCCGGCCACGATGACTTGAAGGCTGAGACTCTTGAAACTCTTATCGCTTCTTGGGAAGCATCCCACCCCGAACCAACCCCTGTGGTTATGGAGTCGGTAGAATCTGAGCCAAGCGCTGAGATTCCTGTTGAGGCTTCCGAAGCACCACGCTCCGTTGTAGCAAACTACCTAAACGGAAAGATGGTTGAAACTGACGAATCAATTTACGCTCGTGCTTGGAACGCATGGGCTAAGGCATGGAACGGAACACTTGCAGTAGATGAGAAAGCAAGAATGGCCGCTCCAAGATATGAAGACATGAAGGAGATGAATTAAGATGGCCGCATTGAATGAAACAAGAAACGCAACAATCGCTGACGCAAGCATGGCTTCACAAGGACTTCTTGTGATGTATCACGCTGACGGTGTTAAGAAAACAGCCGCAGTAACCGATGTAGCAGTAGGAGTTACTGCCGCAGAATCCTCAAGGGATGCTTCGGGCGCTCTTGAAGGAAGCGGAGTCGGAACAGTAGCAGTTTATCCACTAAGCGGAATTGTCTATGTTAAGTGCATGGCTATTGCTTCCGCAAAATTCGGAATTCCTCTATATGTAGGAACAGACGATGGATTCGTAGATGATTCATCCGCAAACAGCGCAGTTAAGATGGGATACTACGCAGGTGAGAACAAGGCTATTACAGCAGGAGACTTAGTGCCGATGTTCTGCCTCTGAGCAAGATAAAGGATTAAGATAAAGGAGATGAAAAGATATGGCTAACGAAACATTGGATAAAATACTAAATGTAGAAGCGGCAGACGGGCCTTTTTCGGTCGGGGATGCTGTTCTTGAACAGACACTAAGAGACTTCATACAATTGCAGTCTAACACTATCGCTATCGCAACCGACCTTGTTGGTGTGCGCTCAGTCAATTGGCTTGAGTTTAAGTGGTATAGCGGAATTACCGGAACATTCGACTACCCATTGGATGATGTAGCACTAACTGACCCAACCAAGATTGGAACAGCAAACTACTCAACCAAACTTGAGAAGGGACAGGGTAGAGTTACTTTCCTTGACGCTGTAAGACTACGCGGCGAGTCATGGGAAAACATTGACCGACAGCAATTGGCTATCGTCCGCGCTCGCGCAGATGTTATAGACAACACTATTCTAACTGCTCTTGTAGCAGGTAGCGGAAACTCCGACATTGCGGCTACCGCAGTATTCGGAAGCGGCTCTGCTGACGAAGAGGGAGACATACTAAAGATGATGGATTCAATCTTCGCAAACGGTAAGGTTAGCGGAAACGAGCCATTGGCTCTTGTGCTTCCTGCTGATAAGAGGTCTGCTATCCTCAACACAACCCTTTACGGAAATGTTGTTGAGTCTCTTGGCGACCACTTGGCGAGAATCGCAAACCTACGAATCTACTACACAAGGGATTACGGAAGCGGCGGAGCAATCGGTAACGATTCACTAATGCTAATTCCGGGTGCTGAGACTGCTGAATTCTTCACCTACAACGGCGAAGGCTTCACCGAGACCGAATTAACAAGAATTCCGGGTCTTGGGTTTGATTGGCTACTAACTTCCTACATGGGAACAGTTATCCACGAACACCAAGATGGTGCGGCGAGCGGCAAGAACAACAGAATGGTTAAACTAACAGGCGTGCGCTCTTGAATAAGGAGCGTGATTAAGTGCCTGCTAAGAAGAAAACCACTTCTAAGAAGCCTGCGGCTAAGAAGACGACTAAGGCGAAGCCAAAGTCCCCTTCTAAAGCAAGTCTCGTTAAGAGTCTAAAAGACGCAGGACTTACTGTGCCGGAAGGAGCAGAAGTCCAAGAAATGAAACACCGACTTAAGTATTACAATGACTTAGATAGTGCGGGATACAATGTTAGACTTTATAGAGGATGGGGTTCTCAATACGAAGACCACCCTATTGCTCAATTAGTAGATAGGAAGGCTGTTTATTGGCTACCACCTTCGGCTATGGCGGAAGAAATTGTCCGAACCAAGTTAGTAGTAGTGGTGAAAAGAGGACTACCCTTACATAACGCTACTGTTATAGATGTTCCCGTAGGATACGGGGAATAAGTGAATGGCTGTTACGACTGCTCAAATACGGGATTTGCTAAACAGGCCGAGAGGCTTGACCGAGAATACCATTACTGAATACATTACTATACGGACTGCTGAGGTAAATAAGAAGGCTCGCGGTGCTAAATACATTACTGCTGATAATGTAGTTACAGATGCTCTGAAAGAATCAGCAATCAAGATGCTTGTTTGCGTTGATTGTCTTAGGGTGCTTATTGATACAATTCATGCTGTTGTCCCCGAAAAGGAAGCGGGACAGCAGGACATAAGGTTCGCCAAGCAATTGTCTTCCTTTGAGAAGGATGCGAAAAGTCTCTTGGCGGACATAGCAGAAGGGAGAGCGACCGCCTTTAAGGTTAAGGCGACAGCAACGAGAGTAGGCGGCGACACAGGCGCAAAATTGAGCGGCAATCTACATTCCCTACAAGATTAGGCGGTGTAGTGTATGGCTCGTATTTATTGGAAAGGCGGAACAGGCGCGACTAAATCTGACCCGTCTGTGCAGGGCAATTGGTGTAACGAAGACGGCACAGCCGTAAGCAATACCGATTGGAATAGCGGAGACCTTTCAGCACATGATATTGTTTTCGACCACGCTAAAAACATAACAGGCTCAGTAGCCTGTATCTTTGACGGCTCTCCTTCAACACATACTTGGAAAAGTTTAACGGTTAAATATAAAGAAAATGCTTTTTATGAAATGATACAATTTGGTAATAGCGGGACTACTCTTATTCTTAGCGGTATGGATATAAGACAAGCCGAAACCTTTAGCGCTTCCGCTAATTGTATTATCAAATTTACAGGAGTGCCTTACTTTGCTTCTGCTCGTAGAAGCGTTGCTACCACCACAGGTTCTTTAGGTGGTGCTAATAACGATGCAGATTTATACATAAAAATAGTAGGTAATGTTAATACAAGATATTTAAGGCAAGAATCCGGCGGTAGTGCTTTACAACAAGATTCATACAAAACAGCAGGTATGTTTAAAGATGAAACCTCAAGAAGTAAATTTACATTTTTGTTTGAGCCGCCTAATAATCAAATATTAGTCTTAGATGACGGTATTTATCCCAACATGGATTTTGATTGCGGGGGTTCGGACACAGCGACACTTGCTTTTGATTTTTGTTATACCGCAGGAAATAATAATAGGACTAATGATTTTGAAAAGGTAGATATGCTTACCTTAACAATAGATTCTTCCTTTGATGTAAAACCTACTGATTATAATATAATTAACAAGCGAAAACATATCATAATTAGAAACGGTTATGATTTAGATTGCTCTACATTTGATATGGGTTACGCTACATTAGAGATAATACCGTGTATAAGCGTTACGGGCGCTAATGTAGCCTCTTTATATGTTCCTACTAATGATACCGCTACCTTTGGCCCTACGCCTTCGGGTTCGCAAGCAATGGGTATGAAAACAAAATATTCTACTTTAATTATAGGAACGCCTATTGATGAAAATAGCGCTTTGTTTATGAAAGACAATACTATATTAGTATGTGATGATTTGATAATAAAAGCGGGCGGTAGGCTGTATGGTAGTGAAAGAGAAGATGAAAATTCAACAGAAATACATTGTTTAAAACAACCAACAGTAGAGGGCGATTGGAATTTTGTGCAAACCTCAGAAGGTATTTATAGAGCGCAGGGAAGCACACCCACATTACCTGTAAGCATGGGGGGCACAGGACTTACGAGTATAGGAACGCAAGGGCAGGTGCTTGCCGTCAAATCAAACGGACAGGGGCTTGAATGGAGAGCAGATGTAGATACAAATACGCAGACTACATCTTTTTATATAATAGCGGAAGAAAGCAATTGGGATTTGACTACCGGAACATCTAATGGTTTTCATTGGTCTTTTGGTAACGGTTCTGATATAGGAGATGCACCTTCGGCTAATTCTAATAACGAAGGTATAGCACTTCCTGTTGATTGCACATTAAAATTTATGCACCTTAATTTAGCAAATGACGGTAATGATGCGGCAGGTAATAGCACTACCGTTCAGATATACAAAGCCTTTAGCACTTCCATGTCTCAAGCCGCCGTTGCTAATGCCGTAATAACTACCACTATTGCTACTAACGGACACGGTGCATCTAATACCGCAGATTTAAATATTGATTTTAATAAGGGTGATGTAATTTTATTTAGAAGCACTAATGCCTTCCAAAGCAATATTTATTTGGGTAGAGGAACAGTAAGTGCGTTTTTTGTAGAGAGGTGATTAAATGGCTGAATGTCCTATATGTGATACCAACGATGATTCCTGCATACACTATCAGAAATTAAGAAGGGTAAGAAATGGCTTGTTGAAAGATTCTGATAAATATGTGCTACCGGATATATGGGAGTCATATAGCGCAGAACAGAAAACCGCAGTAGCCAATTATAGACAAGCGTTAAGAGATTGGCCTTCAACAGTAGATAACCCCTTAAATTTGGGTAGTAAATTACCCACTAAGCCTTCTTTCGTAGCAGATTCGGATACTTACAGGACTGCTTAATAAAACGCCTTAAATACCTCATAAGGGGTGGTGGTAACATGAGCGAGAGTGGAGAGTCGGAATTGACTATTGAAGATGTGCTACGAGTAGCGGCAGACCGTTTGGTATATATTAGAGTGCTTGAAAAGGCGGCTAATGAAATGCAAAATGTGATTAACGGATTGAAGAACGATATAGCAGAAATCAACAACGCCATGTTTATGCGTGATTCGGGGGCTGAACCTGTTGAAGAAGAAGTCCAAGAAGACGAGTGATGGTGTAGCGTTAGACGCGGAAGGTTGGTTTGCGTGGATTTTGAGAAAAATTGGTATCTTAATTTAAGCGTTATAATAGACGATAACTCAAGTGGTAATGTGATTCTATGGTGAAGAGGTTTGGTAAAATAGTATATACGCCACCCGAAAAGTCATTTACAAAGGTAAATATTGAAGAGACACTACATGGCTATAAATTGTATAGGGCGGGCGAAGACAGACCATTTACGGTGATACCACTTTCGGCAGTAAAACAAGTAATATACGAAAGGTGAAAAAAATGCAAGGAAATAATACAACAGTAGAAGAATGCTTAAATGCACTAAACGAGACAGTAGCGTGCGCCGCAGAATCTTCCTCATTGTTTGACGACATAGAGGTTATTCTTTTGGCCGTAGCCGCACTTATCGGTATCGGTGGTTGGGCATACAATAAGTATAAGACCCTAAATGCAGACGGTAAGATAACTCTTGACGAGATTATTGACTCTGTTGATGAAACCAAAGAAAAGGTTGCAGAAGCAAAAGCAGAGTTAAAGACTATCGAAAAAGCGTTAGATTCCCGAAATGTCGCTGAATTGAAAGCAATGCTAAAGGAAGCAGGATTGTCCGTAAAGGGCAAGAAGGCTGACCTTATTGCTCGCCTTGAAGCGCACATGGATGGGGAATAATTGTCTGACGATAAGGTAGTAGATTTAAGGCTTGATAGTTTGGAAGAAACAGCCAAACGGCACGAAAGGTTGATTGAGCAATTGGTTCAGTCTAACATGGATATGAAGACCGGACTTACTAAGGTTGCTACCGAGTTAGAAATAACTAATGGTCTTATAGGCACTTATATGGGCAATATGCAAAAAATTATTTTTACCCTTATAGCAATCGTAGCAGGTGCTATGGGTATTTCTACTCAGATGTGATAGTATGAATCAACAAGATTGGAACGGTTGGTGTTTGAGCGTTACTAAAAGGCTCGGAAATATTGAAAAGTCGCTTACATCATATCACAAGACGCAGAAGCGTATGCTTTATGTTTTAGCGTTAGGATTTACGGCGGTGTTAGTTAGTGGGTTATTATTGTTCTACCAATGATGTTGGGTCAAGATTAGGTCTAAATAACGCACAGCGCACGCAGGCTTCTGCTAAGATAACAGCCGCTATGAAAAGGGCTACCATAGAAATAGACCAAGAGTTTAGAGACTACGGTAGACCCGCACCAAGCGGTGAAATAGGTTCAAGCACACTTAGTAGTCCTATAAACGCAGGCGCAGTATCTATACCTGTCGCAAGCAACGCAGGATTTGAAACTTCGGGCGAAGGCAACATTGATGGTGATTCTTTCTCTTGGACGGGTAAGGGCACTAACACACTAACGGGCTGTTCCGGTATCAATGTATCTCACGCGGCAGGTGTTGTCGTAGAAGGTGGAGAAATGACCCACATTCTTGCAGAGATATGCGCGGATTTAGCCGCCGCTTTTTATTTGGAAGACGAAGCAGGCACTATAAGAAGTGAGCAGGGCGGACAGATGCTTAGAGATAGAGGAACGAGAGACCTAAAGAGGCTTGCCCATTTGGGTGTAGTTAATTAGGTGATAGTATGGTAAGACAAGAAGGCCAAATAGATGCGGGGCGCTTTCTCAAAAAGGATACTAAGAAGTTATTAGACAAGTTTGAGCGTGGGCAAAAACAAAAAATTGCTAATCTTATGGCCGAGATAGGCAGAAAAGAAATGAAAAACACACGCAGTAGGCTTTCTTCACAGGGCGGTCTTGGTAAGCACATAGCCCGTAGTAATAAATTAGTCTCTAAATTAAAAATGAGCGGAGACGCAGGAGATTACGGAACATTATTTTTTGGTATGGAAGGTAAGATAAGGTCTCGTGAAGGTAGGCTTGAATTAGTAGATGATTTAGCCGCTCTATACGCTTTTGGTAAGCAAAATTTTGCCGCAATAGGGGATGGAGACGGTTCGCACGCCTTTATAGGCGTTGATGCTTTGGGCGCAAGAGATAGATTTCCAATACCCGGATTTATTTATGCAGGTGTAAGTCCTAACAGACGACCTGCCTTTAGAAGAAGGTTAAAAATAGGGTTTGTATCACCGGATATACCGCCCGCAGACGAATTTTTACCTCAAGCAGAAGAAAATATAGTCAATAGGCTACAAGCAGAAGTGCCCGCCGCTATTAGAGAGGCGTGGGAGCAGAGTGAAAGTAAGAGGAAGCGATAATATGAGTATAGCGACAAAAAATCAATATTGGAATGCCCGTATGACGGGAGCAGACCCCGCAAATCCGGGCGGTAATAGCAATGATGTTTGGGCAGGTGGTAGTGGTTCAGCAAGCGGTGGGGATTGGGTAATAACCAACGGTCAATGGACTATAACACCGGACGCTACTGACTTATCTTACACTATATTGGCTTGTTTTTCATACACCACAGCACCCTCTGACGGCGCTGTTTTACTTTCTCTCGATAACGGAACGCATAAGGTTGAGTTACAATCTAACGGCACTAATACCGGATTGAAAATAGTAGGTGCTTCAACGGCTACCTTTTCCGACCTTGATTTAAACCTATCAGATTCGTCTTCCGTTCCTATAATTATTAGATTAACTCTTGAAAACGGCGGTGCTGTTAAGTGTTATAGATACGAAATAGAAGAAGATGACGATGCTAATACAGATTACATAAGCATAACGGGTGCTTCCGGCTCTTCAAGAGGTGTAAAGTGGGGCAACACAAGCGGAAATGTAAAGTGGTCTGCTGTTTATTACTCAAAATTCGGTGCTTTTACCCCTAAAGAATTAATCCCATCTGCGTTTGCGCAGGATACGCAGGTTAGAATGGGTCTTTCGGTAGTAGAGCATATTAAAAATAGCACAAAACCGTATTTAAAAACACAGGTAGATGACTCAAACATAGTATATGCCTATGATATTTCACCGGATAACATAAGAACCATGCAACCGCCTTCTATTCATGTGTATTTAGACAATATATCATCTCCTTCTTTTGAGGCATTAGGTGGCTCATCGGTAGAACAAAGGTATGATGTAAGGATATTTGTTACTACAAAGGGCACTAATTACGAAAATGCGTATATGTTAGGTTTAAATATACTCGGCGAAGTATTTGATGAATTATACACAAGCACAGGGCTTAGTGGTAATACGGATAATATCGAGGGGTATTCTTGTGAGTTAGACACACGGACGGATAATGACGAGATAACTTGCACGCATGAGTTAATCATAACATATAGAAGAAGAATCAAGATGACTCGTAGGTAAAGCGTATATTTATAGGACACTTACGGCTTACAGAAAGACATAGAGGTATCCAAATGGGTGTTGAATGGTTGAATAGGTATGTCGCTCTTGAGAAAGAAGACTCGTATGGGGTAGAACCCGGAGCAGTCTCAAAAATTGTATTGTCGGGTGGTGGAACAGGATGGTCTTCAAGTGCTACGGGCACTTGGACTATGACTTCTGCTGAAGGTGGAAAAGGTGCAAGCGGAACGCTAACTACGGTTGGTGGGACTGCTACTACTATTACATCTTTTACGGTTCTTGAGGGCGGACAGGGTTTCTCACACAATGATACCTTCGCTATTGTAATAAGCGGATTGGGTAGCGGTAATGCGCCTACTATGACTGTATCTATCGGCGGACAGCCGGAAAGCACAGATGGAGCAACAAACGGAACACACAACACTAACGGACTTATCTACGGTGAAGTAGATGACGAATCCATGAAGCAAACCTTTGAGTTACTTACTCGCTCAGACATGAGCAGACAAGTAGCATCTAAGGCTGTTACAAACACACAATACGGTGAGGGTTCAATTAACCTTGCTATTCAGCCCGATGACTTTATGGGTAACATTCTATACGCTTTCCTACCTGTTGAAGAAATAGGAACAGGTGTTTTGGAGACTGTCGCTATTAACAACGCAGGTAGCGGTGGAACAGCAGGTAACTATATTATTGAAGTTACTTCTAACTCTGCAACAGAGAATGCAGAAGTCGGTATGACTGTTGATGGTAACGGTAACATGAGTGCCGTAAATATTATAAATCCGGGTAGAGGCTTGTCTTCAAGCGGATTGGCGGCTGTATCAATGACTAAGGATAAAGACGGAAGAGCAACCGGACTTTCAAATGCTACTTTGACTCTTACTGTTGGAACAGATGCTTACAAGCATTACTTTAACGAGCCTACTCTAAGCACACACGCATACCCATCATACACTATGAGGGTTGGTAGAGAAGGTAAGGAACACACATTCACAGGTATGGTTGCTACTAAACTTGGTATCAGCGCTAACCTAAACGAATATGTTATGGCTTCCGTTGATTGGGTAGGTAAGAACGAAGAGTCCCCTACTACTCTACAAACTAATGTTCCATTCGCAGGTCTTAACACAGACGCTCTACACTTCGCTGACGCTGAGGTTTATTTCAGCGATAACGCAAGCAAGACTATTAAGGTTCAGCAAATCTCCTTTGAGATTAACATTAACCGTGATAATGATTCAGCATACGCTGTTGGTAGCAGGTCATTTACTCGTGCCCCACCAACACAGACAAGAGAAATCACAGGAACACTTGAGTTTAACGAGGTTATTCACACTACAACCACAGCAGAACCTACATACTCAGAATTGACCGGACAATCGGTTCATATCCTTCAACCGGATTTGGGTAAGGGTGCTATTAGAGTTAGATTTAAGAACGAAGCAGGAACAGAATTCCTTGAGTTTGAGTTTTACAATGTAAGGTTTGAAGCCCCCGAAGCATCGGTAAGCGGTAGAGACCCTAACAGAATGAGCGTAGGCTTCCAAGCATTCTACGATGCAAAGCAAGGTGGCGCTCAGAAGTCCGTTCAAGCAATCCTAAAGGGTGTAGCAGGTGGAGCAATCCAAAACACCCGATACAGCGCATAAGGTGATTAAATGAGCAGTAAAGTAATTATTACAGCCTTAGACGCAGACGGCAAACCCTACCCTACAAAGGGGAAGAAAAAGGCGGCTTCTGAGGAAGAATGAACGAAAACACCAAAACCTTTACAAACTCTATCGGGGTTTGGGAAATACAGGAAGACGGGAGTATCCGTCTGATTAGAGAGGCCGAAGTGCCGAAAGAGAAAAAGAGAGTAGTGAAAAAGTATGCCGGTAGCAGAAAAGGAAATAGAATTAAATGACGGAAGCAAGATACTTGTTAGGCAAGCATCGGGTAGAAAGAAAATTAGGATAGAGGCTATACAAGCCAAAGTCTTTAGACAATTCAGACATTATGGTAGTCCTACTGATTGGACTATTGAACAGCATGAAGAATTCGCAGACGCTTTAGATGAGCAAGGAGCGGGTATAGAAGCACAGATTGAGGCTTGGTTGCCCGACTGTATTAAAACAGAAGGCGTTGATTTAGACGACCTAACAACCGAAGAAATAATGACTTTACTAAACTTTGTTAGGGGAGACACAGAGGAAGGGGCAATCCCTTTGGAATCTTCGCAAGAGTAGCGCCCTCTCTTTGCATGGCCTTCAAGGGCGTATTACCTTCCGATTTATGGGACAGGTATGACCGAGAGGACGGGTTTGACCGTCTTATGTTAGACATTGAAATAGCCAATGAGATTAATGACTTAGTTAGTGAGGCGCACGCCGACTCTAATAAAAAGGTAAAAGCATCTGACGCTAAAGGCGCAGTAGCACGAAGGAATCAGCGAAGAAAGGATAGAGAGACATATTTAAGCAACACTAACGACTTCTTTAGTGCCGTAGAGAAAGCAGGCGTGCCTGTGCGAAGAGAAGGTGGAGAGGATGCTTAGTGATAGACACTATTGATTTAGGTATTATAACCCCTATAATGTTAGTATTCTGTGGGGTGCTAATGGTTGTTCTCCGAGCGGGAGCATCAAGGGTTTTCTTCGATGTTGTAGGAACATTCCAAGCACAAAATATGCTTCAAGATACAGAAGCCGCAGTTACTACAATGAACGCTATCGTTATTGACGGTCTTAGCGGTATGGAAGAATCCGGCGCTATGGTAGCCGAACAGATGCAAAAAATAGTAGAGGCTACTGTTCCGCTTTCACACGAGTTAGAAATGGCTACGCTTGAATTTCAAAAATTCGTAAGCGCGGCTGAGGGCGGGAGACTTGCTGATGAAGTAAAGCAGGTGGGATTGCAGTTTGGTTTTACATCTCAAGAGTCTCTTGAGGCCGGTGCAAGAATGGCTCAATTGTCTTCTATGATAGGAGAAAACGCCGTTCCTGCCGCTACTGAAATGGCTTTGGCTTTCGGACTTATAGGTGATATGACCCCCGAAACCGCCATGCTCAAACTAATTAACTTACAGCAACAAACAGCGTTTGTTTTTGACGGCACTACAAAAGCCGCTTACGACCAATTAACTGCGGAAGAGCAGAGATTAAAAGTAAGACAAGAAATGGCTAATGTCTTGAATACACTTAACAAAGTAGAAGACAATTCCGCCGCAACAATGAGTAAGATAACAGGTGTAATGAATGAGTTTGCCTCACAAGCCCACCTTGCCGGTGAAGAAATAAGTATGATGGCCGCTATGTCGGCTACGCTTATTGAGGCCGGTGAAGAGCAAGGTAAGGGTGGTAGGGCGCTCCGTATGATTTACGCTCGTCTCGGTGCTGATACAAGCGGTGCGGCTTCTTTCTTACAAGAGTTAGGTGTTGAGACGGAAACAGCAGATGGGTCTTTGCGTGCGCTTTCAGACATATTAGCAGACCTAAACCCACATTGGGAGAAAATGACTGCGGGACAAAAACAGACAACCGCACAAATGGTAGCAGGTAACAGACACTATGTTAGATTTATTAAATTGGCTGAAAATTACGAAAGAATACAGCAGTTAAATAACGCTACTATGGGGGATATGGGCGCTGTTTATAACGAGTCCGGCGAAGCAGTAGGGTTCTTAAATGAAATGATGAACAGTAATGCTGTTGCTTTAGATGCGGCAGAAGCAAAACTTGAGTTAGTAAATGCACAAATAGGTGATTTCTTTATTCCAACAGTAATAGATGCTACCGAATTTCAAGCATTATTCAACCAAGAAATCTTAAATATGCTTGAGGCTTCCGGTAGTGTAGGCGATACATTACAAGGGTTTTTTGAATTCCAACAAATAATGTCTTCTACTTTCGCTCCTTTCTTTAGCGCTGTTATTAATGTAAAGGCAATGAATGTAGCAATGATGACGCAAAGACAAATTATGAGAGCGTTAAACGGTGAAACAATAGCCGCTACTACAAAGACTAAAGCCGCAAGAAATACAGAAATAGCGCAAGTAGAAAGAATAGAGCAACAACACAAAGAAATGATAGGCTTAACCAAACAAGAAAGAATTGCTCGCGTGGAAGCAGACCGAAAGGCTATTGAAGGCAATGAGAAAAAAATAGCCGCCAACAAAGAACAAAGGGCGGCTATACAAACCGTGATTGCGGCCATAGAAAAACAAGAAATAGTAGAAACCGATTTATTGGCTTTACAAATACAAGCAGAAACCTTTAACAACAAACGCAACAGGGCTATGACTCACAGAAAAAAGAATGAGTTAATAATTACTGATGCGGGTTTGATAAAGGGTAAAGCATCTGCGCAAGTAAAGGGAACGCAGGCCAAGAGAACCAAAGAATTAGAGATAGCCACAGAAGATTTAATACTGACTATTAACGAAGAATTGCTTTCCTTAGATAGAGAGGACGCAAAATTAGAAAGGAGAAATAACAAGTTAAGAGAAAGTGCTATGGTAACTGATATAACAACCGGAGCAGTAATAGGATTAAAACCCGCGCTTGACGGGACTACTGTTGCTACTGAAAGACAAACGCAGGCTATAATGAAATTGTCTATGTTCACTATGAAAATAGGTATGGCTTTCTTTGCCGCAGAAATGGCCGTTATGATGTTCAAAGATTCAATTCCCGGTGTCCGAAGCGAAGCCCACGCCGCAAGAATAGCGTTTATTCTTATGGGTATGGGTATGGCTATAATGACGGCAGAAATGATATTTTCTACACAAAGTATGATTGGTAACACAGTAGCAAAAACAGGAAACTCATTAGCGTCCTTTATAGCCGCAGGTGCTAACGCTATTCTTACCGCCGCCTTTGGCGCTACTACCGCCGCTACTACTACCGCTACTGCCGCAGTTACCATATTTTCGGGTATCTTAAGCGGTGGTATAATGGTAGCGGGTGCTATTGCTATCGCTGTGGCTGTTGATAGATATTTACTGCCTAAACTAAAAGAGACTACTGAGGCGGCAATTGATACAACAGCCGCTTTGGATGAATCGGGAGAAGCAACAGCGCAATATGCGGCTGATGTTAATGCCGCTTTCGGTGATATAGACATGAGCGTATTCGATGAAGGCGCAAGTAAAATTAAAGAATTCGATAACGCAAGAGAAGAATTGTTCTTTGGCTTCAAAGCAGGACAGGTTACGGGCGATTTGATAAAACAGGTGCAACAAAAAGGAGTAGAAAACTTCGTAGCCAATACGGAAATAATTATGAATAATACTTTCAATGGTTTAACTACTGATGAATTGGCGGAAGAAGTTATAAGCCAAATAGAGAGAAGGGCAGGCATAGGCGGTATCAATACCGCTATTGCATGAGCGTGATTGTATGGTTAGAAAAGTTAAAGACAAATATAATGTATGGCTTGTAGGCTACTACGATGACTTCAATGGTGCGAGAGCCATACCGAATGACGATAACTCACCGGATAACACAAACATTGGTGATTACTCACACGCTTTTACGCACTTTGGTAATCCTCTTAACGGAGAGGCAACACTTAACCCTCGTTACAGATGGTCTTATTATGATAGAACCACAGTAAGCGGATACCCAAACGCTGACGAGCCTTATATGTTTTCTCTTGCTACTAACAGACTTTTACACAATAAAGGAGCGTTTGAATGGTTATCTTTTGATACTATTAGAAACCGACCTAACAAACAACAAGGGCGCTCACAATTACAATATCCCGATGGGCACACAAATACTAACAAATTTAGAATTCACCCATTTACTAACGGTGGTAATGACGCATACCAAATGTTTTCTAATGGGCACGATACATTAGGTAGATATATAGTCCCTACGGGTGATATTGATAGCACCTTTGGTAGAAGAGATATGCAGGGCTATGGCTCTACTTACACAAGCAAAACAGATGGTAAGAATTCTTGGGTTAAAGACTCAGAGATGGGTGGCTCTAATCACGGTGTTGATGACGGCATCACTATGGTTCGCAGGGCACATTTAGCAGGTAAATGGATGGGCGAAGCGTTTAAGTATAGTAGTGCCTCAGAAGACAAACCGTTGAATGTTTTTGCACCTTTAGAATCCCCTTCCGGTATGCCTTTCTTATGCGTCCAACAATACAACCAAACAGGTAGCAACAGCACCCCCTCTATACCTACTATTTATTATGACGGGACTTTGAATTCAAGAGACACGCACGATGTTTTACATTTCCGATTAGCGGTTAGAAGTTTTGAAGGAACACCAAATGATTCTGATGCAGGTAAAATAACCCCTAAAGTAACTATCAAGGCGGGATACACAAGTGGGCCAACACCAATAACTACTTCCGGTGTAACTGATATGGAAGGCGGACTAACAGGAACAGCCGCTATATCCTTTGACCTCGATTTAACAGATTACGATACACACCCTCAATTGTATAAAGGTAACGATACTAAATTAACCTATAACAACGATGATTCTTGGATAGATGTTGATGTGGTTTTAGACTATGATAACAACACATACAAGGTATATCAAGACGGTAACTTAAAATCTACAACAGGAAGTTTTACTGCGTCTGCCGAAGACCTATATGGTTGGGAAATATATATGCACCCCGCAAGCGGAGACAACAATGTAACTTCAACGCTTATGTTAGATAGAGCGGCGCTATGTAGGCCACTAACAGATGACCCCGCCGATAGAGACCTACCGCCTTTAGATAATCTTAATATTGAGACTGTAATAAACGGTTATTCTTCCTGTGGATTCAATCTGATAGATTCTGCGGTTAATTATGAAGAGGCGCAATATGGTTTTTCAACAGATAATTATAGTCATAATTTTACTTCAATGTTTTCCGGTAACAAATTATCAGATTGGGGTATTGTAGTTTTTGCAGGTGCGGGAGAAACCGGAAGTAAAGATATACCAAGAATAGATAGACCTATATGGAGAGGATTGATAAGTAATATAGGCATTAAAGAAAAAGCAAACACCAATGACCGCATTATATCTTTTGTAGCGCAGGATAGTTTATCTCTCTTAGACAAACAAATACCGATGTGGGAATTAGGACAAAACAAAACAAACACATTAGAAACCTTTAGCCCCTATTGGTCTTATAGCGCAGAGGGTCTAAAAGAAGCAATGGATTTGGGGGCTACTTCCCTTAAGCAATTCGCGGCAAATATAGGAAGAACAAAATTAACTAACCACGAAAACACATTAGACCAAAGAACGCAATTACAAACAGGCCACCCTATACAAATGTATAACAATGAAGATGCTAATGGGCCAAATGATTTGGAAGATGATTACGAAGGAGCGGGTATTGATTATATTTTTAGAGACAATACCGGAGTAAGAATAGTGCTTACAGGTAATCCAAATGTAGGTGCTTCCGGTAATATAGTTATAGACAATACAGGACAGGCATACGATGGTAGAACCTTAGCAATAACAGCGCACCACAGTATAGATGACGCAGGTAACATAGTAACTTATAATTCTGCGCATTCGCAAGAGGTTCTTACTATTGCTCATGGTTCGGGCACAGGACAAATACCCTTTGTAGATAACTACACAAATCATATAGCATACATAGGAAAATATGTTGGCCCATTAGTAGCACATGACGACCCTAATTATTCTTTTGTAAGTTATACAACAGACAGCAATATACCTGTGCTAAGACGCTTTAACAATTATATGCAATTTATAGAAATGAATCCGGCTACCTTTGAAAATAGTAGAGGTTCTATTGGCGGACTTAGAATAACAAATCAAGGTTCGGGATATACAAAGGAAGCAGGATACTATACTTTGATAGGTGGCGTAAAGCATAACAGAGGTTTAATTAATTTACCTGCACCTGTTAATCAAGACCCAAGCGCTTACCCATATTGGGCAGGAGAAACAGCGATAGCAGAATGGGAGTCAAATTATTCTTACACACAACCTACTTCATCTCCGGCCTCTTGGGAACACGGAATAGATTGGAATAAAGGTGAAATAACAGATGTTACGATAACTAACGGCGGTAAGGGGTATTACAGCATACCCGACCTTACAGGCGTAGATAGAGTATTGGGAGAAACAGGAACGGCGTTTTCTAACAACGGTATTAAGAGTGTTACTGTGAATTCAAGCAACGGTTGGCCTACACAGTCGGGCACAAGCACAGGTTTGGCTACTACTGTTACACAAAAACACATAGTAAGTGGGACAACCGTAAATCCAAGTAACCCAAACGATTATGGCGGTTATTTCTTCGCAACAAGTGGGAGTCATTCTACTTCTTCTACTAACGATGCTATATTAGAGGTAAGTATAACCCCCGACTATTCCGGTAGTGGAACAATATCAATAAATGTTCTCAAAGCCGGTGGTGGGCTTGGCGCTCCATACGCAGTTAATGATACTTTAGTGATAGTAATACCCTTTAATAATCCGACCGCTACGCAATTAAATATATTTGTTACCGTTAGCGAATTAACAGAAGATGCAGAATTTGAAGTTATACCCGCAGAGCAAGCCCACACAAACACTTTGAATTTCTTTATGGATACTCAATACGCTGATGTAATGTCTTCTCTACAAGCAGGAGACGAGTTTGTTGTATCGGATACAAACGCCACAAGTTACATTAGAGGAAAACATATTATTAAGAGCATAAAAAAGGTATTGAATTTTCACGGAATACCCACCGATGACGCAAGGCGTTATCTTTGGTGCATACAAACATATACTGATATTCACCCTTCATTCCCCGAAGGACAGCAAGCCTCACAGGGCGGCTACGGAAATTTCAATGAAAAATGGGGACTCTTAGGCTCACAAGATTATTGGAAGGAATCATGGAGAAACAACGAAAGGTTGTCTTGGAACAAGAAAATTACAGGGACTATAACACCCAAACCCGCAAGTATGACGGAAGACATTTCTTCAAGAGGAATACACGCTCGTTGGATGAGAGATTTGCCTAAGTCTTTATGGTTTAGGTATCATTTTGCTTCTATACAGTATAACGCAACAGCGACTATGAACGCACAAGGCGCTATAAGTGCAGGTGCAACAGAAGTAGAAATAGACCAAACCACCTTTAATAAAATAGATAATTCCGGTATAGTAGAGATAGTAAGAGCAGGAAAATCTGTGTCTTATGATACTCGTAAAGACACAAGAGATTTCTTTATCTACAAATGTAAATACGAAGAGGGCGGTCAATGGTTTATAGGCGGTTGTAAATACATTAGTTTAGACCACCCTACAAATGTTGTGGCCTACAATGCCGACTCTTCGTATGTAGTAACGCCTACTTTACTTAAATTTATAGATAATAAAGATTCGTATAAACATATTTGGTTGCTTTGGGCTGATATGAGAAATGATGGTTTGGCTGACGCAGACGGCGGCAAAAGAAAAAAGGTATTTGGGTTACAAACACCTACTATTGATAATTATTCAGTAGAATTACAATTTGACGACCAAGTAGATGATGACGGCAACCCGCAATCTTGGACTGAGTTAAGACATGGAGAAGATTACAATATGTGGGATACAGATTCTACTTTGGATGATTCAACAGGCGGCGCGTTTTCAAAACCATTAGATTATGATAATGCAGTAGCAATAAACGGCAATGCAGTTAGTAGTGTAAATAGTAAGTTAAGTATTAACAAAACAAGTCATGGTCTAACAACAGGAGATTATGTGGGGCTGATTAACTTTGTGCAGGGCGCTAACAATTACGATGGTGTATATACTATAAGCGTTACAGATGCTAATAATTTTGTTGTTAATGTGGCTTACTCAAGCGGTATAAGTGGGACTTCAAACAGATATTTTTACGCGGCTACAACGGGTAGCGATAAAGACGAAACACAATACCAAGATTGGGAAGACAAGGGCGGAGCGTTTGTTATAGTAGATACAAGTAAATTCTTTAATCTTAATACTTTAGCCAATAGAGGTAGAGTAGGGCAAGACGGTGGCGGAGAAACAGATGTTGGAGATTATACAGCAATAGGTGTAGGAGACCCTGTTTTGGTTGATTCTTATTATAGGAATGCACCATCTACAACAGCGACTACAAATAGTAATTATAGAAAACACCCAAGACTAAACAAATTAGTGTCTCTAAATACCGAGTTAGCAAGTAGCGTTAATGCAGGTCATTTTTGGTTAGAGCCTACTGACGCTACAATGTTTGAAGATACGGGCGTAGGTAAAATAGTGGGTAAAAAATTAGAAGGCACATTAAATTCTACCTTTTACTTTACTTGGAATGGTAGGGTAGAGTCCGATATACAACACACAAATGTAACCGTAGCAACGCCTAATACATTGCATACTTATTGGTCTATAACTAAAACAGGCGCTACATTTATTTCAGATGGAGTAAAAGCAGGCGCTTATGTAGAAAATGTATCAAAACCATTGGTAGCGGGTGTAGGAGATTCTTGGAAAACTTCTCATGTGCAGAAGCATTATTACAGGGTAAAAAAAGTAGTATCTGAAACACAATTACAAGTCGAAAGAGTATCATACTATAATGGTAGTATGTCCTACAATGTTCATTTAAGTAGCGAAGATTTCTCCGGTTGGAGAAATGGCTTATACAAAAGAAATGGTGGTTTTACTCAAGATATGATAGATGATGGTTGGGCAACAGGTCATACTCTAAAGATATGCAAACAATTATTTAATGTAATGCTTGATAGTGTTAATTCCGGTGAATTTGATAGTGAGTGGAGTCCGGCAAGTATAAAGGCAGAATTCACAGATAGATTAGAAAAAGATGTAGGGACAAATTTTGATGTTAATTATCCTTATGCTTCTACGGGAGTAATATTAGGTCAATTTGATGAGACATTGGTTTATACCTCTACGGCTAATCAATATGCTTACAGAATGATGATGAAAATAAACGGTAAATATAAAAATACTAATAGCGGAACATTTTATGAAAGCGATAAAATGAGAGCGCTGTGGTCTCTTTCTTTACTTGATTCTTGGTGGGCAAAAACAAGATTAACTTCTATCTTTGATATACAAAATGTCCCTATTACGGAAAATATGACTACTTACAATACAAATTCTACTTACGATTCTTATGGTAGTATTTTCGATAGCAATGGAAAGCAATTGATGAAGACTATAAAGGAAAATCAAAAGATGGCGGGCGTAGGGGACGAATCTTCTACCTTTACATCATTTTCGTGGTTAGTAGGTAGAGATAATAGGATTGATTTCAGACCTAAATATAATAGCGGTTATAATATTACAAGAGATAAAGTAAAAATATCAGATTTCAATATGATTCAATCTACAAGAATAGATAATGTGAGAGTAAGATATAATGGTGGTAATAGTTTTGTAGATTACCCCGAACCTGCTGTTAGCGATACCACATCTTGGAAAATAATTGATATGCCTAAAGTATTAAAAAGTAGCGAAGCATTAGTAATAGCAGAAAAGGAGTATAACGCTCGTAAGAAAAACCCATTACAATTAAATGTAGCAATGTTAAGACACAATACTGATGATAAAGACAGTATGTTAGATGGTGGCCGCTATGGGTATATAGCAGATGCTCAAGTAGCCTTACAAGGAAATGCAGACAACGCTCTTGGAACAGCATGGTGTTGGACTATTATGGGAACAGGGGGAGTGCCTTTTTCCGGTATGGTAAATGCTCTTGACGGTAACTTAGGAAGCGTAGTTACATCATCTACTCTACATTCAAGATTTGGTTTATCGGATAATACGGGTAGTGGAACAGTAGAGCATCAAGATAATTACAAATGGTATGGTTCTCGCTCTATATCTAAGGCTTTACAAATAGTCCATGTAGCCAAAGACATACCAAAAATAAGCCCAACCACAGGAGAAAAATTAAGAGTAGTAATTGCCGTAACGCCTAACCAAGCAACCACTACTACCATAGATGAAGCACAATTTAGAGTTTTATTACTTGATTGCTCTTTTACTACTAACACTTCAAGCGGATATGCTGTGGATTTAAAAGAAAACATTGAAGGGCATTCCTATGTAGATATACAACACAACGGTTTTTACGAAATGGATATTCCTACTACTTACGGCACAGGTAAGGTAGTTATTTCTTTTAATGCAGATTATTGCCGAGACCTTTTGAGAAGCAGATGCGGAGACCCAACCGCTACCGCAGGTTCGGGAAGGCTTAATGTATTACACAATTCAGTAGCCGCTTTAGGAATACCCGTTAATGGAGCATACCCTGTTGTGCTTGATTCGTATAATTATACTAAAACCATCTTCCCATTAGGTTGTAGGGAATATACGAATATGGGTGGGGGCTTTGGTGATGATAGAGCCATGTGGTATGCTCCTACCCTAAACATTGTAGATGATGTTATGTATGTCCCCGCTACTTATGTAAAATACACAGATGCGGGTTTTGATATTAACAATAAAACAATGGTTATAGATTCGGTATCATGGAAAGTAGGACATAAAAAGGGCGAAGAAATTTTGTTAGGTCTGAGAGAAGACGAATCAACGGCGGCAGGCGGTGTTATGAGTTATATTTTACAACCTGCACCGGACTTAGGAGACCCTAACTACATTAGTAATGTAACGACAACCGTTCCACCAAGCGGTAACATTACAGACGAAGTAACACAAGATGTATCTATTAACGGTAAAAACCCAAGCCAAGCGGGTTATTCCGATACCCCTAAGTTAAGTGTGAATCAAATAAATAGCGGCACATATTCTGCTTTAAACAATTCTATGAATGTAGATGGAAGTAAGTATTCTGCTCAATATGATAATAGTATTTTAGGTCAAAATGTTATGCCTACTACACCTGCAAGTATGAGAGGAATGCCCGGTGCATTAAGAGTATTCCCAACGGAAGGTTCGGCTACTGAAATAGAAGACGGTATTAGTTTGCCGGGAGCAGGTAGAAGAAAATTATTTACAGAAGGCGCGCAGAGGAAGCAAGAGGTTATACACAGAGCAGAAGCAAAGGTCAAATCTCCACCGGACGCTATCAATGATGAAATAAATGTAACAGCAGACATTAGTTTGCCTCATAGTGTAAATTCGGGAGACGCTGTTTTGTATGTAGATATAACCTGTGCTGAGACAAGCACGACTATATCTGAAGCCATCTCTATCAAAACAGGTAGTAATATTTCTAATATGCAATTAACTTCTACGGGTATTCTTAGTGGTGCGGGGACTACGGGTAATACAATAACAGTAGGGTTATCGAGACAAGCAGGTAAGCGTGGAGACAGCGCAAAATATACAGCCCTAAAGGTAAGCAATCTAAATATTAACTTCAAAAGAGCGGCTGTTAATGCGCCATCCTCAAGTAATATATTTAAGCCCTATAATTAATACTTTTTACGCAAGTCAAGTATTTTTTTGGCTTTGGTTCTACCTATACCCTTTACTTCCATTAGGTCTTTTTGCGTCCGCCTACTGTGTAGTATCTGAGGGATGCTACCAAAATGTTCTAACAAATCAATAGCCATCGTATTAGTTACTCCACCGACAGAAGTTAGAAGATTGACCCTATCATCGGCTTTTTTACTGTTTTTTACTTTCACGAATTCCGGTATTCTGTTAAGGCCGGACTGCCCATCTAAGGTCATCTGTGTGTGGTTAGTTATTAGGAAATCTACGAAGGCATCCATAGTAGGCAATTCCATATATCGTATCTTAGGGAAGCGCTGATAGAATGTAAGTTTGAATTGGTCTATAACCTTCTTCATCTTAGCCATCTCGATAGCCATAGCCTGTCTTGAAGACTTGCCTCTAACATAGGGCTTCAATTGCGTCCCATAAACAATTAGGAATGGCTTATCAAAGTTTTCTTGAAGGTCTCTCAATTGGTCTATAATAGTCCTCGTTCTTCCAAATCCCATAATGGAACGGTATAGGTCATTGATTTCTTTAGCCTCTATTCCCCATTGTCCTATCACATAATCTGCGCTTTGCATACGCAAGACTTTGCCCTGTCCTTTAGGGTCTAAAGACCAATCGCCTATCCTCATCAAGAGTTTGTTTATGACCTTCTCGTTCTCTCGGTCATCTATCAGTAGCATTAATAAAAATTATTCTGTAATCTGTATTTAAGATATTTTGTGTTCCATACTACAATTTAAGCATACAGGTGGGGTGAATTGGTTATACAGGAAGCCTATTTTACTACCACACCATCTGCATTCTTTAGGGACTAAATTTAACATAACTTTTGTGTATCTTTCTTCTATCATTCTATCCTCTCCTTGTCCCATCATCTCTCCAACATGGGCCTGTGCAAAGGTCTCTTGCTTGTAGTTTAGCGCAAGAAGTAACCTGCTCATAATCCATGAGGCTGTTAATGTGGAATCGTGAAGTATGCGGGTTGTAATCTCTCCAACCCAAAGTGCCTATGAAGTCTGCTATCTTATCAGCAATGTCTGACTTTTCTTTAGCGGTTAAAGTAGAAGGGTGAGCAAACCATCTTAGGTTGTCGGCCAAGTGTTGAACCAAAGCAACCCTTACATGGTGTCTTGGGTTCTCGTGCCTCATAGCCTTGTCGAGACACGGTGGAATAGGCACTTGGTCTAATGTCCCTATGTCGCCTTCAAAGGGTGCTTTAGCCTCATAGAATACAGTTTGCTGTGGGTTCTTAGCAATCCACTTTACTATACTGAAAGCAGAGTCTCTTGCCTTGCCTCTAAAGGGGTCTAAATTAGAAAGGCTCTGTTGTGGTTTGTTAGGAATATCATAGCCAAGCGGGTCTTCGTGGAATCTTTTAGCGTCTATATTTACTGCCCACTTCTTGCGTGTAACATTGTAAGTGTCGGGGACTCTCGTTAATTTTTGTGGGTTGCCCACACCATCGAGAGTCTTAAGTCCCTTAGCCATTTCATTCTCATAACGAATAATATGTTTGGAAATAGCAGTCCCCTTTACAGGCTTCTCAAATAACTCATGCACATGGAATCCCCTACCTGTCGCAACGACTCTTACATCTCCTGTTAGTTTAGACAGCAATTGTGCTACATCTTTTTTAACCTGTATAATATCGTATTCTTCTGTGGTATCGAAGTCCCACCATGCTCGGTCTATCACAACCGATTCGGGGTCGAATTTCCAAGACCGTGTAGGGTGTCTTCTCTCAAAGGAATACAAAGAAGTGTATATAGAAGACTTGCCGTTCAAATTACTAATGTATGTATCGAAGTCGCTACGGGAATCACAGGGCTTACGGCGTAACCCAATCTCTCGCGGAAAATTAAGAAGCATAGTATTACCTCGCTACTTCCTGTTGGTGTCCGCAGGCACAACCGCCTATTGTTACTATCTCCGGCGCGTGTCCTTCTTGACCTGTTACTCTAACAACATCTTCAAAGCCTTCCCATTCGTCATCCTTACCACAGGCGCTACACACGACATTGATAAATTCTCTTGAAGCGCCTACTCTACTCATATCCATTCCTCTATACTACCCGTTAATTCCGACTCGCAATTCAAATGAAAATCGCACCAAACCGGACAGAAATACTCGTTCCAATTCATGTGAAAATCTTGGAGTTTAAGTGAGTCAATAGTGTCGTATAAACCTTGTTCAAAGGCATTAATAGAGCGGGTGGTAACAGGCTCTAACAAAGCGTATCCACCGTTCTCGCCGAGCCACATTGTCTTGCCTCTCTTTTTATACTCGTTAAGTAACTTGTCTCCTTCTACTACTTCGTAGTCGGGAGTCAGATACAAAAAGTGTGTTACTTCATCGTATCCCATCTTCTTTAGCATACGAGTATAGAATACCATTTCCTTTCTCGTTCTGCCTAACTTACCCATATTCATTTTACCTGTCTTCAATTCTACTACAATCAACCCACCTTGAGGGTGTCTGAGAACACCATCTATCATGCCTACCCATATTATGGGAGTCATACCGCTTTGTGTAGTGAATTCTTCATAGACTTGGTGCTTGACTTCCGCCTCTACAACATCAAAAGAACCTAAGTCGCTCGCAATAGAATGAATAAGAGAGGCAAGGTTCTTTGCTCCCCTGTCTTCTTCCATACCTTCGGCAATCAAGTATCTTTCCATGTCTTCGGGTTCGCCAAGAATACCATGCTCCATAGCACTATGCACTATCGTTCCCCTAATCGCCGCCTCGCTTGGGGGCGGTGAAGGAACATCTGCGACATAGCGCCAATAGAATTGTCTTGGGCACATAGAGTAAGTCATGTAAGACGACTTACTTACCCGTAGAATCTCTCCGTCCGGCTTATAGGAAGAAGCGTCTATCTGCTCTTGTGTAGCACGCATACATCATTCTTCCTCTGTTGTTCCGTTATCCCAATTCTCAATAGTCATCTGTGTGCCCTCTTGCTCAAATTTGTGTCCGCAAGCAGGACATTGCGTTGCCTTTGGTAGAGCCTTAAGTTTAGGTTCAAACAAAACCTGCCCACAGGCAGGACAATTGCTTTCTTCTAACCTACCATCCTCTTGTAAAAGAGCATATACAATACCGTTTATCCTCGCCATATCGTTAGACATAGCGTTAATTAATTGGTTTAATACCTGCTGTATCTCATTCACTTGCTGTCCTAATTGTTTAGTGGTTAATTTACCACTTGCCTTCCTACTTCTCGTCATGTTTTGTCTCACCTTCTATCCGAATATAAATATTACACCCAAACAAGTCCGCCCAAACCTTGTTGCGCGTTGAGTAGCGGTTGCATACTCCACTTCATTAGGTCATAATAAGGTTGAATCTTATTCAATACGAATCGCTCACACATAATATCGTATCCTACATTTACTATACCGTCTATATCAGAGGGGTCATCGAAAGCAATATACTTACCGGCTTCGTCTATTGTTACTTTGAAGAATGAGCCTGCTGTATATCCCTTACCTAAATGCTCATTAGCCCACGCCGCCGCCGCCGCGTTGCCGGACAAAACCTTGTATTCGGCAAGCCTCTTATCTAATTTACCCTTCATAGAAATATCTTCAATAGCAATATCCTTCTTGACTATACTATCTATAATGGGTATAATAGTATTATTAACTTCTTCCTCAGACTTATTAGTTAGTATCATGTCTATTGTCTTACCCATTACTTCTTTCATAATTGGGGGCATACGAGACTGCTTTAACTCTATACCCTTTATGTAAAGGGTAGGCTCATGGTTCTCACCATCAGTCCAAGACACATTGCCTGCGTATCTATTCTTAGCCATAAGAATCATGCTACTACACCACTTCTCAAATTCTACTTCTATCGGCTTCATTTGCTTGTTGAGAGAGGCCATCAATTGCATTCCCTCTATCGGACTGCCTATTTCACAAAACACGCTGTCTGTGTGCCCGTATAGCACCTTACAGCCTGCTTCCTCAGCCAAGTCCTTGAGCCTACCTAAAGTGGAACGGGAAGTATAGGTTATAGCGGAAGCAATATCGGGGTGGTAAAGACCATACTTAGAATCTCCCGCCACACCATACATAGAAGCAACAAGAGTCTTGGCCGCAAATTGCATTGTGTCCCACTTCGCCTTTGCCTCTCCATCACTTAGGAACATCTTAGTCTTAAACACATCACGAAGGTTAGTCATCTTATCCATTTGGCGTATGAGTAGCCCCTTTTTGTCCTGTGTAAAACAAGTGCCGTTACCACAGTCCTTGCCGTCTTCATCTAAGGTGTCCCAAGAAATATTATGTAGAGAAGCGTTGCTATGATACATTGCTTTAATGTCTAAAATACCTACATTATTGTAAAGCCCTGCCTCTACTTGCATAATATCAGCGCCCTCGTATGCTTGGTATTCAAATTGTGGCTTCGTAGGAATACGAAGTCTATTGTCCTTATCCATAAGAACAAGGTTGCTAAACATCTTGGTAATGAAAGGCGTTGAACGAATATCGCATTGAACAATATGCTGTAAAGAAGTAAAGTAATCCAAAGCATTTACTTTAGCGTCTAATTTAGGCAACAGTCTTACATCTTGCCTACAATAGTGTAAGTATAAAGGCAAGTCTGTTAGGTAGGTATCGTGCCCATCGGGTAACTCTACCTTCCTTTCTTTCAGAACCTCATACGCTACATCATCAAGTTTTTTAGACGGTAATTTACCGTTCTTTAACTCCCATAATTTAGTGAATGCGAGCATCAAATCAATACAATTTCTACCCGCAATAGGTTGCTCCCAATCCTTGTAGGAATAATTTATCTTACGCATTGGACTCATCATTGTGGCGTGAATACCTGTTGCTCTACATCTTTCTACAATGGTCTTTATATCCGCACCGACAACGAACCATCCGGTAATTATATCGGGGTCTTGTTTATCCATGTGTCTTAGGAAATGCACTAACATTTCTCTCTCGTTAGGAAATCCTATGGCGGGCACATCATATTTGTATCCGCCGTATTCCTCGTATAGAGTAGTCTTGTCGAGACTTCTATTTACAAACCAAACATACTCATTCTCAGTAGTAGAATCATAGACTACTATAACGCGCATTTTATTTGTTGTAGGACTCCACTCACAATCTAAATACCAAGTCCTGTGTTCGTATTGCTTGAAAGGGGTATGCCCGTCCTTAATGCGGTCTGTGAGAACCCTATTAACAAACGGAATGTTTGCTTCCCATGTAGGAATGTTAGGGTAATCCTTTTTGAAATCGTAAATCTGTTGCGGAACGGCAACCATTATTTTTGTTAGCGACTCACCATACACGCCTTCGTAACCACGCTCTTTGGCTAAACATTGTATTCCTTCGGCATCAGAATCTCTGACGAAAAAATAGGGTCTATAATTATCTATCTTAGTCTCTATCCTTGCGCCATCTTCGTCCCTATGCCTAACAATGACTGTCCTTCCCTTGCCCTTAGTTACTATCATGGCTTCCACCTAAATGCTGTCTGTTGGGTAGCACTTGAGCCTGTAATACGGCTGACGCTGACTTTCTTTTTGCTCACCCAATCTACTCTACTCCCAAGATATTGAGATACCCTGTGAGGGTAGGGACTGTTACGCATTCTGTATAGAGGCTTACCTGTATTAGCACTACTCTTGTTGCCTATCATAGTAGCCTGTTCTACAATCTGCCGACCTGTAAAGTAAGCATCGGGGTCTCTGTCGAATTCAGACATAAGAAATCTCTTTACTGCTTCCAACCATTGAGGCTGACCCGCATACTTGTTAGGCGTAAATCGTCTATCCACAGAATCACCTCTGAGTCTTACTGCCTCTTGGCCGCGTTTGAATGTTATGCTTTGTAAGCCAATGGTTCACCGCCATAGGGGTAATACCAAATTCTGTCGCTATGTCCGCCATAGTCCTATTGTGTTGCACATAATTTTCCTCTAACCACACAGGGTCTCGGTAATCCTTAGCCTTTGTTTTATCTACAACGGTTATATTAATTGAGTATCGGTCATTATCTACGACCGCCAAACCCTCTACGCCTACCATAAGCATATTTCTTACCGTCTCTGTTACTTCATTCACTATCTGCTCATCCATTTTATCACTCCACTATACTTGACTGAAATACATAGTCTCCGTTGCCGAAGTCAAAGAGTATCTTCCAACCCTGTCCGTATTCCGAGAAATTGAAAAAGTTAATATTAACATCACCGTTATAATTAGAGAGTAGGTTTTCAAGCCCGCCCTCAAAGGAAGCATCAATATCATAGGTAGGCTCACATGGTCTAATCATAGAGGAAGTCTGCCCTTTGAGCATCTTCCCTGTCTCTACCTTGTAGCCATCTGTATCGCTGTAAATTCTATAACGGTTAATTTTCTGACCGTTCATTGAATCGCATCTGAATGCCTCGTAAAGAGTTAGCGCATCCGTCTTTAGAATCAAAGAAGCATATATCTCATCGTTAGGGGCTACATACTTGTAGTGAAGGTTAGCATCCCTTTGTAACTTTGAGGCAATACTCTCAGAGGTGTTAGTCCATTCCCTAAGAGTCTTAGGGTTGTGAGGAAACGCAAGAGCCTCAGAAGAAGCACTCAGCGTAGTCTGTTTGTTAGAAGACTTAATCCTTAACTTGTCTCCGTCCTGCTCTAATGTTAGTATGGTCGAATGGTATTTCAAAACACCTAACAAGGTGTCTATGTCTGTTATGAAAAAGTCGCCATCTGTAAGCGTATCAATAGGAATAGACATTCTGCTCAAAGAGGTTAGCCCGTCCTTCACTAAGGAAGTAACAATGGCTCTACCATCTCTACACTTTAGAATACAGGAAAGCACTTGGTCTTGCGACTTACCGCCTACCGTTTGCGTTCTTTTGACCCTATTTAAAAGGGAAGTCAATTGCTCATTGTGTATCTGTGTTGTCGCCATCCTTACTCACCTTCTCTCTCAAGAACGGTAAGCCGAACCATTCAACCTTACCGTTATTCACAGACAGAACCGTATGAGTAGAACCGACATATTCCATGTTGCTTCCCTTCATTTCTTCAATAGTCGCCTTGACGCACCACTCCCCTTCATTGAGGCTTTTGTCTCCCTTGACTCCTGCGGCCATGTCTGCTTTCTTCATGTATCTACTTAGGAATATTTGTTGTGAGAATCGGCGCATAGTGCCCTTTTCCCAATCGGGTCTTTCCCCGACAGTCATTAGAACCTTCTTACCTGTGCCGTCATCCATATACTGTTGAACGGCCTTCAAGTGGAAGGTGTTGAAAATCTTAGAGACAGGTAGGGCGTGTAGCCTATCCAATACATCTCTGTTGAGTCTGTTACGCTCTCTCCACTCCTTTTGGTTGAAGGAGTCGTCTTCATTCTCAATAATACCTTTAGCGAGTAAAGACTGTCTCATAGCGAATTCGCACCACTTTAGGAAAGTAGAACCACCATCGAAAATAATCCCACCGTATGCTTCGGGGTCTTTCTCAATGTCTTCTGCTAATAGGTTAATGAACCACTTGGTTTTATTCACAAGAGCCATGTGGTCTATCGAATTGTCTTCGTGGTAAATCGAATCATCGGCTTCGTCCAACAATGGTATAATCATTATATTATCTGCATCGGGGTAAATGTAATCAACCGTAGAAGACGCGGAATTATCCACATCTAAAATAACTACCTTTTTACCCTGCTTAATTTCATTGTCTAACAAATCAAGAGCGAGTCCTGTCTTGCACGCATTCTCGTGTGCTACAAGAGCCATTCTATACTTCTGTGTAGTCTTTCTATTACCGTCTAATAGGTTACGGTAATAATCTCTATCATAGAGCGTAGCGGGTGCTTGCTCTACTACTGCCTTCTTAACTGCTGTTCCTTGTGTTCCCCAAGTCATATATCATCCATCTCCTATCCGCATATAAAGTTAGTCTCTCGGTAGTGCTACCATAGCCTCACTTAGTAAAACAAGTGTAGCAATGGAAATAGCGCTACGAATAGAATTGACTACAACATCTACGGGGTCAATGACTCCCGCCTCTATCATGTTACACCATTCGTTAGTCTTAGCGTTGTATCCTATACCGTTGAATTCGCCGTCAATCATTTCCGGCTCTACGAAAACATCACAGTAGGCCGCAATTAAATTAAGGGGCGTAGTAAATGCCTCTACAATCAGAGGGTTGTCTGAGTCTTTACTCAGAGCGTATAGTAGTGAGCCACCACCTGCAATAATACCATTGCGTTGTGCCGCCCGAACCGCATTAACCGCATCGTCAATGCGCTCCTTACGCTCTCTCAATTCTACCTCGCTGTCTGCCCCCACAATAATAGAGGCTACACCGCGCTGTAATCTTGCTATCCTACGAGCATAGACTTGCTTATCCCAAGAAGACTCGGCACTTTCCATCAATTCTTGTAGGCTTTCAATCTTAGAATCAACAGCATTAACTTTACTCTCTATAACGCACGAGTCTTTCTTACACACTACTGTATCAGCGTAGCCCATAGAAAGGTCTCCTTCTAATGACTTACCGTTTTCTTTTGCGTGTATTTCTCCGCCCGTTATCGCTTGTATATCCTCAGCCCAAGCCCATTGTGTATCTTTCATACCCGCCATCTTTACAAGAGTAGCGTTTATCTTACCCTGCACTACATTAATTAATAAGTTAGGAAGAATAGCGGGGTTGTAATCAGAACAGACAATAAGCAAGCCTCTACCTTCTTGTAGAGAGGCTTCCATAGCAGGGACTATACTCTCAAAAGTATTTATCTTATCCATGCTAATCAGAACATTAGCGTTGTTAATACTCTCGGTAAAGTAGGGACTTGCCGACCCTGCCTGTATATCCAAGCCTTCTGTTATCTCATAGTATGTCTCATAACTACTACCGTTCTTCATAGCAATAGCACCCTCAGAACCAATCTCGTGCATTACTTCTGCAATGAGACCGCCTAACTCACTATCGTTGTTAGCGGAAATCGTAGCCACATCAATAAGGTTAGCCAACGCCTCACACTCTGTTGAATTTTCTTTAAGCCCTGTAATAATCTTCTCGGCATCAGCCTTCAATGTATCTACTACCTCTACGGGGTCATCTCCCGCATTAATCATATCCATGCCTTCGTTGCATAGAGACTGAGCAATAACAGTAGCAGTAGTCGTTCCATCACCGGAAGAATTCTGAGCCTGTGTAGCCACTTGCTTAATCAAGTCAATGCCCATCTGCACATACGGGTCGGGGTCATTGACTGCTTGTGCTATGCTAACCCCATCATTTAGAATGAGAGGAAATGAATCCTCTTGCTCTATAATGACTGTTGTTGCGTTAGCACCGAGAGTATTCTTGACTGCGTTAGCGACTTTATTTACTCCCTTTAGTAATTTCTTTCTCGCTTCTTTACCCGTTATAAGTGTATCTTCGCTCATACTATCGCCACCACATCACTTTCTCTCACAGCGAAGACATTGTTATAGCGGGCAACGGGAATTAGAATGTCGCCCTTTGTAACTATAACTTTGTCTTCTACCTGTGCGTTTATGCTTACATCTGTTCCTTTTGAGACTATCTCAAAAACATGAGACTGTCCCATAATGAGACCGCTCTCGGTCTCTTCATCTTCCTGTCTCTTAATCAGTAGAAAGTTACCTAATGCTCTCATCAATCCCACCCATCGGCCTCAAGTGTGGCCTGTGTGGTCTCGGTTACTGCTTCTACCTCGTCAAACGGCCACCATCCATTCACGGACAATCTTTGTTCGTCAGTATCTCGTGTTCTCCATGTTTGTCCCACGAGTAGAATTTTTGTTCCAACGGCAAAGTCAATGCGGTGTGCATCAGAAGCACCAACATAGACTTCGACAACGGGGGCAGAGGAAGTTATATCCAAATCAGCACAGACAAGGGTAAAACCGCCGTTATCTCTTGGGTCAATGTGAATGACCTCAGCGACAACGCCAAGTATTCTATCCCACCACCCGTCAGAACCGTTGAATGTATCGTAGTATGTTCGCAAGTCATCAAGGCTCGCAACCATGTTCTCTTCTCCTAAGTAAGAAGCCATAAGTCCCTTCGGGTCAGACTCAAAAATGTCTGCCTTAGACGGGTCAATGGTGAAATCGGCCATGTCCGCCTTAACATAGGCTCTTGTGCCGTCCTTACCAAGCCTTAGCGCCATAGTTAGTGGCGTGAAGGTAGGGAATTGAATGTCCGCAGAGTTACCCTGCGCTGTTACGGTCATAGCCTTCCAACCATCTTGGCCTTCTTGCCTACCGAAGAATAGCGAAGTGCGCTCTCTCTCGTTCTGTGGTCTCGGTGCGCCAAACTTGAAGTTAGGGTCTCCGCTTGGGAAGGTCTTGTTATTCTTATCCCAAACACAGTAGAAATGTGTAATACCGTCTAACTGCATAGCGTTAGAAGGTAACTCGCTCACGGTAGAAGTATCTTCACCGTAAAAGTCTTCTCGTGCGTATCTTGTAAATGTCCCATCGGCATTATCTGTGTAGAGAACAACCGTTCCGTTATCTACAAAGGTCATCCTTACTTCCTCAGAGGCATTCATCAATTGGTTTTTCATCTTGTTGTAGAGAATCTTACCCCATTCTTTAGGTCGTGGAACGCTTACAAACATACCTTCCATCTTGGAAGCACCGGAGCGTGCGAGTCTTGCGTTGGCGTTGCGTATTTTACTACCCGCTACCTTTAGCGCGAGAGCGTAAGCATCTGCTTCACTCTTACCTGCACTTGCCCATGCTGAACCCTGTTCTGCAAGAACCGAATCGGTCATTGCCTTTAGGGTCGCAACATCGGTATTCAATGTCTTTGCTGTTCTCTCAATTACTTTCTCGTCTATCATGGCTCTTCACCTTGCTGTATCCACCGCTTTACCTATCCGCATATAAAGTTAAGCATCCAAACACATTCTCACGAAGTTAGCAATGACTATTGCAGGTTCGACACCTGCTATGAAATCACGCTCTGCTGTTACGGACGCATCTATAACCGCTAATTTAGAGGCGGTTCTCGCGTTGGAATCTACCGCGTGCAGAAATACTCTACGCACGCTTCTTCGTGGGTCAAAGCCCACTATACACTTGTATGCTTCTTCGTAATCCTTCTCACGGAAAACCATAGTCAAGAATAAATTAGGTTGAAAGTCATCGTCTAACAGGGAATGCAAAAACTTGTCGCCGTTCTCCATGCCTGCATACGCTTGTAAGCAATTTATAGCGGAGCGCAAGTCGCCTTTGTTAGCCTCTATAATTAAATCCAATTGAGTATCATTAATCTCTACGCCTTCTTTGCCCGCTATAATAGTTAGTCTATCTTTCATGTCGCCGTCTGCAATAGGCTTGAAGTGCAAGACCCTACAACGAGACTGTAACCAAGTAGAAATCTTGCTTAGGTCGTTGCAGGTGAGAATAAAATACCCTGTTGCATTCTCAATAACTCCTTTGAGAGCGGACTGAGCAGAAGCAGTCAATTGGTCTGCTTCGTCAAGTAGGAATATCTGCTTCCAATTACCTGTGCGGGACATAGGTAGTAACTCTTCTTCTACAAACTCTATGCCTCTCGTCTTCTTGCTACTTGCATTGAAGGTGTGAATAACAAAATCATATCTCTCGGCCAAAGCATTAGCCAAACTTGTTTTGCCTGTGCCCGCTTCGGGGCTGTGGAATATCATGTGTCCCATAGAAGGTATAGCGTCAAGCACCCTGTCCTGCCCTACTATCTCATCGAGACTTGGCCTGTGTTTGACTGCCCACAATTTACTCATTAAATCACCTGTTATGGCTTATCCGACTTTTATACGAAAATGTAGCGCACATGGTTACGGTTTAGGACTACCACCTTGTTTTCGGTAATCTCGCCATATTTACACGCTGAATCTATCCGCATATAAAGTTAGCCAAAGCGCTTCTCAATGAGTATCGCTGTGAGGAATCTGTATAGTAAAGCCATCTCGTGCTTGAATCCCATAGGGTTCTTGCTATCAGTATCTATACCCATTAAAATACCGATAGTTAAACCACGAATGTAATCAACCGACCATTCATCTGCTTCTCCGAGATGCTTGACTATCTCATCGAAATGCTCATCATCGGGCAAAGCAAAATCTACATCGGCTAAATATGCTATGCAGTCTTTGATATATGCAACCTGCATAGAATTGTCCTCAGTAAGTATGTCCGCTAATAGCGGGTCTGTTCCGTATGCGCTTACTGAGTTAATGAAGTCCAACATGAATCTCATCTCGTCTTCCATGCTTCATGTATGGTTATAGTGATTCATAATCTATCCGCATATAAAATTACTTTCTAACACAATGGAGACATACCTTACTCTTAGGTGGAAGGACTCTTATTCTCCCGCATTTGCACTTCACAGCCAAAGATTTCTGCTGTGGAGTCATTACAGTTAAAGAACGGCTATAAATAATATCTTCCTTACTCTTGATTAATTTCCTATCAACATCATAAATCAAGTGATTAGCCTTAGTGCCTACTGCATTCTCCACTTGCTCAGAGCCTACGGCTACAACCTGTGGGTTCTTAGACATTAAAGCACTCAAACTATGGGGTGAGGGGACTGTTCTAACAGATTTCTCCTTGCTAAGAAGGTCAGCCATACCCTCTTTAGTCATCTCCCCATACTTGAATAGCAAATCAACAATGATGCGCCGGATTCTGCGGTTGTTGGCGCTCATGTCCCTCTGTGATACTTAAGGGTATATGAATAGTATTATTAATCATTTTGAGACAAATACATTGCTGAATAGAAAAAGGCATCATCATCTTCCCTTTCTTGTGGTGGCTCTTCCCAATGTGTAAAATACTTTACCCATAAAATATTAAGGATAATGTAACAAAACAGCGTGAAAAGGATAAAAAACCACGCTACACCCATTCATTCACCGCCTGCTTTCGCTTCTTCATGCCTTTAGGCACAGCATCATTGCCCTCTCGCACTTCATTAGCGACAGCAGGGGCGGTCTTTAATATCTCCCGCCAATACTTATCATTTTGTCTGAAAGGGTAAGGCACTTCCTCTGCTTCGCCTTTCTTTTTAGGAAATTGTGTTCTACTTCTTTTTGGTTCTACTCCGTATGCAAATATAGCCCTTACATAATCATCGGGCAATTCCATATTAGCATCTGCAATCCTACGCCACAGGTTAATATCATCTCTATTTACTCTAAGGAAAGCCAAGCCGTAGGGTATAGGTAAATCCTGTATGCTTTTCCATACTCTTTTTCTATCAGTCCAAGAAAGTATAGAGGTTATATTATTCATAAAATTATTCTTGGGCTTCTTGTAGGAGTCGTCAAAAATCACAGAGTCTTTTAACTTACCCGTTATCTTTGGTGGTTTGTCTATACACACTACTAATTTCTTAGCGACATAGGGAAGCCAAGCCTCTACATCTTTCTGTGTGAATCTGCTCGTCCTTAGTATGTAGGTTAGGTCTCTACTCGTAGGTGGTGTGTCTATTCTACCGACCATTAACACATGAGGCTCTGCTAAGAATTTCTCATCATCGTTGGTGAATATAATCAAAATTTTTTCCCCCTATTTTTCTGAATCTGCTATATATACAAACGGGTCATGTGCATAGACATAATCGCATAGTCTTCTGTATTGGGAATCAGTAAGTAGCCAAGCATCCCTAACTGCTTTAGCCGTTAAATTATAGCCGTTGTTAGACCAATTAATTTTGTTGTTACCAAGAGTAGCAACCAAGCCATCTTCTTGCATGGCTTGTATCAATTTAGGCCACTCGCTCTTGTATATCGGGCGTGTGAATAAATGCCTATTCGTTTTGCTTCGCCAACGCTTCATCTAACGGACTCTCCTTTTTCTTGTAGGTCTTTACACCTGCTCTTGCACCTTCCGGCCATTTAGTATTCATTGTTACCTTGACCGAGTATTCATTGCGTGAGCCTTCGGGGTTACGAGACCATAAAATACCTATCTCTAAACCTTCAAGGTATTCTAACGCCTTTACCTCGTCATCGAAAAACATAGGGGGCATTCTTACCCAATTGTAATCAGACCTAAAGTAATCGTATCGCCCGTCTGTTCCCATACCCGTTACTTTAAAGGGCATATTACTCATACTCATTCAATCACCTCGTATTCTGCATCTATAACATTAGACGGGGCTTTCAGAGAAGCCATCCTTAACTCTATGTCGTCAAGCAATTCGGGGTGTCCTCTCAAAGTATCAACAAGAATAGCGCTTAAACTATTCATCTGTGCTTGAGCCAAAAGCAATTGTGAATCAACACCAATCTCTTTCTTCAATTGACCCACTAACTTTAGGCTTGAGTTAGCCTGCGCTATGAGTCTCGTAGCATCGGCTACGAAGTCAGAAGTAATACCACCATGCGCCTCTTTCCTTTCCTCTAACTCATCAAGGTAGGAGCGAATACGAACCACAATATCTTCTGCGGAATCAAGCGTGTTAATTGACTGCTCTCTCGCTCGTTCCATGTGTGTTGCTTCTTCGGGGTCATACTCAATATGACTTTCCATGTGCTTCATTACTGTGCCTTCCGGCCAATTATGTTTAGACTCTAAATAATCCGGTGTTGCATCTTCCGACATAATATCCTTCTCGTATTGCTTACGGTTTTTATGGTCGCACATGGGGCAACCACCATCGAGAACCCATCGTAGCACTTCTACTACGAACATATCATTTTCATTAGCAAGTCTCTGTTGTATCTCTAATCGCGTCTTCATTCTATACCACCTGTCCCTATTCTACAAAGCATACCTTTACGCCCTCGCCTACTCGTCTCCGGCTCATACTCCTTATACCAAGACTGTCCTTCAAGGTTTTCTATCAGCCAACGCTTTGCGCTTTGGTAATCTCCTTGTGTAATCATACGAGAAATCTCCTTCAACAATTGACTCTTAGGTAGGTCTTGCTTCCAAAAGGTAGAGCGTATCAATTCAAGGTCAGCATCCATAACTCTTCTTCTCTGCTTGAGAGAGAAGTTAAGTATCTCTTCTAAAGTATCGTCCATAGTAATCAGTAGCGGTTGTCCGCCTCTGTATGTGGGTTGCATCATGTGGTATCCTATCGCAAGCCTGCGGAACAGGTCTGCCTCGTAGGAACGAACATCGGGTCTGTTTATCCATTCGCCTATCTCGTCATCAAATATAATGCCTGTTGGTGGGTTGGCTACTGCCGTCTCCATCCTGTTCTTTAACCATTGTTTTATTTCAAAAGCCAACGAAGCCAATTGTGTTCTCTCTTCTACGGTCATGTTTGACTGTTGGTGTTGAGCCTTTTTGTATAGCAATTCTTTTTCGGGAGTCATTTCAATGTCTATAATAAAGAATCTACGGTCAAGTCCCGAATCCAATTCAAACCTCGCAGGCTGTGTTCCTGCCCATACTGTGTAGCGGGTAGTGTATCTAACCCACCCGTTGCGTAGAGCCTTCTGCACCCTGCCGTTATCAAGAGAAGTTAGCAATTGGTTTTTCATATCCATGCTGTGGTCTTTCTTTGACGCATCAGACATACTACTAAACTCTTCAAAACCTAAGAATCCGCCACACATCTCACGAGCAATCGGTCTGCCCGCTATGTTACCTTCTTCATCTACTGAACCAAACATACCTGCTTCTGTTACAGAGTTAGCACCCATCATGGTTTTCATACCCTGTCCCATGTCTTCGTTTTGGTTGTGTAGTAATCCCGTTCCTTCGGCAAGGAATAACAAAATCAAAATTGACTTACCGCTACCCTTCTGCCCTCTCAACATAAGGTGAATCCTTGTGTCCGGTAATTGGGACATAGGAGTATAGAACGGCATATTGTTATGTCTTAGCGGGCAATTAGGAATAGTGAAGTCGTGGTCTTCATCTACCAATGGGCTGTCGGGGTCGAAGTCGCAACGGCTACACTTGTTAAGAGCGTTGAATACATGGCTACCTATACTACATAGGAATATAGGTAATTTATCTTCCACATCTACATAGTAATTTCTTCGTGCAAATTCTTTAACGGTTGTAAATATATTCATGGTATGAAGTCTCCCTTGTCTGTGCTGTCTGTGTTAAAGCCATCCTTATTAAACCCATCGGGGGAGAATACTTCGGTAGCATCAACATAGGTCATGTCTTTTAACTGCGACAATTTCATAGTCAATTCCTCTAATGCTTCCTCGTCATGCAAAAGCCCATACTTTTCTTCCATGTGCCTTAACATTGTATCTGCTGTATCGCTATCCATAAAGTCTGTGCTTATCGCACCCATCACCACTTCTGAGAAGCGGGGCGTGTTAGCACAGAAGGTAGCGAATACATCACACCATATCCAAACATTGGGTGCTACCGCGAAGTCATCTCTTGTCTCTACTGTATTATCACCGTAATATTTATCCACTTCCTCAGTCAATCTAAGGAAGTCGTATTCTACAATGTGTCCGTGTCCTACTTCTCCGAAGTCCTCAAACTCCCTATGGAATCTAAAGAGGTTCGCTGTAAGGTAAGTCATTCTATTTACGCCCACATCATTTAGTAGCATTACTATATCCCTTACAATAGGGTAGGTGTAAAGCCAAACCATAGGGTTAGCGTTGGGTCTCATCGTAGGCTCTACGGGGTAGAGCGAAGGAATCCTAAGTATGAATGTCCTATCTCCATTTTTATTATAGACCTCATACAACCTATACTCCGGCCAAAACGGAGACGGAATATAATTCACACCGCCTACCGACATTAGGTTGGAATATATTTTAGCAATCGGCTCTTGCTGTCCTATCAACGCCTGTCCTGCAAGAGCGGTAGCGTAGCCGTGTTCCTGTTGGTGGTAAATTACCAAGTGGGTATTCTTTTTTTCGGGCTTCTCTCCCGTCCAAGCAATATCCACATTCATTCTACTTTCTATAACGCCTATAATACTCCCCCCTGTCTTACCCATTCTTCCTTAGCAAACTTAGGTAAAGCCTGCGGTGAAAGAATAGTATGTTTGTAAGAAAGCATCTTGGCTATCTGCTCTTTAACATCTACAATATCATATACAAACACGGTGGTTGAACCGCCATACCCAAGAGACTTCATTTTTTCTTCCCCTACCTTCTCAAAAAACTTAGATTTTTTCAAACATTGAGCGACTTGATTAATCGTGTATGTGTTATAGGTCTTAGTCCCTTTCATCTCATTCATCCTTTCGCATATCTCTCTTGTAGTCAATGCGTCTCCATTGTCCTGTATTATCTTGTAGGCGTTTTCTTGTAACCGCCTACTGCCTGTCGTCTTAGCCATATATCTCACAATCCCTTTCCGCATTTAATTCTTTTTAATTCATCCACACAAGCAGAAATAATAAATCGCATTACTGCAAGCCTGCGTGTTTATTTTTTTTATTTCTTCAATGGTATGTTAGAGACTTTCCCTTTAACCTAAACTACTATTGAAATAATTGAAGAATTAATCAAAACGCTTTACTGCTCCCCTGTTTTTCTTTTTTCGTTGTAGTCCGTGAATTGAAAGAATTGCTTTCCCCAAGCAATTTCCAATGCGTCTCTTTCTTTAGGGAGCATTTTTTGTGTGCATCTTACGCCTGTTACCTTACCGTTAGCACCCCTTCTCGCTGAATAATTCGTAGCCAACATTACTGTTGCGAACACTTCCTGTAACTTAGCGTCCTCTATCATTGTAATAAGCCCCTTAATCAGTATAGGTTTGCACACTTGCACATACAAGCCCTCACCTATTTTTATTTTACCGCTTATTTTTACATGAAAATTAGGTGCTGAATGAAGACTTATGAACACTCTACCATTCTCGTGTGCAAGTATCTCATAATAAACTGCGTGTCTATCTACCCAAGTGCGGGCAATAGTGCCTAAACCCTCTACTATGGGTCTTGCATCTACAATTCCCTTCACAGGTAAGGCAGGGTGGTCTTCTACCTTAACAATCTCCGCAGTCGTTAGGTAAGAGGTAGTATCAATCGGTAAGCAATGCTTAGTATATACTACTACTGCCTTTTCTTCATCGTTAAAATACTCACTAACAATTCCTTTCATCGGCAAGCCTGCGTCCCATAGGGAAGCATACTCTCTATACTTCAACGCCCTGTCCCAAACATGAATTATATCATACATTATCTTGTGGTCTCTCACAATCAATCTTTTATTTTTAGTCTCTAAAATAACATAGGGCTTCTTAATTAACTTCCTTGTTTTTTCGCTACGAGAAAATGGAGTCGCACTAATTACTTTAATATCTTTAAAGGCTAAAGTCATTGCTTCCATGCTTTCCACCAATCCTCATTCTCTACCTTATCATTCCTAACCCAAGCACTATACGCCTTCATGGTCTTGTAATAATCGTCTCTCAACGCAAAGGTGTATTTGGTTGGTGCTTTAACACCAAACCACTTGTATGCCCTGCGTAGTATCTCTTCTGCATTCATTGTTTCTTCTTCACTCATTTTCCTTCCCTTCTATCCAATTACTATAATCAGTAAAACTATTCATCTTGTATATTTTTACTTCTTGTTTAGTCGTCTCACATTCTCTCGCCTCAATCTCGGACTCAATACCCTTAGCACCACGCATTAACTGTGCTACCTTTATCGGGTTAGCCTGCACCGTTCTTCTCTCTCTATTGTTTAGCGCTTCTGCTATCTCATTAGCCGACATACCGACCATCCTATCTCTAAGAATATGGCCGACTGCTCGCCTTGTCCGTATAAACCTCTTACCTCTACTCTTCATAAAATCACCATGCGTTGAACCTTAATAAAACCTTCTACAACAATGGGAAATCATTGTCGTCTCTCGGCGCTTCTTCATTTAACGGTTGTAATAATGGTAGTAACGACAAGAGCCGTTCTACATATACGCTCGCGTCCATCAATTCTTCCTGCAAATGTATAAGCCACTCTTCGTTGGTTAGGTCTTCCCTCTCCATAGTTACTCCATACTTCTTTTTACCTGTCTCTGCTCGTGCCTGTATTTTAGCACATACTTTATCCTCTATTTTACTCATTTTTATTCCACCTGTCTCTCCAACAACCGCAGTATCTATCGTTATATGCCCCGCATAATAAACATTTTTCGGGCACTTACTCACCCCAAGAATCTTCGTTAATATCTAATCCACCTGTATGCTCAAACTCCTTCCTTAGAAGGTCTAATACTTGTGTGTATGGGACTCTACCGTATGCTTCTCTTTCGCAATGGTCGCACTTAATTTCTATAACCGCTAAAGGAATCTCCATCTTTTTTCCGTTCTTGTAACTCTCAACATCTACTATACCGGCATCTGTTATGCTCCATTCTTCGTGCTTACAATTCCAATACGCTTCCTCTGCGAGAGCGTCATACGCCTCGTCTGCTCGGTATTCGTCCCGTATATCTGCTTCGTAATCTTCTCTACTGTAACTCATTCAATCACTTTCCTTTTGTTATATTCTTTTAATACTTCAAGGTGGTTTTCAGCCAACCAACATACCAAATCTACCAATTTATCTTGACTCACTCTACAATCACCGCTATTTGTCTTAGCACATATTGTAGTGCCTCACACCAACCCTCGCAATTGTGCATATCGGGGTCGTTAAACATTGGGTCATACGCCTCAAGGTTCTTCTTCTCTTGCTCAAGTGTGGCCTCTATTTCTTCTACTAATACTCCTATCTTATTCATTGTATCACCAATCCTATACCTACGCATACTATCGCAAAGAATAGTAGCGCAATGGTTTGCACCCAATCCATCATGTCGTCTTTTCTTTCTTCTATTAATTCTTCTATGCTTTCTTTTATCATCTTTTTTACCCCCTAAAAATCACTTAGGAATAGTCCCCGCCTCTGCTGTATCATAGGAACAGGTGTAGGCTTATGAACCTTTGGTCTCGGCTTACTCAAGTCCGGCATCATTACCTCTCCTTTCTCTAAGCATCGTGGGCAAGCCTTGACTTCATGCAATAATTTTTCATCAGTCATATACTTGTTAGGCCACGACCCCCCTTCCTTTCCTGTGCATTCTTTAACCGTTATACTTTTTTGGTAATCTCCCTTTCCTACAATCTTTGTCTTCCATCTGTGGAACATAGGAACGCCTTGAATAACATCGTCATTCTCCTTCATTGCTTCACCTCGTAGTCGGGGTGGTCTTCCGGTAGCCTGTGCTTCCTTCGGTCAATGAGGTTCTGTATCAATTGCTTGGCGGACTTAGCACCCTTGTTGAATCTCTCTTCTGCGTGCTTGTCTCCTACCGGACACATATTTTCTTTAACCTCTAAAATATCTATCTCATTCATAACATGAAGGAATATCTCGTATTCCACATGAGGTATAGTCTTCGCTCTCATTCGCCACACCACCATGTAGGCGTAGGTCTGCCTTCCCATGACGCAAACTCCTTGCTGTGGTAGTAGCGTCTGTATGCTTGCACCGCTACATTACCGCTTGCGTGCGTATCGCCTCTATAATTCGACTTGTAGTAATTAGGTCTATACTCATCGGGCATAGCAAGAGCAAACGGTGTAAGGTCGCCTTCGGGTATGAGGTCAGCCATCTTATCTAAGTGGCGAATACCTGCCTCGCAAAAGTGAGTCTTGCCGTATTTTTTACTATACTCGTAACATAACGCTTGGCCGTGTGTAACAGCCCATAGAAAGTTAGTGCGTGAATCGCCAACCCAACGGGTGCAAGGGTGGTTGTGGTAGCCACCTTTTAGTGGTGTGCCCTTCTTAGTAAGGGGCATCATGTCGGGTGTAGCGCCGTGTCTAATCACAGCCGAGCCACACATCTGCAATAACTCCACGCACATTTTAGGCAGGTGCTTATTGCAGTAGTCTTTGGCGCTTGCTATTGGGCTTTCCTGTAATACAAATATGTTCATACAAATTACTCCACTAAGCCTGTGCTATTAAACCTGTTGGTCTCGACCACGCAAGCAATCTTCCTTTGTTACTTCCATCACATTCTGAGCAAACGAAGTGCTTAACCATACGGCTACCACCTCACTCAGCATTTCCGGTGTCTCGGTCAAGGTGAAATGCAAGTCCCACAGCAGTAATCCTACTGCCTCGCCCATTTCGCCTATTTGTTTATCCATTCTCTCAACGAGGCTTTCAAGCCTCGCAAGAGTCGTCTCTGTCTCTGTATCCATAGATGAGTAGCGGGTATCGCTACATCAATTTCTTCCCATACTTTACCGGCTATAATAATCACTTCCTTTCATCGTATGGGCTGAATACTAACTTCAAATTGTTAAGTGTGCTTTCGTCATAATCTATAACGGTAAAAATAGTGCCCGACTTCAAATGGACTTCCAATGTTCCGTCTTCGGTCTCGACAATACCGGACACATCTCTCCTGTCTATCCACGCAACGCCCGTAGCGGTGCGTAGAGGCATAGTCCAATAGTCGTATTTCCTCTCGCTCATGTATTCTACTCTTCCTGTCCGCATATAAATCTCACTCTTCTTCATCACTCATAAAGGCAGTAGCAACACTACCCATTACTTTACCCATAGTAATATTCCACTTTGCGTTTGTTAGTATCATTGTAGCCTTCAAATTAGACACCGCTTGCTCCGTCTCTAAGACCCATGTTGTTAGGTCTTCAAGTGTAGGTATGTTAGCCAATGCTTCTGCTTGCATTTTTACACACTCCGCTTCTATCTTCTCGTCATCCCACATTATAGCATCAGTATCATGGGTGCTTCGGTTGCATCCATTCTTAATGTAGTAAGCCATACCCCAATAGTCTCTATTATCATGGTCTTCGTTTTCGTTGCTTAGGTAGTCCCTTGCTAAGTCGTAAGCCTTCTCGTTCTTGACCGCCACTCTAATGTTTTCAATGTCTTCCAACCATTCTTTAACGGCTATAATATCTTCCATTCCAAACCTTGTTAGTGCCCTGTCTAAACTCCAAGTCAAACTGTGGCCGAATGCTTCCGGTATCCAATCGTGGTTATACCTTTTTTTACTTAGGTTTAACATATATTCTATGTTTCTCCTTACCATACTGTGGTAATCAGTCGGACTCCTTATGCTTGAGACTCTACCCTCAGCCTCTTGGAATGCCTTTCTGTAATCCTCGTAAGGTGTGTAAAGAACATCACTTACACTCATGCCGTTTATGTTGAAGTATTCTCCGTCCTTTCTTGTGCATAGGAATTGCTTAAACACTTCTTTTTGCGCAGGCTTTGTTAGCATTTTAGTCAAGTAAAAAGAGCGAATTACTTTATCCGTTAAATAATTTGAATTCTTTTTCATGTCCTTCAAATTACTCTCTATACTTTCTTTAGCGTTCTCAACATTCTTTTTAGCCCTAAACAAATTCAAAGTCTTGTTGTATCCTTCACTCCAAATCTCTTGCTTGTTTTGGTTTGCCTTCCACTCATTGTATAGAGGTCTCATGCTCTCATAGAAAGCCTCGTTTGCTATAATTGCGTTGCTTCTCATGTTGTATGCTTGGTCGCTACTCGTGCTTGGGTTTAGCCTCGCTACCCATCTGTTACTCTCTGTGTGGGCATCGTTTTGGTTGTTGTGCGTAATCATCAAACCGCCACGCTTGAAGGCATAGTAGAGGTTATCAAACATTCTCATACCCCAATGGTTGCCGTAACCGCCGAAGTCGTTTTCAAACTTCTTTAGTGTAATCCATCCCCCATAGTCATTCCACGCATTCATTCGCTTCATTTTATAGTATAGGTCTCCTGCTCCGCTCGACTTCTTCCTTACGCTTTGTCTGTCGGTGCTTGAGTAGTCGTTAGTCTTGAGGTCGTAAGCATAGACTAAAGCATCCCATCTATCAGTCTCTACCCACTTTTTACCTACCCACTTGTAGTAGGTATATCTCTCATCCATTAGTCTAATACTTGTGGACATTCTGTTTTTTCTGTCTTCCAAGTCTTCAATATTGTTTATTGTTTTAACACGGCCAACAGAATTGTAAGACAAGCCCGTAGAATACTGCGTGTATCCTTCTTCGTTTTCGTCTATTCCTTCTGCCTCTGTTCCGTTACGGACTCTCTTAATTAATTTAGTCGTTGTATATATTCCATTCTTTTCATTCATTCTTCTTCCTCTCCTTTCTTTCCCCATGCTCTTAACCTGTATTCGTAGGCTTTTACTGTATATGTTGGGTCGCTTTTCTTTAGGCGGTAAAGTCCTGCATCTGCGTGCCTCTTCCTCGCCTTATACTTGCTAAAGTATCTTGCCTTCTCTCCTTTATTCATTCTTCCTCGCCTCTGCTCTTGTCGTAAATAACCGTAGTGTAGCCATCTGAAATATCTTTTACCATTATTTTTGGGTTAGCACCAAGTCTAATCCAATGGCTTCTATCACTCTCACTAAACCAATTTCTTTTTTCGGTTTCTACATCAACACCACGCCACAGAATAATACCTGTGTCGCCTATGTGTCTTTGGTCTATTACCATCGTTCTTCCGTTATGCTTGTTGGCGTATGTAACGCCCATCTCAAAGGTCTCTTTGCTCATATTATCGTCTCCTTGTCTGTTGTTTATAATGCTTTTTACTGCGACCACGCAAGCATTCAGCGTGCTACTGCTCCCCCGCCGTTGTCTCGGTTGCTATACTTAGTCAAGCATGGGTCGCATATCCACGCCGTCATCCTGTTAGCATTCATCACCATTCTCAGAGGCACTTTTTTGGCCTCGCAAATTGGGCAGTCGCCCAAACTAAATCTAATCGTATCATCCATTTTCTTTACCCCCTATAATTAGTAGTCCCACTCGTCTTCGTCTTCGTCATCATTGAGTCCGAACATATCATAAATGTCTTCCTCGCTGTATCTCTCATCGTCTCTAATCTCTAAGTGGTCTTCAATCTCTATACCATCTATTTGAGGCATAATGCCTTGCCGGTATTTCTCTTGTAGTAATTCCTCTGCCTCTCGGTTAGTAATCCTCTTGTGTGTGGAGTCTTCGTGTGGCCTTTGCACATCTGTAAAATGTTTTAATTCGGGGTCTTGCATTCCTCTACAAGTCGGGCATTGGTTAGCCCTGCTCGTAGGGGAATAAAACTTCTTGTAACATACTATGCAGTATCGGTTCGGTTCTTCGCTCATATTTCTTCCTCTCATCTGTCTTATTTAAACGCAACGCTTCCGACCACGCAAGCAGGTGCGGGGTTGTGAAGGCAATATGAAAAAATGAACCCGACAATTTATTCTTGTCTTTCTCACAGGGCACATCTCCCTCACAACCCCGACTTTTTGAGGTGCAATGCACCCTGCGAGTCGTGATTGGTGGGGTGAGCAGGGGACAACCCCTACCCACCCCTTGCGTTCTTTTACCGTTATACTTAGGCTACCGTCCTTGCTACTGCATCTGCCCATGCCTTGCCCTTAATGCGCTGTCCTGTTCCCATTATTGCGCTCTCTGCTCGGCGGTCATTCACTCGTCCGTCTTTGGTAGTTACCCAAGCGTGGTCTATGAAGTCGGTTACGACATTTACTGTTTGGAACAGCGTTCCGTCCATGTCGCCAATTTGGTTCTGTGGCTCTGCCTCAAGTGCAATCACTTGGTCGAGAATATTCTTGCCTCGTGTAGCAAGCCCGTAAGGGTTCTCTTTTGAAATCAATTCCTCGTTGGTCTGAATCGGCAGGTGTTCCAAGTAAAACTCTACTCTCTCGCCAATATCCATCTCTACTTCCAACATACCGAGAGCGTCCTCAGCCCATTGGTCTAACATTACATTAGTCATCTTCATGGCTTCCTTCATCTTCTCAATCTGCTCATCCATTTTTGAGGTGTGCCTAATTGTGAAGTAGTTACCTGTCTTTTTTGCTTCCCTCAGAACCATGTTCATTTGGTTTCCACAATTCATTCTAATGCAGTTAGGTATAACCCTAATAGCACCCGAACCATCGTGCGCATTTGTAAGCGTCATAAAGCCTTGAACCGGCTCATTTCCGTTAATCAGAATCTCATCCGGTAGAGCCAAATTGACCCAAAACTTTGCGCCATTATTTACTACCCCTATTTTATTAAACTCAAGGTCTGTTACCTGCGTCAATTCGTGGGCTAACTGAGTTACCTCTTGGTGTTGCTTTACATGGTATGACTTACCTACTACTCCTAAGCAATCGTGCGTATCATCTCTAAACACACCTCTATGCTTTTGGGTCAATACTTTGCCCCTTGTATCATATAGAGGCTCTAACTGAGCCTTCCATGTTAAGCCTGCGTTTTCGCAAACCTCTTTCGCTGTCGTTCCTATTGCGTCTTGGCCGAATGACCCCCACGCTTCTTGTCTTGCTGTCGTCATGTTTTCATCTCCTGTATCCGGCTTCTTTGCCGATATTTGCTCCACCGACCATCTGCATTTAAACATTCCGATTCGACCACGCAAGCACCCCTCGCGCGTATAGTATAGTAAAGAGAAATATACCCGTCAAAAAACGACCACGCAAACAGAAAACGCTTGGAAGGGGTCATAGAGCCACGCAAATTGAAAATAGGTAGTAAGGTAGTGCCGACTATCTAAAACGGCTATATATAGCACTATTTGGAATTACGCTACATTTTGTAGCATAAAAAATTGTAGCAAAGAAATTGTAGCATAAACTTTGTAGCATAGAAATTTGTAGCATAAAAATTTGTAGCCTGCGCTCGCTCGCCTGCACGCTACAAAAAAAATTTGTAGCAAAGGGGGTCAGCCAAAAAAACCGATGCTACAAACTTTTTTACTCGCAAAAAAAATCATGCGCACTTTCGGCACATGACTCTCATTGGGTTTGAAGTTATGTCGGACTTATGCACCTTTTTACTTTCATGGGCATTTATGTTTGCATTGCATCCAACGCATACGCCTCTCGTATTGTAGAGCATCGAAATCACAGGGGCACTTTCAATAAAATTGGGGTCAATTTTCATTTTAGGCGCGACTATTTTAGGCGTTATACTTTCCTTGCGTAGTGCCCTCGCAATCTTGTTTGACCTGTGGTTGGGGCAGGTTTTCTTGTGGCTACGCCCCTTAATAGCGCCACAGCATGGGTGTCTCTCTCGACCTTCTGAATATCTACCATTGCTTGCGCCTAATCGCTTCTTTGAATCTCCGGTAGCGAGTCCGCCTTTGCGTCCTGCTTCCCGCTTTTGCTTGTCTATCGGCTTGAATGTGCCGTCCTCATACCTGCGCATAATACGACCACGCAAGCATTTGCTTATGAACCTGTCGGTCAAGGCCAAAAATCGGAAGGTTTAAGTGCGGATAGCCTTCCGCCCCAATTACTGCTACCGAGTAGTGGTGTTGGGAGATGGCTCGCCATCCCCTTCGGGACTGAACGATGTAAGATAGTCAAGTAAGTGAGCGAACATGAGATAAACAGAACGGAAGCACCCGAGCGGAAGTAGTTGAGACACGAAAAGCGACCAAAGGAGGAATACTCAGCACCTATACGCCCCCACAGGGTAGGAAAGGAGCATTACTCACCGAAAGACTCCAAGCCTCGCAGGTAGCGGGTGAATCAGAGCAACGAGACACTTGAGGGATACTGAGCGAGGGTTGTTATGAATCTGTGGCTACGCCTGCCTCTCATTACCGAGAGGTGGGAAAGTCATCATTCATAGGCGAATTAGAACGGGTTTGGTCGGACGAGCAAGGGGTGTGGAAATCCCTTGAGCGGTGTCGGCTGAATCTTAGTAAGTCCATACCTTAAGCAAGTATGGGGGAAGTAGTATGAAGTGATGTGGCGAAAGAGCAATGACCTGCCCACCATCCACCTCAGCGTAACGCGGGGCAATGGAGCGAAATGGTGCGGAGAGGGAGCGAAAGCGGTAGTTAGGTTGAAGGCGTAGGTGAGGGCGTGGTAAGCCCAAGACCCGTAAAGCGTGTGGTTGGTGGACAGATAGCAGTAAGGCATTCGGAGAATGTTCAGTCCCACCTATATTTAATGGTGAAAGAAAAACAAGAAAATTGTAGCATGAACAAAAAGTAGGAGGTTATTTGTAGCATATAGAAATGTAGGATTGGATTTTTGTAGCAAGAGGCGCGATACCTAACCTTAATAAAGGTTTTCTTTTAGGGGTTATTTGTAGCATACTAACTTTGTAGCAAAACACTTGGCGGTGGTATGGATACTTGGTGCATTTTTCACACTAACTTTTTTTTGTAGCATAAGCATTTTTACACGCGCAACATTTTTTTGTAGCATACTTTTTTTGTAGCAAAGCACGACACGACATTACGCTACAAATTTGTAGCATAGGGGGGAACAGACTTGCTACAAAAAAACCTTATAAGGGCAACCCCACTCGGAGTATCATGGACAATTACACGAAGCGAGATGAAGCACACACGCATTGCGACCATTGCAGGACAGAATACTTTAAGTGTTATATTAGTGAGTTTGGGTATAGCCTGTGGGTATGCAGATGCACCCAAGACGCTTGCCCTCATGGGTTTTATAATTTGATGCTCGACAACAGAATTAGCAAGGTAAAAGGCTCGGAGCGTAATTTAGTTTGGTAAAACCCGCAAGAATAGGCAAAAACCGCCTTTTTTTGCATGAAAGCAAAAATTTGTAGCATAAGTTAGCGAAAACCCCGTATTGCTACAAATTTGTAGCATAAGGGGGTAAAACCGTAGCCTACCATGCTACAAAAAAGACTTAAGTAGGGATACCCCGTCCGCTCAAATATGACGACATGGACGGCAATGACCCCCGCGTATATTGATATGCTATTGGACACGAGACACAGTAAAGAGGCAAAAGATTTAGCCATTAAAGAATTAATGAAAATGGCTCGTGCCCTTGACGCTTACCAACAGGTATTCGGTATGGAAGAAGAATGAAGCAGGACAAGACTTATAAGCAAAACAGGAGTGGAAGAAATATGGAAGAAGACGAGACGACAGAATATGTGGATATAACACCGAGTAACGAAGGTATGGCTATGATGCTATGGGAATTAGCAATGAACCATACTGACTATGAAAAGAGAGAATGGGCCAAGATGAAATTAATTAAGGGCTATTTAGCAGGTGAATGAGTAACGGAGAATGAGTAAGACCCAACCCCGCCTCGCCCACGAAGAGGAAGCGTGGAGGACAAGTGCGGGGGGGCATCATTTTTTCGTGCGCGCAAAAATTTGTAGCATAGTGCTTTTTTGGGGCTACGCATATACGCTACAAATTTGTAGCATACGGAAGTAAATACACACGCTCGATATGCTACAAAAAAACCTTATAACCCCCTACCCCTTCGGCTCTAATATGGAGAAAGACGACATACGACTTGACGACTGCGGACATATTGTGATGGATAAGGACATGACTGACCTTTGGGTTAGAACCCCGAAAGGTTTGATTGCTATACACCTTAACCAATACACCGGCCTTTACCACATGACTGCTTGGAACACCCATGAAGGAAATAAGATGAGCAAGAAAAAAGAGGGCAACGGATATTTCAAGATAGCCCAAGAGATGAGCGGAACATATAGCGAGGAAAAAGCAAGATACAAAACAGGCATGATACACACTCCCACGCCTTGAGATACTTTGGCGTTAGAAGTCGGATACTCGACCCCCCAAAGCGCGCGGGGGGTCGGGTGGCGCATTTTTTATACCCGTTAAAAATTTGTAGCATAGCAACAGTAGGTGTTGTAAAACACACTAAGTTACAAATTTGTAGCATACCGACCGTGAGAGTAGGATACCTATGCTACAAAAAAACCTTATAAGGGGGTATGGGGTCGCAGGACTATGGAGCGAAGGTTCGCAATGGTATGCCTGCACGAGACAGACACGATGGAAGACGGAACAGTTAGATATATTCCGTGTTGCATTAAAGAGGGAGTCGCCGGTTACTTCCCTATGAGGGGAAACCCCGACAAGTTACAAAGCGCTTGGTATTGGGGTAAGACGCATGAGGAATGTTCCGAGATATGCGATATTTACAACCAAGACTTAGGTTTAACGGCTGAAGATGTTAGGGAGATTATAGCAAGTAGCATGAGACTTTCTTGAATTGGGGCGGGGGTTCTCAACCCCCCCGTTCCTTTTGGCTCTCAAAAATTTGTAGCATAGGGATTCCTTTTTTGGGCGTAACGAGGTGGGCTACAAATTTGTAGCATACATACCGTAACCACTACTGAGTTATGCTACAAAAAAAGGTTATAACCACATACGCTACCCCCGATACATGAAGCGACAACGCGACATAAGGACGCACAACCGAGACAGGTTCAAGGGCGCGCGCCTCAACGATGAAGAAAGAAAGGAATGCGCAAGCATCATGGAGAGACTACGAGGGCAAAAGCCTGCGAGATTCGCAACAGGCACAAGCACACTTGTAGTCCTCAAGGAGATTGCATGGAGAGAAGCAGAAGGGTCAAGCGGGGACTTGATTTGTTGTATTGTCCGTAATGGTGTGGAAAATACTTGGATGCTACGAGGCAAGAACCAAATGAAAGGCAGTAAAGAAAAATTACGAGTAAAGAAGATTCTATGGGGATACTGAGATTCTACGGGTATTGAGGGCGGGGGGACGCATCACCCCCCGTCCCAAACCTTATGCACGACAGAAATTTGTAGCATAGCGTAACAAACACAACAACAACACACACTACAAATTTGTAGCGTATCTCGGTAGAGAAAACAACGCTATTATGCTACAAAAAAAGGTTATATATGGATACCCTGTCCGCTAAAATGTAAGTGGGGGGCGAACTGAACACTCGCCCCCATGAAGACCGGAGTTATACCCCCGAAGGCAAGTAGGGCAGGTAAAGAGCCGGTGCGTCCCTAACTGCAACGCCAATAAGACAGGATACACGCACACGAGAAGACCCCTCTCCGAGTCGAGTGAAAAAGGGTGGCCGATATTTTCAGAAAGCGTAACACTTACCCGACCTGCCCACGAGTTAGGCATAACGCGTGGGTTGCCCCTGTTTAGGGGTAAGTCCCTGTTTGTTCGCAGGCGATTGGTCGGCAATTTTTTTAGCGCTCATAAAAATTTGTAGCATATCTTTCTATTGTTTCCGCACGCTACTGAAAGAATAAAACGCATGACTGCTACAAATTTGTAGCAATTATTTTATTTCTTCATATATGTTTTAGATTACTTCTCTATTACTAAAAATACTAATGAAAGAATTAATTAATTACAAATTTGTAGCGTAGTATAGCGTTTAATTAATTTTGTTGGCTACAAAAACAAAAAAATAAATAACGATGCTACAAAAAAACCTTATAAGCAAATACCTTTAGGGTCGGTTTGGTGATACAATGCTAACACGCAGACACTTTGAGGCCATTGCCTCTATTATACAGATGAAAGAAAGCCGAACAGAAAAAATGATTGCATACGAGACCATTAGGCCGATTTGCATGGAGAACCCCCGCTTTGATGAAGCCAAGTTTCTCAAGGCTTGCGGGATTTGAGTAGGTTGGGGGTTCGCCCCCTTCCTCTCTTTTCTTTGGCCGTTAAAAATTTGTAGCATAACGACAACAAAAAAGGCGCGCGTTGCTTACACGCACGAGGCTACAAATTTGTAGCGTAGCCCGCCTATGCGTGCGCGCGGGGCGTAACTATGCTACAAAAAAAGGTTAAATAGGCATACCCCTTCGTCTGTTTATGTGCGAATACCACGACAAGTATTGGGCATTAGTAGAGGCAATAAGAAAAGCCAACAGCCAAGTCTGTATAGATGATATACTATTTAACATAGACACAGCCCAACTCTTCTGCCCTTACGCGCCTTGAGCGGAGCGCGTTTGCGCTTATAATCTTTTCTTTAGCGCTGAAAAATTTGTAGCATAACC
>MDSZ01011139.1_pt1 | contig 66349 bp, 66 predicted proteins | sample 811201 | NCBI WGS metagenome assembly MDSZ01 (sample SAMN05326647, study PRJNA326480) | marine metagenome | isolation source: seawater | place: Indian Ocean: North | collected 2010
ATAACTGCTGAAAGCATCTAAGCGGGAAACTCACCTCAAAACTAGTTCTTCCTATAGAGCCGTGGTAGACCACCACGTTGATAGGCTGGGTGTGGAAGTACGGCAACGTATGCAGCTGACCAGTACTAATAGCTCAATTGGCTTAATTTATGCACTGATAAAAATTTTTGTATTTAACATCTGATAGATAATTAATTAAAATTGAATAAATTTATTTAATTGGCGACCAAGCGATTGCACCGCAACTATCGTTAAACATGTTGCCAAAATTATACTTTTCAAGTCTTAAAATTTTAACATTTTCATTCTTTCGAAGGATATTTAAATAATTTTTCAAATATCCCCTTTTTAAATGATATTTATATGCGACCTTGTCAAATTTTATTTTGTGATTGTAAAAATCTAATATTGGTTCAATATTAATAACAATTCTAGGCGACATTTTTAAAATATTTTTAACCACCTCAGAACAATTTTCGTTTTGCTCTAACGCGTGTCTGGTAAACAGAACATCAACTTGTTCTTTAAAAATAAAGTTTTTAGGGTTGTTATAATTAATGACTTTTACTTCAAAATTTTTTATTTTATTTTTTTTTAGATTTTCTTTTGCAATTGCAGCACTGCTTAATGAGTAATCGGAAGCAATAAATTTCTTTATATTTTTAAAGTTTCTATTGATGTTAACAAGATTATATCCATAACCTGCACCAAGTTCTAAAATAGTACAATTTTTTAGATTTTGTATTTTACATTTTTTTAAAAAGTTTATCATTATCCAATTTAAAATTTTTATATTTGTCAAAGAGTTTTGACAAAAATAATAGTTTTTATTTGCTCTTAAAAGATTGCTATTTCTTATTAAAAACTCTGGATAATATAAATTATCGTATAAAATACCAAAGTCTTTATCAAAATTCCCATAAAATCTTTTCCATTTTTTTGTCGCTGTCTTAGTTTTTGAAAAATTAAATTTACCAACTATTTCATTAATAAGATCTATACAATTCGAATTATTTATTTTGGTAAGTTTTTGAGCTTTCAACATTTTAACTGGAATGTTTATTTTTTTGAATTTTATCATTATTAATTTCTTAGTGTTTTAAATCATAGATTAATATCTTCAAGTATAATTAGCCACTTTATCTATTAACCATTTCTTAAAATTTTATTTTAATTATTGAATATAAAAGTAATATGCATTCTTAATATTGATAAAAAAATAAAAACGGAATAATCTTTGATTATTTACTATATAAAATAAATTACTTTGACAAAAAATGTATTAATTATTGGTGGTAACTCTGATATTGCAAGAAATTTGGCAGATAATCTTATAAAAAAAAAATTTGTTGTCATTTTAGTATTAAATAAAAAAAAAAACCTGCTTAGCAATAATATTAATTATAATATATTTTACAACGACATCACAGACTTTGCTAAAACAAAAAAACTATTATTTAAATTAAAAAAAATATATAAAAATATTAATTATACAGTCATTAATTCCGCTATAATTGACAAAAAAAAAAATCCTTATTCCATTAAAAGTTCAAGAGAAGTCTTTGAATTAAATTTATTTGCTAACCTTAATATAACTTTATTATTATTAAAAGTTTTTCAAAATTCTTTAAAAAAAATCATACATATTTCAAGCGATGCCTCAATTTATGGAAGTTTGTCCTTACCATCTTATTCGTCATCAAAAGCTGCTTTTGATAATTTTTTTTTATCATTAAATAAAAAATATAAAAAAAAAATTACTTTCCAGTTTATAAAGTTTGGACCTGTCCTAACAACGCAACTTAGTAAAACAAAATCTAAAATCTGGCTAAAAAAAAATAAAAAAAAAATTATATCAATTGAGAAGGCTACAAAAAAAATTTTACAATTATTCTGAATTTATTTTTGATTGTAGAAGTCTCCATGTTCTATAAATAAGTATGAATAAGAATTTTTATCCAGATAAGCATTTTTAAAGGAGGAGAATATTTGTTTTGGATGATTTAAATAAACTACTTTTACTTCAGATAACGTTTCTTTGAAAATTTTTGTATAATTTTGTGTATGTTGTGGGCCTCCATCAAGTGGAGTCTTAGAACCAATTGAAGTTCTTATAATAACTTTAGGACGCATTTCGTTTCTTGACATTTTTCTAATTTTATCAAGATGATTTACAAGTTGATTAAAAGCTAAAATCAAAAAATCGAATCTTGGAAAACAAGTGATTGGAACATAACCTTGTAATGCAAGTCCAATTGACATACCCATTTGTGCATCTTCAAACACAGGCATTTCAATTTTTTTTTTGCTAGGAACATTAATTAATGTATTGTAAATAGCATTACCAGAATACCTTATTGACTGCCCTAAAAATATCGTATCTGACTTTTTTGATAGGTAATTCATTGAATTAATTAATTCTGTCTTATATTTCATAATTTTATTTACTTTGTTTTGCCTAAAAAAGTATCCATCCACCTGTTCCATGATGGGGATATTTTCTCTTGTATTTGTAATAAAAAATATCTTTTGGTATTTTGCTTTTTTTTCTCCATACTTTATCCGTAGGAGTGTTTGTGCTTAAGTTATTGTCCTCTATTACAAATTTTAATGGTAGCCTGTAATTTTTTGCGTATTTATAGCATTCATGAAATATACCCGTTTCAAATGTCATATCCCCTATAAACACCCACACTTTACTTTTTTTTCTTTTTAATTTATTTGCTTTAGCAACACCTAAAGCAATAGGAATTATTCCACCTACAATTGCAGAAGAGTAAAATTTATGCTTTAAACTATTAATGCCCATACTCCGACCTGCTAAAATTTCTTTTTTTAACCATTTTGGAGGAATACCTTTTAATAAAGCGTGATAGTGATTTCTCCAAGTTGAGAATACCCAATCATGTTTTTTTATTTTTTTAAAAATTTTTATAAGCTGGTCTTCATTGTTTCCTGATAGATGTATAGGTGCCCTAATTTCCCCTTTTTCATAAATTTTTTTTATTTCTTTTTCAAATTCTATCAAATCATTTTTGCCAAATTTGTTCATATTTTAACTTACCTATTAAGAAAGTTTCTGTTTTTTACCTTTTCTCTCCAGTAATTCAATAAATCTTTCATAGTTTTTTCAAATGGTATTTTTGGTTTCCAACCAGTATGAGATTGAAATTTTTTTGTATTTGGGATTTGTAAGTCAGCATCAATTGGTCTTAATCTATTTTTATCCTGCACTACTTTTATATTTTTAACTTTTGATTGATTTAATAAAAAATTTAACATCTCACCAATTGTACAAGAATAAGATCCGCCTATATTATATACTTCTCCAGGTTTTGGGTTTTTAGTCAATAATAGAAAATATGCCCTTACTGCATCTCTTACATCAGCAAATGTTCTTAAAGATTTAAGATTTCCAACTTTTATTATTGGTTTGATTTTTTTTTGTTCAATTAATGCTATTTGCTTTGCGAAAGAAGATTCCGCAAAAACATCTCCTCTTCTTGGACCTGTATGAGTAAACATTCTAGTAACCATTATTTTTTGTTTATATGCTTCATAAAAATACCGTCCTATTAAATCTGTTCCAACTTTTGAAATTGCATATGGTGAAGCTGGATGATAAGAACAATTCTCGTCTATTGGTAAATTTTTTTTTTCCACTCTTCCAAATACCTCAGAAGATGAGCAAATATGAATTAATGGATTTAATTTTAATTGTTTTATTGCGTTAAGTAAATTATAAGTGCCTAATATATTAGTTTCAAAAGTAATATTACCTTCTGTGAAACTCGTCAAAGGATAGCTTTGGGCCGCTAAATGAAAAACATAATCTGGTCTTGATGTCTCTAATGCCTTAATTAAAGAACTATAATCATTTAAATCAGCATAAATAAAATTTATTCTTTTCTTTTTATTGGCCAAGTGTAAGATATGATCAATATTATCAAGTGGACTCCTCCACCTGCACAAACCATAGATTTTCCAATTAGTATTTTTTAACAAAAAATCAGTTAAGTGAGATCCAACCATACCAGTTATACCTGTAACAAGAACTTTTTTCATAAAATATATAATTAAATTATTTTTAAGATTAGAATAGACTATAATATGAGTAAAAAAAACATTTACATACAAAATAGTTTGTTATATTTAACGTTGGAATCTTAACTTACTATAAATAAGAGTAGCTTGCTTTGCATAATAATGATTTCTAACATCATAAAAAAATCTTTTAGAAAAAAAAAAGTTGTAATAACCGGCGGCACAGGTCTAATTGGTCGTTTTGTTGTTAAGCGATTGTGTGACTTTGGATCAAAAGTTAAAATTGTTTCACTCGATAATTTTAAAGTTGATAAGAGAGCAGAACACATAAAAGGTGACTTAACAGATTTTAACTTTTGTAAAAAAGTAACAAGAAATCAGGATTATGCATTTCATATGTCAGGTATCAAGGGATCGGTGAAAGTAACATTAGAGAAGCCTGCAAGTTTTTTTGTTCCTCTGCTAATGATGAACACGAATTTTTTAGAGGCATCACGGTTGAATGGTGTAAAAAAATTGGTCTATACAAGCTCAATTGGAGCATATTCAAGTAGAGAGATATTTCGTGAAAAAGACTCAAAAGTTGACGAAGTCCCTATGGATATGTTTCCAGGTTGGGCAAAAAGAATGGCTGAAATGCAAATTCAATCATATAAAAAACAACATAAAATCAAAAATTATTTTATCGTAAGACCATGCAATGTATATGGACCTGGCGACAACTTTGATCCTAAAAATGCAATGGTTATTCCAACTTTGTTGAACAGAATAAGCAATAAAGAAGACCCAGTAAAAATTTGGGGGGATGGTTCAGCCATTAGAGATTTCGCATATGCTGAGGATATTGCAGATGGTATAATTTTAACATTATATCATGGAACAAAAAATCTTGATTTTTTAAATTTAGGAAGCGGTAAGGGCTATAGCATCAAAGAATTAGTAGAAACACTATATTCTATTATTAAATTTAATTACAAATTTGACAAAACAAAACCATCTGGTTTCCCAAGAAGGGTTATGGATATTACCTCAGCAAAAAAAATTTTAAAATATAAACCTGAATTTACTTTAAAAAGAGGGCTTTATGAAACTTGGGAATGGTACAAAAAAAATAAAAATGAGAACAAGTTAAGACACAATTATTTTAATGAAAAAAACATATAGTGACTGGAAATTAAATAAAACTGAATTAAGTGGAGTTTATAAAATCGAGCTATCTTCTTTTGAAGATCATAGAGGAAGTTATACTGAAATTTACAATAAATATTTTTTTAGAGAAAATAATTTGGATATTAATTTTATTCAAGATGATATCTCAATTTCAAAAAAAAATGTACTTAGAGGAATACATGGAGATAAAAAAACCTGGAAATTAATATCATGTTTACATGGTGAGTTTCAGCTTATAGTTATTAATAATGATATAAATTCTAATGAATATAAAAAATGGACAAGTTTTATTTTAAGCTCTGAAAATAAAAGTCAAATTTTAATCCCACCAAATTTTGGAAATGGTCACTTAGTTTTAAGTGAAAGTTGTATATTTCATTATAAACAAAATACTGAATACGATAGGTCAGGACAATTTACAATTAAGTGGAACGATCCAGAATTTAAATTTAATTGGAAAAATCAAAATCCTATTTTAAGTGAAAGAGATAAATGAAACATAAAAATATCTTAGTTACTGGTGGCTCAGGATTTATAGGTACTAATTTGCTTAAAAAACTATCATTTAATTCAAATTATAATTTATCTTCAAATTATTATGGCAATAATGTCTTCAAAAGAGTTGATAATGTGGAATATAGTTATGCAAACCTTGAGAACTTAGATGAATGTAAAAAAATCTGTAAGAACAAAGATATTGTTATAATGTGTGCTGCAAATTCATCTGGTGCGGCAGTCATGGATAAAACCCCACTTGTTCACCTAAGTCCAAATGTAAGAATGAACATCAATATGGCAGAAGCTGCGTACGAGTTAGGTGTTGCAAAATTTATTTTTATAAGCAGTAACACTGTTTACCCACATGTTGACTATCCAGTGAAAGAGCATCATGCATCCTTTGAATTTTTTGAAAAATATCACATAGTTGGTTGGATGAAAAGATTTAGTGAAATAGTTATGCAGATATATTCTGAAAAGATAAAAGATAATAAAATGAAAACTATTATAGTTAGACCTGGAAATCTGTACGGACCATATGATAAATTTGATCCAGAAAAGTCAAAAGTAATACCTTCATTAATTAGAAAAGTTGTAGAAAGACAAAATCCATTAATAGTTTGGGGCGATGGCAGTGATTTGAAAGACTTTCTATATATTGATGATTTTACAGATGCCTTGGTTAAAATAATTGAAAACGTAAAAGATTTTCTTGAATTGAATATTGCCTCTGGAAAAGGCCAAACAATAAATGAAATTTTAAATATTATTTTAAAAATTGAAAATGCAAAAAATTTGACTGTAAATTTTGATAAATCTAAGCCAACCATGATACCTAAAAGATTAATCGATATTTCTAAAGCAGAAAATATTTTAAACTTTAAACCTAAAATCTCTATTGAGGAAGGTCTAAGGAAAACAATAGCTTGGTATAAATCTGATGATTATTAGTAGAACTCCATTTAGAATTTCTTTTTTTGGAGGGGGTACAGATTTTCCTTATTGGTTTAATAAAAATACAGGAAAAGTCTTATCAACCACAATTAATAAATATTGCTATATTAATTTAAGAATATTACCACCATATTTCAAATATAACTATAGATTGAGATATTTTAAGTCTGAAGAAGTATTTAATCTAAATCAAATACAACATCCAAGCATAAGAGAAATAATGAAATATAAAAAAGTAAAAAATCGATTGGAAGTTGTTCATCAAGCAGATTTACCAGCACAGTCAGGTTTAGGTGCCAGCTCAAGTTTTTCTGTCGGTTTAATAAATTCTATTGAAGCATTAAATGGTTCTTTGATATCTAAAAGAAATTTAGCCAATCAATCGTTGTTTGTTGAACAAGAAATTTTAAAAGAAGATGTAGGATCACAAGATCAAGTTTCGGCAGCATTTGGAGGATTTAATGTGATAAATTTTAAAAGAAATAGTTACGAAGTTAATCCTGTATTAAACTTAGATAATATTAAGAAATTAGAGGAAAACTTGGTTTTAGTTTATTCGGGATTACCAAGAAATGCAAAAAATATTGAAAAAGAAAAAAGAAAAAATTTTGGAAAAAATAAAGTTTATTTAAATGAAATTTTAAAAATTACTAATAAAGCTGAAAATAAAATATTTTCTTCAACAAATATAATTAGTGATTTTGCTGAATTAATGGATGAATATTGGTGGTTAAAAAAAAAGTTAGCTTCTAAAGTAACTAATAAAAAAATAAACGATATATTCAATTTGGCCAGGAAAAACGGTGCATTATCAGGAAAAGTTTTGGGAGCAGGTGGTGGTGGATTTATTTTATTTTTAGTTAAAAAAAAAAACATACAAAATTTTAGAAATAAATTAAAAAAATATATGACATTGTGTCCAAGGTTTGAAAATTTAGGATCTCAAATAATTTATTTTTTAAGGAAATAAATGAATATCAATAAATTGGATCATACAATTATTATTCCAACAAAAAACAGGCCTAAATGGATAAACTATTCTTTACTTCATTATAGTAATTTTAACTATAAAGGTAAAATTTTAATAGTTGATGACTCTGACGATGAAAATTTTAATCTTAATACGAATATTGTTGAAAAATTTAATAGCAATCTAAGCATTCAACATTTTAAAGGAGAAAAAAAATATAAAAAAAGACATAAAAATATTTCAAATACTTTTTCAACTTTTTTAAAAAAAATAGATACTACTTATTATAGTTCAACTTCTGATGATGACATTATTTATACACCAAATTTAATAAAGTTTATGAAATTCCTTGATATCAATTCAGATTACTCTGCTGTTACGGCTACACATTTTATTTATGATCTGGATAATAATTACAATTTAAAAAATTTAAAAATCTTCAAAGGAAATGTATGCTTTTTTGATGATCCTTTAGATAGGCTAATGTGCTTTGCTAATGAGAAAGGTGTACCTCATTACGGAGTTGTAAGAACAAGTTCTAGAAAAGCAATTTGGTCCAGTGAAAAAAAATTAGGATGGAAAATGTTTTCAAGAGAAAATTCAGAAGGGTTAGAATATTTTGACGAGGAACTTTCATGGAATGCTCAAATATATATATCTGGTAAAATTGGAAATCTAAATTTAATTCAATATTTTAGACTAAACTATGATGGTTTAGAAAGGATTGAAAATTTGTATAAAAATACTGATGAGAATAATTATACTCTTGGATCAATTGGAAATATTTTTGATGGATCGATGACTCCATCATGTAGAGAAACCTTTACTGAATTTAAAGAACTAGTGAATTATGAAAAAACTCAATATAATAATAAAATTATTGATTTTACGTTAAAGCAGATAATTTGGTGTTTAATAAAAAATTATAATGGTGCAGGGCTATTTAAAGATGAAACAAAATATAAAAATAGTCTACAAAAAAAAAATAAATTTAAAAAAAAATTAACAATTAATTTAGATTTTTCAGTTCTATTTAAAATATTTAAAGTTATTAAAATATTTTACAATTGGTTTTATTTTAAAATATCTACATTAAATATAATAAACAAATTTAAAAATAATCATTCTAAATTTGTTAAGATATTTCTTTAATATTTTTTTAGTTTATGATTTTATAAAGATAAAAAGCATCTGAATCCAAGCAAAGATAACATTGCCAACTAGTACTATGTATATAAATATTTTCACCGTTTATTTTTTTAATTAATTTAAGTTTATTATTTTTAATATGAAATCCGCTAATAACAAAACTTGCTCCAATTTTTTTAGCCTCTAGAAAATTAATTTTTAAATTTTCTTTATCATTATAAAATGCATAAACTCTGTTTCCCCATCCATCAAAATAGTCTTTTAAAAATTCATTATCTTTTATTTCCTCACTTATTATTTTTCTGAATTTATATTTGTAGTGAAGGTAATATAATGTGTGATATCCATCTATAACCTTAATATCGTTCATTACAGCAACCAAAGGATCTATTCCCACAGACATAACCCTATTGTCTCCAACCAATTCCTTTATAATTTTGTAGTTTTCGTAGTGAAAATAATTTTCCCAAGAGTATTTATCATTACCTAAATTGTATTCGTTATTTTTGTAATTATTCTTGTTGGTTATAAAGAGAATTATTCCTAAAATATTTTTATCTTTCTTAAATTTCTTTAATTCTGCAAATTTTCCATCCTTAATATTTGATCTAATTGATGAGTGAAATTTTTTTCCAGTAATTGCCAATTGTTGAAAAATAATTGAAACCATTATCAAAATAACAAACAACGAACGAAATTTGTAGCTTTTAATATTTTTTAAAGTAAACATAATTATAGTCGCCGTTAAAAGTGGAATTATTCTGTCTACTCTCATAAAATTTAAACCTTTAAGCGCTTCCAACGGTCCAATAAATAATGATGTAAAATAATTTGTTCCTAAAAAAGATCTTATAAAAATAACAAACATTAATAAAATAATTAAATTTCTCAATGTTTTATCTTTAATGAATAAAAATAAGATTAAAGAAAGTGAAATTGTTAATATAAGAAATACTCGATATATTTTATGGTAACCACTTATGTTAAATTCAAAGAATGGAAGCTTCAGAGACTCAAAAAAAAGATCAATTAAAGGTCTACTATTTATCATATCGACTCTATGAAAAGGTATCTCTGAAAAAAATATTTTGAATAGGTGAATATCAGTAATAAATAAACCAGCTATAAAAGTTAAAAATATTTTCACTATTAGTGTTAAATTTTTTCTTTCAAATACAAAGATAGATAAAAATGGAATTAAACTAATACTAAAAATATTATGGACCAACCCACCATTCAGGCCAAAGAAAAAAACAATTAAATAATTTTTTGTTTTTAATTCCTTATTTTTAATTAGTAAATAAATCATGTAGGGCATAAAAGCTAAATCAAAATATGATTGATGATTTGCACTCAATATAGTTACAAAAAGCGCACCACCAATTGCAGAATAAAATTTTGTAAATTTAAGTTTTTTTAATAATAGAAAAAAAGTGAAATAACCAACAATGATCTTTAAAATATATAATACAAAAAAAAATCTTTTTACATCTAAAAAAAAATATAAAATATTAATTGGATAAAAGATAGTTTCAAAAAAAAACCATTTATAACTACCGTTCAATAAATAGTCTATATAATCAAAATTGAATTTATACAATTTTGAAATTATATAGTCTGACGCTATCGTTTCTAAACTGTCGTGAGGCATCAAGCCAATATGGCCAAATATTATTAATGGAATTATTAAATGAATGAATAAAACTATTAATAAAAATGAATGATAATATTTTTTATAATTAATAATCAATTTAAAAATTAATTCTTTCTTTCTCAATAACTAGCGGCAGATTTCTTTGATGAAGTAAAATTATACCTATATACTCTCCAACTAATCCTAATAAAGTTATCTGTATAGAACTAATAAAAAAAATTCCAATTATTATTGGTGCTAATCCTAGCGAGAAAGAGTTCCAAAATAAAATTTTGTAAATTAAATAGAAGATTCCAATAATTAAACTAATTGCACTTGAAATAAATCCAGTCAAAACCATAAATCTTAAAGGTTTTCTTGAATGTTTCACAATACCTAGCATTGCTATATCGAATAAGGTAGAAAAATTATTTTTGGTTTTGCCGTATCTCCTAAGCGGTTGATTAAATTTAATTGTTTTTATTTCAGCTCCTACCTCTGAAATTAGTCCTCTAAAATAAGGGTAAGGATCTTTAATTTCTCTAAGTCTACTAACCACAGACTTATCAAATATTCCAGAGCCAGTAGTATTTTTTGTCAGTTCTATATCAGATAAATAATTTAAAAATTTATAAAATATTTGACGTAAATCAAATTTAATTTTATTTTCATCCGAATTAATTTTTTCACCTAGTACTATTTTTGATCCCTTGTTCCATTCATCTATATATTTTGGAATTAAATCAATAGGATCCTGAAAATCTGAAGCCATTAGTATTACAGCATCACCACTGCACTGCAATAAACCATAATATGGCGATCTAATATGACCATAATTTTTTGAATTTATTATTATTTTTAAATTTTTATCTTTTAGTGCTAATTCTTTAATTTTTCTAATTGTCCCATCGTTAGAATTATTATCTATTATTAAATGTTCATATTCATAATTAATTTTAGAAAATTGTTCTTTTATATCTAAGTATAGTTTTTCTATGTTTTCTACCTCATTATAGGTTGGTGTAACTATTGATATTTTCATTTTCCTAAACTTAATTCTATAGCATTTTCAAAATTAATTTTAGTACTTAAATTTAATTTCTTTTTAGCTAAATTTGTATTAGGCACATAAAAATCAACTTTATTTTTTATGTTTCTTTTATAAATAAATTTTGTGCGATATTTTTTACTCAAAAATTTACATAAATTTCGAAGATTCAGAATTTTATCTGATCCCAAATTATAAATATTTATTTTTTTAGAGGAAGAATCTATAATTTTTATCATCCATCTACACATATCATCTGAGTGCATGTAACTTCTAAAAGTGTTATTATTATATAATTCGATACTTTTATTTAAATTTATTGCTTTTAAAATTCCAGAAATTGCATAATTGTAATTTAAAATATGCTTTCCTAAAAATGTAAATCCTCTTACAATAGATATTTTATAATCATTAAATGATAATTCTTTAAATTTATCCTCTAAATAAATTTTTTCTAAAGCATATTCTTTTTTGTACCCTTTCAGATAATTTATATTTTTGTTAGGTGTAGTAATTGACTCTTTAGTTTCAGATTTTTTATGAATATTCCCATATACTGCTCCTGAACTAAAATATAAAATTTTTGGTTTTGTTTTAAGCATACCTAAAAGGTTTTTAAATTTTATGAAATATTTCTTACTTTGTTTTATATTATTTGCTTTAATTAAATAAAAAATTAAATCAATTTGCGGAAACTTTTTAACATCTAATATATTTTTATTTATTTGTTTATATAAAATACTACTTTTATTTTTTATCCTAAACTCCTTCCTTGATATTGAATAAATATGTGATGTTCTTAAATTATGCTTTAAATAATATTCAATTAAGGATCTACCAACAAAACCACTTGCCCCTAAAATTAATATTTTTCTATATTTAGAATTAATTTGCTTCAAATATTTTTTTTGTCTCTTTCTGTAGTTTTTACATCCATATTTGCAAAAAATTCCTTTCTTGGAAGCAAAGGTGACATGTCTTCAATTGGATTTCCAAATTGTAGTTTCGGAATAATTTTTTGGTCATTTTTAATTATAACCTCAATAAATTCTGGCCTTTTTGAAGAAATAATTTTTTTTAGTTTTTTTAAATCTTTGTGATTTTTGATAATATTATAATTTAAATTAAATGCATTTGAAATTTTTCTAAAGCTTGGATTACTTACCCCTTTTCCAGAAGCTTCATATCTTTTATTCAAGTATAGTTCTTGAAATTGTTTTATAATTCCATAACCATTATTATTTAAAATAAAAATCTTTATAGGTAATTTAAGTTTATCTATCGTATGCAGTTCTTGCAAATTAATTTGAATGCTTCCGTCTCCATCAATGCAAATTATTTTACTTTTTCCTTTTGCAACAGAAGCACCTATGCTTGCGGGAAGCGCATAGCCCATTGGAGAATTTCCAAATGCGGAAAATAGCCTCTGACCATATTTAACTTTAAAACCCTGTAAAGTCCAAGTTAAATGACCACCGTCATCAGCAATTATGATATCTTTTTTTGAAAGCAGCTTTGATAAATGGTCAATGAAAACGTATGGGTTAACAAATTTTCTTTCTCTCAAAAATTCTTTTTGTAGAATTGGATATTTTTTCTTCCATTTTTGACATTTATTTAACCAAATTTTTTTTTCTATTGTATTATTATTTAAGCCTTCAAACGACCTAAAAAAGTGTTTTAAGTCTTCATTAATTTTTATATCAATTTTCAGACCTCTTTTTTTATTAAGCTCAAATTTATCTATATCAACAACTATTTTTTTTGCCTCTCTTGCAAAATTTTTAGGGACACCACCAGTTACTCTAGTATCAAGTCTTGAACCTAAAGTTAATATAAGATCTGAATTTTGAACGCTAAAATTTGCAGCCCTACTACCATAAACTCCAACATTCCCTACATATTTTGGATCTTTATGATCAATTAAATCTACTCCACTCCAAGTAGTTACTATAGGAATGTTAAATTTTTTAAGAAATTTATTTGCTAAATTACTTGATTTAGAATTTTTAATTCCCCCTCCTAGGATAATTACTGGTTTTTTTGATTTTTCTATTTCACTTAAAATTAATTTTATTTTTCTTTTTATATTTCTATTTTTTTTTGAATTAGGTTTAAAATTTTTTAATTTTTTTAAATTCAATTCCTTTTTTTGTAAATCCATTGGTATATCGATTAATACTGGTCCAGGCCTTCCACTAGTTGCTAGGTAGTAACTTTTTTCTAGTATATATTTAATTTCATTTGCGTTTCTTAACTTGTATGAAAATTTTGTTATTGGTTTTGACATATTTACAATATCAGTTTCTTGAAAACCAACTTGCCTTACATTAATTGTGCTACGATTAGAGCTCTGTTGTTCGTAAGTATTTACCTGACCACAGATATGCAAAGAAGGTATTGAGTCGAAATACGAACACGCAATCCCAGTAAGTAGATTAGTTGCTCCAGGCCCAGATGTCACCATTGTGCAAGAAAAATTTGGGCCTTCTCTCGAGTAAGCATCAGCCATCATAGCTGCTCCTTGCTCATGACCAACAGATATATATTTTATTTTTTTATTTTTGGAAAATGAGTCAACCAAGAAAGAAATTGCACCTCCAGTGATAAGAAATACTTCTTTAACTTTTTTTTTTAACAAAAATCTAAGTACATAGTCAGATAAATTCATTTGATTTGATCTTTCATGAATTCCTTTATTTTTTTATGAATAAATTTTATGTCTTTATATCTTAATCCTTGGTGACATCCTATAAGTAATCCATTTTTCATAATATAATCTGAATTTTTAAAATATTTTAATTTATTTCTTTTTGATATTAAAAAATTAAAAGCTGGGTGTCTAAGTAAATTGCCAGAAAATATTGGTCTAGTTTGTATTCCACAATTTTCTAAATAAATTTGTATTTTTTTTCTAGAAAAAAACTTATTTGTTTTAATTATAACGGGGTAAGCTAAAAAATTAGTTTTTGTATTTTTATTTATTTTTGGGCTAATAAAAAACTCGTTTAATTTTTTAAAAAAAAAATAAATGATGATTAAAATTTTTATTTCTAATTTTGTTAAATTTATTGAATTTTTTAAGTTGCTCTAAGCCAAAAGTTGCCCCAATTTCTGAAGGTTCAAAATTATAACCTACTTCAGTGAAAACAAATTTTTTATCATAGTCAAAGCCATTTAATTTTATATTTAGTCTTTTATTAATATTTTCTGAGTCACGAATTAAAGTTGACATTCTTCCCCAGCTTCTTAACACTTTTGCTTTTTCATACAATTTTTTATCATTAGTTAAAAACATACCACCATTACCTGCGCAGCTTATAATATGAGATCCATAAAAACTTGTGATGGATACGTCACTGTAAATACCTGTGGATTTACCATTTATTGATGCACCTAATGTATCTGCTGAATCCTCTATGATTTTTAAATTATATTTTTTTGAAATTTTATATATATTTTTCCAGTCAGGAATATTTCCAATAAGATTTGGTATCATTATTCCTTTTGTTTTTTTCGTTATTCTCTCTTCAATTTTATTCACATTGATTTGCAATGTTTCAATATCTATATCAACCAATATTGGAGTGGCTCCACTTAAAATGATTGAGGAAACAGCCGTTCCAAAGTTTAAGCATGGTGTTATTATTTCATCTCCTTTCTTAAAATCTAAAACTTTTGTTGCCAAAGTTAAAGCAGATGAACCAGAATTGACCATCAATCCATATTTTTTTGAAAATAGTTTAGATATTTTTTTTTCGAATATTTCAACACTCTGACCCATTTGGGTAGATAAATTTAGTTTATTTACTACTGCTTTTATTTCTTCTTTGCCATAAACATTTTTTCCATAAGTTATTTTCATATCAACTTAAATATTCTCTAATTTGTTTCTCACAAATTTTTTTTGCATCTTTATTTTGTTTGTATAAATCATTCCATTCAATAACATAGTTCAAACTTTTGTATATATCCCATTTAGGATACCAATTTAATATTTGTTTAGATTTTTGATTTGACAACTTTAGTATATTTGTTTCTTCAAAGTTTTTTGTATTACTATATTTTAAAGTAAATTTTCTAAATTTCTTTATATAATTTGCTATATTGCTAACTTTAATGAAATTTTTCCTATCAGGTCCAAAATTCCAGAACGGTTCTTTATTTATATTTTTTTTTTCATATTGTAGTCTAGCTAACTTTAAATAACCAAATGTTGGTTCTATAACATGTTGCCATGGCCTAATACTATTTGGATTTCTTATAATTAGCTTGCTTTTATTATTTATCGCAAACATTATATCTGGTATTAGTCTATCTTTAGATAAATCTCCACCACCTATAACATTCCCCGATCTTGCAGTTGAAATAGAATTTTTAAATTGCTTGTTTTGAAAAAAGGATTTTATAAAACTAAAAGTCAATATTTCACAACATGCTTTTGAAGCACTGTATAAATCGTTGCCACCTAATTCATCTTGTTCTCTGTATACTTTTTCTTTATTTTTTATTTTATAAACTTTATCTGTTGTTATTATAACAACAGATTTAATTTTATTTGAACTATTAAGCGAAGATAAAAGATTATAAGTTCCAACAATATTACTATTAAATGTTTCCTGTGGTTTTAAATAGGATAAACTCACCAATGGTTGTGCTGCTAAGTGAAAAATTATATCAGGATTGCTATTTACAATAGCCCTCTCTACACTTTTTTTATCTTCAATTTTTTTGAAATAATTTTTTTTAAATATTTTTTTACAATTTGCATAGTTATAAAGTGAGTTTTTTTTTGGTTTTAAAGAATAACCATATAAATTTGCACCAAAAAGTTTTAAAGCTATACTTAACCAACTTCCTTTAAAACCAGTATGCCCAGTAATAAATACATTTTTATTTTTCCAAAATTTTTTTAAAACATTTATACTATCCATGGTGTTCTTTTGTTTAATATCATTTCATTAAAATCGTTTTTATCTTTTAGGGTATCTAGACTTTTCCAAAATCCCTCATGTCGAAATGCAAATAGTTTTTTCCTTTTTAAATAATGTGCCATTGGTTCTTTTTCCCAATAAATTTTATGACTTTTAATTTTTTTTATTGCATTTTGAGAAATAACAAAAAAGCCACCATTAATATATATATCTGATTTTTTTTTTGAATTATCAAAATAATTCACTTTTTTATTTTTTAATTTTAAAACGCCATATCTTTGTTTAGGTCGTACTGCTGTTACAGTTACTGATGCTTTATTTTTATAATGGTAACTTATCAATTTTTTTATTTTGATATTCGATAATCCATCACCATATGTCATCAAAATGTCTTCTTTGAGTTTCAATTTATTATATGACTTTAAAATTCTTCCTCCCGTTCCACTTTTTTTTCCAGTGTAAATTAAATTTCCTTCAAACTTAATTTTTTTATTTTTATATTCAAATCTAATAAAATTTGTAGATTTGATATTTATTTTCGTAAATTTTTTTTTTTGTTTTAAAAAATAATTTATTATCGTCTCTGATTTGTGACCCAAACAAAAAACAAATTCACTAAAACCTTGCTTCACAAAATTTTCAATAATATGCATTAAAATTGGTTTATTACCGATCAGTACCATTGGTTTTGCTTTTAATTTACCTTCATGATCAAGCCTTGTCCCGTATCCTCCACATAAAATAAAAACCTTCATAATATTAACTCATACAATATTGGATAAATTTAACTATATATTTTTTTTAAAGTTAAAAATAAATTTTTATTTAAATATAAAAATCTAATATTACTCTTTGTTGCGGCTTTAAAATCACTTGTTTTGTCCCCCACCATATAACTTTTACTTTGTTTAATACTCCAGCGTTTTTTTAAGCTTTCAATCATAAGATTTCCTGGCTTTCTATAACCACTTTTTCTCTTAAACTTCTTGACTGTACCCTTTGGATGAAATGGGGAAAATTTTATATCATTAATATATATTTTATTTTTAATAAATTTTTTTTTTATATGATCATGCAGTTTATAAAAATCTTTGATCTTAAATTTTCCTTTGGCAATTCCAGCTTGGTTAGTAACTATAAATATATAATGCTGTTTTTTACTTACTCTCCTTAAAATTCGAATTGTATTTTCCATGAGTTTAAAATCTTTAATTTTATGAGTATATCCACTATCAATGTTTATAGTGCCATCTCTATCTAAAAATAATGCCGGTTTTGTAAAATAATTTGGAATTATTTTTTTGCTTTTTAAAAGGTTTCTTGGTGTTCCTATATCAATAAAAAAATTTTTATAATATTTACCTTTAACTTTTCCTAAACTAATTTGATTTTCGATTAAATCATTTTCTAGAGATTTTTCTTTAAATTTAATATTTTTAATAAAAGATTTATTCAAAAAATAAACACCACCATTCATAAATTTAGATTTATTTGATTTAACTATATTTTTTCCTTTTAAATTTAAATTTGATAATTTTTTATTATACAAATAATTATTGTTTTTCGTTAAAGCTATAAAACACTCATTCTTCTTAAGCTTTATTTTTGAAATTTCGTCAAGATCAACATCAAAAATTGAGTCACCATTTAGAACTACAAACTTATTTGAAACTTTATTTTTAATTAAAGAGAGTGAACCACCAGTTCCAAGGACTTTTTTTTCAATAAGAACTTTAATGGGTACAAGGTTAACTTCTTTATTATTATATATTCTTTTTATTTTTTCTCCTTTGAAACCAGCTAAAATATAAATTTTATTGATATAGTATTTTGAAATATTATTTATAAGATAATCTAGAAAATATAAATTGTTTATTTTTAATAAAGGTTTTGGGATATCATTCAAATATTTTTTTATCCTACTTCCTTTACCACCTGCAAGGATTACTACATCATATTTTTTCATCTAATTAGGTATAATCTTCAATTATACCACAATATATTTGACCTAAAAAAATTTCACAAACTTGTATTTGTGAGGTAATTTTTGATGGAATTAATATAGGATAGTCTACGTATTTTTTTAATTTACCTCCATTATTTCCTGATAAACAAAAAGATAATAATTTTTTCTGTCTCGCCACTTTAGATGCCTCAATCAAGTTTGCACTATTACCTGAAGTAGTTATGGCAATAGCAATATCACCTTTATTTCCAACAGCCTCAATTTGTCTTGAAAATATATATTTAAATCCTAGATCATTTCCAATAGCTGTTAGTGCAGATGTATCTGTACTCAATGATAAAGCTGCTATTGCTTTTCGCCTTTTTTTAAATCTTACAGTTAATTCTGTAGCTAAATGTTGTGCGTCTGCAGCACTACCACCATTACCATAGAATAAAATTTTATTTTTGTTTCTTATTGCCTTTATAGATAATTTTATTAATTTTTCAAAATTATTCAAATTTTCTAATTTAATATCAGAAATTAGTTTTTCTATTCCCTTTTTTTCTTTTAGAAAATTATTTTGAATAATATTATTTAATTTCATAACTATACATATATTTAATTAATAATATATTAAAGTAAACTCTATAAATATTTTTATAAATTCATATATGAAATTTGCAATAGGAACAGCACAATTTAAACAAAGCTACGGGATATTAAAAAACAATATACAAAAAAAAGAAATAAAGAAAATTTTAAGTTCTAAATTTAAAAAAATAGATTTTATAGATACAGCTTTATCATATGGAAATAGCAAATTTTACTTGAGAAAACATCTAAACAATAAAATAAAAATTATTACGAAAATAGATAAATTAATTTCTAAAGATCCAATTAATGTTAGTAAGGAAATTGAAGTAAAAGTTATTAAAAATTTCCAGATTTTTAAGAATAAACAATTATACTGTCTTTTATTCCACGATGAATATGACGCTGAATGGATGAGAAGTAAAATTGTTAAAAAAAAAATTCTCGAGTTAAAAAAAAAAAAATATTTTAAAAAAATAGGTGTATCTTGTTATAACTACAAGTTAATAAAAAAATATACTAAATTATATAATTTTGATGTTTTTCAATTACCATTGAATATTTTCAATATTAATCCAAAAAAAATTGAAGAATTAAAAAATTTAAAAAAAAAACATAATTTTCAAATTCATGCTAGGTCTGTTTTTTTACAAGGAGTTTTATTAAAAAATCGTCAAATCTTACCCAATTCACTAAATAAATTAAAATATTATATTGAAAATTTAAATAAAGTTATTGAGAGAAAGCATCAGGAACCCGAAAATTATTTAATATCTTTAGTAGACAACCTTGGGATAGCTGACTGCATAATTATCGGCATCAAAAATTTCAAGGAATTAGTTAAATTATCAAAGTACAAAAAAATAAAAATTTCAAAAAAAGAGATATTTAATTATGAAATTAGAGATAAAAAATTGATAGATCCTAGGGTATGGTAAAAAATGGAAGTATTTTTTAAAGCTTATAACAATTTTGACATAGGTAAATATAAAACAAAAATAATAATATTATATTTTGCTACGATAATAAATTTACTTTTAGAAATTTTTTCTTTGAGTTTAATAATTCCTATAGTGGGTGTAATTTTAGATTCAAAGATATTCAATGAATATGAAATAATCAAAAACATTATTTTGGTTATGAATCCTCTACAATTTTTTTACAAATTTAATGAAAGTTTTAATTTATTAGGAGGTCTGTGCACTATTTATTTTATAATTATTTTGATTAAAAATATTACATTATTTTTTATAATAAGGTTCCAATCGAAATTTATATTTCAGATAACTTTAGAAATTAAATCAAATTTTTTATCAAAGATAATTGAAATGCCTTATCTTTATTTAAATAAATACAAGTTTTCTGGATTAATAACTTTTAATAATAATGTATCTACAATTACAGAGACTTTGTCTGTTATATTGACGTCATCTATAGAGATTATTTTAATTCTTGGAATTTTAATTTTTCTTTTTATCAACAGCCCTGAAGCTATGATAATGATAATGCTCATATCACTGATATTACTAGTATTTAATAAATTTTATTTAAGCAAGAAATTAAATTACCACTCAGAGCAAATTAAAGTTCATGAAAAAGAACAGGTTAATTTTTTATTATCTTCTTTAAAAGGTCTCAAGGAAATTAAGTTGAATAATTTAAAAGATTTTTTTCTAAGTAAATACAAAACTCACCTTAATATTTCAAATGAAGCAAATTTTCACTTTCAAGTACTTTCAAGTTCTATGCGATTATTAATTGAGGTCCTGGCAGCTATATTAATCACCTCTATATTGATATATTTTATAATAAGTAACTTATCAATTAATGAAATTATAACTACTCTTGCTGTCTTTCTTGCTGGTGCTTTTAAAATATTACCTTCACTAAATAAACTTACTGTATCTTACCAATATCTTCAATTCACCAAAGCCAGATTAAATGATTTGAATTCATTTTATGAAAAGAATTTAGTGAAACTCAAAAATGTTATCGAATTTAAGTTCACAGAAAAAATTGAAATAAAAAATTTAAATTATAGTTATGATGGGGAAAAAGAAATCTTTTCTGATTGTAATTTTGAAATTTCAAAAGGAGATAAGATATATATAAAAGGGGAAAGTGGAAGTGGTAAATCTACTTTAATGAATATAATATCAGGCCTAATAGATGTTAAAGATAATAATTATTTGATTGATAAAAAAAATATTATATTCCCGTTCAGAATTACTAATTTGGGATATTTAACACAAAAACCTTTTTTCATTCCAGACACTATTAGGCAAAATATATGTCTCGGAATTCCAAAAGATCAACAAGATGAAAAAAAAATTTTTGAACATCTTAAAGAATTACAAATTTATGATGCTATAAAAAAAATGAAAAATGGCGTTGATACTATCATATCTAATGATGGGGAGGGATTATCTGGAGGGCAGTTACAACGTATTGCCTTAGCTCGATTACTATATACAAATCCTGACCTAATTATTTTAGATGAGTCCACAAATGCAGTAGACCAGGAAACTGAGAATTTAATTATGAATAATTTGTTTAAAAATTATAGTTCTAAGACAATTATAATAATCTCACATAGAGATTTTTATAAATTAAACTTTAATAAACACTATTCAATTATTAATAATAAAATTGAAAGAAACAAAAATTAATTCAGTCTTTTGAAAGTTTTTTTTGAAACAGGGCCTTTTAATAAAGATTTAATAACTTTTATTTTATTTTTTTTTATTAAATAAAAAACTTTATCTAGTGCTTGAATATAATTATCTATTACATTTTTTGTATGTTTGGTGCTCAAATAGATTAAATTAGATGCCAAATAACCCTTTTTTAACATTTCTTGAGATATAAATGTTTTATAAATTTGATTATTTTTTGGGAATTCAAACGAAGTAATGCATTCAAATCCTTTTATCCTAAGATTTAAATTATATTTTTTAGAAAGTTTCATCCACATCATATTAATGTACTTTCCATTTTTAATAATTTGATTAAAGCTTTTTGTTTTCTCCATTTCCTTTAGTGTTGCTAATGCAGCTACAAAACCAACTCTTTCACTCCACATTGTACTACTTATGAATGAATTCTTTGCTTTTTTCATTACTTTCCTATTTCCAACTACTGCTGTAATAGCATAACCATTTCCAAGTGCTTTACCAAACATTGCAATATCTGGATAGACTTTTGTCAAAAGGTGTATACCACCAAGATTTCGACGAAATCCACTCGTACATTCATCAAAAATTAATACTATTTTTTTCTTGTTACAAAATTCTCTAACAGATTTTAAATACTTTTCATTGGGCATGTGATTTCTAGCTATTTCTATTATTAGTGAACCAATTTTATGTTTGTAATAAATTTTTTTTAAAGCTTCAAAATCATTGTTATTAAAAGCAAAAACATTGTTTCTCAGTGATTTTGGTACACCATCTGTTTCTAAACCAGGTAATAAATGGGTATTCAAATTTTTTTTTGATCTTAAATTGACAGATAGATACCAATCATGCCAACCATGATATCCACATATTCCAACATTATCTCTTTTGCTAGCCGCCCTTGCAATCCTTATTGCTATGGAATTAGCTTCACCACCAGATCTTGCAAATTTTACCATATCTGACCAAGGATGAAGTTGAACTAACTTTTTTGCTAACAGATATTCTTCAGGACAATTGAGCGTCGTCATAGTTCCTTTAGAAATAAATTTTTTAACTGTGTTATCTATTTGAGGATTAGAGTATCCTAAAGTATTTTGCCCTACAGCAAAAATCATATCTACATATTTTTTTTTATTTATATCCCAAAGATTTACACCAGATGCTCTTGAGTAATAGGTTGGCCAATATTCTGGTAAAAATAAGTCAGGTCTCTTAGATAATAATGAGTTACCTCCAATTATTACTTTTTTTGCTTTATGCCAGATTTTATTTTTTTTTAATTGCATTAATTTTTTTTTCTATAAGTTTAGATATATTTTTTATATTTTTAAATTTATTCGAAAATAATTCATTGTCATTTATTTTTATTTGATACCTATTTTCTAACATAACAATAAGTCTAAATATTAGCATAGAGTCAATTTTATCGTTTTTTAAAAGTTCCAGAGTTAAATAATTTTTTGGTACTTTTTTTTTAAATAACGTTTTCTTTAAAAACAGCTTTATATCGTTTAATTTATTTATTTTATTCTTCAATTTATTTTAAGCTTATTTGTTACTATTTTCTTTATTTCTATCATGTTTAATTTATTCATTTTATTTTTAGGTATTTTATCAATTTTAAAATAATAAGTTGGAACTTGATAAATTTGAAGTTTGTTTAAACAAAATTTTTTAATTTGATTAGTATTATAAGTACTTTTTTCATATAGAAGACATATTCTTGGATTAATATTGTTTTCTCTTTCTATAGGTATAGCAACACAGTCCTCAACATAATTATCTTCCTTTAACATACTAACTATATCATCAAGAAATATTGATACACCGTTAATTTTTACCATATTTTTATTCCTTCCTTTAAAATATAAAAAATTATTTCTTAGATATCCCAAATCGCCAGTTCTAAAATAATTATTTCTGTCTAAATACTTTATACCGTTGTTTAAATAATATCCTGTGCATAAATATTTAGACTTCACTAAAATTTCTCCAAATTTTTTATTATTTAAATAGTCAATTTTAATTTTTACACCAGGAATCACTTTTCCTACAGATTCTGCAAACTTGTAATCTTTTTTTAAATTTAGGTTTGTAACAACTGCAGCTTCAGAAAGCCCATATATTTCATATATTTTTTTTTTGTAAAGTTTAATAAGTCTTGTTTTTATTTCCATATTAAGCTTGGCTGATGATGATACTATACAATTTAAACTTTTTAATTTAGATATATTGTTTCTAAATCTTAACATTTCACTAATTTGATTTGATACAAAAAACGTAAATTTAGATTTATTTTTTTTTATATTATTTAAAAATATATCCAAGCTATACCTCTCTATATAAAAAATTTCAGATCCCAAGATTATACCGATGGTCATTAATCTAATAGCAAGTGTATGATGGAGTGGCGTTGATATAATTAATCTATCTTTACTTTTTAAATTAAAAATATCTATATTGGATTTTGCTCTTAATATTTTAGTTTCTTCAGAAAGGACTATTGGCTTTGGTTTGCTGCTAGAACCTGAAGAAAAGGTTAAAAGAAAATGCTTGCATTTTAAGTTCTTTTTTAAATTTTTTTTTAAGTTTCCATTTTTAATATTTGAAATGAAATTTAACTTTGGATTAATTAAAATTAGCTTTTTTTTTAAACTATTATCACAAAAAATATTATTTAATTTGAATTCATTTATTTGTTTTTCAATTATTTTGAAACTATTATTATGGTCAATTGTAACTAATGTCTTATTTATTTTTGAGCATAAGATATATAGTACAAAATAGTAAACAGAATTAGTATCAATTATTGTAATAAATTTTCCTTTAAATTTATTTTTTTCAAAATTATTAATAAGTTTATTTATTTCAGAATATTTGTAAGAATTCTTCTCATTTTTCAAAAAAACTTTATTCGGATTTTTTTTTACGTTATTTAAGAAAATGTCATATATTTTCATCTTAATTTTTTAGTTTAGATGCTAATACTAAATCATCTTTGGTATCTATATCTACAGTTTCCCATATAGGAATTTTATAAGGTTTATATTTAAGCTTATTTTTATTTTTTAAATAATCATTTTGATAAATTATAAACATTCCAGCTTCACAATAAATTTTTTTTTTATTAGTTTTGAAATTCTTTTTAAAAAGAGGTTTTAATATTGAATTTTTATTTTCGATTAGTGCCCAATCTATAGGATAATTATATTCAGATACACTCATTATGGAATATTTCTTTTTGTTGGCTTTATACAATTTATATGCTTTCTTTATATGTCTTGTTGTTAAAAAAGGATTGGTAATGAAAAATAACCAAATCTCATCAAATTTGATATTTTTATTAGAGTATTCTTTAATTGTAAAATCTACTACCTTTTTTAGAGGTGTTTTATCGTTTGCAAGTTTTTTAGGTCTTAAAAAATCTATCTTAAAATTTTTTTTTTCTACAATTTTTTTTATTTTTAAACTTTCTGTAGATACATGTATATTCTTAAACATTTTACACTTTTTAATTTGATCTAAAGCATAAAAAATTAATTTTTTTCCTTTTAAATTAATTAAATTTTTATTTTTAATTCTTTTCGATCCAGATCTTGCTGGAATAATTGCAATCCTATTGGGCATTATATAAATAAACCAGATACTATTCTGTTAGTGTCTATTTTCAGTTTAATTAAAGAGGAGCGTATTTCGTCGTAGCTTTGTGCAACAGATATAAAGATTTTGTCACTATTTTTTATAATTTCATCAGGTTTTTCTATTTTTATTCCATTTAAATAAGTTCCTATTTTTTTCGGATCACTATCGTAAATACGAATATTGTAATTATTAGCAGCAATTGATGATTTATTTAGTAAATTTTCTGCTATGTCTCCAGCTCCGTAAATATTTAAATTTCTTAATATGTCTTCTCCAATAATTACATCAGAAAAATTTTTCTCTTTTAAATATCTTATTAATATTTCTTTCTTTTCCTCACTTAATTTTTTAAATCTCGCAGCAATATGATCGTCACAAAAAAATTTATTTATATTATTCTTTTTTAAATAACCCATAAGATATGTAATAGATTTTAAATATTTTAATTCTAAATCTTCGTTTTTATAATTCATACTTATTTGAAAGTTACACTTTTCCAAATTATATTTAATACAATTCTTTACAAAATTTTTTAATTCGCTCTCATCTAAGTTTTCATCTGTAAGTATATATTTGATTGTTATTCTATTTGGATTATATGAAGAGTATTTTTGCAAATTTTCGAAAACATTATAAAATTTATCTCTGCCTCTTACTTGTTTAAATTTTTCTTTAGTACCAGCATCAATACTAGTTACTATTTTAATTAAGTCCCTTTTTAAAAAATCTTTGACAGCCTGATGATATCTTACTGAGTTGGTAAAAACTCTATGATAAATATTTGGATTAGCATATTTGTCAATTTCATTTACAATTAATTCAAAGGATTTATCTAAGGTTGGTTCTCCACCACCCCACACAACTTGTTTGCAATTTTTAAAAGCTTTTGAGTCACTTAAATATTTTATAAATTCTACAACATTATATTTTGATCTTTTTCCACCGTAATATATTTCACTGCAGTATGTACATCTTAAGTTACAATACGAGTGATGTTCAATTGAAAGATGATTAATTTCATGAGAAAAGTCTGGTTTATCTGTTTCATATAAAAAAGGGCAGCCAAGACAACTTTCAGACTCATCATTTTGAATTTTGTTAAAAAGATTTTCTCTAGCTTTTTTTATATCATTTGAAGTAGGAGTGACACCATCCTCTATGTCAATTAACTTTGCATCCCCTCTCATTTTGCCTTTAAAAAAAAATCTTTGACAGCAGGATCTTATTTCATTTGGTGCTATATAAAGAGATTTTTCTATATCTTTACAAGATTTATATTTCATAACTCCAATCTAACTAAATAATTCTTTTTTTACGATTTTATCATATGTTGTTAATGGAACAAATTTATTACTAATAATTTTTCTGTAAAACAATCTATTAAAGTTAATTTTTCCTTTATTTGCACTGCATTTTTTAAGTATTTTATTTGAAAATACATAATCGCCCCTTAAACCGAACTGTAAATCACTGCTGTTTATGCTTTTAAAGCTCCCCCTAATATTTGAAAAAAAATATTTTTTTTTCAATAAACATGCTTTATTAAAATCACTCACATGTCTAATTGAGAAAGTATTGGTTATCGAAAATTTATTATTATTTTTAATATATGCTTTCAACAAACAACGACCTTGATTTTTCATTTTTGTAAACACTTTCAACATAAATAAAATATCTTCGTAATAGCCCTTTTTGAAAAAAATTTTGTTAGTTATAAGAAATTCTTTTCTAAAAAGATAAAAATTTGGACCCATATCCAATTCAGTTCTTAAATATTTTTTTAATATATTCTCTTTTGTAAATTTATTTCTTGAGAGGTTTATTTGTGTAGAGCCTTTTTTTTTATAGTTAAAATAAATTATGTCGTAATTTTTTTTTTGTATTTCTTCTAATAATTTTTTAATTCCGTTTTTAATTAGCATGTCATCTGAGTCTAAGAAGATGACATATTTACCTTGTGACTTTTTTAAACCATGATTTCTTGCAATGCCGGGGCCACAATTATTTTTTAATTTTATAAATTTAAATAAATTATTATAAAAATATAGTTTTGGTAGATTTTCGTAAGTTCCATCTGTTGAGCCATCATCTATGTAAATGAACTCGACAGGAAAACTTTTGAACATTTTATTTAAATTAGATATCTGTTTCTTCAAAAGGTTTTTGTTATTATAGTGTGGTACTATTATACTTAATAAGATTTTATTATTGACCACATTTACCTTTCTATAATATTTTCCCATAAATCAAGCTATCATATCTTTTGTTTTTAAAAACAATACTTGATCTAAGTTTGCCTTCACATTTAAATTTATTTTTTAACAAGACTCTCTTTGATGCCTCGTTAATTGAATAAGTTCCAGCAAAAAGTTTTTTTAGCTTAAATTTTTTTTTTGCAAGATTAATAATTAAGTAAATTGATTGAGTCGCTATTCCTTGATTTTTAAAACTTTTGTTTCCAATCAGATATGAAATATATGAACTTTTGTGATTGAAATTTATAGGTCCAAGTTTAATGTTTCCAACGTGTAGATCTCTATTGTTATTTTTTAGGTAGATACCATACAAAAAAGAAATTTTTGATAATTTTATATTTTTAACATAATTTTCAATATCTTTCCTAGAATTTTTTTTGTATCTTTGTTCTGTGTATTTTACAGTTTCGAAATCATTTAACCATTCAACGTATTCCTTAGATACATCTGAAACATTCAATTCTTTGAGTTCTATGTATTTATTATATCTATTTTTATTTTTTTGCATTGAGTTAGTGATAATAAATTTTATTATTAATCAATATATAAAAAATATAAATAATATAAGTATTTATAAATTAAAAAGTTATGACTTTTAATAAAATAATTAAATTAAATTATAAAAAGATTCAAAAAGGTAGATGTTTTGTGGTTTCAGAGATATCAGCTAATCATTCTGGTAACTTTTCAAAATTAAAATTATTAATAGATAAATTATCAAAAGCTGGTGTAGATGCTATCAAAATTCAAGCATATGAAGCTAAAACAATTACAATAGAAAGTTCAAGGAAAGATTTTAAAATTTCAAATAAAAATGCATGGGCCAAATATAAAACATTGTATGAATTGTATAAAAAGGCAGAAACACCCTTTTCATGGTATAAAAAAATTTTCGATTACTGTAAAAAAAAAAAAATAGTAATTTTTGCTTCAGTTTTTGATAAAAGCAGTTTGGATTTATTAGAAAAATTAAAATGTCCAGCATATAAGATCGCCTCACCAGAAATAACTGATATTCCCTTGATTTCCGCGGTAGCAAAAACAAAAAAGCCAATAATTATTTCTAATGGATTGGCAGATATCAATGATCTTAATTTAGCTGTGAAGACGGTTAAAAAAGAAAAGAACAAAAATTTAATTTTACTACAATGCACATCTTCATATCCCACACCTTTAAATGAGGTAAATTTAAAAACTATGATAGCATTAGAAAAAAAATATAAATGTTTATCAGGTTTCTCAGATCATACATTGGGAACTGCAACTTCTATACATGCCGCTTCAATTGGCGCATGCATGATTGAAAAACATGTTGGATTAAAAAAAAATAATTCAGTCGATAGTTTTTTCTCTATAAATGATACTGAATTCAAGGAAATGATCAAAATTATTAGACAGAATGAAATATCTACTGGAAAAATTAATTTCAGTATTTCCCAGTCTTCTAAAAAAAATTTAAACGGTAGAAGATCTCTCTATATAACTGAAAACATTAAAAAAGGCCAAAAATTTTCTGAGAAAAACATCCGTTCAATAAGACCTTCGTTTGGAATACATCCAAAGTTTCTAAATAATTTTTTAAAAAAATATTCTAATAAAAATTTAAAAAAAGGAACAAGATTGTCGTGGAAATATATAAAAAAAAATTAAACAAGAATGCTATATTTAGATTAAATATTAACGATCAAGTTGGTTTAGGACATTTATTTAGAATATTAAAAATTATTTATAAAATTAAAAATAAATATAATATTTTTCTAGTTCTTGATAAAAAGATAAAAAATTTCAAAATTTTAAATTTAATAAATTCATTCAATTTGATTTACTTATATAATAAAAGTAAATATAAAAATCAAACTGATGATGCGTGTTTATTCTTAAAAAAAATATCACATATAAAAAAAAATGTTATATTTATCGATGATTACAGATTTGATATAATTTGGCATAAAAAAGTTTACAATTTTACAGATAAATTAATTGTTATTGATGACTTAATAAAAAAAGTACATTGTGATTTTTATTTAAATTATAAACATCTAACAGATAAAAACCTAAAAAAAAAAATTCAAAATTTCTCTAATCCAGGATGCAAGTTATTATTAGGTACTAAATACATTTTTTTAGACAATAAATTGGATAAAAAAAAAAAAAATTTTAAAACAATAAAGATAAACATCATGATTAACTTTGGTAATAGTTTTAACTTCAACAAAATAAAAATATTTATAAAAAATTTTTACAAGACCCAAGATTTAAAAAATTTTAATTTGTTTATTTGTGTGGGTGTATTGGCAAAAAATTACCAATATTTAATAAAAATCTCTAAAGTTTATAAAAATATTAAAGTAATTTTTCATGAATTATCTTTATCTAAATACACTAACAAAATTGATTTATTTATTGGTTCATCTGGAAATTCTATTTATGAGAATTCATACTTGAATATACCTAGTATATTTATTTCTTTAAATGAAAATCAAAAAAATGAAATAAACGATTTAGTTCAACTTGGACATTATTTCTCATTCAATATTAAAGAGATTTCTAACCCAGGTTTTTTAATTTTAATCAAGGTTTTTTTAAATAACTTAGAAAGAATTTCTAAATTAAATAAATACAAATCTGTTAAAATTAATAAAAATAATATTCAATATATTTTAAAACATTTAAAATTATAAATTTTAATCATGAATAAAAAAATTAACAAAATAAATGATAGTCATATGTGGACATACCTTTTTTCTAGAAATTTGAAATTTAATAGGCAAAAAATGATAAATTCAAAAAAAATCTCCATGATTAATCATGCAATATGGTGGTTTTCTAATAAACGAGAAATTTTTTATTATAAACCTGATAAAGCAAAGATAATTTATTTTTGGCAACAAGTAGTTTTGATCAACAAAAAAAATTATATAGTGGGTGGGTGGCATTCAAATACAAATAAAATTAATATTATTTATGTTTTGTATGTTCTTAAGTGGTTATTTTCTTACAACAAAAAAAAAAAATCAAAGTTACGACTGGATAGCAGTAGTAAAAAAAAATAATAAATGGATATTGAAACTAATATTGTATTTAGGCTATAGATACGTAGATAAGAGTGATGAGACGTACAACGTAATAAAAAAATTTTTTAAAGTGAGTAATAAAAAATATTTTTTTCTTAAATATATTCACTAAAATATTAAGATAAAATATTATGCAATTTTAAAGTTTTTACTTCATTATAAACTTCATTTAAATTACTATTTAATAATTCAGAAATTTCAAAAATAGATCTTTTACCATTTGAAAATGCAATTATATCTTTTCTTAATTTCAGTTTTTGAGATAAGGTGTTATGTTTAGAAATTGTGGGATATAACCCACGTTTTGAAAGATTTGGTTCACAAAAAATTTTTGTTTTTGGAAATAAAGATAATTCACATATATCAACTAATTTTTTTAAGATCCCCAATGATTGTTCTAATGATTTTTCAGATATAATTTTAAGATTATCTTTACTTGTGTGATATTCCTTATATTCACCATATTTTGATCTACAAAAACCAACTATTGGTAAGTCTATGCCTGGAGCGCAATATTGTCTTTCATCACTTCCTCTTTGTGTAAAATCATAAATTTTATAATTTTTTTTACTCTTTAATAAAGAATTTAGTGCGTAAAAAGATAAATCTTTTCCATTTGGACCTTTAATCAAGCTGTAAGCTCTATCATCTCCTAGACAAGAAAGGTTATATCCCATTATAACATTTTTCTTTAATAAATTTTTATATTTACTTAAATAAGCTATTGAACCAATAGTTTCAGGTAACAAAACAAATCTGTATGAAAAATTTGTTTTTTTATAGACCTTTTTTATATATTTTATTAATCCGTTTAATACCACTGGTCCTGATAATTCATTATTAGCCATTGAAGGATGGCAAACATAACTGCTAAAAAAAATTTCCTTTTTATATTTACCTTTTAATAGTGTGTGGCTAATATCTAAGTTTCCTTTAATAAATTTGCTATTTATAAATACTTTATATTTTCCTTTTGGTAATTTTTTTTTCTCATTTTGAGATAAACAAAATCCCCAATCTTTTTTGTAGTACGAGGTTACATATGGGATTGCATCTTTATATTTTGGATGAGAATGAATTTTTTTTAACAAAATCTTTTTGTCCAATTTTAATTTAGTTGGCATAGAAAAATTTACTAAATGTAAATTATTTTTTTTAAACTCCGCAAATCTCTTTCCAGAAGTATGTTCTATGTATGCGTCTTTTATTTTCCACTCCAAAGGTATAGTCCAGTCAAAAACCCTTTTACCCGATTTAAATTTCAATCTTTTAAGAGAGGGATTAATTTTTTCAAAATAACTCAATGTTTCCTTAAGTCCATCTCCAGTTATTGACCTACAAATTGGAAATAAATCCTTACACCAATCAAACATGCTAAATTTGGATCTGGTCTTCATTTTCATTATGATATTCTAATTTAAGATAATATATAATTAAATAATATGTTAAAAAAATTAGTCGAGAAGTATCTTAATGGCAATAATAAAATAATATTTACTGATAAAGACAGCTCATACTGCAGAAATGATCTAAGAAAAAAAGTAATTTTTTATAAAGATATAATAAAAAAAAAAAAAATTCTTAATAAGAATTTAAGAGGTTTGGCAATTTACTTAGATAGAAATATTGACTATTTTGCAATTATTTTAGCTTGTTGGTTGTCTGATATATTTTATCTTCCATTATCAAAAAATATAAATGAACGAGATTTAAATTACCAACTTAAAACATGCGGGGCAAATTACTTGGTATTTAAAAAAAATAAAATTATTAAGTTTAAAAAACTTAATCCAAGTAAAATTATAAATCCAAAACTATCATATTTAATATTTACGTCTGGTAGTACAGGTGAAAAAAAAGGAGTGAAAATTACTAATGAAAATTTTATTACTTATTTGAAATCTTTGAAAAAAAAATTTAAAGACAATTTTAAAGCTAAGTCTGTTTTGATTAATGGTGAAATTTCTTTTGATATTGTCAATGCTGATATAGCTTTTGCACTTTTATTTGATTGTGAAATTTGCATTACTGAGGATAGTAAAAATATACTATCTTTTTTTGAGATACTTGAAAATAGAAGAGTAGAATCTATCTACGCTGTCCCAAGTATGTGGGAAAATATTTGTTTTTTTGCCAAAACTCAGAATAAAAAATATAATTTTATTAAACAGATTAATAGTGGTGGAGAAATTTTTAATTATCAGTTGTATAAAAAAATAAAAAAATTAGCACCGAAAGCAAAAATATTTAATTTTTATGGTCCTACTGAGTTTACAATCAATTCAACTTGTAGTGAATTAACTGGTAAAAATTTTATAACAAACAAATTACTCGATGAAAATTTAAATTTTACTATTGGACAACCTTTGCCAGGGGTAAAAATAAAAATTTTAAAAAGTGGTGAACTCTTACTGTCAGGTAATCAGCATATGCAAGGATATATTAATTCAAAATATAAACCTCAATTTATCAACAGTATAAAATATTACCCTACAGGTGATATTGTAAAACAGGACAAAAATAAAAATATTTTTTTCTTAAGTAGATCAAAAGATTATATTAAACATAAAGGATATAGATTAAATTTACAAAATATATCTAACATCATATCAAATGAAATAAATGCTATCACTGTGGTAAAAATTATAAATAATTCATTAGTTGCTTTTATAAAAAAAAATAAAAAAAAAATGAATCTTTTACAAATTAAAAATAAATTGAAGGATAAATTAGATTTTAATGAATTGCCAAATGACTATATATTTTTAAAAAATTTTCCAAAATCATCTAATGGAAAAATTGATGTAAACGAATTAAAAATATGAATAAAAATTTTACTTTTGCACATACAGATTTTTATAATTATTATGCCCACATATCACAAAATAAAGAAGTATCTGTATCTAAAACTGCAGATCTAATGTTTAGAGAATTGAAAATTATTAGTGATGAAAAGTTAATAATTCCTACTTATAATTATAATTTCTCAGCAACTAAAATTTATGATTATTACAATGATAATAGTCAAGTTGGCTATTTTTCAGAATTATTTAGAAAAAAATATAAAGATAATAGATCACTAGTCCCTATCTTTTCAGATTGTTCAAATCTACAGAAAATAAAAAAGTTTAAACCTAAAAATCCAATGTCAAAAAACTCAACTTTTGATTTTTTAGCAAAAAATGGTGGTAAAATTGTTACGTTTGGTGCTAATTTTGCTCCTAGTTTTATTATGTATGTAGAAAACTGTATTCCAGGTGGCCCAAGATACAGATATATGAAAAAATTTACTGGAATTATTAAAATAAAAAAAATCAAAAAATCTATTTCTACCCAGTTTTATTGTAGACCACTTAATATATATTTTAAATATGATCTAAAAAAAATAAAACGTGATATTACAAATGACAAAATATTAAAAAATTATGAAACTAATGATCGATTTAAATTTTCTATATTTAACGCAAAGGAATTTAAAGAATACACTTTATTAAAAATAAAAAAAGATCATTTTTATTTTTTAGATAAAAAAACAAAATATTTTATGAAAAAATTTTTAAAAAAAAAATTGAGAATAAGTATTAAGGATTTTGAAAAAAATGTTTGATCTAGGCTGGGAAAAATTAATTTATCAAAAAAACAAACAAATAAATAAATATCCATTTGATTGGGTGGTATCTTCAACAAATAAATTTATTAAAAAAAGATCAAATCTTATAGCTTTAGATTTAGGTAGTGGAACAGGAAATAATATAAATTTTTTATGTAATTATGGTTTTAAAAAAGTTTATGCAGTTGAAGGTTCGAAGACAGCATTCGAAATTCTAAAAAAAAAATTTAAAAATAAAAAAAAAGTTAAACTAGTTCTTAAAAATTTTAATCATTTCAATTATAAAAAGGAAAATTTTGATTTAGTACTTGATAGAGGATCATTAACTCATAACAAAATTTTGGATATAAATTCTACGTTAAATAAAATAAACTACTCTCTTAAAAAAGAAGGGTATTTTTTTTCTGTGATGTTTAGTAAAAGAGGTAAATTCAAAAATTTAAGAAAAAACTCTTATTCATTTAAAAATGTTACAAAAAGTAAAACAGGATTACTTTCAAACTTTTTTTCAAAAAAAGAGATCATCAAACTTTTTAAGAACTTTGAAATTATAGATTTATCTGAAGTAGTAACAATTAATCATTCATCTCGAAAAAACGAATTTGCTACTTGGAATATTATATGTAAAAAAAAGTAGACGTTAGTTTTGAATTATCTTTTTTATCCAATTTTCTAAACTTGTTTTATTATTAATAATTTCAACATCATGTGATTCAATTCTTTTTTCTTTATTTAGTATTTCTCTAGAGGAGTCATAATAAACAGTTGGTTTTTTCATATCCTTAGCCATCAAAGCAGCAGTAACATATGGAAAAGATATACAGCATAAAGAATTTCTAATTAATTCCTCAATTGAATAGTTGTCGCTTAAAATTTTGTAATTTTTAACCTTCTTTAATAAATTCAAACTTTGTTTATATTTTTTGCAAACTCTATCCAAATCTCGTGATCTTTTTTGCTTATGAATTATTTTCAAATTTAAGCCTTTTGCAATTTCAATAATATCTCTTTGAAATTTTACTAAGTTTTCCCCATTTATGATTGAATATGAAGTGAAATATTCAAACTTTAATTTCTCAGGTATTATATCAAACATTAAAATATACTTTTCATTTTCTAAGTTTTCTAATTTATCATTATCAATTTTGCCTAACATTGGTCCAAAAATATTAATTTTTGGATTTTTGACTTTAAGCTTTTCTTTCAAAATTTTTTTTTGAAATTTGTCCCATACTAAATAGTTATTATAATCAAGCTCTCCCCAGTTACTTGTATCATTAGGTTTATTAAATTTTGTTTCATATCCTTCACCATTAGTTGAATAAAAGAAAAGAGAACATCTACTAATTAGATTTTTATGATCAAATGTCCATAAATGTCTTTTAATACTTCCCATATAGGGTGCTATAAAAAATTTAGGTATATATTTTTTATTATAGAGAAATAATTTTGATTTTACAGCTTCAAAAAATAAAAAAGAGTTATACCACCTAAAACACAATAAGTCTTTAATGCAAATCATGAAACTTATAACTTGCCAAATTATAAATTGAAAACTGATAATTACATTCCTGAAATTCGGATAAGGGTCATTACTAAACTTAAATATATATCCATCCTTAATTCTAATTTTATTATTTAAATCTTTCCTTTTTGGTTTTACTATTATTATAAATTCATCTTTATTTAACCTGTATTTTTTAAAAAATTTATTAATTATAAAATATTCATTTTCTTCAATAAAACCTAAATCATTTTCCCTTAATTCAATATCAAAAAATATAATTTTCTTATTAATTTCGTTTTCATTAAAATTCAAAATATTGATAATACTCCTGAAAAAAATATAAAATCCAAATATAAATCCCTTAAATAAATTATTTAAAATTATTATAATGAAATAAATTTTGCACTTTAAAGTTGAAACATCTAGTTTTAATTTTTTTTTTGCAAATGCAATTTGCTCTCCGCATAGAGGTAAAAAAAATTTGGTAGAATATTTTTTTTTTGAAAATGAGGAATATATTTGATCAAGAAAATTATATGTAATTCTATTACTTTCTGAAAAAATAATGTTATTTAATTTATATTTTAAAACAACCGATGCATTTTCTTTGTCCATAAAAATAAACTTTGAAAATTTATTTTTATTTAAATCAATATTTAAATTAAAGAATTGTTTTCTAATTAAATCAATTTTAAATATTTCATCAGGATTATATTTAAAAAAAACTTTACCAGAAATCTGAGATATTAAATATTTCCTATTAAAAAATTTTTTTATAAAATTTTTTAATTTCATTAATTAATAAACTTTAAATGTAATAACTATAGTATCTCTATACCCAAACTTTTTGTTATTTGAAACAATTATTGGGTCTGTAAAATGAAAAAAATCTTTATCTGAAAAAAACAAAAACTCTCCAGAATTTAAAAAACAAGAATAGTTATCGACGTCCTTGTTTTCCTTTATAGAATTTCTTATTCTAGATATTCCTCCTTGTATATTTTTCGATGAAATATTTATTAAGGCTACAAAATCAAAACCATCTTTATGCCATCCTTCTGGCACTGGATAACCCACATAATTTTCTCCACATGTAATTCTTATTTGGTGATATCCAAATTTAATTTTTTTAGAATTTATAATTTTAATAAAATTCTCTTTAACAATTTTATTGATTTTATTGACGATTCTTGTGTTTATGGGCTGAAAATTTCTATTCACACCACCTAAGTATCTATTTTGAACCTTATTTTGTTTAAAATCAGTATTATCAATGTTGTAAAATTTATTATTCTTAAAAAGAATTTTTGCAAGGCGCCTATTTCGAAAATTTTTATCAGCAAATTTCAAATATTTATCTTCGGGTAGATTTTTAAAACTAGACCTTATCCCAACAAGATTACTCTTTTTAATAGATCCTTTAAAAAATTTTATCATCAATTTTTAGAAAAAAATTTAATCCAGTCATTTACCGTCTTTACTTTACCTAAATTTTTTAATTTTCCATTATATTTAAGTTTTTTTTTCAATTCAATATATATTGTAATATGTGCAAGAGAATCCCAATTTTTATCCTCACCCAAAGCTAAATTTAATTTTATATCGCTTGGTTTTCTTTTAATAATTTTAGCAATCGTACTAACAATAATTTTTTTCATTAAATTTTTTAATTGATTTATAAATTTCTATAATATTATTTTCTTGAGATATTCCATTAAATAAAGAATTATTAAATATTTTAAGATTAGATATTTTGTTAGATTTATTTTTTTCAACAGAAAAAGGCAATTTAGTTTTAAAAAAACTTAATAAATCTATCTTGTGTCTTTTATCAATTAGTTTAGTTTTTTCTAGTAAGTTATATATTTTATCTTTTGATATTTTTTTATTTTTATAACCTACGAGCTCGATTGTTGCTCTATATTCTTTTTTATTTTTAGTATTTTGTATATTGTCATAAAAAGTAATACGATATGCATTAGTTTCTGGATCATGTATATTAACATAATAACAGCTTGTCTTAAATTTTTTATCAGAAATAATATTTGCCACAGCCCAATCTATAAATTTGTTATGTTTATCAAATTTTTCACTGATTTTTCTGCCGATTATTTTATTTAATGGAACTGTTGAAAACACAAAGTCTGCATTTAATTTTTTGTTTTCAAAAATTATAGTATTAATTTTTTTTTTATAAATTTTTATTTTTGAAATTTTCTTTCCTTTTATCAACCTAATTTTTTTATCTAAAAATAAATTTACAAATTTTTCAATTCCTCCAGTTTTAGGGTAAAAATTATATAAACCAGTGACTCCATTCTTAAATGAGTTATGAGCAATCACCTTGTCATTAAATTCATTCTCATTCTTCAATCTGAGAGTTTTTTGATTTGATGCAATAACATATCTTCCTAAAGCAAATTTATCTATTGTGTGAGGCTTAATATTTTTAAGTTTAACATTACAATATTTTAATATTATTGGTTTAATTATTTTGTGAGTTATAATTTTTCCAAAATCATATAAACATCTTTCAAGCTCATTATGAAAATCAAATTTTATTTTTTTTTTAGTAAGAATTTCTTTAAAAATTTTTTTATATTCTTTATGTCTTCTTATATCTATAAATTGATTAGATTTTATCAATTTTTTATTATAATAACATCCAGAGGGAATTATCTTAAATTTATTCCATTCTGGCTTTAACTTTTTAAATAGAAGTTTATCTATAGATTTATTGCCTGTTTCCCTTAAAAAATGAGTACCAAAATCAAAACTATGGTTTCCATGTTTTACAGAACTTAAATACCCTCCAAGATTTTTACCAGATTCTACCAAGGTGACATCAAATTTTTTTTTATCTAAAAACTTTGATATTAATATCCCAGTTAAACCACCACCAATAATTATAATTTTTTTTTTCATTGGGAATATTTAAAGTAAACCTAATTTAAAAAAAATAACATTTTTTAAATGCTTAATTAGTCTTTAATATTTTACATTTTTAATAATCCCTTTAATTTCAGAATTACTAAACCAATCAACATTATTATTTGAAGTATATTCAAAATCGTTTCCAACTGGTTTCCCACTTTTATTAATTTTTTTGTAAACATGGTTTCCAAAAATTTTAGGGACTATCTTATAATAACTACCAAAATCATATGTATTTTTTGATTCGTTATTATCAATCATTATTTCATTAATTTTTTCACCAGGTTGAATTCCAATTATCTTTATTTTTTTACTTATTATTTTTGCCAAGTTATAAATATTTATTGATTTACATTTCTTAACAAATATTTCCCCTCCTTCCATTTTGTTTAAAGCAACTAAGCAGCTACTTATTGCATCTTCTAATGAAATTAAGAACCTCGTCATTTTTTTATCAGTTACTGGAATTTCTTTATTCAATTTTTTCATCTCTAAGAAGAAGGGTATAACAGATCCTCTTGAGGCTATAACATTCCCATATCTGATCACTGAAAATTTTGTCTTTACTTTTGCTGAATAATGATTTGACGAAATGAAAAGTTTATCTGAAGCTAATTTTGTCGATCCGTATAAATTAATTGGATTACAAGCTTTATCGGTAGATAGGGCTAAAACATTTGGGACCTCCCTATTTATGCAAGCATCTATTACATTCATTGCACCAACAACATTTGTTTTTACACATTCAAAAGGGTCATACTCGGCAGTAGACACAATTTTAGTCGCAGCGGCATGTATTACGATGTCTACATCTATTAGAGATTTTTCTAATCTTCTATAGTCCCTAACATCACCAATAAAAAATCTAATTTTTGATAGGTGTTTTTTGTATTTTTCTTTCATAAACCATTGTTTCATTTCGTCCCTTGAAAAAATAATAATTTTTTTGAAAAACTTGTTTTTAATACTGTAATCCAAAAATGCATTACCAAATGACCCAGTTCCACCTGTGATTAAAACAGTTTTATTTTTAAAATTCATTAATTTGTATAATATTTAATTTTGTTAATTATTTTCAATTGATCACCCAAACTTAAATCGTAATGTATAGGTATTGATAAACATGAATTGTAGTATTTGAAAGAATTACTATATTTTTTTTCATAATTTTTTTCTAGGTATAGTGGTTGCTTAGGTACAGGCACATAATGAATTTGAGTGCCAATGTTATTTTTTTTTAAAATTTCCATAAAATTGTTTCTTTGAATGTTTATATTTTTAAAATCTAAATTTAGTATATACAAGTGATTACTGCTAATTTGTCTATATTTTTTTTGTGGTAACTTAATATTTTGAATTTGAGAAAAATGCTTGTCATAAATTTTTGCAATTAACCTTCTTTTTTTTATAAATTTTTCTATTCTATTCAATTGAGATATACCCAAAGAGCATTGTAAATCAGTAATTCGGTAATTAAAACCTAAATCCTGTATTTCATATCCTGAATGATAAGATTTAAGATCATTATGAACAAATTTATTTTTTTCTCTGATCATACCGTGTGATCTTAGAGAAATCAGTTTTTCGTAAAATTTTTTGTTATTTGTGGTGATTATTCCACCCTCTCCAGATGCTATAATTTTTACTGGATGTAAAGAAAAAACTGTTGCCAATGAATATTTACATGAGCCTACTTTTTCACCCGATTTATAATTTGCACCAAGTGCATGTGATGCATCTTCAATTATATCAAATTTATATTTGTTTCTCAAATTAGATATTTTTTTCATATCGCATGCTAATCCACCAAAATGTACTGGCATAACAATGGTTTTATCAAATTTGTTGTTGAGTTTTTTTTTCAATAACTCAGTATCTAAATTAATAGTATCCTCATCTATGTCTGAAAAAGTTACTTTAGCACGACAATGTTTTCCAGCATTGGCAGTTGATACAAACGTTATTGGAGAAGTAATCAAATTACTATTTTTATTTAACTCATATGCTAGGCATGAAAGATGTAACCCAGCTGAAGCACTAGATACTGCTACCGCATACTTTGATCCAACATAATTTGAAATTTTAGTTTCAAATTCTGAAATCTTCGGTCCTTGAGTTATAAAATTAGATTTAAGAACTTTTTCAACAGATTTTATATCACTATAGTTTATAGATTGTTTTCCATAAGGTGAATAAACACTTAATTTACTATGAAGAGTTAAATTATTTAATTGATCATAAATTGAAAGTTTTTCATTTTTTATAATCTGCTTTAACTTTGTATTATCCAATGTCATATTTGTGGGCCTTGCACACAGATTTTTTTTATCATGTAGACTGATTGGTATTATTAATTTAGTATTTAATTTAAACTTTTTCGCAATCAATTTTCCAAATTTGTATTTAGAAATTTTTTCATTTGAACAAACATTTAGTATTCCAGAAATATTTTTTTTAATCAAAATACTTAATACTCTATGTAATTTTGAAATAACTACAGGATTAAAATATACGTTCTTGAAGAGATAAATTTTTTTATTATTTTGAAGATTTTCTATTATGTGATCACTAAAAGATTTTCTATAATAGTAACCTTTTCCAAAAAAATTTGTTCTTATTATCAAAGATTTTTTAGAATTCCTCATTACTATTTTTTCTGCCAAAATTTTTGTTTCAGCATAGTAATTTAATGCATTAGTCTTATCTTTTTCAGAAAATTTTTTTTTTTTAATATTACCAAACAAGTGATCTGTTGAAATAGTTACAAATTTAAAATTGAATTTATTTGATAAAGAAGAAAATAAATCATTTATTTTAACATTAATTTTATAAGCATATTTTTTTTCTTTTTCACACTTTTCAACATTTGCGATACCAGTTGCATTGATCACTATTTTAGGTTTGTATTTTTTTAAAACTTTGAATAGATCTTTGCTATTAAAAATATCAAATTTAATTTGTCTTATGTTTTTGGAATAATAGGTTTTTTTATTTAGATGACCGATCACATTATATTGAGCTTTAAATAATTCTGATAATTGCCTTCCCAAAAGTCCTGAAGAGCCTAAAATAAGCAAGTTTTTTTTCATATACTCTTAATGTTATGTGTTTATGAAAATTAATTTAATATTCATTATTTTATATTTTTAAATTAAATAATATACTATCCCAATTGATATTACGAATAACCTATTAAGTTTATTTAAGAACAGGATTAATGCAAATTATTCAAGGCAGATATAAATTTAAATATAATTTGAAAAATATTTTTTCAGATTTTATCAAAATTTCATTACTTTTTACAAATAATATTAAAGATGATTGGTGGTTTTTTAATTTATCTAGGCTTGATCTAAGGCAGGCTGGTGGAATAGATTTAAATAATAATTTTGATGAGAAAAATAATATATTAGAAAAGATTTATATATTAATTATTTTAAATTTAAAAATTCTTTATGTAACTTTTCTTAAAATCTTCTTAAAAAAAAAAAAACTTAAGAATAAGTTTCTTTATCTTTTTATTGAGCAGGTCAAATTTAATAATTTAAATATTAATTTGACTGAATACTATTTTCAAAACCTTTTTTCTAAAATTCCTAACAAAACAGTAACTATTGGATTTGAATTAAAAAGTAAAAAATCCAATGAAATAACATTATTTGAGCTTGCTAACACTTTCGATATATTTAAATCTTATTCTCAAACTTTAATAACGTTATTTAAATATAGAAAAATAAAAAAAAAAATTAGATGCTTAAATTTAAAAGAATTTAAATTTTGGGTTAATTTTTTGAGAATTAAAGAACAAGATACAAACTTTAAATCTGTCTTTCTTTCTAAACTCTTAATAACAATATTAGAAAAATATCCAGAAAATAAAATCAAGATAATATATCCATATGAAGAGAAACCATTTGAGCGAGCATTATGCATATTATCAAAAAAATATAAAAATTTTTACGTATTCGCATATTATGGAAACCTACAAGATCATCATTCATTCTTTTTAAGAAAATTATCTATATTAAATATTCCAAGATCGTCAAGTTTTTTATGCGCAGGAAACTACCAGAAGGAACAAATTATTAAATTTAATTCAAATAAAAATATTTACATTATAGGGTCAGATAAATCTAAAATAGAATTAAAAAAAAATTTACAGTATGATTTTCTTGTATTTATTTCTCACAAAATAGAATTAAACTCTTTTAAAAAATGGGTGGAAGAACAATATTTTAAATCAAAAAATATAAAATTTTTAATAAGATTATATTCACAATTAACAGAAAATGAAAACAACCCTGATTATCTTTATCTAAAAAATTTAAAAGGTTTTGATTTTTCTGATCAATCACTTAAAAATGATATTGCTAAAAGTAAGTTTTCTATATTTTCAAGAACAAGCGCAGGACCACAAGCTGTAAACTCTGAATTACTTTCAATATGGGCAGATTTTTCCCTAGTTGGTTCTAACGCATTAAATGGAAAAATTGAGTATTTTTTCCCAAGTTTTAATTCAAACCAACTTAACAATAACATTGAAAAATTTATAAGTTTAAATGAAAATGAAATTCAAAATTATTTAGTTAAACAAAAAATTATTTCAAAAAAAGTATTTAGTGAAATTAACTACGATTTAGTAGATAAAATTTTAAATTAAATTTTACAATTTTTATAAAATAAAATGCTAGAATATATAAATAATATATGAAATTTTAAGCTTATATGAAAATCCTTGTTATTGGTGGAAATGGTTTTTTAGGTTATCACCTAGTAAACCAATTACTAAAAAAAAATCACAATGTTACTATTTTAGATTTAAATTTAAATAATTTAAAAAATTTTAAAAAAGTAAAAAAAATAAAAGGAGATTTTACAAATAGAAAAATTCTCTCAAACGCTATAAATAACAAAGATTGTGTTTTTCATTTAGCCGGTGTTGGTGATCTTGATTATGCAATGAAAAATCCAATTAAAGTAATTAAATATAATATTGAAGGAACAGCTAGAGTTCTAAATGAATGTCGTAAACATAAAATAAAAAGATTTATATATGCAAGCAGCATATACTCAATTTCTCAGGAAGGAAGTTTTTATAGATTTGGAAAAAAAGCGGCTGAAGACTATATTATGGAATATTCTAAACAATATAATTTAAATTATACCATCTTAAGATATGGTTCATTATATGGTCCAAGAAGTCCAAAAAATAATGGTGTAAGAAAAATTATTGAAAAAGCAATTAAGAGCAAGCAAGTTACTTATTATGGAAGTATTAAAAATAAAAGAAAATATATATTTGTAAGGGATGCAAGTATTTGTTCTGTTGAGATACTAAAGAATAAATATAAAAATATGATAATCAATCTAACTGGAAAAAAAAAAATTAGTGTAAATAATGTACTAAGAATTACAGCTAATAATCTTCGAATTATTAACAAAATTAAATATCTTAACAAAAAAGTTGTCGGTCACTATATATCTGAGCCAAAGCTAATAAAAATAAACAAAGGAAAAAACATTTATATAAAAAACTCTACTACCCTAAATGATGGTTTGAGCAAAACTATAAATTATTATAGGAATTTGATTAATGAAAAAAAAAAATAAAAAAACTTTTGCCATTTTAATTGGTAGAGCAGGTAGTAGTGCCTTTCCTGGAAAAAATATTTTAAAAATAAATGGTAAGCATTTATTTGAATACCCTTTGATTGAAGCCTTAAAAGTAAAACAGATAGAAAAGATATTTATCTCAACTGATTGTCCTGTCATTTTAAAAAAGTCAAAACGTTATAAAGTTGATTACATAAAGAGGCCAAAAAATCTTGCAAATAAAAAGGCACTTGGAGAAGATGTTTTTCAACATGCTTATTTTAATATTTTAAAGAAAGAAAATATTACTTCAAACCACATAGAAGCCATAGTTTTATTATTTGCTAATGGCGCAACAGTAAATAAAAATTTAATTATAAAAGGTATTAAAACTTTACAAAAAAATAAAAAATTTGATTCAGCTGTATCTGTTTCTAAATATAATATGTGGAGCCCACTAAGAGCTAGAAAACTAAATAAAGATGGATCTTTAATTCCATTTGTTCCGTTTGAGACTTTTGGAAATCCGAAGACATTGAATTGTGATCGAGACTCTCAAGGGGATGTCTTATTTGCTGATATGGGTGTTTCAGTTGTAAGACCTAAATGTTTAGAAAATATGAAAAATAATCTACTTCCTCAAAAATGGATGGGTAATAAAATTGCACCAATTTATTCCGAAGCAGGATTTGATATTGATTATGAATGGCAGTTGCCATTATTAAAATATTGGATACAAAAATATAGATGAAGCTAAATTTTTATAAAAAACATAATAGTTTTGTAAATTTTTCTGTTAAAGATAAAGACAAAAAACAAAAAATAACAAAAAAAATTATTTCATTAATAGAAAATGGTAACTTAAACAATTTTTCTATAAATCACAGAAAGATATTAAATAATGTTAAGAGTGACCTTTTAAACAAAAAAAATATTACAGATAATCAAATTTTTGATCTAAAAGATAATGTAATAGATGAGCTTTTAACTTTTGAGGATAAAGATATTCTTAAATATCTAGTACATCGTTATAGGTATGAGATATATCCAATTAAGAAAATTCTAGACGATTATCCGCCATATTTACAAATAGAGCCCTCATCAATTTGTAACTATAGATGTGTATTCTGTTTTATGACTGATAAATCACTTACAGACAAAAGAAATGGTCATATGGGACAGATGAGCTTAGAATTATTCAAAAAAATTATTGATGCAGCTGAAAATAAAGTTGAATTTATATCTTTGGCTTCTAGGGGAGAGCCAATGGCATGTAAAGACATAAGCAAAATGTTAGAATACACTGTTGGCAAATTTTTAAATTTAAAAATTAATACAAATGCATCGCTTTTAAATGAGGAAAAAATCCATGCAATTTTGTCAGGTGGTGTAAAAACTTTAGTAATAAGTGCAGATGCAGCAGATAAGGAGTCGTACAAAAATCTACGAGTAAATGGAAATCTTGAAAAAGTTTTAAAAAATTTAGAATTATTCAATAACATAAAAGAAAAAAATTATTCATCATCAAAAATAATAACACGTGTCTCAGGAGTTAAAGTATCAGATGAGCAAAAGTTTATAGATATGGAAAAGGTTTGGGGTGGTTTAGTAGATCAAGTTGCTTTTGTAAATTATAATCCTTGGGAAAACTCCTATGATAAAGAGACAAATAATATCAAACAACCTTGCTCGGATTTATGGAGGAGAATGTTTATATGGTGGGATGGTAAAGTTAATCCATGTGATGTAGATTATAAATCCAAACTATCAGTTTCTATTTTTAACAGTGATTTAAAGTCTTTATGGAATTGTAAAGCCTATGAAAATCTTAGATCGGTTCATATTGATGAAAAAAGAAATCAGTTAAAGCCTTGTAATGCATGCGTAGTAGTTTAAAAAAAATTTTAATTTTGGGAGGAAGTTCTGATATTGGAATATCACTGTTAGATTTAATTGATGATAATAACTATAAAATTTATCTTCATTATCTAACTAAAAAACCCAAAATTAAGAAAAAAAAAATTAATTTTTTAAAAAAAGATTTTTCTAAAATTTCAATTAAAAATAGTAGCAAATTTTTTAGTTCTTTTAAAAATTTCGATATAATTGTAAATTTGATAGGATATTTAGATAATAAGTCTTTTCAGAATACTCATTACAAAGATATTATTAAATCTTTAAACTCAAATTTTTTATCTCAATTAATGATTTACAAATATTCTATAAACCACATGAAAAAAAAAAGATTTGGGAGAATAATAAATTGTTCAAGTATTGGTGTTAAATTTGGAGGAGGTATAAATAATTTTAATTATTCTCTTTCAAAACACTGCTCAGAGTTTGTGCCTTCAGAATTAAGACAAATGGCAAAGTATAATATACTTTACAATAATGTCAGACTAGGTGTCATAAATACAAAAATTCATAAAAAAATTAAAGGGAAAAAATTAAAAGATAGAATAAGAAAAATTCCAATAAGTAGATTGGCAAGTAAAAATGAAATTGCGGAATATATATTTTATTTAATTGACAAAAATACGTTTATTAGCTCTGAAACATTGAGTATTGCTGGTGGAGAATAAATAAGAAATTTCAAAATATTACTGTAAAATGATACTAAAAAATAAAATTATTTACGTAGCAGATGCCCTATTTAAAAAAAAAAATTTTTATAACTTAAAAAGTTTAAAAAATTATAAAATTGTATTTAATGAATTTGGCCGACCTTTAACACAAGAAGATTTACAAAAAATATTTATAAAATATCCAAAAATTGTAGGAATTATAGCAGGATTAGAAAAGTATAATAAATTTTCTCTAAAAAATCAAAAAAATTTAAAAGTAATATCAAGAGTAGGAGTTGGCTTAGACAGTTTAGATTTAAATTATTTAAAAAATATTAAAGTGAAAGTAATTAAATTAAAAGATGAACTTACAAATAGTGTTGCTGAATTATTTTTGACATTAATCCTAGTTTCATTGAGACAAGTAATAGCCAATATAAATTTAATGAAAAAAAATATATGGGAACCAATTATTGGTAATGATCTCGAAAAAAAAAAAATTGGTATTTTGGGTTATGGTAAAATTGGAAAAAAATTGCATCAAAAGTTAAAACATCTTGGACCTGATATATTCGTATTTGAAAAAAAAAAAATAAAAAATAAAAAAATAAAAAAAAGAAGTTTAAAATTTATATTTAAAAAATGTGATTATATTTGTATTTCTTTAAGTCTAAATAATGATACAAAAAATATTATAAATTCTAAAATTTTACATGGTGCAAATAAAAATATTGTTTTGATAAATGCATCTAGAGGAGGTGTTATTAATGAGGAAAACCTTTATCAATTTTTAATCAAAAATAAAAAATCTAAGGCATTTTTAGATTGTTTTGTTAAAGAACCTTATTACGGAGAACTTTTAAAATTAGAAAATGTTTTTGGGTTACCACACATTGCATCATATACTCATGAAACAAGAGAAAAAATGGAAATGTCAGCATCCAAAAATTTAATAGAATATTTAAATTAAATTGAAAAAAAAAAAAGAAAAATGATACCTGTGTCAATTGTAATACCTACTTTAGGTAACGATAGTTTAAAATTTTGTCTCTCAAGAATTAATTCAAGTGTTTATGTTCCTCAAGAAGTTTTAGTTGTTATACCAATTAGTAATTTAAAAAATTTAAAAGTTGAATATTCAGAATATAAAAACTTAAGAATCAAAATAGTATCAAGTCCAAAAAAAAATCAAGTTTATCAGAGAATAATTGGATTTAAAAAAAGTAAGTCTAAAATTTTAATGCAACTTGATGATGATATTTTGGTAGAAAAAAATTGTATATATAATTTATTTAAATTTTTAAAAAATAAAAAACAAGTAGCTGTAGCTCCCAAATATGTTAATAGAAATAGACTTTCAATCATATATAAAAAACCTCAAAATAAGTTTTTGAAATTCTATCATTGGCTAATAAATTCATCAGACGGATATTCACCTGGAAAAGTTGCAGTGAGTGGCTTTAATTATGCAGAAGAAAATAAATCAAAAGGATCCAGCCTTCATCAATGGTTATCTGGGGGTGCAGTTATGCATCACAAAAAAAATTTAATTTTAAAGAATTATTACCCATATAAATTTACTAAATGCTTTTGTGAAGATATTCTTCACTCATTAATTTTAAGACAAAAAGGTATTAAATTATTTAAGTATTTTGATGCAAAAGTATCTGAGAAATCTCAAGGAAATATAGTAATAAAATCAGATATGTTAAAATCTTTAAAAAATCTTTATTCAGAATATTTAATAAGAAAATTTATTGTTGAAAAATTTGAATTAAGCAAAACTAGAATGAATATATATTATCTTATTTTTCTTTTAAGAATTTTAATTAGGATAATTAGATGAAATACCAAACAATTATCATTGGTCAAAGAAGCAATTTGAGTCAAAGATTAAATAAAAAAATTCCAAATAGTAAAATAATATCATCAAAAAAATTTTTAGAAGACCAAAATTTTTTTTTAAAATACAAAAGTAAAAAATTAAATATAATTATTAATAATTTTTATCCCTCTTATATGATTGGTCAAAAAATTGATTTAAATATATTTTTGCAAAATAGTATTGAAACAATTAAAAAAATTTTAAATGTATATTCAACTAAAAATATAAACAAAATTATTTACTCATCAAGTGCATCTGTTTATAATTTGCCAAGGATAGAAAACAGAAAACATAAATATTCGAATAAAGAAATATTTTCATTAACAAAGTCCTTATGCGAAAATATTTTGATGGGTTTTGCAAGAGATAAAAAAATTAATCTTACAATTGCACGAATATTTAACATTTATGGAGGAAATGATAAATTCTCCATAATAAATAAAATCATTAATTCATATTTGAACAAAAAGACTTTATTTGTAAATAATAATGGAGAATCTACAAGAGATTTTATCCATGTTGATGAAGTTTGTGAAATTTATCGAGATTTAATAAATAACAAAAATAATTTAATTTGCGATGTTGGAAATGGTTATGGATATAAAATTAAAGATATTATAAATGCAATTGGTAAAAATAAATTTAAGATTAAAAATATTAATATCACTGAACAATCATCATCTATTGCTCAAACTGATTATAAACTAAAAAAAAATATTAGTTTAGAAAAATATATTCGTATAAATTTAAATATTAAAAAAAAATTAGCTATCGATAAAATTCCTTTTAAAAATTATCAACTATTAATTAAGAAAAAAATTAAAGGGAGTATAATTTATGGTGCTGGAAATGCAGGTAAACAGGTTTGTGATCTGTTATTAAAAAATAGTAAAGATGCTGTATATTGCTTTGTAGATGATGACAAAAAAAAAGTTGGAAAATATTACAGAGAAAAAATAATTGTATCAAAAGAGGAGCTACAAAATTTAGCAAACCATCAAAAAATTCCTAATATTATTTTGGCAATTCCATCTTTAAATGGAAAAAAACTAAAATATTTATTTTCAGGTTTATACAAAATATCATCAAGTGTAAGCAATTTACCCTTAAAATCAGAATTAAATACAAATATTATAAGTCTAAATGATTTACAAAATTCTGAATTTATAAATATTTTTGAAAAAAAAAATCTAGAAATTGTTAAAAACTATACCTCAAAATTAAAAAATAAGAATATTTTAATTACTGGGGCAGGCGGTTCTATCGGATCAGAGTTAGTTACCCAATTATCAAAGGTTGTAAATAAAAAGATAATATGTCTAGATTTTTCAGAACTTTTTTTATTTAATTTAAAAAATAATTTAGACTTAAATCAGAAAAAAATTCGTCTTGTCTTGGGTGATATAAATGATCAAAATCTAATAAAAAAAATAGTGAAAGATAACAAGATTGATTTAATTTTTCATTCGGCAGCTTATAAACACCTGAATTTTTTAGAGGAAAATCCTGTCCAAGCTATCAAAAATAATATTTTAGGGACTTATAATCTTATCAATACTGTAAATTCATTTACAAAAAAAAAAAATCAAAATAATAAATATATCGACAGATAAAGCTGTAATACCCTCAAGTATTCTAGGATTGACAAAAAGAATCTCAGAAATCATTTGTTATAGTTTTAAATATGATAAATATAGTAAAATAGATATTTCCACAGTTAGATTTGGTAATGTATTTGGAAGTCGTGGGTCTGTAATAAATCTTTTTTTAGAAAAGCTAAACAAGGGTGAAAATATAGATTTGACTCATAAAGATGCAAAACGCTTTTTTATGTCAATAAATGAAGCCTGCAACTTAGTTATTGCAGCTAGCCAGATAGAAGGTAAATTTAAAACTTTTATATTAGATATGGGAAAGCCAATAAAAATTAAAACTCTATTGGAAAAAATGATTTTTTTAAAAAAGAAAATTAATAAAGATTTTAAAATAAAAATAAATGAAGTGGGATTGAATAGAGGTGAAAAACTGTCAGAACAATTATCAATAAATAAAAATATTAAAAAAACTAAAATAAATAGAGTTCTAGAGGTTAACGAACCTATTTATCCCTCAAATGAAATAAATAGATTAATATCAAAAATTAAGCAAATGGTTGAATTTAGTTCTAGTAAAAAAATTGTGTTAATTTTAAAAAGTTTTTTAAAAAAAGAGTTAAAATAAATAATCAAATTTCATTTAATATGTTAAAAAATACTTTATAACATTTTTCATTAATTAAATTTTTATTAACAAAATTATAAGCATTATCACTTTTTAAAAAATAATTTTTCTTATTTTTAATGTCTTTTAAAACCAATTTTGAAACTTTAAGGTATGAACTTTGAAGCTTATTTAAATTCACAAAATAACCTCTTTCTTTGTTTACTAAGTTTTGATTAGCTTTAATTTTAGAGCATATAACTGGAATACCACATCCTAAAGCCTCCATTATAGAAAATGACATACCCTCTTGGCTGCTAAAATTCAAAAAAAAGTCTATTTTATTTTTTAACAGAAATTTAGGAAGATTTTCTACTTTTTTAATTAATTTATAATCAAAATATTTTTCAATAGATTTTAATTCAAGCTTAATCTCTTTAAATTGTTTCCCTGTCCCAATTAAGTAGTAATGAATTTTTTGACTCGTGAGCTGTGAAAATATTTTTATAAAATTAATTATTTTATCAGTATTTTTTATCTCTATTAAATTATTACAACTTAAAAAATTTATTGAATTTTTTTTTAAAGTATTTTTGTTTTTTCTTGTCTTATAAATACCTAATGGAGATATTTTTATTTTATTTGCTTTAATAAGTTTTTTTTTTAACAGAATACTTTTTTGATAATTTGTAAGCACAATCACAGAATCTAAAGAATAAAATTTTTTTTTTATATAAGGAACGTAATCATCGTTTTTGAGGAAACCATTTAAGTCACTACCAAGAACTCTTGAAATAACTTTAATATTTGATTTTTTTTTTAATTTCTCAAATGATAAAAGTAAATAATCTGACCAAAAAGAATAAAAAATCAAATTTTTTTGCTGATAAATTTTATTTTTTAAAAACCAATTATATGCAATTTCAGACTTTGTTAGTTCTATTATTATCATTTTCAATTTAAAGATAAAATTTTTTTTTAATAAATTTTCAAATATTTCTTTATAAAATGCGCATGAAAATAAAGTTTTAAAAAAAAAAATTTGATAATTTTTTCTTTACTAAATTGTTTTGAAAAGTCTAAATTAGTAGATATGTTTTTCTCTAGTTTCTTTTTCTTTTTTAAATTATTTTGAGGAATTATCTCTATCTCTTTAAAGTCTCTTGTAAGCCTAGATAGTTCAAATTTAATAAAAGTATCTTCCAAATTTCCTGTTGGAAAATCATTAGTAAAGATAATTATTTTTTTATTTATTTTCATTTTTAGTATAAAGATATAAAACATACTTAACTTAAACTTTAAACATAAAATATTGATAACAATTATAAACAGCGATACTGGAAACTTTCAATCAGTAATAAATATGCTTAAAAAGATTGGTTATGAAAGTATTTTGACAGATAGCTATGATTTAATCTCAAACTCTAAAATTTTAATTTTTCCTGGCGTCGGAAGTTTTGATACTGTTATGCTAAAAATTTATGAAAAAAAAATTGATATAGCAATTAAAAATGCCTTAGAGAATAATTGTAAACTTCTTGGTATATGTGTTGGAATGCAGGCACTCTTTAAAAATAGTGAAGAAGGCAAATTAGATGGTTTAGATTTAGTCAACGGTCATGTCTTAAAATTTAATTCCAAAGGCCAAAAATTTAAAATACCACACATGGGCTGGAATACTGTAAATTTTGCAAAAGGTAGTAATTTTTCTAGTAAACTTGCACAAAATAGATTTTACTTTGTTCATTCATATTTTGCCAAATGTAACGACAGCAATGATATTCTTGGAACAACAAATTATTCATTAGATTTTGTATCTTCTGTTAAGAAAAAAAATATTTTTGGTGTGCAATTTCATCCAGAAAAAAGCCATTATTTTGGAAAACAATTCTTAAAAACTTTCTTAGAACATAATTAGTAATGATAAAAAAAAGAATAATTCCCTCGTTACTAATAGACAATAGAAGATTAGTTAAAACAATAAAATTTAAAGAAAAAAAGTACGTAGGAGATCCACTAAATGCAATTAAAATATTTAACGAAAAATTTGTAGATGAGTTAATAATACTAAATATTAGCAAAAATGTTAACAAAATTGGAATTGATTATGAATTCTATAGAGATTTATTTAGTGAATGTTTTGTACCTGTAACTTATGGTGGTGGAATTCTTTCGTTAAACGATGCTGATAAAATATTTAAACTAGGTGTTGAGAAAGTGTGCTTAAATACATCGGTGTTAAATAATAAATATATTATAAAAGAATTTGTAAAAAAATTTGGATCACAAAGTATAGTGGTTAGTATTGATGTAAAAAAAAATCTTTTTAATCAATATAAAATTTACAATAATAAATCAGATAAAATCGAAAAAAATTTAAATTTAATCAATTATATTAGAGAACTTGAAAGTCTTGGAGTTGGTGAAATTTTAATTAATTCAATTGATCACGATGGAACTATGAATGGTATGAACTTTAAATTGATTGAAGCAACATCCAAAATTGTTAATATACCTATCATATATCTTGGTGGAATTGGATCTATAAATGATATTGATAAAGCATTTAAATTTGAAATTTCCGCCGTTTCTGCTGGCTCTTTTTTTATATTCTATGGTCCTCATAAAGCTGTTTTAATTTCATATCCACATGATGAATTTGAAAAATTATGATAGATAAGCAAATCTGCACATTCTGTGTGATGGATACCACTGCGCTAGATATAAAATTTGATAAGAACGGCCAATGCAATTATTGCAAGGAATTTAAAAAAAAAATTAAATTGAAAAAGGATCAAAATCTAGAAAATTTAATTTCTCGAATTAAGAAAAATAGTAAAAGATATGACTGTATAGTCGGATTATCTGGGGGTATTGATAGCAGTTATACTTTAGTTAAAGTAGTTGAATTGGGCTTAAAACCGTTGGCGGTTCATCTTGATAATGGATGGAACTCAGAGTTAGCACAAAACAATATCGAAAATTTAGTTAAATCATTAAATATAGATCTTTATACTCATGTTCTAGATTGGAGTGAATATAAATCAATGATGAACTCTTTTTTTGATGCAGATGTTATTGATATAGAATTATTAATGGATAATGCAATGTACTCAGTAAATTATGAAATGGCAAAAAAAGAAAATATAAAATTTATTTTATCTGGTAGCAATCTTTCTACAGAAGGTATGAGTATGCCAAAAAATATGAATTGGATTAAGTTTGACAAAAAAAATATACACTCAATTATAAAAACCTTTGGTAATTATGAAATAAAAAGTTACCCAGCAATAGGTGTTTTTAATTTAATAAAATACATTCTCTTGCATAAAATAAAATGGATTCATTTCTTGGACTATTTTGATTATAGAAAGAATGAAGCTATAAAGATTCTTGAAAATAAATATAAATTCAAACCTTATGAATATAAACATTATGAGTCAATTTTCACTAGATTTTACCAGGGTTATATTCTTCCAAGAAAATTTAATGTCGATAAAAGAATATTACATTTGAGTACACTAATAGTAACAAATCAATTATCAAGAGATGAAGCTATAAAAAAGTTAGAATTAAATCCTTATAGTAATAATTTGCAACTAAATGAAGATAAGGAATATTTTTTAAAAAAGATGAATTGGACTGAGGAAAAATTAGAAGAATATTTAAAAAGACCAGCAATATCTCACACTCAGTATGCTAACAGCAAGTTTATTTATGAAAATTTATTAAAAATATACAAATTATTTAAATAAAGTGATTAAAAAAAAATTATTTCTAATTCATAACCACAAAAACTTTTCAGGAGCTGCTAGAAGTCTGGGAGAAACTGTCATTAGTTTAAGAAAAAAAATGGAATTTATAATTATTTGTCCTCAGGGTTCTTCCTCGAAATTCTTCAAATCTTTAAATGTTAATGTTATAGAAATAAAATTCGTGCCAAGGTTTAATCATTTTGAAAGTGGTTATTACAGAGGATTAAGATGGCTGATGTTAATAAGGGAAGTTATAGTTTTTATTTATTTCTTCTTTTTTTTAATAAGTTTAAAATTGAGATATAATGACATTAATAGATTTCATTTAAATGAGCTTGAGCTAATAATCCTAGCTCCATTATTAAAATTTTTCTTTGATGCATCTATAACTTCACACCTCAGAAGTCCTCTAGAGGTTAAAAAAGGAAAAAAGAGGTATAAATTTCTAAAATTCTTAAGTAAATCATATCTGAAATATATTATGTCGATCGATGCAGATTGTTATAAAACTTCACCATTAAAGAAAATAACTAAGATTGTTTACAATGGAATAAATCCAAAAAATATAATTACAAAAAAAAATAAAAGAGAAAATATAACATTTGGATTTATTGGAAATTTTATTAAAAGAAAAGGTATATATGAAACTTTAAAAGTATTTCAAAAAATTAACAGACAAAAAAAAGTTAAATTAATTTGTTTAGGTAAAACAAGTAATTCCAATTTTATTTTAAATTTATTTGGTTATGAATTAAATTTTGAAAAATTTTTAATAAAAAATAATTTTAACAAAGAAAAAAATATAAAAATTTTACCAATGACTTTTGACTTAAAAAAATTTTATTCTAGTATAGATGTAATTTTATTCCCTGGCTACATGAATGCAGTTGGGAGACCTGTCATTGAGGCTTCTTTTTTAAAAAAACCATCAATAATCGCATTAAATAAATATAATAGAGATACAGCTATGAAAAATAATTGTTTAATTTTTAAACCTGGAGATCTAAAATCTTTTGAGAAGCAAATTTTATACTTTATTGATAACAAACATAAAATTAAATCATTAGGAATTTCAGCATTTAAAAATGCTAAAAACAAATTTGATATTGTTAAAAATAGTAAAAAATTTTTTAGATTGATATAAATTAAAAATGAAAAAAATTGCAATAATTGGTTGTGGAAAAATATTTTCAAAACATTATGAAGCTATCAAAATACAAGAAAAAAAGAAAAAAATGCGACTTGTTGCAGTATGTGATAAAAATAATACATTATTAAATCAGATTAAAGATAAAACAATTAATAAATATACTAATTTAAATGATTTATTTAAAAACGAGAAATTGGATTTAATATCTATTTTAACACCAAGTGGTTTTCATTATCAAAATGCTATAAAGTGTTTGGGTAAAGTAAAAACCATCATAATTGAAAAACCTGTTACTTTAAAAGTTTCACATGCAGAAAGATTATTAAAAGAGAGTAATAAAAAAGGCACAAGAATCTATGTAGTCCTTCAAAATAGATTTAATGATCCCATTGTAGAATTAAAAAAAGCTATAGAAAATAATCAATTTGGAAAATTGTATTTAGCTACAGTTCGTTTAAGGTGGTCAAGGGGTTTAAAATATTACTCACAGTCAAAATGGAGAGGAACTTGGGAATTGGATGGAGGTGTCATTGCAAACCAATCATCTCATTTTATAGATTTATTTCAATGGTTATTTGGAATGCCGTATAAAGTTTTTTCAAGAATGAAACAAATGCAAAAAATTAATAAAGAAGTTGAAGATACTTCTTTAGCAATTTTTGAATATAATCATGAAAAAAAATTAGGTTTAATTGAAGCGACAAATGCAATAAGGCCAAAAAATTTAGAGGGATCAATTTCAATTATCGGAGAAAAAGGAACAGCAATAGTCGGAGGTATTGCAGGAGAACAATTAATTGAGTGGACAATGAATAAGAATAAAAAAATTAATAAATTATTGAAAACAAAATCTAAAAAGAAAAATGGTCATGTAAAGTTTTATGATTACATTATGAAAAATTATCATAAAAAAAGTAATTTTTTAACATTGGAGGAAGGAATGAAGAGTTTAAAAATCGTAAATTCAATATATAAGTCTTCCACAAAGAATACACCATTTCTTATTGATAAAGTTAGAGATACTTTCTTAGGTAATAAAAAAAAATTTAATGAAAATAGATTTTAATAATATTTACCGTCAAGACAAAATTTTATTTAATAAAATAATTAGAGACATAAAAAAAATTATTAAGAAAAGTAATTTTATTTTAGGAGATGAGGTAAAAAAATTTGAAAATAATTTTGCTAAATTCACAAAAACTAAATATTGTGTTGGATGTGCTAATGGTTCAGATGCGCTCTATTTGGCAATTAAATCATTGAATTTAAAAAGTTCAGACGAAATTATAATTCCTGACATGACCTATGTTGCTACGGCCAGCGCTGTTGTAAATAATAGATGTAAATTAAGAATTGCCGATGTAAATCTAGAAAATGCAAGCATAAAGCAAGATGAGGTAATTAGAAAAATAAACAAAAATACTAAAGCAATTATTATTGTTAACCTTTGGGGTTTTACAGCAAGCTACAAAAAATTAAAAAAAATATGCAAACAAAAAAATATTTTTTTAATTGAGGACGCTGCTCAATCTATTGGTTCATATAATTCTGACGGAATTAATAGTGGAAACATTGGTGACATTGCTTGCTTTAGTTTTTTCCCCGGAAAAAATTTGGGCGCCTATGGAGATGGAGGCGCTGTCGTTACTAACAAAAAATATATTTATGAAAAAATTTTAAAGTTAAGAACGCATGGAGCAAAAAAAAAATTTAAACATAATTTAGTTGGTGTAAATAGTAGACTTCATTCTATGCAAGCGGTTGTACTTAATCATAAACTTACTAGAATTAATCTTATAAATAATAAAAAAAGAAATATTGCAAATTTTTATTATCAAAATTTAAAAAATAAGAAAATTAAATTATTCAAAATTCCAGAAAACTCATGCTTCCATCAATTTGTTATTCTTGTTAAAGGTAGAAAAAAGTTTTTAAGTTACTTAAAAAAAAATAAAATTCCCTATGGTTTTCATTACCCTTATACGATACACAAAACTAAAGCTTTTAAGAGTTATTGTGTTGACAAAAATTTCACAAATTCTCTTATTATAGCTAATCAAAGTGTGAGTATTCCAATAGATCCTCTTTTAAATAAAAAACAAATAAAATTTGTAGTAAAAAAAATTAATTCCTTTTAAAAAAATTATTTAAATTTTGATATATTTGGTTTGATATTATTTTGTGGCCAATTTTGTTTAAATGAATACTATCATGATAATGTTCCCCTTTAAGTGTTAGCCTAGTATCGATTATACTAATTTCATTTTTCAAATTATCAAAAATATATTCACTTAATTCATCTTTTTTTTTAGGATGGATATAGAATGCTAAATATTTTTGTTTCATTTCATCCAATTTTGAAAATTCGGCCTTTATTAATTTGATTGACTCATTAATTAAGTCAATTTGATTATCATCTATTTTTGTATCATCTATTTTCGATATATAATTATTTATGTCATATTTAGTTGCAATAAAGTTGATAGCTTCGTGTATTGCTGGTAAAAAAAATTGTTTTTCATTTAGGTAAAAGTGTGCTGTTCTTGAGTTTTGCAAACCTCTATAAAAATCATCAGGTACTATAATAAATACTTTCAAATATATGTCTTTTAATCTCAGATCATATTTAGACCTATAAATAATATTATGAATTCCATATGAATTCACTCCAGCGTTCCCACAAAGAATTTTTAAATTTTTAAGTTTATTACAAGACAAATAAACAAAAGTTTCTTTATCATCTATATAACTTCCTCCATATGTAACACTATCTCCATAAAAAATAATTTTTCTATAGTCTTTTTTTCCTAACCAATTTTCATTTGATCTTAAACCTACATCATTTATAGAAACAATAGCTTTATTTAACCTTTCTCTTTTTTGATTTGATTTGGGCGCATAGCCATAAACATAATTTCTATCATATACAATTGGATCGCCCAATCCAATGTTACTCAAATACATTTCTGCTAAAACTATGATTAAAGCTATTGATAAAGTTGGTATCGCCAACAAATATATTACTTTTTTCATTTAACACAATTTTTCACTTAACTTTTAATTTATATAAAATTTTATATTATATTATAATAACACATTTATTTATCATTTAGCTTAAACCGATTTCATATGCTAAACAATTATGTTGATTAAACTATGATATATAAACTAATATTTTTGACAGTTTTTCTTTATTTTCTAAATATATTTCTTTTAAAATGCAATTTCTTAATAGATAATCCATCTGATAGTTTCCATAAAATTGAAAAAAAAAAAAATATACCTTTATCAGGAGGGATATACATTTTTTTTTCTCTTAATTTAATAATCATATTAAATTATAGTTCATTAATAACCATAAAACTTTTATTTTTTTTAATTTTAATTTTAATACTTGGAATTTTTTCTGATATCAGAAATAACTTTTCTCCTAAATTAAGAATATTATTACAATTACTAATAATAGTTTTTTTAGTATATTATAACCAAGAATTATTGATCAATAAAACAAATATAAATTTTTTAGACAAATTAATTGCTGATAAATATATAAAATTTTTTTTTACAACTTTTTGCATTATCACACTTCTAAATGGATTTAATTTTATGGATGGGGTAAATGGTTTAGTATCTGGATATATATTTTTTATTTTACTAGTTGTAAATTTGATCTCTTATAAAACATCTGGAGTATTTAATTATAATGAAATATTATTTGTTCTTTTCATATTCTTAATATTTAACGTCTTAGGCAAATCTTTTTTGGGAGATAATGGTGTATATATATCTGCAATTTTAATATCATATCTGATTATCAATTTTGTAAATTTAAATACATTAGTTTCTCCTATAATAGCCGTATCTTTATTTTGGTATCCTGCAATTGAAAATTTATTTACAATATTAAGAAGATTATTTAAAAAAAAAATGACATACTTGCCAGATAAGCTACATTTACATTCTTTAATTTATTCAAAAATTAATCTTGCTTTTCCTATTAACAAAAATAGCTTAACTGGTTTAATTATTAATATTGCTTTAATACCAAATTTTATAGTAACGTATTTATTCTATAATCAAAGTTTTTATCTTGGAATATCAGTAATTATTTACATTATATTTTACGTTGTATCTTATTTTTTATTGATAAAAAATAAATTAAAATAAATGATTATAGCACAATCATTATTTATTAATTATTTAATAATTTTAATATTTATTGAATTAGGATGTATATTTTCTAAAAAGCTAAATCTAAAAACTTTATATGAAAAAATTTTTTTTGGTTTTTCTTTATTCATCTTATTAAATTTTTTATTTTATTTTAAGTTTTATTTAGCAACAAAAATCATTATTTATTTTTGGACTATATTAATATCTATAATATTCTTAATAAATATTTACAGGTATAAAAAAATATATTTATTTGAATATTTATTATCTATTTCTAAATTTGTTTTACCTGTAACAATTATTTATTGCTTAATTCCAATTTTCTATAATGAACAATTTTATATTTTTAGAGGAAATCATTGGGATTTGTTCTCATATCTATCCATTGCATCACTTTTTAATGATGTAACGTTTAATGATATTTTAAATGGAAATTTGCCATTATTTTATTTTCATTTTGAGGATATAGAAAAATTAGTCTTTTCTAGACCTATAACAAGTTATTTTCTTAGCATTTTATTGAACTTTAAATCTTTAAATATTTTTTTAATTGTTTTCTTTTTTAAATTAATATTTGTAATTTTATCTTCTATTTCAATATACTCTTTTCTAATTAAATTTAAAATTGATAAATCATCATCTTATATTTTGGCTATAATTTTTAGCTTTTCTTTTTGGTTAATATATATTTTTGAAATTGACGCTTTATCTCATTTATTATCTATTCCTCTTTTTGTTTTTGTGGTTTCTGAAATGTATAATTTTGACAAAAGCTTAAAAAAAAAAAATAATTCTTTTATAATTTATTTTGCGATAATAAATTCAGCATTATTTATTATTTACCCAGAGATATTTATTATAAGTAGCGTGATTATTTTAAGTTGTTTGATTAGTGATATTTTAAAAAATAGAAAACTTACAAAAATTTATTTATATTTTTCCATAAAGTTTCTTGCTTTTTTTCTAATTACCTCTTTATTTGCATTTAAGACTAACTATCAATTTTTATATGAACAAACTTTGGTAGTTTTATCTCAAAGTAAAGATTGGTGGGGTTATTTTGGTTCATTTATATTAGGAAAAGAGAATTTAGTTCTAGATGACTTTTTTGTTAATAAATTCAAAATTTTTTTATCAAATAACAACCTGTTTCAAACATTAATATTTATAAATAATTCACACATTGAAAATAATTATAATTTTTATTTTTTAAATATTATTCCATCATTGTTTGGCTTTTATAATATCACTATCGGAAAGTTTGATAGTTTTTTTACATATATAGAAATAATCGTTGTGATGTTTTTACAATTTTATTTAATTTATTTTTTTTATAAAAATATTATTATACTTATAAAAAGCAAAAAACTTCTTTACTCTTTTTTTTCTATATTTATTTTATCTTGCATAGTGCTTATAAAAGGAAATATTTGGTCAATTATTAAAATATATTTTTATATTTCACCATTTATTTTTATTTTAGTAGCTTCAAAGTTTAATATTTATAATAAAAAAATCTCATCAAAATTAAATTTTCTAGTCTGTATGCTTCTGTTAGTTTTTCCTATTTATAAATATACATCATATAACTCTGGTATAGGTAAGCTTGATTCATTCCCATCTATAATGCACCCTGAAATGAAAAAAAATTTTAATTGGAGTTTAGATTTAAACAAAATTAAAAAATGTGATTACGTATTAGTTGAGGAGCAGGATTATATTAAAAAATCATATTTAATTTTGAATTTTTTACACAGTTCAGTCAGCAGCAACATTATCAACTCTATTAACAGTGCTCAATTCAAGAATTGTTATTTGATAGTTGAAAATAACCAGTTTATAATAAAATAATTAAGATCATATTTTTAAATGAATTATCAAAAAAAAAAAGGAAATCTTATTCATAAAACTGCTGTTATTAATTGGAAGAATTTAAAAATTGGAATAAATAATAAAATCGGACCTTATGTAGTTATTGGTGGAGAGGCGCAGCATCCAAGAAAAAAAAGTAATGGCATAATTTATATTGGTGATAACAATGTCTTTAATGAGTATTGCAATGTTCATCTACCAACCTCAAGAAAAAAAAAAACTTTCATAGGTAACTCCAATTATATAATGAATTCAACAACAATAGATCATGACTGTTACATTGAGGACAATGTAATATTAAGTAGCAATGTGGTTTTGGGTGGGAATGTTTATATAATGAAAGGAGCTCAATTAGGAATTAGAACAATTGTCCATCAAAATCAAGTTATTGGATCCTATAGCATGATTGGAATGGGCACATTAATTACAAAAAAAAACTAATAGAGCCTGGCTATATTTTTTATGGAAAACCTGTTAAGAAAATAAAATCAAATAATATTGCATTAAAAAGAAAAAAAATCTCTGAACAAAAATTAAAAAATGAACTAATACGATTTAATAAATTAAGAAAAAAAAAGTGAAATGGAAAAAAAATTATCAGTTGTTGTTCCAGTATTTAATGAAGAAAAAAATATTGAAGTATTTTTAAACCGATTATTAAAAACATTATCTAAAATTAATTTGGATTATGAAATAATCTTTATTTTAGATCCATCTACTGATCAAACTGAGGAAATTATTTTAAATAATTTAAATAAGAATAAAAAAATTAAACTTATTACATTTTCAAGAAGATTTGGACAACCTGCAGCGACGATGGCTGGTATATCACATGTAACAGGAGATAGATGTATAATTATAGACTGTGACTTACAAGATCCACCTGAATTGATTTATGATTTAAATAAAAAAATGAATGAAGGTTATGATGTTGTTCTTGCAAGAAGAAGGTCAAGAGATGGAGAAACGTTTATAAAGAAAGTTGTAACAAATATCGGATATCTTTTTATTGAAAAAATTTCGGATGTTAAAATTCCAAAAAATACAGGTGATTTTAGAATAATATCAAAAAGAGTAATTGAAAATCTAAAAAAATTTAAAGAACCAAGTGCTTTTCTACGAGGTCTTGTAGCTTACATAGGTTTTAAGCAAACTTTTATAAAATATGATCGTGACAGAAGATTTGGAGGTAAAACAAAATATAATAGATATTTAGGATCACTTAAAATTGCATTTAATGGTATTTTTGGTTTTAGCTCTAGACCATTATTTATAATGTCGGTAATTGGTTTTATTTTTGCACTAATAAGTTTTATAATCGGTTTTTATTATATTATTATAAAAATAATTGATCCTGCAGTTACACCTGGACTTTCTTCTACAATTTTGTTTATTACTTTTTTTTCAGGACTTAATTTAATTGGATTAGGATTGCTGGGTGAATATGTAGGAAGAATTTATGATGAGGTAAAAAATAGACCAAATTTTATAATTGATAAGAAATATAATTTTGATGAATGAAACTGATAAACATAATATAAATAAAAAAAATATTGATTTTTTTTCAAAAAACTACAATTATCAAAAGAGTGTTAGTCAAATAGATACTTACCAAATACTTTATAATAAAATTACAGATAAAGTTAAAGATGCAAATTTACTTTTAGATGTTGGCCATGGGGGCAGTTTTGACTATGATACCTCCAAAGTTAATAAAATTGTTGGTTTAGATTTGGATGAAATGATTGAAAAAAATTCTATACCCAAAAATGTTAAACTTGAAGTTGGTAGTGCATTACAAATACCTGAGAAATTAATTAATTTTGATATTGTTTTATTTGTTATGCTAATCCATCATTTAGTAGGAAAAAATGTAAGTGAAAACTTCAAAAATTTAAATAAATGTATTGAGCAAAGCAAAAAGGCTTTATCAAAAAATGGCAAACTTGTAATTGTCGAGTCTTGCGTACCAAAATGGTTTTATAATATTGAAAAGTTATTATTTAAGCCAACTAGTTACTTTATTAATAAATTTATGAAACATCCACCTGCTTTCCAGTTTACTAAGGAAATAATATCAGAAACTTTAATTAAAAATGGATTTAAAAATGTTAAAATAGAGAAAATAAAACAAGGTAAATTCATCCTACAATATGGAATAAAATTTCCTACAGTTCTAACTCCAGTTGAAACTATTATTTTTTCAGCTAATATTTGATATGAAAACATATTTAGTTACTGGATGTGCAGGTTTTATAGGGAGCAATCTTGTAGATTTTTTATTAAAAAAAAAATGTAAAGTTATCGGTTTAGACAATTTATCAACAGGCAAAAAGTTTTTTTTAAAAAAAGCTTTAAAAAACAAGAATTTCAAGTTTCATAAAGTTGATTTATTAAAAAATAACATCGATAAATATTTTAAAAATGTTGATAGCGTATATCATTTTGCTGCCAATGCAGACGTTAGATTTGGCCTCAAACATAGAAAAAAAGATATCAATCAAAACATAATTGTTACATATAAAGTATTAGAATCGATAAAAAAAAATAATGTAAGAAAAATAATTTTTTCATCGACTGGATCAGTATATGGAGAAGCTAATCAAATCCCCACAAATGAATTCACAAATTTTCCGATTCAAACATCTTTGTACGCTGCTTCTAAAGTATCAGCTGAAGCAATTATAAGTGCTTATTGTGAAGCATATAATTTGAAATCATATATTTTTCGTTTTGTATCTATATTAGGTGAGAGATATACACATGGTCATGTTTTTGATTTTATTAAAAAATTGAAAAAGAATAAAAAACTTATTAAAGTTTTGGGTGATGGTAATCAAAAAAAATCTTACCTTCATATTTCAGACTGTATTTCTGCAATAGATAGGGCAATAAATAAATTTGATGAAAAGATCAATATTATCAATCTAGGTACTCAAGAATATTTAAAAGTAAAAGACTCAATCAAAATCATTTGTGGATGTTTAAAATTAAAACCTAAAATAATTTACACAGGAGGAAAGCGAGGTTGGGTTGGTGATAATCCTTTTATATATTTAGATACTAAAAAAATAAGATCTACTGGGTGGACACCAAAAAATAGTATAATTAATTCTGTCAAAATTACAGCAAACTATTTAATAAAAAACTCATGGTTACTAAAAAGAAAAAACTAAATATTATTATTTTTGGCTCTGGTAGCACAGTTGGAAGTTATTTAGCAGAGAGGTTTTATTTAGAAAAACACAATTTATTACTTTGTGGGAGAAATAAAATTAAACATGAGAAGTTAAAGAAAAAAATGATAGAAAATCAATCTCAAACAATTAATTTCCAAAGATTTGATATAACTAATAATAATAAGATTTTAAGTTTTGTAAAAAAAAACAAAAAATTTATAGAAAAAGCAGATTTAATAATCAATTCAACTGGAGAACAAGGAGAGGTAAATAATTTTTATAAAATAAACTTAAATAAGTTTAAAAAAACATTTGATGTAAATTTCTTTTCAAATGTATTTTTGTTAAAATCTTTAAATAAAGTTATAAAATCCAAGAAAAAATTACTAATATTAGTTTTTTCAGGTGGTGGCGTTACATCTAGGCGAGATAATTTCAGTTCTTATTCTATATCTAAATTAGCATTGGTAAAACTTGTTGAAATATTATCGTATGAATTACCAAAAACAAACACAAGGATAAATGCAATTGCTCCTGGAGTAATAAATTCTCAAATGACAAGAAAATTATTAAAATTAAAAAAAAAAATTAGTAAGAAAGAAATAAGAACTATAAAAAAAGAGTTTAAAAATTCTCAATATTCTATGAATAAAATTTTTTTATTGATAAATTTTCTTCTTTCAAAAAATGGTCAATATATTTCTGGTAAACTTATAAGCTCGCGGTGGGATAATTTTAAATATTGGAATAAATCAAAAATAAGCAAGATTCTTTCTTCTGATATTTTTACCCTTAGAAGAAAAATAAAATTTAATGAAAAATAAAATCAAAATAGCCCTTATTGGTTGTGGAGTAGTAGGTTTAAGAAGGATTTCAATTCTACCAAAGCAATTTGAGCTTATAGGTTGTTCAGATCCATTTATAGATTTAAAAAAAATAAATTTTAAAAAAAAAAATTTATATTTAACGAATGATTGGAAAAAATTAATCAAAATTAAAACTTTACATGCTGTAATAGTTTCAACAACTCATAATCTACAATCAGAAATAATAAAAGAATGTTTAAGAAAAAATTTACATGTTTTTGTTGAGAAACCTGCGGGTGTGAATAGTAAAGAAAGTCATGAAGTCTTAAAAATTTTAAAAAATAAAAAAAAACTTAAAGTGCGCGTCGGGTTTAATCACAGATATCATCCAGCATTTTTATTAGCTAAAAAAATTGTTAACCAAGATAAAATTGGTGAGATATTTTGCATAAGAGCGGTTTATGGTCATGGCGGTAGATATAACTATGATAAAGAATGGAGGTTCAAAAAAAAATATTCTGGAGGAGGTGAGTTG
>MDSZ01202529.1_pt1 | contig 66320 bp, 68 predicted proteins | sample 811201 | NCBI WGS metagenome assembly MDSZ01 (sample SAMN05326647, study PRJNA326480) | marine metagenome | isolation source: seawater | place: Indian Ocean: North | collected 2010
ACTACGTTGATAGGCTGGATGTGGAAGCGCGGCAACGCGTGTAGCTGACCAGTACTAATAGCTCAATTGGCTTGATTTATGCACTGAAAATAATTTTTAAAATTTAAAAATTACTATTTGATTACTTTTAAAACCCTTTTTGATGAGTTTAGATTTAATCTTTTTAGATATTATCTCTTTTTGATGACAAATAACAATCCCCACATTCATCAAATTTTTTTCTAAGTTTAAGAATTTTTTTAAACTTAAAACTTTTGTTCTGGTGTAGTTTGATTTTTTTAAAATTTTACTATCATCAATTACTCCTTTAATAGAAAATTTATTCTTGTTAATTATCCTTTCCACAGCTGCAGAAAATCTGCTGTTGCAGTAAAGATAAATACTATTTTTTTTAATCAACAATTCTTTAATTTGAATAAATTTTTTACTTATAAAGAAATCTATAAATGATTTAACCCCATTTTTGGGTGAATTTTTACAAAAATAAAAAAAATTTCCTTTTTTAAAATATGTATTGGGTAATTTAATTTTATCTAAGTTCATTTTGACAAACTTTGAAATCTGGTAAAATTCTTTTTGAGTTCTATAAAGCAAAAGTGCTGTTAATAAACCTAAATTCTCATTTATATAATGAAAAAAAATTCTTTTTTTGATACTTGAAATTTTCTTATTCCTTTTTAAAAAACTGTATTTATATATCAGGTTTAATATAACTGAGTTTGTAGCTTTTAAGTCTGTACTAGAATTAAGACCTGCAGCTCTATCATTTTTTTTATATATAAAATTTTTATTTACTGAAAAACTTTTAATAAAAAAAAGAACCTGTAAGACATAGAACTCACTTTCACCGAAGTGAGTGGGAGGAAAAAATATTTTATTATCTTTTAAAATTTTATTTTTAATACAAAAAAACCAGCAATCAGCAAATGGTGTTTTAGATTTAAGTAGATATTTTATTAAATGGTCTCCTTTTTTTTTATATTTTAAATCTTTAATTAATTTTTCATTAGTGGCTGGTAAAGTTGATTTTTTATGTTTTAAGATGACGATATCAGGATTATTTTTTTTTATAATTGTTTCCTCAATTTTATTAATTGAGTTTGTATATAACTGATCATCACTATCAAGAAAAATTACGTACTGACCTTGTGCTTTTTTTATAGCTTTGTTTCTAGAGAGACCAACACCCAAATTTTTTTTATTCTTTAAAAATTTTATAAAAGAATAGTTTTTTTTTAATATCGATATTCTTTTTTCACTTTTATCTTTAGAATTGTCATCAACAAGAATTATTTCTAAATCTTTTCTTTTTTGATTTATAATACTTAAAACTGATTTTTTTAAAAAATTACTGGAGTTGTAAAAAGGTATAATAATGCTAAATTTTACCGGCATTAATTATTTTGCAATACCTGAATTCATTTCTTTAAAATATTATTCTATTATCTGGTATTTAAGAGGTTCCTTAGCTTGCAATGCAGCTTCAACTCTCTTGACGTTGTGATCTCTTCCATTGCACGACTTACAAGCTTCAAGAAAATCAGTGTTGAAATATAAATCATGAATTTCCTTTTTTAACTTTTCTTTCTCAGTTTTCATATCCAATATTTCGTCTTTAGCAACTTTTATGGCTTTTAAATTCGTTGCATTTGCTGAAAATGGACATAGGTATAAATTTCCATGAAGTAGAGTAAGCCCTCTATTTATACAACAATTTCCAAATATCTCTTTATTCAGTTCGTCTGTTCTATTAGATTTAATAATTTTTCCTACATCTTGCCATTCCGAAACTGAGCTAGCTACATGAGCAATATTTTTTTCTTTGAGTTTGCTTACAAGTCGATCAACATTTCTTGAGGCCTTTCCATAATTTGAGATATCAAAAAAAACTCTTTTATCCTCAAAAACTTTTAGCTTGTCATCATTTGGTATAATTGTCCCATTTGTATTTACTTTAAGTTGACCAAAATTTTTGTATTCTAAAATATGTTTTGCCACTTCTGCAACTCTTCTGTACATCAGTGGTTCTCCTCCGATTAATCTAATTTCTTGAACATAGTCGACAGTTTTCATAAATTTATCTAAGGAGCTTATCACCATGTCAAAATCTTCATCGATTGGTTTTGCGTAGAATTGCATTAGGTTTGAACAATCTTTGCACTTCAAAGAACACTTTTCTGTAAGCATTAAATCAATACTATCAACTTTAAGTGAATTGTTTTTATCTTTATGGGCTAAAACTGAATATAAATATAAATCAATTTTTTGCTTTAGTTTTGACTCTGACCAAGTTATGTTTGAATAAGATTTTATGTCTAAATTAAGTTCTGAGAAAACAAAATCACTATCATAAACATTTGTAAGCCCCATCTCGTTTAACTGTTTTCTGATATATGGGAAATTTAAATCAACAGCAATAATTATTGGTATTTTATTATTTGAAAATTTTATCTCTTTTGGACTGACTATCTTATCTCCTAAAATAACCTTCCCCCATTTATGTTTATTATTGTCAACCAAGCAATTAATTTTAAAACCCTTTTCTTTTAGGGCTGCTTGCACTATTGCACCACAATTACCAGTTCCAAAAATTATTACTTCTTTATAATTTTTAATTTTCCCAAAGTTTTCAACTGCATCTTTAATTTTAAATGGTGATTTGTAAATCATAAAATAGAGTTAAACTATGTATTTAATATTATCAAGACAAAGTTAAAATTTTACTTTCCACTTTGAGACTGAAAATTTATTTTTTGTAACTTTATATAAAAACTCAATTAAAACCGAGTAAATTATGGTTGATAAAAGAGTATTATAGAAAAAAGGTATTGCCATTATATATGCAGTTAACAAACCTTCAAAACTATTCGCGTACATGTCTGAAGAAATCCAAACACCAAAGTTTGTAATAGCAAAAAAAATAAAAGCGCCTGTAGAAGCTCCAATTAATCTAAAATTTATATTTTTGCAGAAGTATTGAGAAATTAATCCAATAACTAAAACACTTCCCCAAGTCCAATGAGTACCGGTATGATAACCAATGAATAGATCAGTTATTGCAAAGCTAATTAATAAAACTGGTAAATATTTTAATCCAAGTAATGCAGGAACGTAGAAACTAAGTGCTAATAAACTTGTAAAGTTTGGTGGATGAGGAATAAATCTACTAATCGCTAGTACTAGAAATATTCCTAAATAAATACTTATTTGCTTCATCATAATTTAGTATATGCTTTTTAGTCCTATATTAAAAGAGCGATCTAATTGAGAATAATCTCTGACTGTTTCATATTTTTCATCAAATATATTAGTAATATTGAAGAATAAATTATAACTGTTCCAAATTTTGTAATTTATAAATAAATCGTTAACGAAATAATCATCGATCATCTCATCTTGATAAGTTCTATTTCCATTACCGTAATCTCTTGCTGTATCAGACCACTTTGAATTCAATACAAAACTTAGATTTTCATCATTAGTCGATTGATAAATTGTTTGAAGATTAATTATATTTCTTGGCACTCTTACCATCTGAGCATTAGTATAGTTTTGATTTTTATCAGGATCGTCTTGTTCAGCACCATCATATGTAGATGTATAAGTATAGTTTAAATTAAAGTCTAAATTATCTGATACTTTCAAACCCGATTTTAATTCTAATCCCTGTGATTTTACTATTCCATCAGCGTTTTGTGTAGTATAATTTGCCCCTGAGCTATTATTAGTTTTCCATCCTTCAAGAACATTTTCATACTCAATATTGAAATAAGTAAGATCAATATTTAAACCATAATCAACAAAATTTTTTTCAAAACCTATATCAAAACTTTTACTATTTTCTGCTTTCACAAAAGGAAGTGAATTAGAATTAGCGGCATAAACATAATACATCTCATAAAGAGAAGGAAATCTAAAGCCAGTCCCGTAAGAAGATTTTATTTTAGTAGATTTATCATCAAACAAGTATGCAAAAGTTGCTCTGTGAGCTTCTTCATTACCAGCTACTGAATTGTCGTCAAATCTTGAACCAAAAGTTGCAAAAATATTCTCTGTATATCGTTTTTGATAATCAAAATATGTGGACGTTGTATAAAATGACTCTACTTTTTTACCAGTCATATTTGCGTTATATCCAATTTGATCATCTTCCCTTTCAATTCCAAAGATAATACTATTATCTAAGTCAAAATTATAATTTCCTTTATAACCGTAATTATATCGTTCTCCATAGTAGTTATCTTTTTCTGTATTACCACTTGCTGGTGCAGCATGATAAATACGTTTTATATAATTTCGTGCTAGAGATACTTCATTATTAAATTTCTCATTAAAATTATATTCTAAAGATAAACCCGTTGAAGCCTGCAAGCTATCTTCTTCTTCATTGTGGGCGGCAGTGGCAGTGTCTAACTCTTTGTCGTATTGTTTGTTCGTGTCTGAAAATCTTAAATTACTTTTTATTTTGAAATTATTTGCCAATTCTCTGCTGTAATTTGCTACTAGTGAACTATTCTTGTAACCATCTTTTTCGTCATTATGTGTCATTGCCGATATGCCCTCGGTCTGAAATCTCTCAAAACCAACGTAAAAATTATTAATATCATCTGCTCCGGAATAGCTGGCAGAATAATTTACAGTCCCATGAGATCCAGTGTTAATCATCGTATTTTTTTGAGTACCTGGCTTACCTTTTTTTGTTGTTATATTAATTGTTCCACCGATCGCTCCACTTCCATAAACTGAACTCTGATTTCCTTTTAAAATTTCAACTCTTGAAATTTGACTTGTTAGAATATGATTAAAATCAAAATCGCCTGAAACACTAGAAGGGTCTGACATTTTCACTCCATCTATGTATACAGTCGAATATCTTTTGGGCAATCCTCTTAATTGAATAGCAGAGGCGGACCCGTGTCCTCCATTTTGAAAGAAATTAGCGCTAGTAGTGCCTCCAGACAAAACATCTCCTAAAAAATACTCATTAGAATTTTTTAGAAATTCCTCATCAAGAACTACTACCGAAGTTCCTATTGTTGATACTGATTGGGGTTTTTTACTTGGTGCAATAACAATTATAGGAATGTCTTTAGAAAATAACAGACTACCTTTAGAAATGAGAATTGAAAAAACTATACTAACTAAAGCTTTTTTTAGCATTGGTTTATCTTTCTTTTTAGAACACTAAGTTCTAGTTATCAAAAGCCACTGCTAAATTTAATTGTAGAACTAGACTTTCCCTGGCCTTCGTTCAACAGCGGACTATACTGGGTGGCGCTCCGACTTTAACGGTTGCAGGAACAGCAAATGAATTTCACACTTATTTCCCACCATGCATTTCAGTAATTAACGCAAATGTATTGAAATTTTGCAAAAAATCAAGAAATATGTTCAAGAATTGAACAAATAATAGTAGACCGTTCAATTTTTGAACGATATACTCTTTATATTATGTATAAATTTGATGATAATGAAAATAATCACTTTAATCTACTAAGAGAGATTGAAAAAAAACCATCCTCTACGCAAAGAGAATTAGCCAAAAAAATGAATTTTAGTTTAGGTAAACTTAATTATTGTTTAAAGGCGCTGAAATCAAAGGGATACATAAAGCTAAGGAATTTTTATAACAATGAAAATAAGCTTAATTATATTCACGTTTTAACTCCAAAAGGCATAACTAAAAAACTCGATCTTACTGTTAAATTTATGGAACAAAAAATGAGAGAGTATGATGATTTAAAAAAAGATTTAGAAAAATCAAAGGAAAAAAGTTAAATGTGGGCAGTAGCAAAAATAAAAATTAACGAAGTCACTTCTTTTAAAAATCAAATTATTTCAAAAATTGGAAAAGATACCTCTTTTTATATTCCTAAAGTAAAAGTTCAAACCTTTAAAAAAAACAAATTAAAGAATATGGAAAAGTTTGTTTTAGAAAACTATATATTTTGTTTTAATAAAAAATTTGAAGACCAGAAAACATTTCAAATATTAAGATTTGTAAAAGGGCTACAATATTTTTTACCAGGGTGTTTTTCCGAACAAAAAAATATTAATGATTTTATAGATTACTGCAAGTCTTTTGAAGACAGTTTAGGGTTTTTAAAATTTTCTTTTTTCAATAAAATTGAAAAAAACTATATAAAATTTGTTTCAGGACCATTTACTAATATGGTTTTTAAAATTTTATTGAAGAACAAAGATAAAATAAAAGTTTTGATCGGAGACATTCCTATATCGGTTTCATCTGATAAAGATTATGTTTTCGTAGATAGTAAGTAACAAGTAAGAAGATAAACTTGATAAAAAAAAAAATTACCTGCTAAGCAGAAGTTAGCTGAGTGCGGAGCTATGAAAAAATCAAAAAATAAAATTATCTGTTTTGACCTTGACGACGTAATTTGCAAAACAAAAGCAAAAAAATATTTTTTAGCTAAACCTTACCCAAAAGTTATAAAAAAAATAAATAATTTATATTCAAAAGGTTATTATATTAAAATTTTTACAGCAAGATTTATGGGACGTAATAATGAAAATACAACTAAAGCAAAGAAACAAGGATATAAAAAAACATTAAATCAACTTAAAAGTTGGAAACTAAATTTTGATAAACTAATTTTTGGCAAACCTTCTTATGATCTTTTTGTTGATGATAAATCAATTTTTTTTAATAAGAATTGGCATTTAAAAATTGACAAAATATTGAAAAATAAATGAAAAATAAAATATTTGATCTTAAAAAATTCTATTTACTAAGAGCTAAATTCAAAAGAAATAAAAAAAAAATTATTCTTTGTCATGGTGTATTTGATGTATTACATTATGGGCATATTCTACATTTTAGAGAAGCCAAAAAGTTAAATGGAATTGTAGTAGTTAGCGTTACAGCTGATAAATTTGTTAATAAAGGACCTCATAGACCAGTATTCAAATTAGAAACGCGAATGAAGATGTTGGAGTCTATAGAAGAAATTGATTACGTGATTCCAAGCTTAAACCAAACTCCAATAGAAAATATAAAAAAAATTAAACCAGATATTTATTTTAAAGGTAAGGATTACATGAATGAAAAAAAAGATCTTACTGGAAATATCTCTAAAGAAATTAAGGCAATCAAATCCGTTGGGGGCCAAATCAAATTTAGCACCTCTGATTTGATGAGTTCAAGCAGAGTAATAAATCAGACCCAATTAAATCTCAACAAAAAACAAAAAAAATTCATAGATTCTATCAAAAACAAAAAAAATTTTAGTAATGAAACAAATGTTATCAATGTTTTTGAATCTTTTAAAAACCTTAAGGTTTTAATAATTGGAGAATCAATTATAGACCAATACATTTTTTGTGAATCCATGGGAAAATCAGGAAAAGAACCAGTTCTTGTTTTAAGAGATTTATTCTCAGAAAAGTATTTGGGAGGTGCAGCAGCAATCGCAAATAACTTGGCTGCATTTTCTTCAAAAATTACATTGTTAAGTTGTGTTGGTCAGAGGAGGGAGGAAAAAGCATTTATTAATAGAAAACTTAATAACAAAATTTCCTCTTTTTTTTTAGAAAAGAAAAATTCACCAACAATTATTAAAAAAAGATATTTAGATGAAATAAATAAGTCAAAAGTTCTTGGTGTTTATTCGCTCAATGATCAACCTCTCGATAAGAATCAAGAAATTAAATTTACAAAAAAAGTCATGAATGAGATAAAAAAAAATGATATTATTATTGTTTCCGATTATGGGCACGGGTTAATCTCTAAAGACTTAGCAAAAAAAATTGTAAAAAAATCTAAATTTCTGGCGGTTAATACGCAAGTTAATGCATCTAATGTAGGCTATCATGTTATCTCAAAGTATATTGGAGCAAATTTTGTAACTATAAATGAAACTGAATTAAGGCATGAAGTTAGAGACAAAAATTCTGACGTCATGGATTTGATTAAAAAATTATCTAATATTCTTAGGTGCAACTACGCAAATGTGACATGTGGTAAAGATGGTGCATATATTTATGATAGAAAATCTAAAAAAATGAATTATAGTCCAGCATTTGCAAGCAAGGTTATTGATAAAGTTGGAACAGGAGATACAATGATGATACTCGCTACACTTTCACTCTACAAGAAAGTTGATATTAACTTTGCAATGTTCATTTCTGCTATTTCTGCTGCAGAAAACATTTCAAATTTTGCAAACAAAAAATTTTTAGAAAAAAATAATTTTATAAAATCTATTTTATCTTACCTTAAATAAAATGAGAAGTAATTATAGTAAAACATTTTTAAATTCAATTTTAAAAATTACAACACAAATCGATCACAAAAAAATTGATAAACTAGCTTTAGAAATTTTAAGGATTAAAAAAAATTACGGGAGGTTGTTTTTTTTAGGAGTTGGCGGTAGCGCAGCAAATTGTTCACATGCTGTAAATGATTTTAGAAAAATTTGCAATGTTGAAGCATACTCTCCAATGGACAATGTAGCGGAGTTAACAGCTAGGATAAATGATGAGGGATGGAACTCTTCACTATCAGAATGGTTAAAAGTGAGCAAACTTAAAAAAAAGGACGCTATATTTATTTTTTCAGTAGGCGGTGGCAATAAAAGCAAAAATATAAGTGTAAATTTAGTATCAGCAATTGACTATGCAAAAAAAGTTGGATCAAAAGTTTTTGGTGTAATTGGAAAAAAAACAGGATATGTAAACAAATTGGGTAACTTAACAATTTTAATTCCAGAAGTGGATAAAAAAAAAGTTACACCATTGAGTGAAGCTTACCAAGCAGTAGTCTGGCATTGTTTAGTGTCTCACCCTAAGTTGCAAGTTAAAAAAAATAAATGGTAAATTTAAAAGATAAAATGAACATTAAAATTTATGCTGATGGCGCCGATCTAAGTTCATTTGAAGAATTGAACAAAAACCCAAAAATCAGTGGTTTTACCACAAATCCTTCACTGATGAAGAAATCTGGAGTAACGGATTATAAAAAATTTGCTAAAGAGGTTTTAAAAATTGTAAAAAAGAAACCTGTTTCATTTGAGGTATTTACTGATGATATTAATGAAATGGAAGCGCAAGCTAGAGAAATCAGTACTTGGGGAAAAAATATTTATGTAAAAATACCAATTACAAATTCAAAAAATGTTAAAACTAATCAAATAATTAAAAAACTTTCAGATGATAAGATAAAATGTAATGTTACTGCCGTATTTACTATCGATCAAGTACAAGATGTTATAAATGTGGTTGAAAACAACACAGATTTAATAATTTCCATATTTGCAGGAAGAATTGCAGACACAGGTTTAGACCCTATAAACACAATGAAAGAGGCAATAAAGCTTTGTAAAAGTAAAAAAAATATTGAAATTTTATGGGCTAGTACAAGAGAAATTTTTAATGTTGTTCAAGCAAATAATATCAATTGTCATATAATTACGGTTCCTAATTCAATATTATTAAAAATGAGTAATTTTGGGAAAAACCTTGAAAAGCTATCTCTTGAAACAGTTAATTCTTTTTTAATAGATGCTCAAAAATCAGGATTTAAAATCTAAATATGAACTTTAATTCAATCTTTATTGCAGGAGGAGCGGGTTATGTCGGGAGTCATTTAGTACCAGAATTTTTGAAGAAGGGATATAAAGTAACAGTTTATGACATTATGTATTTTGGTAAAAATTTTTTACCAGAAAATCACAAAAATTTAACAATAATTAGTGGAGATATAAGAGATAAAGAAAAACTTCTCGAGTCATGCAAAAATCACGATATATTTTTAAATCTCGCGTGTATCTCAAATGATACTAGTTTTGTTTTAGATGAAAAACTCTCTACAACTATTAACTTAGATGCGTTTGAACCAATGGTTATGGCTGCAAAAAAAGCTAAAATAAAAAGATTTTTGTATGCTTCAACAAGTTCGGTTTACGGTGTTTCATCAAAAAAAGATGTAACAGAGGAACACCCTCTAGTTCCACTTACTTTATACAATAAATATAAAGGCATGTGCGAGCCTCTGCTATTTAAACATACAGATAAAAATTTTAAAGGGGTAGTGTTTAGACCTGCAACAGTTTGTGGTTATGCTCCAAGATTAAGATTAGACTTATCTGTAAATATTTTAACTAATTTTGCAGTTAATAAAAGTTTTATAAAAGTATTTGGAGGTGATCAATTAAGACCTAATTTACATATACATGATTATTTTAGAGCAGTAGAGACTTTAATTAATGCATCAGATGAAAAGATTGAAAATCAAATCTTTAATGTTGGATTTCAAAATTTATCTATAAGTGATCTTGCACAAAAAGTAAAAAAAGTTGTAGAGAAAGAGTTTCCTGAAAAAAAGAATATACAAATTGTAAAGTCTCCCAGCGATGATAAAAGGTCCTATCACATAAACTCAGATAAGATTAAAAAAATTTTGGGTTTTGAACCAAAAAAAACTATTGAAAATGCAATTGAGGATTTATGTAAAGCATTTAAAGCAAATAAAATAAATAATTCATTTGAAAATGACTTGTATTTCAATGTGAAAAGACTTCAAAATATTCAGGCTAAATGACAAAAAATAATAAAATTGCTCTTGTGACAGGAGGTGCAGGCTTCATCGGAAGCCACATGGTAGATCTTCTATTAAGTAAGGGATATTTTGTAAGAGTTATTGATAACTTAAGTGGAGGTCATAAAAAAAACATCAACCATTGTTTCAAAAATAAAAGATTTCAATTTAAAAAAATCGATATTTGCAAATTATCTCCTAAAGAAAAATTTTTTAAAAAAGTTAAATATGTTTTTCACTTTGCCGGAATAGGTGATGTGGTACCTTCAATTGTAAAACCTACAAAATATATGGCAACAAATGTACAAGGTACAGTGAACGTTTTAGAAGCGTCAAGAAAAAACAAAGTTAAGAAATTAGTATACGCAGCCTCTGCATCTTGCTACGGTAAAACAACTGGAAACACTAGTGAAAAAAATCCAATTAGTCTTGAACACCCTTATGCATTAAGTAAGTATCTAGGCGAATGTTCAGTTTTAAATTGGAATAAGGTTTATAAATTACCTGTCAATTGTATAAGAATTTTTAATGCGTATGGACCTAGAGTTAGAACAACAGGAGCATATGGAGCTGTTATAGGAGTTTTTTTCAAGCAAAAAATTGACAACAAACCCTTAACAATTGTTGGAAATGGAAAACAATCCAGAGATTTTGTCCACGTAACGGATGTGGCAAAAGCTTTCTTAGCAGCAGCAGAAACTAAATCTAATGGTGAGGTTTATAACGTTGGAACAGGAAATCCACAAACTGTGAATACTTTAGCAAAACTTATTGGAGGTAGACAAATTAAAATTCCAGACAGACCTGGAGAACCAAGAGTATCAAAAGCAAATATACAAAAAATTAAAAGAAAACTTAAGTGGAAGCCAACAATATCTTTTAATGAAGGTATCTCAAAAATGATGAAAGAGATTAATAATTGGAAAAACGCACCTTTATGGACTCCAAATAAAATCAGTAAAGCAACTAAAATTTGGTTTAAATATTTATCAAAGTAAAATGACATCTATTATTCCAGCAAAATACTCAAAAAAAATAATAAACATAAAAAAACTACAAAAAATTGTTGGAAAGTTTCCAAGAAAAAGAAAAGTTATTTTATGTCATGGAAATTTTGACGTAGTTCATCCAGGCCATGTGAGGCATTTAACATACGCAAAAACTAAAGCAGATATTTTGGCAGTGAGCATTACCGCAGATAAATATGTTGAAAAAGGAATGTATAGACCTTTTGTTCCCCAAAATTTAAGGGCTCTGAATCTTGCTGCATTTGAAATGGTTGATTATGTGATAATTGATCACAATAAAAAACCTTTAAAAAATTTATCAACACTCAAACCAGATTATTTTGCTAAAGGATTTGAGTATTCTGCAGGAAATTTACCTCCTGCAACTATCGAAGAAGCTAATATAGTTAATGCTTACGGTGGTGAAATGATTTTTACACCAGGAGATGTTGTTTACTCTTCTACAAAACTTCTAAAACTTTCTCAGCCAAAAATTGAGAATGAAAAACTTATGGATTTAATGAGCATTAATAATATTAGCTTTGAATTTTTGAAAGATACAATAAAAAAATTAAAAACATTATCAGTTCATGTAATTGGTGATACAATAGTTGACTCTTACACTAGAACAAATTTAATTGGGGGTAATACTAAAACCCCAACTGCTAGTGTTTTATACCAAGAAAGAAATGATTTTGTGGGTGGAGCTGGAATTGTTGCAAAACATTTAAAAGCAGCTGGTGCCAAAGTTGTCTTTACAAGTGTTTTAGGAGATGATGAATTGAAAACTTTCGTTCAAAAAGATGTTAAAAAAAAAAAGATTATCTCTAACTTTATTATAGACAAGACAAGGCCCACTACTCATAAAAATGCAATTTTATCAGGGGTATATAAACTGTTAAAAATTGACAAAGTTGATAATCATCCGATATCTCAGAGTATTTCTAGAAAGATTGTAAGTTCTATTAAGAAATATAATTGTGATCTTGTAATTTTCAGTGATTTTAGACACGGAATTTTTAACAAAAATAGTATTATAGAATTTACAAAAGCAATTAAAAGCAAAGTTTTTAAAGTTGCTGATAGTCAAGTTGCAACAAGATGGGGAAATATTACAGACTTTAAAGGCTTTGATTTGATCACTCCTAATGAAAGAGAGGCACGCTTTTCTTTAGCTGATCAAGACTCTAGTATTAGTAATTTGTCTAGAGAACTAGCTGAAAAAACAAGATTTAAAAATTTAATCCTTAAACTTGGAGAGAGAGGAATAGTTTCAGTTAATCGAAACGCAAGTAAAAAAAATAAAGAAAAAGATAAAACAAAAGCTTTTGCTTTACCATCTTTTGCAAGCAAAATAATTGATACTAATGGGACGGGAGATGCACTTTTAGCTTATTCATCTCTTTCTATAGTAAAAACTAAATCGTTATTAGCCTCAAGTATCATAGGATCTTTAGCTGCAGCGTGTGAATGCGAAAAAGATGGAAACGTTGAAATCACTTCTGAAGAAATAATAAAAAAAATAAATTTAATTAAAAACTTATTTCAATATAAAATAGCTAAGTATGAACTTGCATATATTGATAATAAATAGTAGTTATATTCAAAATTAAAAAGTTATGAGTAAAATAGAATTAAATGCTAACCTTATTAAAAAATATCACCAAGAACTAGTTTTCAATTATTCTGAGTATCCAACAAAAAATAATTGGGACTATAAATTTAATGATAAAGAATATAAAGACTCGTTAGTTGACTGGATTGGAAAGAATGAGGATAAGCCTATTCTTTTTTATGTTCACACTCCTTTTTGTGAACAACTTTGCTACTTTTGCTTATGTAGTAAGGAAATTACAAAAAATTACGAAAATGTTAAAAATTACTTATATAATTACCTTTTTAAAGAGATAGATTTATTATTTGATTTTTTAAAAAAGAAAAAGATTAATCTTAACGTGAAAGAAATCTATTTCGGTGGAGGCTCACCAACTTATTACAATAATGAAGATTTCGGCAAGCTGGTTGAAAAATTAAAAAGTAAATTTGATTTTAATAAATTAGGTGATTTCACAGTGGAAATAGATCCGAGAAGAGTAGACGAAAAAAAACTTCTTTATTATCACGAGTGTGGGGTGAATAGATTATCTTTTGGAGTACAAGAATTTGATTTAGAAGTTCAAAAAAGAATTAATCGTGTGCAACCAGTTGAATTATTCAACAGTTTACTAACAGATAAAGTGAGAAAGACTTTTAATACTTTTAATTTTGATTTGTTAGTTGGTTTACCAGGGCAAACTACAGATACTATAAACAAAACAATGGATAAAGTAATTAGTTTAAAACCTCCTCAAATTCAACCAATGCTGTTAGCATACAAACCTTGGGTTAGAAAGTATCAAATTAGAATGGTCAACGATGGCCCGCTTCCGGATTTTTTAGACAGAAAAGAATTATTTAAAATAGTTACAAGTAGGCTGGAAAAAGCAGGTTACAAAAGGGCAGGCTTTGAAACCTACGTTTTGCCAAATGATCCAATTGATAATGCAATGAAAGAGAAAAAAGCTTTATTTAATTCTTTAGGTGTTATGAAGGGAGAAGCAAATAATTTTATTGCTGTTGGCAGTTCTGGACAAGGTGTTTTAGGAGATGATTATTACTCTCAAAATTATTATTCTTTAGATCTTTATCAAAAATGCTTAGACGAAAATAAACTTCCGATTTATAGAGGTTATAAATGTACTCCAGACGATAAAATTAGAAGGCATATAATGAATGACGTAAGAACATATTTTAAAATCAATTATGAAGAAATAAAAAATAAATTTGGAATAGATTTTACAAATTATTTTGCAGATAACTTAAAGCATTTAAGCGAACATGTGAAAGATGGATTGGTAGAAATTAATGATAAAGAGTTATTATTAACTGAGGTTGGCGCACATTTCGCACCGCAAGTAGCTAATGTATTTGATAAATTTGATCCAATAAATTCTACATATCAAGAAAGATTGGAAAAAATCAAAGAAATCCAAAAAATACCTAGTTAAAAATTTATTCTTCTATAATTGAAAATGCATAAGTTTATTTTAAAAAGCTTAAAAAGTTTTTTTTATTTATTTGCTTTACCTATTTTTTTTATAATTCGAAGAATAAGTAAATTTAAAAAGAAAAATTATATTGAGATAGACTTTTCAAGATTCGGTCATTGTTTGTATCAAATAGAAGGTGCTTTATTTCTATCAAAAAAAAAAAATGTTGATTTAAGCAATTATTTATTTTTTTCTAGCTTAAATTCTTGTAACTCACAATTAAAAGAAATGGCAAAAAGAGTAATTCCAATAAATAAATTAAATTGGTTTTTTGTATACTTAAAAAAGTCATCAATATTTTGGAAAAAACAAAAAAATTTATTTTTAGAACCTGATTGGGGTTTAGATATTTTACTTCAAACTGAAAAAAACATTAATTATTCAAAAAGTAGTTTTAAATTTTCAGATCAAGAGATTTTAAAGGGAAAGGAGTTATTAAAAAAATTTGGTCTAAATGAAAACGATAAATGGGTTTGTATTCACAATCGAGATTCTAAATTTTTATCTCATGGTAAAATTGATTTCTCTTATCACAATTATAGAAATTTTTCAGTACAAAGCATGAGAGGCGCTGCAGAGTTTTTTGCCAAAAATAACTATTATGTTTTTAGAATGGGAAAAAATCAATCAGAAAAATTAAAATCTTATGATTATAAAAATAGAATTATTGATTATGCCTTTAGTAATAAGAAGTCTGATTTTTTAGATATTTTTTTACTTTCAAATTGTGATTTTTATTTTGGAGGAGACTCAGGAGTAAAATCTATTGTCCTGACGTTTTTAAGACCATGTTATGGAATTAATTGGTCTCCTATGTTTTTGTATAGTGAGCCAGGATTCTTAATGAATTTTAATAATAATTTACATCCTTGGTTATTTATTTTTAAAAGAATAAAATGTCTTAATACAAATAGAAAACTAACTCTTCAAGAAATTTTAAAAAATAAGATACTTTATACTTATAATTCTGAAATTTATAAAAAAAATAATTTAGTTTTTATTGAAAATTCTATTTCGGAAATTAACAACCTAGCAGAAGAAATTATAAACGAAAAAAATGAAAAAAGAATTATTAACGATGACGATGAAAAAATAAGAGATGAGTTTTGGAAAATTTATTTCAAAATTACAGGACGAGATCAAATTAGAAATCATTTACCCAAGATTAGTCCAAGTTTTTTACGAAACAACATTGATTTATTAAACTAAATTTTCTCTTTGAAAAATTACTCAATTTTGATATTAAATCTACTCTCATAAAATGACAATCTATAGCAAAAATTTAAAAGTTTTAATGATTGAGCCAGCAATTCAAAAACCTACTTTTGATCGGGCTAAACCTAATGGTAATTTAGGTCCTGCATATATAATTGGTGCGCTTCGAAAAAGTGGAATAGAAGCGGATTATTTGGATGCAACAGTGGGTCAAGAGGGAAGAGATTTAGAGCATACTTTTTATAATAAAGTTGAACTTGAAAGTGGATTAGTTAGAGTTGGAATGGACCCCAAAGAATATTATGAAATTTTTTGTCATTACGACATAATTGCAACTTCATCTATCTTTTCAGCTCAAACAAGAATGCATTTTGAAATTGCAAAAATAGCCAAGGAAGTTTCAAAAAAAAATGGAAAAAAAATCCTTACTATTTCAGGTGGCGTAAACGCACGAGCTTTAAGAGAACATTTTTTGTCTAACGGATTTGATATTGTAGCATTAGGAGACGGGGAGCGAACCATTGTACAAGTCGTTGAACAATTTAGTAAAACAAAACCAGATTTTTCTAAGGTTGAAAGAATAGCTTTTCGAGAAAATGGAAAAACAATAATCACTTCAGCAGTTAAAAGAAAGGCAACAAAATTTTTAGACGATCATGTACCTCATCCCGCAATAGATGCATTCCCTTTGGATACATATCAAAAATTAAGTATCCCTCATGCAGGTTATATTCCACCTGGCACAAGAATTGCACCGATAATGACTGCGAGAGGCTGTCAAGATGCTTGTACGTTTTGCCATGTTTCGAAAGATAAACAAGAAAGAGAACTCTATGGAGATATAGGATATCTCAAACTTTTTTCTGAAGAGAGAGTAGCTCAGGATGTAATTAGAGCTGAGAAACTTGGTGTAACGAGACTATACTTTGAAGACGATAATTTATTTTTTAATAAAAAAAGACTCTTTAAGTTAGCTCCTTATTTACAAAGAAGCGGTATGTCTTACAGTGACGCGAATGGAGCAAACCTCAGATTTATGGTTAATAAAGACAACGGTAAGTACACTGTGGACGAGGATTTCATTAAAATGCTTTCAGGTTTTGGTATGGATGAGTTACTACTTCCTTTTGAGACAAGAAGTAATGAAATGTTACAAAAATATGCTACTGGAAAGTTTGACCCTGAAACAATGATGCCATATGAGATAGTTAAATCTGTTAAGAGAAATGGTATTAGCGCCAGGTCTAATTTTTTAATAGGTTTTCGAGATGAGACTTGGGAGTCTATATTAAGCACCAAAGAATTTGCTAAGAACTTATTTAAAGAGGGTATTGATCAAGCAGGATTCGCAATTCCGGTTCCTTATCCAGGTACTTTAGATTTTGATTATCAAATGTCAAAAACCGATGTTAAAAAGGAATTTAATGAAAATGTTCTTTATTACACTGATTTTATGCACCCTCTTTTACCACCACTTTTCCCCACAAACGTACCTGGCGATAAATTGGTAAAGGCATGCAGAGAATTTTGGGAAGAATTGAATACATCTGATTATGTCACTCATGCAGATAAACATCAGCTTTCAATTACTGGATATTAAAATGACAAAACTTAATTCAAAATATCTAAAAAGCAGTCCTGATAATAAAGTGGTCTATCTTTCCGGAGCATCTTTTAACTCGATAGCAAAATCAAGAAGTGAAATACAAAAATTAAAAAATTTAATTAATAAAAATAATAAAGTAATAATTTTTAAAAACGTAGTGGAAAAGAATATAATTAAAACTATTGAAAAAAATCGTAATCGCATTTTGAAAAGTAAACCATTCTTTTTTAAAACTTACTTAGGGTCCGACGATTTATATATATTTAATAAAGAAAATAAAAAATCCCATGTTAAAGGATATTTCAAAAAAATTGAATTATATCCATGGAATAAAAAAAATAAAAAAACTTATAATTCTTTAAAAAAAATAATTAATTTAAAATGCAAAATGGATAGCTTAAGTTTTAATTTACAGAAAAAAATGAGTTTTTTTGATAAAAAAAAATTTATAAAACTTCAACTTAATCATTATCCATTTAAAAAAGGTTTTCTTAATAAACATATAGACGGAATACACAAAAAAATCTTAGTATTGCATATTGGTATGAATAATAAACTTCATAAAAATATAAAAGGTGGTTTGATATTTCACTTCAATGATAAAAAAATAAACATCGATAAATACCTTGGTCTTGGGGATGTTGCTATATTTAATCCGATAGTACCTCACGAGGTAACTCCTCCAGATACAAGAGATGGAAGATGGTCTTTGTTAGTAAGTTCAGGTTACTTTGGAAAGACTAAAGGCACAAAGTTACAATCTAAACAATTAAATTAGTTATGGCTGAAATAACATTTAAATCAAAATGGGCTGAACTTGAAAGGAGCAAACCTTTTCCTAGAAGAGCTAACAAAGTAAAAATCATAGATTACAGAGAATTTGAAAAATTAGTTAATGAACAAAGTGAAAATTTTGTGAACGATATAACAGATTCTTTAATGGATGGTGATTTGTATATTTTAAAAGGAGCTTATTCAAAGAAGTTTATGGATGACTTAAAAATAAATACTTTCAATTATTTCAAAAATAAACCTTCAGAATTTTATAAAATGCTCGAAGGTTGCCCAGATTTTCATAGAGAAATAGATATTGAAACAGGTAAAAAGTACGCTTTAAGGTTATGCAAACATTCTTTTTATTTTTATCCGTGGAATGATGATCCGCTAAATATTTTTGATCCAATTTATAAAAGATGGAGGAATATTAAAAAACTTATGGGATTAGAACCTAATGCATTCGAAAAAAATACTCCTAAAGATGGCGTTATAGACAGAATACAAGTCGTTCAATATCCCTCTAAAATCGGATATTTAGAACCACACACAGATCCACATAAACACCAAAGATTATTTCACAGCGCGTACATGAGCAAACAAGGTGAGGATTTTTCCGGTCTAGGATTTTACGCGCTTGATAGAAATGATAAAATTATTGAAATAGAAAGCCAGATTGATATTGGAGACATTGGTATTGGTTATGCCACTGTTTACCACGGAGTAGCACCTGTTAATTTGGATAAAAAACCTAATTGGAAAGACGTAAATGACGGAAGATGGTTTTTATCAATGTATAGTAATGAATCTGATGTTCATAAAATAAGACACACAAGCAGTGGTGTTTCTGAAAAAATTATTTTTAATAAAAAAATTAAATCAAAAATTTTTCCTAAAGAAGCAATTATTTAAGCTTTATTTTAAACTAATCGATAGATTTTCAATCTGAATGAAATTTATTAAAAAATTTATTCTAAATTTTTTTTTATATTTTAATTATAAAATTTCTAAAATAAACATTAAGCAAGAAAAGCATATTAAAATTTATGAAGAGTTTAATTATAAACTTAGCAGACTTGAAAAAGATATTAAAAAAACTTTGTCACAATTTTTCAAATCAAAAAAATTATGGCAAAAAAAATTGCCCTTCCCACTTAATAATTTTGAAATCTTGCCAAGCAACATATTCATAGGAGCTTTTGGAAATTACGGTGGATTATTAACATTGCTAATGGCTAATAAAAATAAGCTCCGAAAAGAAAAAAAACTGATATCTTTTGTGCCTGATTACTTAAAAAGTAATAATTCAACTTTAAGAAATTATTTTTCAGATTACGTTCACATATCTCCGCATAAAATTTATTCAGATGAATTTATTAAAGAACATCAGATAGATACTGGCACAATCATAGAATTTGATAAATTCGCTTTACGGCTGTTCGAAGCAAAAAATTTAGTTGAACAGAGAAGAAAAAACAATAAGGGATTTTTGAAATTAAAAAAAGACCATTTAAAGAATGGAATTAGTATTTTAAGAAAAATGGGTGTGAAAAATAATGAGAAATTTATTACTTTACATATAAGACAGCTTGGTTGGAGAGGTGAAAATATCTCTAATTCAACAGAAATTTTTAGAACTCCCAATGTTGAAAATTACATTCAAGCTATTGAGTATCTCACTAAACTAAATTTTAAGGTGATATTAGTAGGTAATAATAATTATAAATTTAAAAAAATTAAGAATTTCATAAACTATGCTAACTCTAAATTTAAGTCAGACTCAATGGATATTTTTTTGGCTGCGAAATCAGAATTTTTAATTGGGAATGCATCTGGATTTTACAACGCCGCGATGTGTTTTGGAACACCTGTCTTATTTACAGATGTAAGTTGTTACAGTAATTTCTTCTTTTTATCAAAAAATGACTTATTCCTTCCAAGATTATTAAAAAGAATTAACTCAAAAAAAATTATTCCAATTATAAATTGTTTTGATTATCCTCTTAATTCTATTCATCACGACAACCATTTAAAAAAATTGTCAATTACCGTAGAAGAAAATTCTCCTAGCGATATTACTGAGGCGGTTAAAGAAATGTTAAAAAAAATATTAAAAAAAAAAAAAGATAGCTTGGTACAAAAAAAATTTAAAAAAACTTTCAATAACCATTTTGATAAGGATAAATCAAAAAATTTAAAACTAAAAGCCATCGCTAATATTCCTTCCTTCTTTTTAAAAAAATATTTTAATTAAAGTGCAGCCATTAAATTCTTTAAAAAATTTTTTTTCAATATTAGAATTTAAAATTCAAAAAAATTTAATATTTCTATTTATTTTAAAAATTATTTCAGGACTTTTCGATATGATAGGGATAGCTTCGTTAGGTCCAATAATATTAATACTTACCGATGATAAATTCGTAGATAATAATAATTATGCTATTAAAGTTAAAGAATTTTTGGATATCGATAACCAAAGTTTTGTGCTTTTAATTATTGCAATCTCAGCAATACTAATCTTTCTTAATATATTAATAAGGTTTTTTTCTGTGTGGGCTGATCAATTTATGAGCACAAAGGTACAATACTCTCTATCAAATAAAATTTATAACTATTATTTATCTATGCCTTATCTTTATTTCATTAAAAATAGTTCAAATGATATTATAGATAAAATAGCTATAAGAACTAGCGCAGGATCTCATGCATTTATTTATTCAGTATTAACTATTTTAGGATCAATTTTTACGTTATCTTTTATTGTTATTTTTTTGGCAATTGTAAATATCAAAGTTACGGCTCTCTCTTTTTTAACAATCTCTTTTTTTTATATTTTTGTTTACTTAAAAGTAAAAAAAAAAATAAATGATTATGGTAAATTTTTACCAGAAAATTCAAAAAATATTATGAAATTGTTGACTCAGTCATTAAGATCAATAAAAGAAATTATAATTTTTAAAAGTTACAACTTTTATTCTGGTAACTTTGAAAAATTAACAAATAATTATAGAAAAAATGGCATTACTTGGGTGATCCTTAATTCTATGCCAAGGAATATAATTGAATTTCTCGCTTATGGTTTATTTTTTTCTTTTCTAATTTATTTTACAATTTATGAAATTGATACAAGTGAATTACTGTTAATTTTGGCTTTATTCGCTGCCTCTTTTCAAAGATTATTGCCAGCATTTCAAAATCTTTTCACAGGATATAATAATTTTAAAATAGCCGCACATTCTTTCGATGTAATTTTTGACGATCTTCAAAAAGAGAAGATTTTTAAAAAAGTGAACAATTATGTAACAGAAAAAATAGAAATAAATAATCAAATAGTTTTCAAAAATATCAAATTCAAATATGATAAAAATCTTGATAATGTAGTTGATATTGAAAAATTAGAATTCAGTAAAAATAATTTTATTGGTATTTCAGGCTTATCTGGGTCTGGCAAAACAACTTTTCTGAATATATTTTGTGGTTTGTTAAAACCAGACTCTGGTGAAATATATGTAGACAAAAATAAAATAGAATTTAAAAATTATGAGGGGATTAGAGAACACATCTCATATATTTCACAGTCACCTTTTTTAGCGAACGACACAATTATAAATAATATCGCTCTTGGAGAAGAGGAAGCAAATGTTAATTATGATAGAATAAAAGAGTGTTGCAAAATTGTTGGAATAAATAGTTACATAGAGAATAAACTTAAACTTAAATACGATACAATAATAGGTGAAGACGGCGTTACTTTGAGCGGTGGTCAAAGGCAAAGAATCTGTCTAGCGAGAGCCTTATATAAAAATAAAAATATATTAGTTTTTGATGAAGCTACTAATTCTCTCGATGAAAAAAGCGAAATAGAAATAATAAAAAGATTAAAAACATTTATAAAAGGTAAAATTATTATTTTTGTTACTCACAGATCAAAAATATTAGATTATTTTGATCATTCAATTTTTTTTGAAAAGAAAAAACTAATTAAAATTAAAGATAATTTTAAAAAGGATTTATAATTTATGCGTGTCGTCATAGTTGGAATGGGAGTTCAAGGAACAAAAAGAAAAAAAATTTTAGGTAAAAATTTTATATATTCAGTAGATAAATTCAAAAAATCTGATTTTAAAAATTTGAAAGATGTACCAAAAGATAAATACGACTCCGTCTTTATTTGTGTTCCTGATAATCAGAAGTTTAGCATTGCAAAATACTGTTTAGAAAATAAAAAAAATATACTTATTGAAAAACCTTTGATGTTTAAAAATAATACTCAATATTCAACTTTAAGAAAATTAGCAAAAAAAAATAATTGTATTATTTATACAGCTTACAATCATAGATTTGAGCCAGGTTTGGTAAAAATGAAAGAACTGATAAAGAAAAAAGAGATAGGAAAACTTTATACTTGCAGGATATTTTATGGAAATGGCACCTCATTACTAGTAAAGAAAAGTAATTGGCGAGATCAAAAATTAGGTGTAATTTCTGATATAGGCTCTCATCTTGTAGATATTTGTTTATTTATATTTAACAGTAAAATTAAACAAATGAGACTATCTTCAGCAAACAAATTTGAAAACAATGCATACGATCATTCAATTATAAATTTAAATCTTAAAAATTTAAAAATTCAATTAGAGATGACATTGTGCTCGTGGGAAAACACTTTTGACTTTGATTTAATTGGTTCAAAAGGCTCTTTACATATGAGGTCTTTATGTAAATGGAGTGATTCTTTTTTAATAATTAAAAAAAGGAAATATCCATCAGGCAAGCCAAAAATCAAAAAAATTATTTTCAAAAAAGGTGACCCTACTTGGAAACTAGAGCATAGACATTTTTCAAAAATAAGAGCAAAAAATTTTACTAATCTAAATCTTACTAAAGATCAATTTATAAATAAAAAACTAAATAATATTTAAATAATGAAAAACTTTACAATTGGATTTGTAGGCCTTTCTCATTTAGGACTAAATTATTTGGCTGCCTCTGCAGAAAAAAAATTTAATGTAATCGGTATCGAAACTGATAATAAACTACTATCAAAAATTAAAAATTTTGATATTCCATATGAAGAGAAAAATTTAAAAAAAATCCTAAAAAAAAATAAAAAAAGAATTTTTTTTTCAAATAAGTTTCATTTTTTAAATACATGCAATCTTGTATTCGTTTCTAAAGATGTAAGTACTAATAAAACTGGGGTACCGAATTTAAAAGAGATTGTAAAACTAATAAATTCTGCAAGGAAAAATATTAACTCTCAAGGAAGTTTAGTTATTTTATCACAATTAAGGCCAGGTTTTATGAGAAAGATTAATTTCAATAAGAAGCTATTATATTATCAAGTGGAAACACTAATTTTTGGAAAAAGTTTAGATAGAGCGTTAAATCCTGAAAGAATTATTATTGGATGCAATGAAAGTAATTCTAAAATAAATAATAGTTACTTAAAATATCTAAAAAGGTTTAATTGTCCTATAATTAAGATGAGTTATGAGAGCGCTGAACTTACAAAAATAGCCATAAATATATTTTTAGCTTCATCAATAACAACAACTAATGTTTTATCAGAAATTTGCTCCACAATCGGGGCAAACTGGGAGGAAATAAAACCAGCCTTAAAATTAGATTCAAGAATTGGACCAAAAGCTTATCTTAAACCTGGTTTAGGAATTTCAGGCGGCAACATAGAAAGAGATATAATGTCCTTAAAAAAATTAAGTTTTAAAAATTTAAACTTATTAAATTTCGCTAATAGCTTAAATCATAACTCTCGTTATATGAAAAAATGGGTTTTAAGAAAATTAAAACAAGAAAAAATATTTAATAGCAGAGAGCGTATTTCAATTTTAGGATTATCTTATAAAGAAAACACTAACTCTATAAAAAATTCTCCCTCTATAAGTTTAATTAAATCTTTAAAAAATAATAATATAAAAGTATTTGATCCAAAAGCAAAATTACCTCTTAATTTAAAAAGATGTCAACAAGTAGGTAAAAATGATAAATCATTGCTTAGATCAAAAATTTTAATTTTAATGACTCCATGGAAGATATTCAGAAATATAAAAATAACTAAGAATGTAAAATTAATTATTGACCCTTTTAAAATGATAAATATAAAAAACATAAAAAATAAAAAGGTTAAATATTATTCGTTAGGAGTTTGATTGATAAAATTTAAAACCAGTAAAAAAAAAATTCCAAAAAGAGTTCTTTTATTAGGATCAAGTGGAATAATTTGTAAAAATTTGATCGAAGCCTTAAAAAAATTGAAGATTAATTTCAAAAGTATTAGTAGCAAAAATATAAATTTAAAAGATAAAAATTCTTTCAAAAAATTAAAAAAAAAAATAAAAAAAAATGATGTTATAATATTTCTTGCGGCTGAAGCACCAGTAAAAAATTTCAAGACACTTTTAAATAACATAGATATGCTTAATTCAGTGATTGATGGTGTAAGTTCTAAAATTATTTCGCAATTAATTTATCTAAGCTCAGATGCAGTTTATTCAGACTCAAAATCAAAACTAAATGAAAAATCAAAAACATTTCCATCTAATTTTCACGGGATGATGCACATTATCCGTGAGAGAGTTTTACATAACAAATTTAGCAATAAATTGTTAATATTGAGACCAACTATGATTTATGGAGTTCATGATACTCATGATGGATACGGACCAAATCAATTTTTACGATTAATAAAAGCTAATAAAAATATTACCTTATTTGGAAGAGGAGAGGAAAGGAGAGACCATATTTATATAAATAATGTTATTTCTGTAATAATAGAATGTGTCTTAAAAAAAGCAGTCGGTAAATTAAATCTCGCATCAGGAAGTGTATACTCTTTTTATGAAATAGCAAAAAAGTCAATTGAACTGACAAATTCAAAAATCAAAATTAAGACCACTAAAAGAAAAGGTCCTATGCCGCATAACGGTTATAGACCATTTAATATATCACTTTTAAAAAAGAAATTTAAAAATTTAGAAATTTATAAATTAAAAGAAGGATTAAAAGATTATCTTAAGGTAGGTGTATGAAAGTTGAAATCACAGATTTAAAATTAAGATATCAAGACGAAAAAAAAGAAATTTTAAAAGCTGTTCATAAAGTGCTTAAATCAGGAAAACTGGTTTTATCTGATTCAAATTTGAAATTTGAGAGTGTTATAAGAAAATTTACTGGTGCAAAATACTGCCTCGGATTAAACTCAGGTACAGATGCCTTAATGATGGCATTATGGAGTCTTGGAGTAGGCAAAAATGATGAAGTTATAACTTCTCCAATTTCTTTTGTAGCGACAGCGAATTCGATTATTCACGTTGGTGCAAAACCAGTATTTGTTGATGTTGACGATGATTTAAATATTAATCCTAACTTAATTGAAAGAGCTATAACTAAAAGAACTAAAGCGATAATGCCAGTTCATTGGACCGGTAGAGTTTGTGACATGCGTAAAATCAGACAAATCGCAAAAAAACATAAACTATTTGTTATTGAAGATGCAGCTCAAGCTGTTGGTGCGTTTTTAGGCAACAAACATGCTGGTACTTTTGGAGAAATATCAGCTTTTTCAACTCACCCATTTAAAAATTTGAATGCAGTTGGTGATGGTGGATTTGTAATTACGGATAAAAAACATTTGTTTGAAAAAATAAAAGCATATAGAAATCACGGAATAGCGGGCAACAACAATATTATTTTTAATGGTGTTAACTCAAGATTAGACGCGGTTCATGCCGAAATCTTAAATTTCCGTATAAAAAAATTAAAAAAGATTATTAATACAAAAAAAAAATAATATAAATTTATACAAAAAATTTATTAAAACACCAGAAGTTAAGATTCTTGACAGTAAAAAAAATGAGAAAAATTCTCATTCGATGTTTGTAACACTCTGCAAAAGAAGAGATAAATTACAAAAATTTTTAGAAAAATATAAAATCGAAACAAGAGTTTATTACAAAACTCCTTTGCACTTATATAAAGCGACTAAATTTTTAGGGTTTAAAAAAGGTAGTCTACCCCAAGCTGAAAAATTTTCTGATGAATTTCTCTCTTTTCCCTATCATCAATATATCAAAAAAAAAGAGATTAAATTTATATGTGATAAAATAAATGAATTTTATAATTAATAATGAGAGTACCATTTAATTATTTACCGTTTCAATTTAAAAATACTGGAGAATATTTTTCTTCTTGGAAAAAACTTATTAAAAGTACAGAATTTACTCTTGGTCCATATGTTAAAAAATTTGAAAAAGAAATTTCAAAATTTACTAAATCAAAATACTGTATCTCTACAAACAATGGAACCGATGCATTAATCATTTCTTTAAAGTCACTTGGAGTTAAAAAGAATGATGAAGTGATTACAGTAGTAAATACCTTCTATGCAACAGTAGGAGCAATAGTAGCTTGTGGCGCTAAGCCTGTGTTTGTTGATTGTGATGAAAGATACCAAATAGATGTAAACAAAATAGAAAAAGTAATCACTAAAAAAACTAAAGTTATTTTACCTGTACATTGGGGAGGAGCCTCGCCAAATATGAAAAAGATAATTTCTATAGCAAGAAAACATAAGTTAAGAGTTTTAGAGGACGCTTGTATGGGAATCGGTGGAAAAATTTATAACAAGAGCCCAGGAACATTTGGAGATATCTCTGCTATGAGCATGCACCCTTTAAAATCACTTAATGTGATGGGAGATGGCGGCATTATAATAACGAATGATAAAAAATTGGCTTCTTGGATACACAAATACAGAAATCATGGAATGAAAAATAGAGATGAAATAGATTTTTGGGGTGTGAACGCTAGAATACAACCATTACAAGCTATAGTAGCAAGTATAGAACTTAAAAAAATTAAGAAAATATTACGTATGAGAAACTTTAATGCCAACTTCTTAGATAAAGAATTAAAAAAAATAAAAGGGGTAACTATTCCTGTGCGAAATGAGTTCAATTATGAGACACATGCACTATACATGGGCTTATTTAAAAAAAGAAATCAATTGAAAAATTTCTTAAACAAAAGAGGTATCGAGGTAAAAATACATTACCCTAAACCACTTCATCTCCAAAAGGCTGCTAGATCTTTAAAATATAAACGAGGTGATTTTCCAGTTGCCGAGTATCAAGCGGCAAATCTTTTAACATTGCCAGTGCACCAATATTTGAATAAAAATCAATTAAAAAACATTGTTCAAAATATACGAAAATTTTACAAGTAATAAATTATGAGAAATATCGATAAATTTTATGATAAAAAAGTTGTGAAAAAACCTTGGGGATACGAATATGTAGTTTATAGAAAAGGCAAAGACTTAAGCGTAACTTTATTAAAAATTAATTATAAAAAAAAAACCTCTTTACATTGTCATCCAAATAAAAAAAGTGGTTTTATCTTAATTAGTGGTAAAGCAGAATTTCAACTAGGTTTGTGGAAAAAAAGATCTGAAGTACATTCATCACCTTCAAAAAGAATGATAGCTAGAGGACTTTTCCATCAAATTAAATCTATTTCAAAAGATGGCTTATTAGCTCTAGAATTTGAAACACCTTCAGATAAAAAAGATCTAGTGAGATTTAAAGATAGTTATGGGAGACAAGACAAACCTTATGAGGGAAAAAAACACACAAAAAATATCGGTTCAAATTTTATCAAATTCAAAAAACCTAAAATAGGATTAAAACAAAATTTTATTATTGGAAAAACAAAACTTTTTATTGAAACACATAAAAATTTCAAATCTATTTTGAAAAATAAACAAAATACGATTTTTGCAATTTTAGATGGTTCAATTGTTGACAAAAATAAAAGAAAAGTTATCTCCCATGGTGATATTATTAAGACAAATGATTTAAAAACTTTAGCAAAAGTCTTTAAAATACATAAAAATTTAAGTGTTTTAAAAGTAATTAAATAAAAATGAGACTTGCCGATTATATTGTAAAATTTATCGAAAAAAAAAATATCGACACTGTATTCACTGTTAGTGGAGGTGGTTCAATTTTTTTATGTGATGCTTTATACAATTCAAAAAAAATTAAATATATTTCTCATCATCATGAACAAGCAGCATCTTTTGCCGCTGAAAGTTATGCAAGATCAAAAAATGATGTAGGATGTTGTTTTGTTACAACTGGACCAGGGGGCACAAACACAGTTACGGGCGTAAGTTCAGCCTGGATAGATTCTGTACCGGTTATTTTTATTTCAGGTCAGGTTTTTTTAAATCAAACCATACAAAAAACAAAAAAAAGACAGGTTGGTGTTCAAGAAATAAATATAATCGATCTTGTTAAACCAATTACAAAATTTTCTAAAATGGTTACTGATCCAAATAAAATAAATTATTACCTTGAAAAAGCATATCATTTAAGCAAAAGCGGAAGACCCGGACCAGTTTTTTTAGATATCCCAGCAGATCTTCAAAATGCAGAAATAGATGAAAAAAAAGTTAAAAAAATTAAATACATCCCAGAGAGAAAAAATTTTAATATTGATGGAGCAATAAGAAAAATATTACTTAGTTTAAAAAAATCTAAAAGACCATTAATTCACTTGGGACATGGAGTAAAACTTTCTGGGTCACAAAAAATAGTAAAAAAATTTTTTCAAAAAAATAAGATACCTTTTGTTGTTACCTGGAATGCTGATGATATAATGCCAACTGACCACTCTATGTATTCAGGAAGACCAGGTGCATTTGGTGAACGAGGTTCTAACTTTATTGTTCAAAACTGTGATTTTTATTTATCTATTGGTACAAGATTACCCTATATGGTTACAGGATATAATTCAAAAAATTATGCGTCCAAAGCAAAATTTAAATGTATGGTGGACATAGATAATTATGAATTAAAGAGGAATGACATTAAATTTAATTTAAAATTAAAAAGCGATGCAAGATATTTTCTAGAAAAATTATTCAAAAAACTTAAAAAATATAACTCGAATTTGGAATGGATAAGTTATTGTGAAAATATTAGAAAAAAATATCCTATTTTAATAAATCAAATGACAAAAGAAAAAAAATACGTCAACTCCTATTACTTTGTGAAATCTCTATCAAAATTAACTAAAAGTAATGATAGCATAATTACAGATATGGGATTTTCTTTTACAACTACTCACCAAGCTCTAGAAATTAAAGAAAAGCAAAAGTTTTATACCAATTCAGGACATGCTCCTATGGGCTGGGGTTTGCCAGCGGCTATTGGTGCTTTTTTTGCAAACAGAAAAAGTATTAACAATATAATATGCTTGACTGGTGAAGGAGGATTGCAAATGAACTTGCAAGAGCTAGCAACAGTAATGCATAATAAAATTCCTATAAAATTATTTATATTTAATAATGGGGGGTACCTTACAATAAAACAAACACAAATCTTAGGTTTTAAGGGGAGAATTATGGGAGCAGACAAAAACAGCGGATTATCTTTTCCTGATTATAGTAAAATAGCGAAATCTCATAATTTTAATTATTTGAGAATAAAAAACCATCAAAATTTAGAAAAAAAACTTAAGGAAATTTTAAAAAATAAATCTCCATTTATTTGTGAAATTTTAATGAATCCTAATGAAGAACAAATTCCTAAGGCTATAAATAGACGAGATAAGTCTGGTAAAAGTATTCCTACAGAGCTAGAAGATATGTATCCTTTCTTGCCCAGGGAAGAATTAAAAGATAACTACTTAAATTAATTATGAGAAAAGCAATTATAATATCAGGTAATCTAGCTCAAGATCATGAGTTTATTTATCCATACTATAGAATGTTAGAAGAACAAATTGATGTAGATGTTTGTCTACTTGAAGGAAAACCGGTAAAAGGTTTTTTAGGCACAACCCTACCACCTAATAAAGATCAAAAAGTTAAAAAAATCGACGAAATAAAACCTGAAGATTACGATATATTAGTCATACCAGGTGGAGTTAAAGCTATGGAAAAAGTTAGACAAGATCAAAAAATAATTAAATTTATTTCAGATTTTGATAAAAGAAAAAAAACAATCGCTTGCATTTGCAGTGGAGCACAACTTTTAATATCTGCGAAAATTGTGAAAGACAGAAAAATTGCTGGATACTACAGCATGAAAGATGATTTGATTAATGCAGGAGCAATCTATACTGATTTACCTGCTGTAGTTGACAAACATATTGTAACAACAGCACACTACAAAGATATGGGTCCATGGATGTCAGCTGTAATAAAAAATTTATCTAAATACTAAATGCGTGAATTTAATTTATTAGAAAATTATCCAAAACTTGATCAACCAAGATATGTTGCTTCTAATTTAAGAACAATAAAAGAGAGAATTATTGCAGGAAATAGAGAGAAAGATTTTTTTGACGGCCATAGAAACTTTGGTTACGGGGGTTTTAAATATGATGGGAGATGGAAGAAAGTAGCAAAGAAAATTTCTAAAGAATATGGTTTAAACGATAATTCATCATTTCTTCAATTAAATTCTGAAAAAGGCTTTTTATTGAAAGATCTCAAAGACTTGTATCCAAAAATAAAATTAAAAGGTTTTGAAACTTCTAATTACGCAATTGATAATACTTTAAACGAAGTAAAAGAATATGTAAGCAAATCCTCTGATTACACAAAAATTAATTCTGAAGATAAAAAATATGATTTTGTAATGGCATTAGGAGTTGTTTACACTTACACCATTAAAGACAGCATAAAAGTTCTATCTGAAATAGAAAGAGTAGGAAAAGGTAAAAGTTTTATCACACTAGCTTCTTATACTAATAATGAAGATTATTGGCTTTTTAAAGACTGGACACTAATTGGCTCTACAATTCTGAAAAAAGAAGAATGGAAAGAAGTAATGCAGCAGGCCAATTATACAGGTGATTATTATTTCACTAACTCTGAAACTTTAAATATTAAAAGAAAAATTTAAGTTTTAAAAAAACTTATGAAAATTTTAATTACGGGAGCTAATGGAGCTATCGGTTCAGATTTGGTCGCTTTTTTTTCAAAAGACTCAATAGTTTATGCTGTTTACAGGAGTGAAAATTTTGTTAACAAAAAAATAAATCCACGTAACGTAATTTGGATTAAACACGATTTAAGCAATGAAATTAAAATGAAAATTAAGCCAGATGTTATCATTCATTGTGCAGTAACACATGAGTTTAAAAAAAAGAAAACACTTAATGACTATATTGCGTCAAATATATTATCAACAAAAAATTTAATTGATTTTTCATCAAATAAAAAAAATTTGAAATTTTTCAATTTTTCAACATATGCAATCTACAACCGAGAAATGATTGATATTTTAAGTGTTACAAAAAATATATCAGAGCATTTAATTAAAAAAAGCAAATTGAGTTTTATGAATATAAGGTTACCAGGAGTTTTGACTTATATTAATACTGATTTTAGGAGGCCTTGGGTCAATAGCATCATCAATAAAATAAAAAACCATAAACATTTAAAAATTCTTGTAAAAGACCCAAATTTTAAATCTGTAATAGACACCTACGAAATTTTTAGATTTTTAAAGAGTGAAATAAATAACAAAAAAATTAAAAACACAACAATAAACCTCCAAGCTTCAAAGGCTATAAAACTTTCAAAATTAATTGAGATAATAAGGAAAAAATTTAATTCTAAATCTAAGATTTTTTATGTTAAAGAAAATTTGAAAAAAAAATTTAATCAAAGTTTAAATAAAAGTATGAGTATTAAGTTTAATACAAATTTTAAAGTAGCTTCCTCAAAAGAAATAATGGAAAGGTATTTATTATCAATTAAATGAAAAAAAATAATTTAAACCATAAACTATTTGAACAAGTATACAAAATTAGAAAGATAGAAGAAAAAATATCTCAGCTTTATAAAGAGCAAGAAATGAGATGTCCCGTGCATTTATCAATCGGCCAAGAGTCAGTAGCTGTTGGTGTTTGTGAGGCCTTAGATAGAAAAGATAAAGTTATAAGCACACATAGAGCTCATGCGCATTATGTTGCCAAAGGTGGAAATATTAATACGATGATTGCAGAAATTTATGGAAAAAAAACCGGTTGTATAAATGGTTTAGGCGGCTCTATGTATCTGCAAGACATTGAAGCAGGAATTGTAGCTGCAGTTCCAATAGTTGGAAGTAATATAGCTATTGGAACTGGCGTTGCACTAAACTCTTTATTAGAAAATAAAAAAAGAAATTATCTCACAACTATCTTTTTTGGAGAGGGAGCAACCGAGGAGGGTATTTTTTCTGAAAGCATAAATTTTGCTGCTATTCATAAATTACCAATACTATTTGTTTGTGAAAATAACTTTTATTCAGTTTATACACCACTTAAGGATCGCCAACATAAAAATAGAAATTTAAAAAATTTAGTTAAAAGTCACGGTATTGAATCTTTCTCGCTTGACGGAAATGATGTGACAAAGGTCTATTCTTTTACAAGAAAAATAATTAATAAAATAAGAAATGAAAAGCGCCCAATGTTTATAGAATTCAAAACTTATAGGTGGCTTGAACATTGCGGTCCGAATTGGGATGATCATTTAGGATATAGACCTAAGGGTGAGCTTAATAATTGGATGAAAAAATGTCCTTTGAAAATAATTGAAAAAAAAATTAATTCAGAAAAATTTTTATCTCCCATAAGAAAAAAAGTTGATAAACAAATAGTAGATGCTTTTAAATTTGCTAAAAAAAGTAGTTTTCCAAATAAAAATATTTTAGATAATTTATATAGAAATATTGAAATAAAATGAGAAAAATAAAATTTGCAGAAGCAATAAGAGAAACTCATGAACAATTAATGCTGAGAGATAGAAAAATTATTACTATGGGTCTTGGGATAAATGATCCGATGGGGATATTTGGAACGACTAAAAATCTTAGTAAAAAATTTGGCAACAAAAGAGTAATTGAAATACCTACATCAGAAAGTGCAGCTACAGGCATCGCAATAGGTGCTGCTATTCAGGGTATGAAAGTTATCTTAACCCACCAACGTGTTGAATTTAGCTTGCTTTCTATGGAGCAAATAATAAATCAAGCTGCAAAATTATATTTTCTTTCAAATGGAAAATATAAAATATCTGTAGTTATTAGAGTTATGATAGGTAAAGGTTGGGGGCAAGGACCCCAACACTCTCAAAGTTTAGAAACTTTATTTGCTCATATTCCTGGATTAAAAGTTGTTTCACCATCTAATGCTTATGATGCCAAAGGATTGTTAAATAGTGCAATAAATTCTGGACACCCAGTAATATTTTTTGAACATAGGTGGTTACATAATATTGAAGCTAATGTACCTAAAAAACTTTATAAAATTCCGTTTGGCAAAGCAAAAATAATCCAAAATGGTAAAGACATTACCATAATTTCTTTTTCCGAAGCTTTAGTGCAAGTACTAAGATTGAGAGAGATACTTTCAAAAAGCAAAATTTCTGCTGAAATAATAGACATTAGAAGTTTAAGACCTTTAGACAAAAAGACTATTATAAAATCATTGAAAAAAACAAGAAAAGTTTTAGTTGTAGACAATGGTTGGAAAACTTATGGAATTGGGTCAGAAATAATCTCAATTTTATCTGAAGAAAAATCTATAAATTTTAAATCAAAACCAATGAGACTTGGTATCAAAGAATTACCTATACCCAGCTCTAGAGCAATAGCAACAGAAAGTTATTTATCACCCCAAAAAATCTTAGACGCAATATCAAAGGTTTCCTCGAAAAAAATTAATTTGGCCTCAAAAAAAGAGTTTGAAAATAAATATTTGCACGAACCCACAGATGTGCCTTATAAAGATTTTAAAGGACCATTTTAAATATGAATGAAAAAAAATTATCTGAAAAATTAATTAATAATGGATATTTAATTAATAAAGTTGAAAGCAAAAAATCTCTTAAGTACATTGATAATTTTATTAAAAAAAAAATTATAAAATATCTTAAAACAATAAATATTTCAGTAAATTCAATAAATTTAAATAAACTACATCAGACGATTGATCTTAAGAATTTAAATAATTTAAGATTAAAAATTATTTCAGAAATTAATTTAGATAAAAAATTTCGACTTCATTATTATAATATATCCAAACAAACATTATCATCATTAGTTGGAAATGAACTTGCAATGCAAAATAATATTAATTTATCAATACAATTCCCAAAAGATGAAAGTTCTTTATTACCAATGCATGCAGACACGTGGAGTGGTGACTCACCTTTTGAAACTGTAATATGGTTACCTTTAGTTAACTGCTACAAAACTAAATCAATGTTTATTTTAAAACAATCAAAGTATAAAAATTTTGAAAAATTTTATAAAGATAAAAAAATTAAATCTGTTTCTCAATTTTATAAAAAATTGAAAAAGGATATTTCATTTATTAAAATAAATTATGGAAATTTCTTGTTTTTTAATCAGTCATTGCCCCATGGCAATGTAGTGAACGACACCAATGAAACTCGAATATCTTTAAATTGTAGATTTAAGGGACTTTTTACTCCTTATGCAGAAAAAAAACTTGGCAGTTTTTTTTCACCTTTAAATACAAAAACAGTCTCAAAAATAGCATTAAATTATAAGTTTCCTGGAGAAGAATGAATAAATTTAGAGGCTATATATCTAGCAGGAAACTGAATAATGGTAGTTTTGTCGACCAAAGTATCCAAAATTTAGTTATAAGAAAAGCTTGCGAAAATAATGATCTTCTTTTTATGTTAAGCGCTACAGAGTACGGGATGAAAAACTGTTTTCTTATGTTAAATCAAGTTTTACTAGAGATAAATAAAGGAAAATTTGATGGAATAGCTTTTTTTTCTTTAGATCAATTACCCAAAAAGAATGAAATGAAAAAAAAGATTTTTGATGTAGTTTTAAAAAAAAGAAAAAAAATTTTAATATCTCAAGAGAATATTTTAATAAAAGATAAAACGGGCATTTCAAAGGTTGAGGAACTTTTAAAAATTAAAAACCTCCTCTCTTATTGTCCTAAAAGCTTAGTATAAATAATGGGTGTAGCATCAAAAGCAGTGATAACTCATAATGGTAAATATTTGTTACAACACAGAGATGATAAAAAAGGAATTTACTCTCCTAATTGTTGGGGATGCTTTGGAGGAATGATTGATCAAAAAAAAGAAACAGCTATTGAAGGTATAAAAAGAGAGCTTAAAGAGGAATTGTCTATTGATTTCAAAATTCTTGAAAAATTACATGAGGGTTTTCATGAACCGAGTGGAACAAAAAACATTTTTTTTTTAGCAATGCCATTGAATAATGTGAATTCAATAAAATTAAAAGAAGGGCAAAATTATGGATGGTTTAAAACAGATGAGCTTAGAGAATTAAAAACAACATGGGATACAAGGTTTATTTTTAGCTATCTTCAGGAAAATACTGATTTATTAAAAAAAAATAACATCTATAATAAATTATGAACGGTAAATCTATATTAGTTACAGGCGGAACAGGTTCGTTTGGAAAAAAATTTATTTCAATTGTTTTAAAAAAATTTAAACCAAAACGATTGATAGTTTTTAGTAGAGATGAACAAAAACAATTTAATCTTCAAAAAAGGTTCCCTGAGAGCAATAAGTCTCCTATGAGATATTATTTAGGTGATGTTCGTGATTATGAGAGATTAAACTATGCATTAAAAGATGTTGATTTAGTGGTTCATGCAGCAGCATTAAAGCACGTGCCAATTGCTGAATATAATCCATTTGAGGTTATTAAAACTAATGTAATAGGTGCTCAAAATATTATTCAAGCTTGTTTAAATAATAACATTAAAAAAGTAATTGCTTTAAGCACAGATAAAGCTTGCTCTCCCACCAATTTATATGGAGCAACTAAACTAGCTTCAGATAAATTATTTGTTGCTGCTAATGATTATAAAGGAGGACTAAGTACAATTTTTTCAGTAGTTAGATATGGAAATGTGATGGGTAGTAGAGGATCTGTTATCCCATACTTTATGAGTAATAAAAATAATTACTCAATTAATATCACAGATCTAGATATGACAAGATTTAACATTACGCTTAATGAAGGAGTAAAATTTGTTCTTGAGTGTTATAAAAAAATGAGAGGGGGTGAAATATTTGTTCCAAAAATTCCTTCATACAGAATAGGTGATCTAGCAAAAGCTATTTGTCCAAAATCCAAGATAAAAATAATTGGAATTCGTCCTGGAGAAAAAGTAAACGAGGAAATGGTTTCATCACATGACTCAGTAAATACAATTGAGACAAAAAACTCATATATAATTACTCCAAGTTTAAAATTTAAAAATTTTAAAAAAGAATATTTAAAAAAATTTAGGTCTGCAAAAAACTGTAAAAAAAACTTTAGCTATAATAGTAAAGATAATCCTCATTTTTTAAGTGTTAAGGAAATAAAAAAACTAATAAAAAATAATCTAAAAGATTTCGAATAAGAAATAATGATTAGCTACGGAAGACAGCATATTGATAATAACGATATAAAAGCAGTTGTTAAAGTTTTAAAAAACAATCTAATTACTCAAGGTCCAAGCGTGGAAAAATTTGAGAAATCGTTATCTAAAACCTTTGGATCTAAATATAGTTGTGCACTATCTAGCGGAACAGCAGCTCTACACTTATTAGGGTTGGCTTTAGGCTGGAAAAAAGGGGATATAGTTTTTACTACTCCTATTTCTTTTTTAGCGACCAGCAATTCAATTTTATATACTGGAGCAAAGCCTGAATTTATTGATATCGATAAAGATGATTATAATATTAATGTAAACTTACTTTTAAAGAAAATCTTAAAATTTAAAAAAGAAAAAAAAAAAATTGTAGCCATTATATGTACAGATTTTGCTGGTCATCCGTGCGATTGGAAAAATTTAAAAAAAATTGCAGGAAAATTTAATTTAACGCTTATTAATGATTGTTGCCATGCGTTCGGAGCATCGATAGATAATAATAAAAAATATGCTATTAAATATTCAGATTTCGTGACATTAAGCTTTCATGCAGTTAAACATATTACTACTGGGGAAGGGGGTGCAGTTTTATCAAACAATAAAAAAACAATAGATGAAATTAATTTGCTTAAAACACATGGTGTCCAAAAAAAAAAAAATCAAAAACAGATCTGGAATTATGAAATGACAAAACTCGGTTTTAATTATAGGATTACAGATTTTCAATGTGCTTTAGGAATTAGCCAGCTTAAAAAATTAAAAAAATTTTTAGATAAGAGAAAAAAAATTGCAAAAATTTATGATAAACACTTTCATCAAGTTCCGAATATAATAACCCCTAAGATAAATAGAAAAGTTGGACATGCATATCATTTATATCCTCTTAGAATAGATTTTAGAAAGTTTAAAATTTCAAAAGAGAATTTTTTCAAAAGACTTAGAAAGAAAAAAATATATTTACAAGTTCACTATATACCAATTTATAAGCAGCCTTTTTATAAAAATCTTTTTAATTTAAAAAAAAACCAATTTCCAGTAGCTGAAAGATTTTATGAAGAGGAAGTTTCGCTTCCAATTTATTACGGTCTTAAACTTTCTAGTCAATTAAAAGTAATCTCTTCAATTAAGAGCATACTTAGAGTCAACTAATGAAAATAGCAATAATTCCTGCCAGATCAGGCAGTAAAAGAATTCCACTTAAGAATATAAAAACTTTTAAGGGAAAACCAATTATATTTTGGACTTTAAAAACAATAATAAGCGCAAAACTATTTGATAGGATAATTGTTTCAACTGATAACAAAAAAATCGCTAAAATAGCTAAAAAATTTAAAGCAGAAATTCCTTTTATTAGACCAAAATCTATATCAAATGATTTTGCGTCTACCCCAGATGTAATAAAACATGCAATAAATTGGCTTAAATTAAAAAAAATATCTCCAAAGTATGTTTGTTGTATCTATCCAACGGCTGCTTTTATGAGTGTGAAAGATTTGTTAAACGGATATAAAAAAATAAAAACTAATAGGTGGAATTTTATATTTTCCGCAGGAAAATTCCAATCTTCAATATTTCGATCATTTAAAAAAAATTCAAAAGGTTTAAAAATGATTTTTCCAAAATATTATAAAAAAAGAACTCAAGATATTAAAGACACATACTTTGATGCTGGACAATTTTACTGGGGTAAAACTGACGCTTGGAAAAAAACTAAGCCTATTTTCTCGAAAGACTCCTCTTTAATTGAGATACCGAGATGGAGAATTCATGATATTGATACTATGGAGGATTGGAAAACTGCTGAAAAAATGTGGATTGTAAGAAAATTGTAATGAAAAAAAACAAATCAGTTCTTGTAGTTGCCGCCCATCCTGACGATGAAGTCCTAGGTTGTGGTGGAACTATAGCGAAACTTTCATCATCTGGATCAAATATTAATATTTTATTTCTCTCAAATGGAGAAGACTCAAGAAAAGCAAATAAATTAAAAATGAAAAAAAAAATTTTAAATAGAAAAAAAGCAGCAAAACTAGCTAGTAAAATTTTAGGGACAAAATCACCGAATTTCGCTGATCTATCCGATAATCAGTTAGATAAGTATCCTTTAATAAAGATTATTAAAATAATTGAAAAAAATATAAAAAAGTACAAACCGAGTGTCATTTACACACATTTTAAAAATGATTTAAACATTGACCATCAAATAGTAAATAGGGCTGTAACAACAGCTTGTAGACCTCAAAAAAATTCTTCTGTAAAAAGCCTTTTTTTCTTCGAAGTTCCCTCAAGCACAGAGTGGAGAATAGATAGTAAAAAAAAAATTTTTAATCCTAATTGGTTTGAAGATATTTCAAAAACTAAGAATAAAAAACTTTTGGCGCTCAAAGCTTACAAAACCGAGCTTAGAAAATGGCCGCACCCAAGATCACTAAAAGGTGTGAGCGCCCTATTTACTTGGAGAGGAGCTACTGTGGGAGTTGACGCCGCAGAGGCTTTTATGCTTGGTAGAAAACTAAGCTAAATGAATGTAGCTTTTCGTTTAGATGCAACAAAAAAAATTGGCGTTGGCCATCTCTCAAGATGTAAAAATCTTGCCCATTATTTATCTAAGAAGGGAGCTAAAATTTTTTTTATAGTAAGAGCTCTTGATAAAAATTTTGTTAATTTATTAAAAAATAATAAATTTAAAATAAATTTTTTGCCAAATAACGACAAGTTTAAAGTAATTGAAAAAAATACTGATGAGTTATGGCCAGACAATTTACAAAAAATTGATGCTTTAGAAACTAAAAAAATTTTTAAAAAAAAAATTGATTGGTTAATAGTTGATCACTATGGATTAAATAAAAGATGGGAAAAGGAAATTCAAAAAAAAGTTAAAAAGATAATGGTAATAAGTGATTTTCTAAATCGCAAACATCATTGTGACTTGTTTTTATTTCAGAATGAAATAAATCAAAATAATTTTAAAAAGAATTTTCCAAAAAAATGCCAATTTTTTATTGGTTCAAATTATGCATTAATCGATCGAAAATTTATTTTATTAAGAAATAAAATAAAAAAAAAAAATAAAAAAAATAAAAAAATTAAAAAAATACTTATTAATTTTGGATCTACAAATCCTTCAAAGTTAGTTTCTAAAATATTAAGCGCTTTTGATCACAAGTTGTTAAAAAAATATAATTTAGCTATCCTTGGCGCTGCTAAAAATTTAAGCCTAAAAAGAAAAGTTAAATTCTTCGGGTATAAAAGAAACTTTATGAATAAGTTAGATAAATTTGACTTTTGCATAGGTTCAGGGGGTGTGGCCAATTTAGAAAGAATGTGTATTGGTTTGCCTTCATTAATATTCCCAATATCATCAAATCAAAGAAAAGTTGTAGAAATTTTAGAAAAAAAAAAATTATGTTTAGCGATTAGAGATTTAGATATTAATGTTTACAATTTAAAAAATAAGATTATTTCATTATTAAAAAATAAATATCTTATTAACACCTGCAGAGAGAATAGTTTTAATTTAGTTGATGGTTATGGGGTTTTAAGAATTGTAGAGATTTTATACCCCAAGAAAGTATCAAGGTTAAAACTTAGAAAATCAAAAATTAATGATTTGGTGTCTTATTATAAATGGGTTAATGATGCAAAAGTAATAAAATATTCTTTTAAAAAGAAAATAATACAATTTAATGAACACTCAAAATGGTTTCAAAATAAATTAAAATCAAAAAAAACTAAAATGTTTATTTTGGAATTAGGAAGTTTACCTATAGGTCAAATACGATTTGACTTTAAAAAAAATAATACTGCAATGATAGATTATTCATTAGACCCGATAGCACGAAATAGAGGCTGGGGAAAGAAACTTATTAGTCTTGGAATTAAAAAAATTTACAAAACAGGAGTTAAAAAAATTTCAGCCGAGGTAAGACCTGAGAATATAAAATCTATCTCGATCTTTAAAAAGCTTGGCTTTTCAGAAAATAAGTTTAAACTTAAAAATTCATATACGCTTAATAAGTAAACTTTTATGAAAAAAAAAATTTTTAAGAATCTATTTGATCAATCTTTATTTTCAACCCAAGATAAATTAAGAAACTTTTCTAAATATGTAAGACGGCAAGATTTAGCGAGATTTTTAGTATTTTATGAATTATTTAAGAAACAAATTAAAAGCAAAGGCAGTATTGTTGAATGTGGTGTTCACCAAGGCGGTGGGATTATGACATGGGCTAAACTATCTAGTACGTTAGAACCTTATAATTATCATAGGAAAATTATTGGATTTGATACTTTTTCAGGAATACCAAAACTTAATAAATTAGATCGAAATAAAAATAAAAAATCTAATGCAACATTTAAAGAAAAAATTGATATTTTAAATGATATTAAAAATTCAATCAAAGATTATGACCTAAATAGATTTATTAAAAATAAAGCTAAAATTGAACTTATTAAAGGAGATGCAAGAAAAACAATTCCAAAATACATCAAATCAAATAAGCATTTATTAATTTCTCTTTTATATTTTGATTTTGTGATATACCAGCCTACTAAAGTAGCGTTAAAATATTTTTTACCAAGAATGGCAAAAGGATCTATAATAGCTTTTAATGAATTAAACAATGAGGATTGGCCTGGTGAAACAACTGCTTTATTAGAAAAATTAAATTTGAGAAAATATAAAATAGATTGTTTTTCTTTTGAACCAAATATATCTTTTATAGTTTTAAAATAATCAATGAAAAAAAAAGTTTCAAAAATCTTATTAATTAACACTCCTAGATTAACATTAAAGCAACTTAATGAGTATAGCGAAAGATCAAAATATTATTGGGAGGTTTATCCTCCTCTTGGTTTTATGTATATTAGTGCTGCTGTAAAAAATGAAATCGACTACTCAGAAATTAAAGTTTTAGATCTACATATTGAAAGTATAAAAAAGTCTCAAAAAAATCAGAAGGTGGACTGGTTAGAAATGACCGAAGATTGTATGAAATCATTTCAACCAGACATGGTTGCTATAAGTGTGATGTTTGGTGCATCTTTCGAGTCTGCCCAGCTTGTTGGAAAGTTTTTAAGAAAAAAATATCCCGATCTTGTGATAGCATCAGGGGGAGTTCATGTAACTGGTATAGTCAAAGAAAAAAACAATGGTTTAGAATTTAATGATTTTGTAATAATTAAAGAGTCTGAAAAACACTTTCCACAATTAGTTAAATATCTCAATGAAGAAACTAATCTGGTTAATGGCGTGATACCGATTAAAACTAATAAAGTTAGAAAAGATGAGCATTTTACAAAAGATACAGACACGATCGAACATGTTGATGAACTTCCAATTCCAGATTACGGAATAGTTGATATTAAAAATTATTATAAACATGGTATTCTCTCCGCAGCCCAAACAGTTGCCTATGATACTCCTTTAGCAACTATGCAGACAGTAAGAGGATGTACAGCTAGATGCACTTTTTGCAGTGTGAGAAATTTTAATGGTTTTGGAGTTAGAACTCACTCTCCTGAGAGAGTTCTAAAGGAAATTGAAATTTTGTATAACAAATTTGGTATCAGACACATTGATTTTGTAGATGACGACTTTACTGTTTCTAGAAGTAGAGTAGTCGAGATTTGTAAAATGCTCATAGAAAAAAAATATAATTTAACTTGGTCAATTGGTAATGGAATTAGACTAGGTACTTTGGATGATGAGTTGTTAACATATATGGCTGACTCAGGATGTACTTATTTTTCATTAGGTATAGAAAGCGGTGACGATAAAATGCTTAAGGAGATGAAAAAACCCTTAACATTAAAAATTTTAAATCAAAAGGCTCCTTTATTAGAAAAACACACAAGAATTTATTATAGGGCTAATTTTATTACAGGATACCCAGATGAAACACCTGAACAACTTAATAGAACTTTTGAATGTGCAAAAAATTTTAGTTGGGACTGGTGTTTATTTTCACTTTGTAAACCACTTCCAGATACTGAACTATATAATAAACTTTTAGAAAATAAATTTGAAGACACAAAATTTTCTGGGGGGAAGAAAAAAAATGAAGCATACAATTTTCAAGAACATGCTGGAATTGTTGCGGACGAGGAACGAAAAATATTCGAACTCACATATGACAAGAACCTAGAAATAAATTTTAAACTTAACAAAAATTTACAAGGAAGACATATCAAAAGGGCAATAAGCGATTTTGAGAGGGTAACAAAACTTTCAGAGAACCATGCTTTTGCTTGGAACTGCCTAGCTTTAGGTTATGAAAAAATGCAATTACAAGAAAAAGTAAAATTTGCAAAAAATAAGACAAAAGAAATAGTCAATAATAGCAATTATTGGAAAAATAAGTTTGAACAATTAGAATTTAAACCGATATATTAAATAATTTTAATATGGACAATTTACAAAAATTTTTAAAAAATGGAGTTATAGAGTTTGGAAGCATTATCGACAAACAAAAATGCAAACAGATGTACGATGAGGTAGCAAATAGTAGAGAATTGTCAGGAAAATTATTTAGAAGTGAGGAAGACTTTTTAAAAAACCCAGATCCAAAAAAAACTAATCCTGGAAGAGGAAAAAATAATTTTGCAGAAAAATTTGATTTATCATTTATTGAGAAAAATCCGATTGTTAAAAAGAATATAGAGGCCTTGGTAGGTAGCGATCATGAGATTTTACTTAAAAATTTTGTAGTTGGTGTACCTGATAGCTGGATACCTGATTGGTTAAAAAAGAAAACTGAAAAACAATTAGCCGCAAATCTCGGTTCTTATATAAAGCCTGAATTTAGAGATGTAACATATTTTAGAGGAATAGATTTTCATATGGATTTAATTGATCATGCAAATTCTATAGGTGATAATATAACTGTCTATTTATATTTAAATAATGTAACTAGCCAGATGTCGCCCCTTAATGTGATTGAAGGTAGTCACGTATATGGTGCTACAAAATTTCCTCATTTTTTAAAGAACAACTCATCTAGTTCAATTGAATATGGGTCAAACGAAAAAAACTTTAAAAAATTCAAAAAAAAAATATTTGTAGCTGAGGCAGGAAGCTTATTTTTATGGTCATCTTTTATACTACATGGAACGCAACCCCAGCAGTGTGACGTTCCTAGAATTTCACTAAGATATGATATTAAACCACGTAATAAAAATAATAATAATTTAATGAATGAATTTCTTAAAAATATTCAAGGAAAATTATCAATGAGTGTAGTAAGGGATGATATAGATTTAAATTCTAGAGATCACAAACAGGTGAAATTTCAAAAAATTTTGAAATGAGTTTCATAAAAATTAGTAATAAATATGTAGGTGAAAACTTTAAACCTTTCATCATTGCTGAAGCTGGAATAAATCATAATGGATCAGTTAAAAAAGCCTTAAAGATGGTAGAAATTGCTAAAGAGTGCAAGGCTGATGCAATTAAATTTCAAACTTATAGCACAGATGAGTTTATAAGTAATAAAAATAAAAAATACAAATATAAAATTAAAAACAAAGTAATATCAGAGTCAATGTACTCAATTTTTAAAAGATGTGAACTTTCAATAAACGATTGGAAAAAAATTAAAAATAAATGTGACAAAGAAAAAATTATTTTTTTATCTACTCCATCAAGTTACGACGACCTAAGATTATTGAGGAAATTAAAAGTTCCAGCAATAAAAATTGGCTCAGACGATTTTAATAATATTCCTCTAATACAGTCGGTTGTAAAAAGCAAACTTCCTTTAATTTTATCCTCTGGTATGTCCACGTTAAAAGAGATAGAAACAACATTAAAATATTCTGGTGCTTTAAAAGGTTATCCCGTCATACTTATGCTATGCGTATCTAACTACCCAACTAACCCCGTAGATGTAAATATTAAAAGATTAGGATATTTAAAAAATAAATATCCAAATTTAAAATTTGGTTTTTCAGATCATACACAAGGATCTTCAGCCGCTTCTTTAGCTATAGCATTTGGTGCCAGATGTTTTGAGAAACATTTCACTCTGAAAAAATCAGATAAAGGCCCTGATCACTGGTTTTCAGAGAATAAAGAGAGCTTATCCTTTTGGGTAAAAACAATTCAAGAGTCATTTTTAATGCTTGGCAAATCTAAATTATTTCCGGTTAAGTCTGAAATTAAAATGAGAAATCTAGCGAGGAAAAGTATTGTTGCTTCAGAAAATATTGAAAAAGGTGATAAAATTTCAGTTAAGAATGTTTGTTTCAAAAGACCAGGTACCGGACTAGAACCTGTTAAATTAGAAAAAATTATTGGAAAAAAAACTAAAATTTTAATCAGAAAAAATAATCTAATTAAGATGAACCATTTAAGTAAGTAAAAACGATAATATAAATGTTTGAAAAAAAAAACATTAAGATTAAAGCTTCCAAAATTGCAAAAAGTTTATCAATTAAATTTAATTATAAAGACTTTGATATTACAGGTGTTGCATCTATTGATAAAATTAAAAATAACCATCTTTCTTTCTATACAGATACAATTAATAATAAATTTAAATTAACAGAAAAAAAAAAACTTCAATTTTAAAAAACTATCCAAATTAAAGAACATTCTAATTTTAACAGACTTAAAAAATTCCAAAAAAATAAATAATAAAAAATTAATTTCAAAAAATCCCAGATTTGATTTTCAAAAAATAATGAGTAATTTTTTTGTAACAAAAAAAAAAAATAAAATTCATTTCTCCTCAATAGTTGAAAATAAAAAAAATCTTGGAGATAACGTCGGTATCGGAGCTAATACCTTTATTGAAAAAAATGTTAAAATTGGGAAAAATTCGACGATCCTTAACAATGTAGTTATCACCGGAAAAGTTTCAATTGGATCAAATTGTGTTATTAAATCTAATACAACTATTGGAAGTGAAGGATTTGGTTTTGCTTTTGAAAAAAAAAAATATGTTCACTTTCCTCATATTGGAGGCATAAAAATTGGAAATAGAGTTTGGATTGGTTCAAATGCTTCTATTGAAAAGGGGTCTTTAGAAGATACTATAATTGAAGACGATGTACTTATAGATGATTTAGTACAAATCGGGCATAATGTTAGAGTAAACAAAAGGACCCAAATCACTGCTGGCTGCATTTTAAGTGGAAAATGTATTATTGGTTCTGATTGCTGGATCGCGCCAAATGTTTCGATTGATAATAATATTTTAATTGGAAAAAATTCAATCATAGGAATGGGTTCAGTAGTTAGAAAAAATGTTAAAGAGAGAGAAATGGTTGCAGGAGTTCCAGCAAAGCTAATTAAAAAAATAAAATGAGTTCTATTATATTTTTAGATGGAAAATTTTATCAAGAAAAAGATGCAAAAGTATCTGTTTTAGATCACGGCTATTTATATGGAAATGGTTGCTGGACTACTTTAATGACACAAAATGATAAATTGTTCATGCTAGATGAACATATTGAGCGATTGTATGAGTCAGCAAAAATTATTCAATTAGATTCTCCTTGGAAAAAAAGCGATGTAAGACAATGGATAATTGAAACATTTAGAAAAAATTTACATATTCAAGGAAGAAAAAGAATAAGAGTAGGATTTCATAGAGGTGTTGGTCCAGATATATTTGTAGAAAGTGGAAAAACCTGTAAACCGAGCATTAATATAATTGTATCAAAATATCCTGAAGAAAAAGAAAATTTTTCTGTAAAAAAAGGTCTGGATGTGATGACTATTGAACTAGAGAGGATTTTTCCTGAGTCAAAGAATAATAATTTTTTACCTAGTTACTTTGCATCAATTAAAGCAAAAGAAAAAGGTAAAGATGATGCTTTTTTTCAAGATAGATTTGGTCACGTGACAGAAGCTACAACAGGAAATATATTTTTTTTTAAGGACAAGAGTCTTTTCACAACTTCATCAAAAATTTTAAAGGGTGTAACAAGAAAAATTATTATACACTTTGCAAAAAATAATAATATAAAAGTTGTAGAAAAAATGTTTAATTTAGGAGAACTTCTTGATGCTGATGAAATATTCATTTCTGGAACAACTAAATTTATTGTACCAGTTATCAAAATTAACGAAAAAAAAATTTCTACAGGAAAACCTGGTTTTCTTACTCTAAAATTAAGAAAAGAATTGATAGAATTTCTTTTTACTAAAGAAAACGAATTCACAGAGAAAGTATATGACGAAAAAACAATTAGGACTATCGGTAATGAAAAAATTTAATAATTCTTTTGATATTGTTGGTAAAAAGAATTATGGAATTGATTTAAAAAGATCATTAAAATCTGCTTTTAAAAATAGTAAATTTTATAAAAATAAATTAAAAAAATATAAAGATATTAAACTCAATGCTAAAGAATTTGAAAAGATTCCATTTACTACAAAAAAAGAATTATTAAATGATCAAAAACTTAATCCACCGTTTGGTGATAATCTAAGTGTAAATGTTAGTAAAATTCAAAGAGTTCACAGAACATCAGGAACGACAGATAGACCTTTAATCTTAGCATTAACTAAAAATGATGTAGAATTGATGACTGAAACTGGTTCAACATGTTCAAAGATTTCTGGATTGAAAGAGAAAGATACAGTTGTTCATTGCTTAAATTATTGTATGTGGATGGGTGGCTTAACAGACCATATGTCTTTAGAAAAATCTGGTGCAGCTGTAATTCCATACGGTGTTGGAAATTCTAAACAATTAATAGAGACAATACTTAATTTAAAAGTTAATACAATTTCATGCACACCTTCCTACTTAAATAAATTAATTTATGTGTTGAGAGAATTTTATGAAATTGAACCTAAACAATTAGGTTTAAAACTAGGGTTATTAGGAACAGAAGGCGGATTGCAGGATCCGAAATACAGAGAAAAAATTGAAAATCTTTGGGGAATAAAAGCTATTAACTTTAACTATGGAATGGCAGAGGTCTGGAGTGTTTTTGGCTCTGAGTGTTTTAAGTGTCAAAAAGGACTTAATTTTATTTCAAATGGCAACTTATACTTAGAACTAATAGATCCTAAAACAAGTAAAAATATAGACATCGAAAACGGATCTGAAGGAGAAATGGTTGTAACTACTTTAAGAAAAGAAGCACAACCAATTATTAGATATAGAACCGGAGATATTATAAAAGTAAATAACACAAATTCATGTAAATGCGGACATAAAGGAATTAAGTTTGACGTGGTTGGTAGAAGTGACGATATGCTTACAATTAAGGGAATTAATGTTTTTCCCTCTCAAATAAGAACAATTATAAATAGTTACCTAGATAAATTGTCAGGTCAATTTCAGATAATCTTAGATAAACCTTTACCAATAGACAATCTTGTTTTAAAAATTGAGAAAGCAGAAGGGGCCACTTCGATCGAGCTGGAGATATTAAAGAATAAATTAATTTCTGAGTTTAAAAGTAATTTATATGTTTTACCACAAATAGATTTTGTGTCACATGGCTCATTAACTGCTGATGGTACAAAAAGTAAATTAATCAAAAAAAATTATTAGTAATGATATCTACAAATATAAAAAATACTGATCATCTCTTTAAAGCTTTAAAAATTGATAAGAATTTTCTTAAAGCTAGTCAAAAAAAATTCCTAAAAAAAAATGGTTATCTTTTATTTAAACCTACAAAAAGTTTAAAAAGTAAAATAAAACAACTAAACACTATTTCTCAAAAATTGATTGACAGAGAAAAAGATAAAGGAGGTTGGGAAGGAAAAGAAAGACATTATAAAAAAGGTAAAAATTTTGAAAATGGAGCGAATAGACTAGGAAACTTAATTAACAAAGATAAGAATTTTTCAGATTTAATACTTCTTCCAGAAATTCTTTGTTCAGCAAAAGAGGTCATTCAAGATGATATTAAAGTTGGAGGGGTGGATTTAAGAAGTCCATTAAAAGGTAAAGGTTTTCAAAGATTACACATAGATTGGCTTCCAAGAAAAAAAAAAAGTCAGAAATTCGTTGGGGTTGTTTGTTTTGTTTTTTTGGATCAAGCAAATAAATATAATGGACCTCTTAGAGTAGTTCCTGGAAGTCACAAAGAAACTGGTTGGCCGGATGAAAAAATTAATGTTTATAAAATTCATAAAAAAGAAAAAAAAATATTTGCAAAAGCTGGATCAATTTGTGTAATGAATTTAAACTTATGGCACGGTGGATCAAATAATATTTCTGGAAAACCTCGAAAAGCAATCTTAATTGATATAAGGCGAAGAGATCAGCCACAACTTTTGAATTTTAAGAAATATATAAGCAATAAAAACAAAAAATTATTATCTGAAAATCATAAATACTTGCTTTCAATTAGAAAGATAGACAAAAATCAAAAAAATGATAGCTTCGGTCCAGGTGACGCGTATAGAAAAGATTTGAAGAAGAGATCCAAAAATGACTGAAAATTATTTATTTAAAAATTTTAAAAATAATAAATCTTACAAGATAAAACTTATTAAAGCAGTTAAAAAAATGTGCAATATGGAAATTGGTGGAGATAAGTTTTACGATGGGTCGGGCACTCACTATATGCAAAACCCTAAAGAAATTGTTGAATTAATTTTTTTTTTAAAAAAATACGAAAAAAAAAATAGACGAAAATTTTCAAGTTTTTTAGAAATTGGATTTGCTGCAGGAATTAATAATTCATTTCTAAATAAATTCTTTAGTTTTAAAAAAATCGTTGCAATAGATTATGTTGAGCCAGCTGGAATAAATAAAGAAACATTTTTTGCAAATTTAAGATTTAAAGATCTTACTTTAATTTGTGGTGATTCAACTAATATAGAAACAGTTAAAAAAGCTAAAATCCTTGGTCCTTATGATTTTGTGTTTATAGATGGAGGTCACAGCTACGAAATTGTGAAAAAAGATTTTTTAAATTATTCAAAAATTCTCAATAAAAAAAAAGGTATAATAGCATTTCATGATATTTTTTCAGACACTGTTCCAGGAGTACCTAGGTTTTGGAAAGAACTAAAAACAAAATATAAAAAAAACTTTAATTTTCATGAGTTTTTTGATCCAAAACAAGAATTTAAATATGGAATCGGTGTCTTAGAAAAAAAATAATTTCTAGATACCTCTAAATCCAAATGAAACTACCGCTGCGGATTTTAAAAAAAAAATTTGTCTTTAAAACAATTAAAAAAGTTGATCTTGTTATATTCGGGCACGATAAATTTAATTTTGATAAAAAAATTAAACATTCTTATTATAAATCTAACGAAATTAATTTAAAATATTTTTTCCAATTTGTTTTTAATTATTTCTGCAATTTTTTTAAAAAGAAAAACCTTTCCATCGCTGAGACTTATTTGTGTACTTTATTAAAATACTATGATTGTAAAATAGTTTTAGGAAATGATAGAGACCAAGGAATTTTTAAAGTAAAAAAATTATTCCCAAATAAAATTTCAATCGCTTATCAATTTGGATATTGGTTCGATGAACTAATAAAACTTGGTCAAGATGTAATCAAAAATAAAATCGTTGATCATTATTGCATATTTGATTTAAGAACAAAAAAACTTTCAGAAGAAATTATAACATCAAATTTTTATATTACAGGAAGTGTTTCAAGCAATGAAAAAATTTTACCAATAAAAGAAAAAAAATATGATTTTATGTTTATTTCTAATTATAGATCAAAAATAGCCTTAGGCTCGGAAAGCTTAATGAAATGCTCAGCTTATATGCTATCAAGATTATCTGATTTTTGTGAAATGAATAGTAAAACTTTTTGTATTGCAAGAGTAAGTAGCAGAAAAGATAAAAAAAAATATTCACATTTCCTTAAAAAAGAGGAGGAATTTTTTTTAAAGAAATATGCTAAAAATTATTTTTTAGAGGATATAGATTCTTTTGAATTAGCAAATTTATCAAAAGTATCTGTTTGCACTCATTCAAATTTAGGTTATCAACTGTTAGCTAGAGGTAATAAAGTGTTATTTTTAAACACTGATAAAGATATATATAAATGGCATTTTATAACTAACAAAACAGGTTTATTTTGGTACAAAGGTGAAAATCCAAAAGAAATTTACGAAAAATTTCATAGTATATTAAATATGGGTGATGATGAATGGAAATCGCATTTAACAAATAGTTCTGTACCACTTACATTTGATCGAGGAAATAAATTTCTCAAAAACTTAATATTAAAAAATTTAGATAAATCTTCCACAAGTGAGCCCAGTCATTAAAAAAGTCGTTGCAATAATACCAATAAAAAAAAACTCAAAAAGAGTTAAAGGTAAAAATTTTAAAAAAATTAATGGTAGGCCTTTATATTCATATTTATTAAACAAATTAAAAAAATGTGAGTTTGATGAAATATTTGTCGACACAGATAGTATCGAAATAAAAAATTATTGTTTAAAAAACAATTATAAGATCATTAAAAGATTACCAATACTTGCGAAAGACTCGGCAAATGGTAATGATTTACTCAATTATCACTCAAAAATTATTAATGCAGATATTTATTTTCAGTTGTTTGTCACAGCACCATTGTTAAGCGTTACATCAATTAATCAGTGCATTAAATTTTTAAAAGAAAGTAAAAATTATGATTCAATATTAACTACAAAAAAAATTTTTTCGTGGTTTTGGCATAAAAAAAAACCTATCAACTATAAACCAGCTGAATTACCCCGAAGCCAAGATGCAATCCCTGTTATCCAAGAAACGACAGGATTATATGGAATTAAAAAGAGAGCACTTAAAAAACATAAATGCAGAATAGGAAAAAAACCTTTCTTTTATGAAGTAAGAGACGAGGAAGCTTTAGATTTAGATAATCATAAAGATTTTGAATATTTAGAATATTATGTCAAAAAGTATTTGCTTCGTACAAAGCGTTAAAGAGATAAAATTCATTTTAAATAAACTAGACAAAAAAATTATTTTTTTACCTCTAGATTTATCCACACAAATATATTGTATTGTAAATAAATTAAATTTTTACAATCCTATTAATTATATTGGAAAAGACTTTCATCAAAGATCCCTCTTATATTCTGAAAAATTAATTCAAGAATTAAAATTTGGAAATTTAGATAGTGAAAGCCAAAAAAAAGAAGTCAAAGCTGTTGTTAGATTTAGGTTCCATTCAATAGCATTTATTCTTGAATTAATTAAAAATTTAAAAAAATCAGAAAAGTTGGAGGAATTAATTATTTCGGGTTGGGATGAGTATTATGGACAATTTTCTGAAAAAAATCACTTTATATCTTATTTAATATTAAAGTTAATAAAAGATGTAAAAATAATCTGTTTAAAAAAAATAGAACACCTAAATTTTTTAAAATATCAACCACAAGATTTTATTATTAATAAACCTAAATTAAGCAAAAATAAAAAAAATGTAATTATAACAAATCTGGGATATAATTTTTTAAAAATTATTTTATCTCTTCAAAAAAAAATATCACTATAATTTGTCCTGAATTTGAAAAAATAAATCTTTTTAAAAAAATTATTTTTAAGTTATTAGGTGTTAAATTTATAAAATTTAACAAAAAATTTGAAAAAAAAAATAATATTATTGAGTATCCATCAATTAAATTTTTTTATAACAACAAAGATTTATCTGAGGTTCTAAATTTTAGATTAAATCAAGAAAAAAATAATTTTGAAAAATTAAAAAACCAATCAGAAGCAATTGAAAACTTTTTCAAAAAAGTTGAAATTAAAACAGTTATCACAAATTTAACAAAAGGTGTTTATGGTCATTTTGTTGATTCAGCTAAAATTAATAAAGTAAGATCTATTTGTATACCACATGGCACACTGTCTGAAAGTTTTAATGAATATGACAAGATTTATAAAGAAACAATAGCCGAAGCTATTACAAATTATAATTCTACAATTCATGTCTCGCAATCTGAAATTTCAAATAAGTTTTACGAGCAACGTAAATCAAACTTTCAAACAGTTGTAAAATCTGGAAATTTAATATTTAACTGTGATAAAAAAAACAAAAATAAAAATAAAAAAATCCTATATGCTGTGACAATGAAAGATTTTGAAAGTATACAGCTTTTAGGTGTTGAAATGTATTATGAATTTTTGGAAAATTTATTTTTCTTACAAAATTTCTCAAAAAAAAATAATATAAAATTTATTATAAAACTTCATCCAATAAACTACAAAAATTTGAATGATTTAGAAAAGATTTTTAAAAATTTAGAATTTTCTGTAGCCAGGATAAGAAATTCTTTTGATAATGTTTTTGCTACAATTAGTTTCTCGTCTACAGCAATTGAAGACTCTCTTAACTCAAAATGTCCTGTTATACTATTAGATAGATGGAACAGATATGAACATTGTAAAGCTGAAAAAAATGAAAATATGAAAAATATGCCTATATATTATGTATCAAATGAGACGTCTCTAAAAAATTGTATTAATACCATTTCTAATAGTGATTCAATTAACTTTGAAAATTATGTTTCAAAAAATTTAAGTAAAAACAATATTGAAGAATTATTAAAAAATTATCTTTAAAATGAAAAATTTATTTAAAAAGGCACTGTTTAATATAACTGAATTTATTATCAAATTTTTATTAAAATTCAACTTTGGACGTTTCATAATAGATGAAGCAACAAAAGTAATTTTATCTAAAACAAAAAAAATATCCCATGATGGTATTTTCTTAAAGTTTTGTACACCAAATAGAATTAGCTTTTATAGGGTTCAAACATTTTCAACTAAAGAACCAGAAACATTAAACTGGATAGATAGCTTTAAAAAAAATGAAAATAAAGTTTTTTGGGACATCGGAGCTAATATTGGTTTATACAGTTGTTACGCTGCAAAAAAAATTAATTGCGAAGTTTATGCTTTTGAACCATCAGTTTTTAATCTTGAACTTTTAACAAGAAATATAAATCTTAATTCTTTAAATGACAGGATTTCAGTAATACCTTTTCCGCTATCTGATATAACAGCATTTAAAAAGTTTTTTATTACTACTAAAACATGGGGTGGGGCTTTTTCAAATTTTGGTGAGAGTAGAAACCATCATGGAGAGTTAGTTTCAAATAGTTTTGATTATAACACTTTGGGAATGTCCATTGATAATACTATAAGTCATCTTGAATTTAAAAAGCCAAATTATATCAAAATGGATGTAGATGGAATAGAGCACTTGATATTAAAGGGATCTTTAAATACTCTATCTACAGTTGAATCAATTTTATTAGAAGTAAATGAAAACAATAGTAATCAATTTAATGATATCAAACAATATCTTGACTCTGCGGGCTTTAGACTTAAAGAAAAAAAACAAATAAAAGTTGTAGAGAACTCTTTAAATGTACCTTACTTCTATAATCAGATATGGATAAAAAAATGAAAATCAAACCTAAAAAAAATATATTCTATGTCGAACGAAAACCCCATTGGTTAAGTAGTAGGCAGGGTTATTTTACTATGGAGAGAAATGAAAGAGTAGACGAGTTTCCAAAAAAATTCATGGATAGTTTAAAAAAAGAAATTAAATCTTTCGATTTAAGAACTTATCCAGATACGCATTTAATTTATGAGCAGGTAGCCAAATGGTTAAAAGTTAAAAATAACGAATTAATAATTCACGAAGGCGCAGATGGAGGCTTACTTAGAGTTTTTGAAGTATTCATAACCGGAGGTGATAGAGTGATAACTTGCAGCCCAAGTTTCGCAATGTATCCAATTTATTGTCAAATGTTTGGAGCTAAACATTACCCATTAAACCTTAAAGTTAAGAATTATGATTATTTTAATAACTTGAAAAAAAAAATTTTACAAACTAAACCAAAATTAGTAGCGATTGCCAATCCAAATCAACCTATAGAAGCAATGTTATCAATAAAACAAATCAAAGAAATTTGTAAAATATCTGAAAAATTAGGCTCACTAGTAATAATAGATGAAGCTTATTATCATTTTAACAATATTACAGCAAAATCATTAATTAAGAATTGTAAAAATTTAATAGTGGTAAGAACTTTTTCAAAAGCATTCGGTGTAGCAGGAATGAGAATTGGATATACTATTTCAAATTCAAAAATAATCGGCTATATGCTATCGATTAAGCCAATCTACGAAATAAATGCTTTTAATATGAAGCTTGTTAAACACCTTTTAAAAAATATTAAAGTGATGAAAGATTACGTTAAGGAAATTGAAAAAGGTAGGCTTATGTTAAAAAAATTTTTAAAAACAAAAAATATAGAAATGATAGGAAAGTATTCTAATACTGTTCTTTTTAAATTAGAAAGTAAAAATAAAGTTGATAAAGTAATTAAATATTTATTTAAAAATAAATTTATTGTAAGACCTATGAAAATTGATAATGACGATAAGTATATAAGAGCGACATTAGGTAGCTCACACATCATGAAAAAGTTTATACATAAACTTAATACTGCACTTGGAGGTTATTAAAGTGACTCAGTGGGGTAAAAAAAATGTTGTAGAATTTTACGCTAATAATAGAAATAAAGTTTCGGATCTATATTTATCGGAAAAAAAACCGCTTTCTTTTATTGATAAAAAAAAAATAAAATCAATTTTAGATTATGGCTGTGCTGTTGGTGGTTTTTATAAAATATTCCAAAAATATTTTAACAAAAAAATTTTTTATCATGGTTTAGATACTGAAAAAAACGTAATAACAGAGGCAAAAAAAAAATTTAAAAATAAAAAAAAGGTAAAATTTTCTAATATTCGAAAAGGGAAAATTAAAGAAAAAAGTAATAAATATAATTTAAGCTTTTGTACAGGGGTTTTAAATCACAATAATGATTACAAGTTAATTATAAGTGAATTAATAAGGGTTTCATCAAACTATATATTTATAGACTCACCGAGAGTCCATCTCGGAAAAAGTTTTGTAGGAAAATTGAATCTGACTAATAGATTTCCATCAGATATTAAGAAAAATAATATAGTAAATAATTATACAGTAAATTTGGAAGACTATTTTCTTTTTTTAAAAAAAATTTTTAAAAAGAATAAAATTAATAATGCAGTTTTTTTTAGTGGTAATTTACCCTACAAAAAAAAAATATCTTAAAATTAACAAAAAAATTTATTTTCTCACTTTTTTATGCAAAAAAGAAAAAACAATAAAAAATCAAAATTTTAGAATTTTGACAAAAGATTTAAAAATTAAAAAATTGTTTAATAGTAGTTTTATTGATGCCTAAAACAGCAGTGTTAATTGGTTTTGGCGGAATGGGTAAGAGATATTACAAAGCTTTAAACTTGATGAATATTAAGATTTTAGCTATCTGTGAAAAAAACTTAAAAAACTTGTCAACTTTAAATTTAAAAAAAACAAAAGAATTATTAATTACAAATAATTATACTAAATTACTTAATTTAGAAGCAGATATACTTTGCGTAGCATCGAACACAGGGTCACGATTTAAAATTATAAAAAATTTTGCTGAAAAAGGAAAAATTAAAAAAATAATTACTGAAAAACCTCTTTCCACTACTTACGAGGAATGTCTTAATATTGAAAAGATTATTAAAAAGAAAAGAATTAGAATTATAATTAATACTCATAGATCTTTATCACCAAATTTTTTAATGATAAAAAAAATATTTAAGAACTATAATGAAACGCCAAACACAATTTTTATTAATTCTCCATCTGCAGGATTAGGTAACATGGGATCTACCTTTTTTGACTTAGGGTTATTCTTTTTTGATACAAAAGTTAAATCTGCTATTGGGAATATTGATAAAACTGGAACAGTTAATCCCAGAGGAAAAAAATTTATAGATCCAGGCGGATATGGCATAATAAGATTTGATTTAAACAAAAAACTATTTTTTAATTTGAGTGAAAATACTGGTCTACCATATGAAATAATTGTCAAAAGTGAAAACCTTGAGATAGTTATAGATGAAATCAATAATAAATTTGTACTCAAAGAGCGAATAAAAAAAATGAGAAATAGACCTTTATATTTTTATTTATTTAAACCTAAAATAAAAAAACTTAAAATAAAACATAAGTTTGACGTGGCTAAAATGACTTGTTTTTCTATTAAAGAAATTTTTAAAAAAAAGTTTTCTTATTATAATCTAAAAAAAGCAATAAACGTAATGGGATGCATATTTGCAGTACATGCATCAAGCAAATATAATAAATCAATAAATTTACCTTTAGAAAAAAAATATCATAAAATTAAAGTTAACTTTGCATGAATGTAGCAGTCCTTTTTGGAAGAAAAAATAGTAAAAGTATAAAAAATAAAAATATATTAAAAATTTTTTCTAAACCAATGTTCATGTATCCGATTGATGCTGCAAAACAAGTTAAAGAAATTCACAAAATTTATGTATCATCTGACTCAAAACTTATTCTTAATGAATCAAGAAAAAAAGGTTGTATTCCAATAAACCGTCCTAAATATTTATGTAATGATAAAGCTTTATTAGAAGATGCTATACAACACGCAATTAATTATTGCCAAAAAGAAAATAATTCTAAGGTTAAAAATTTCATTATACTTTTATGCAATTCAATATGTATAAAACATGAAGACATAAAAAAAGGATTGAAAATATTAAATCATTCAAAGAAATTTGATACAGTAACAACAATTTCGAAGTTTAATAATTTTTCTCCGGTTAGAACAAAAAAAATATATAAAAAGAAGTTACTAAATTATATTCCAAATAAAAATTTGAAAAAATTTACTCCATTATCTTGTGATAGAGATAAAAGTGTTCATTCTTATTATTGCACGCAATCATTCACTATATCTAGATCAAAGGTGTTAAAAGATATGAAAAAAAATCCTTTTCCATTTAATTGGATGTCAAATAAATCAACTTATATAATACAAGATTCATGTGTCGGGGATATCGACTTTCCATGGCAATTAGAAGCAACCAAATGGTGGATAAAAAAATACTTAAAAAAAAATTAAAAGCTCTCGTTTTTGGAGGATCTGGATTTCTAGGTTTACATTTATCTAATGTACTTTTTGACAGAGGATATACTGTAACTATAGCAGACTTAAAAAAACCTATTTCTATTAAAAAAGGAATAAAATTTATTAAATTAGACATCACAAAGAAAAATAAAATTCAAGAAATAATAAAAAAAAACGATATAGTATATAACTTTGCAGCAATTGCTGACATTCAAGAGAGTTACGATAATCCCATTAAAACTTTTCAAATAAATATTATGGGATCAGCTTTTATTTTAAAATCCTGTATAGAAGCTAAAGTAAAAAGATATATTTTAGCAAGTTCGATTTATGCTGACAGCAGTCAAGGAGGGTTTTATAGAGTTAGTAAACAATCCTCAGAATTGATGACATCAGAATTTGGTAAAGTCTATAATTTAAGTTTTACTATATTACGTTTTGGATCAATTTATGGACCAGGTTCTGATCTTAAAAACGGCCTTTTGAAAATTGTTTATGATGCAATATCAAAAAAAAAATTAATATATAGAGGTACCGATAAAGCATTAAGATCTTATATTCATGTTGAAGACGCAGCAAAGGCAAGTGTGGATATACTGCAAAAAAAATTTAATAAAAAAGTAATAATAATAAAAGGAAAGAAATCTATAAAAATTAAAAATTTATTATTAATAATTAAAAAAATTTTGAAAATAAAATCTAAATTAATTTTTTTAAATAAAACACAAAAGGGACATTACGACAAAAATCCAAAACCTTATAAAAAACTTAAAACTTCTATTTATTTTAGAAAAAAAAATTTAGAGTTAACAAATGGTTTGATCCAATTGATTAAAATAGTTAGATCAAAAAAAAAATAGTTATCAGTGAACAAGCAAAAAATTATTTTAAAAAAAAGTAAAAGATTTATTCTTTCTGGAATATTAAACAGTAAAAATGTGATTTCAGATCCAAATTATTTTCTTTCAAGTTGGGCTGAAAGTATCGGATTTTTAAATCTAAAAAAAATTTCTGGAATTAATTATTCTTTATTCAGAATGATTAAAATAATTTTCAAAGAGCATTTTTCGATTAAAAAAGATTATCTAATATTAGATAATATTATTTTTAAATATAAATATAGACAAATGGTCTTAACTTATTTTTATCCAGAAAATTTGAAAAAAAATGGTAGTTATGATGATAGATATTTTGGTGTAAATACGGACTCAAATAAAAATATCATTTGGGTTTTAATTCCTACTAAATTTGAAAAAAAAAAAAAGGTTAAAAGCAACATTATTATTTTAGATAGAAAAAGTAAAAAATTTACTAGGAATTTTTTATTCGCGATATTTTTATTTGTTCTAAATTTTTTTCGTAGTTTATTTTTTATGAATATTGAAAAAATTAAATTTACTGAAACTTTATTCTCTAAAAGTTTATCTGAGATAATTAATAATCTCCTTGTTTCAAACAACATCTCAAGATTAATTTTACCTTACGAGGCACAACCTCATCAGCATCATTTAATAAATAAAATAAAAAAAAATCAAAAAAAAACGAATATAATAGGCTACATGCACACGGTTATCCCACCATTACCATTAGATTATATCAAAAGACCAGGGCACCCTGATCTAATTTACGTAAATGGGATAACCCAAAAAAAAATTTTTTGCAATAAATTAGGTTGGAAAAATAATGAAATTAAAGATATTTCATCACTTAGATATAAAAAAAATATTAAAAAAAAATTAAATAAAAAAATCTTATTACCATATTTCATTGAAGATGAAGAAAAATTATTTACTAATTTTAAAAAATTGATTTTTTTAAAAAAAAAAATATTTTTTTCCTAGTTTGATTATAAAAAATCATCCAGCTATGACAGGATCAAAAACACATCTTAATTTGATTATGAAATTATCTAGATTTTTAGATAAGAATAAAAATTTTTTTAAAACTACTAAACATAATAAAAATATTTGTATTTGCTTAGGCTCAACTGCATCTATCGCTGAGTGTTTAGAGAGAAATTATAAAGTATTTCATATATGCTGTAATACTATCTTTGAAAAGATGGACTCTTTTTACTGGACAGATGTTAAAGCTCTCTCATTAGGATCTCACATATATGAATATAAATTAAAAAAAAAAGGAAAAATTATAAAATTTAATAATTCTAAATTTAAAAAGCTTAATCTATAGAGTAAAAAGTAAAAATTACTGGAATTTGAGTTACGAAAATTGTAGATAGAATAATATTGTAGTAAAAACTTAAATTTAAAAAATAAACAATATCGAGAGATGGTTTAAACTAAAATGAGCGAAGAAAAATTTCTTAAAAACTATTTTAAAGACCTTAAGGAACTATTGAATATTGATCTATATTTAAACGACCTTTTAAAAACTAAAAAAATTTTAGGTGAAATTAATTTGGGTAAAAAAAAATAATGATTTTTGGCAACGGAGGTAGTGCTGCAATTGCAAGTCATTTTAGTGTTGATATATCAAAAAATGCTAGAATAAGATGTTGTAATTATAATGAGTATGACTTGATAACTTGTTTTTCAAATGATTACGGCTACGAAAAATGGGTTGAAAAAGCGATAGAATTTTATGGTGATGAAGGAGATGTTTTAATTTTGATATCAGCTGGAGGGAAGTCGCCTAACATGCTTAATGGCGCCAAAAAAGCTAAAGAAAAAAATTTTAAATCCATTATTACTTTTACTGGAAATAATAAAAATAATGACCTCTCTCAACTCGGTGATATCAATTTTTGGGTTGACAGCAAAGCCTATAATCATATTGAAAATATTCATCAAATACTTTTACTATCCTTGGTGGATCTAGTAATCGGAAAGTCCGTATACCCTGCAAATTAACTTTAAAAAATAAATTGAAATTAAATAACTCTTTTTTAAATAATTATAAAAACTTAAAAGTTTTAATTACAGGCACTACAGGCTTTAAAGGCGCATGGTTAGCTTTTTGGCTTCAAAAGCTGGGAGCAAAGGTAAATGGTATTTCACTTAAACCAGAGAAAAATTCTATTTTGTTTAAAAATTTTCAGTTAGAAAGAAAAATTAACCAATATTTTATAAATATTAATGACTTTAATAAGATAGATAATGTAGTAAGAAAAATTAAACCAGATATTATATTTCATTTAGCTGCTCAGTCTATAGTTTCTGAAAGCTTCAAAAAACCATTAAAAACTTTTCAAACTAATATTTTGGGAAGCGCTAACATATTGGAAACCACAAGAGTCAATAGTATTCCGCATCTTGTATATATCACTTCTGATAAATGTTACCTAAACTTAGATAGAAAAAAAAATTTTCGGGAAACAGATATCCTCGGTGGTATAGATAATTATTCATCCTCAAAAGCTAGCGCAGAATTAATATTTTCTTCTTACTACAAGAGCCATTTTTCTAATTTTACACATCTTTCAATCGCTAGCGCTAGAGCAGGGAATGTTATAGGTGGGGGAGACATGAAAGAAAATCGAATTGTTCCAGATATAATTAAAGCTTTACATAAAAATAAAAAGTTAAATTTGAGAAATCCTCAAGCTACGAGGCCTTGGCAGCATGTACTTGAGCCATTATTTGGTTATTTACTACTTGGAAACCGTTTATTAGAAAAAAATATTAGCTCTAAAGTTTTACCTAGCTGGAATTTTGGACCCAATCCACATAACTGCAAAAAAGTTTTCAATATTGTCAAATTAATCGAAAAATTATGGAATAAAAAAAAATTAAAACTGAAAATCATCAAAAATAAATCATATCATGAGTCAAATCTATTATCTCTGAATATAAATAAAGCAAACAAGGAATTAAATTGGCATCCAAAATTAAGTTTTAATGAGACAATAAAGTTAACAGTAGATTGGTATAAAAATTATTTTTCTAACAAATCCTCAATAGAAATCACTAATAAACAAATTGAATATTTTTTAGATCTATAAAATGGCGTATTGTAGAATTTGCAAAAATAGTCTTATAAGAATTATTAAATTTAGAAATATTTCATTAGTTGGAAAATTTTTTAAAAAAAAAAAAATTCTTAAGAAATATAAAATAAGTTTAAATTTTTGTAAAATTTGTAAACATGTCCAAATTTCAGAAATATTAAACCCAGATTTATTATTCAAAAATTACTTATGGGAAACCGGCGTATCAAAAACAAATATAAATTTGATAAAAATTTTCATCAACAAACTAAGTAAATCCAAGATAAATAAAAATTCAAAGATTTTAGAAATTGCAAGTAATGATGGTTCATTATTAGATTTTGTAAAAAAAAAATTCAAATGTTTTGTTATAGGAATAGACCCGGCAAAAAATTTAATTAAAAATAGAAAAAGAAATTTTACAACAATTGTAGATTATTTTGATTATAATAAATCAATTAAAATAAAAAAAAAATTTGAAAATTTCGACTTTATTATTGCAAGAAATGTAGTTGCGCATGTTAAAAATCCAAATGAGATATTTAAAGGAGTGGAGAATATACTTAAACAAAAAGGACAATTTGTTTTAGAGGTGCCTCATTTATATAATATTTTCAAGTTCAATCAATATGATAATATTTTTCACGAACATATTGGATTCCATAGTTTAAAATCGATTATTGAATTATCTGAAAGAAACAATCTTAAAGTTTTTAATGTTGAAAAAATTGACTCTCAAGGTGGATCAATAAGATGCTACATATGCAAAAAAAATAATCCTCTAAAAGTATCACAAAAAATAAAATTAATTTTACGAGAGGAAACACAATTAGGACTTTATTCATCGAGTCAATTAAAATCATTTAAAAATAAAATTATATCTCATATTTCTGATATGCAATCACTTATAAAAAAAATTAAAAATATGAAAAAAAGAATTTCTGTATATGGAGCATCTGGAAAAGGTCAAGCTTTATTACAGTATTGTAACTTAAACAATAAAACAATCGACTTTGTTTTTGATAAGAGCAAACTTAAACAAAATTGTTTTACTCCCGGAACCTTAATCAAAATAAAGCACCCTAAGGACATAAAAAAAACAAAAACTCATTATTTATTAATTTTATCTTGGAATATAAAAAATGAAATAATGAAACAAGAAAATAATTTTTTAAAAAATGGAGGAAAGTTTATAATTCCTTTTCCTCGCCCCAGGGTAATAAATTAAATGAAAGTAGTTATTCTAGCTGGAGGTTTCGGAACTCGTTTGTCTGAGTATACAGACACTATTCCAAAACCAATGGTACCAATAGGTAACAAACCCATAATTGAACATATTATGGATATTTATGCTGGTTATGGTCATAAAGAGTTCTTTATTGCGCTTGGTTATAAAGGTGATGAAATTAAGAAGTATTTTAAAAATTTTAAAAAAGATTGGAAAATTAATCTTATAGACACTGGTTCTGATACTTTAACTGGCGGTAGACTAAAGAGGTTAGAGAAATATCTATCTAATGAAACTTTTCTTATGACTTATGGTGATGGTATCTCAAATATTAATATTGATCTATTAATAGAATTTCATAAAAAACATAAAAAAATGATTACTATTTCAGCTGTGAGGCCTCCAGCAAGATTTGGATCATTAAGCTTAAATGGTTCAGATGTAGTTAATTTTAAAGAAAAAAAACAACTTGGCGAGAGCTGGATTAACGGAGGTTTCTTTGTAATAAGTCCAAATTTTTTTAAATTAATTGAAGGAGATAAAACAGTTTTAGAGAAAGAGCCACTCGAGAAAGTCACAAAATTAGGAGAAATAAAAGCTTTTAGGCATGAAGGTTTTTGGCAGTGCATGGATCATAAGTTGGATAAAGACTATTTAGAACAATTGATCACAGAAAAAAAAGCGCCATGGATTAGATGAAAAAATTATTAGTTGTAGGAGGAACAGGTTTTATTGGCTACCACATCATTAAAGAGGCTAATAAAAGGAATTTTAAAATTTATAGCATTTCAAAAAATAAACCCAAGAATTTAAGACGCATAAAAGGTGTAAATTATATTTTAGTTAATTACGCTAACTATAATTCTTTAAAAAAAAAACTTAGTGGAAACTATGACTTTGTGATTAATGCGGGTGGTTATGGCATCAATCCAGAATTCGGAAAAGACGGTAATAAATTGATCCATTCACATTTTCAAGGCTTAATAAATCTACTTAGAATTATATCTTTTAAAAATGTAAAAAAATTTATTCAAATCGGTAGTTCAGCTGAATATGGTAATGTTATTTCCCCAATTAAAGAAACATCAAGTTGCTTACCTCAAACACCATATTCTATCGCGAAATATCTTTGCACCAAACATCTTATAAATCTATCGAAAAAATACAAATATCCAATAACAGTTTTTAGGCTTTTTCAAGTTTATGGTCCAAAACAAGAAAAGAATAGAATTTTACCTTTCTTAATTGATAATTGTAAAAAAAATAAAACTTTTTTAACGACAAAAGGAAATCAAACTTGTGATTTTTGTTACATTGATGACGTAGTTCATGCAATATTTAAAAGTTTTACTTTAAAGAAATCTAATAGTGAAATAATTAATCTAGGGTCAGGTAAACCTATAAAAATTAAATATCTTATTAATACAATAAAAAAAACTCTTTCTGGTGGAAAGCCAAAATTTGGAGGGTTAAAATATAAAAAGGGTATTAATATGAAAAACTTCCCAGATATAAAAAAAGCAAAAAGAATTTTAAATTGGGCCCCTAAAACAAATCTTTCAAATGGTATAGAAAAGACAATATCTAGTTATCAATGAAAAAAGAACCACTCGTGAGCATTATAATGAATTGCTTTAATGGTGAGAAATATTTAAAATACTCAATTGAAAGCATACTCTCTCAAACATATCAAAACTGGGAACTAATTTTTTGGGATAATAAATCAACTGACAATTCAGCAAAAATATTAAAAAGTTTTAAAGATAAAAGAATTAAATATTTTTATTCTAAGAACAAAACAGTTTTATACAAAGCAAGAAATTTAGCTATCAAAAAAACTAAGGGGGAGTTCATTGCTTTCTTGGATGTAGATGATATGTGGTCAAATAATAAACTTTCTACTCAAATTCCAAAATTTAAAGATAAAAAAATTGGTATTGTTTATAGTAATTTTTACAAATACTATAATAGTACAAAAAAAGTGTTAGGCTATAAAAAACTACTACCAAGTGGAAAAATAACTAGTTCTATTATTAAAAATTATCATGTTGCATTTTTAACTATTGTAATAAGAAAAAAATTTATAAAAAAAAAACCTTTTGATTTTAAGTACGATTTAATTTCGGATTATGATTACATACTAAATTTTTCATTAACTCATAATTTCAAAAGTGTTAATAAACCTCTGGCTTTTTATAGAATTCATAACGATCAATTACAAAAAGATAAAATGATAACACAAGCAGAGCAATTTTGTAATTGGTTTAAAAAAAAGAAAATTGCAACTAAATTTAAGGATTATGACTTATCATCAATACATAAAAAATATGAATATTTTGATTTAGTAAGAAATTTAAAAAAATCAAAAATTAAACTTTTAAAAAAGATTATTAAAACATTTGATTTTATTAATTTTTTAAAAATTAGTATTTTAATTTTATTTCCAAAAAAAATAGTTTTTAAATTTATTGATAATGTCTAATTCTAAAATAAATATAGATATTATTATGCCGAACTACAACAAAGGCATATTTATTGATAAAGCAATTAAGTCAGTTATTAGTCAGTCGTTCAAGAATTGGAGACTTTTTATTGTTGACGATAATTCCTCTGATAGTTCAAAAGAGATTATTTTAAAATATAAAAAGAATAAAAGAATAAAAATTTTTTTCCTTAAAAAAAATAAAGGACCTTCATATTGTAGAAATTTTGCTATTAAAAAGTCAAAAGCTAGGTATATCGCCTTTTTAGACTCCGACGATTACTGGACAAAAGAAAAATTAAGTTCACAATTAGATTTTATGATTAAGAATGAATTTAATTTTACTTTTACAGATTATATTCCGATATTAGATTATGTTGATTATAAAAAAAAACTTAAAAGTACTAAAATCATTACAAAGTTCACATTTGAAGAATTTGTAAACAATTCCTCAATAAATACATCTACAATGATTTTAGAAAGAAAGTTTATAAATAAAATAAAATTCAGAAATTTGAAATTAATGGAGGATTTTATATTTAAATGTGAGTTGATGAAAAAAACCAATATATCTTTTATAAAATTTCCTAAAGCTACTGCAATTTATAGAATTATACAAAAATCAAGAAGTTCAAAAAAATTTTCAAATCTTATAAACCTTTGGAGAATAAATAGAAAATATAACAAACTCAATTTTTTAAATAATTTATTTTCTTTAATTTCAATAAGTTTTAATTCGATAAAGAAATATGGTTTGAAATAAGGGCGTGTAGTTCAGTGGTAGAACGCTACGTTGACATCGTAGAGGCCATAAGTTCAATTCTTATCACGCCCACCATTAATCCTATAAAAAGCTAATTTCTTAGCTATTTACTTCCTATTTTAAAAATAATATAAGTTCCTGCCTGGTAATTATTGCGAAGGGGCCACACCCGATCCCATTCCGAACTCGGAAGTTAAGTCCTTCAGCGCCGATGGTACTTTGTCTTAAGATATGGGA